>Ga0335081_10007296_pt1 | contig 17673 bp, 16 predicted proteins | sample Lox_Sample_35_FD_206713 | JGI IMG/M metagenome (GOLD analysis project Ga0335081, IMG submission 206713) | Soil microbial communities from Loxahatchee National Wildlife Refuge, Florida, United States - Lox_Sample_3.5 | ecosystem: Environmental > Terrestrial > Soil > Wetlands | place: USA... | reverse complement strand
TCACAGCAGCATTGCCGCCCAGTTCCAGGGTGACGCGCTTCTTCCCGGCGCGACTCTTGAGTTGCCATCCCACGGCGGCGCTGCCGGTGAAGGTCAGCAGCTTGATGCGATCGTCAGCCACCACTACACCGGCATCCTCATTGGAAAGCGGCATCACCGCGAGCGCGCCCTCGGGCCATTCCGATTCCTGCACCACCTCCGCCAGCAGAAACGACGACAGCGGCGTCTGCGGAGCCGGCTTCAGAATGATTGGACACCCGGCAGCCATCGCCGGAGCAACCTTATGGGCAACCAGATTGAGCGGAAAATTGAAGGGCGTGATCGCCAGCACCGGGCCCAGCGGCACTCGCTTCATCAACCCCCAGCGCCCCGCCGTAGACTCCAGCGTGTCCAGGGGAATGTACTCGCCGTAAATGCGCGTACTCTCTTCCGCCGCGATCTGAAACGTGTTGATCGCTCGCTCCACCTCGATTCGCGCGGTCTTGATGGGCTTGGCCGCTTCCTGGCAGATCGTCTTCGCGAATTCCTCGCGGCGGGCCACAATGCCATCCACAACCTTATGCAGCACGCTGGCGCGCTGGTACGACGACATCTTGCGCGTCACCGCAAACGCCTGCACCGCCGATTCAATCGCCGTCTCGATGTCCCCGCGATCAGCCTCACTTACCACCCCCAGAACGCTGTGGTCGTAGGGCGAGGTGATCACCGATTCACGCCCGTGCGTGCTCCAATTGCCGTTCAGAAAAAACCCAAAGCTGCGGATGGTAGATGCTGTGTGGCTCATAACAATTGGTCCTTCCGTGATCTATTGGGTTGGATGCTCAAATCGCCGCGGCAGAAGATCGCTGCCGCGAATAGGAAAGACGCGATGCCGACTCGTCGCACAGACTACGCAATTACTGGCAGGAATTCAATCTGCGAGTCGTGCTTCGCCATGTGGCTGGCGGAATCTAATTCTTACGGAGGTGCCATGTTCGAATCCGAAACTGAGTACATCGTCAAACTCCAGCCGCGAATCACGCAGAGGCTGAATGAGCTGGGCTTTCCCGACCCGCAGCAGGCAACGCTCCTGGCGCACAGCCTGGCGGAGGTCGCCTCCCGCAGCCGTACCCTGGACCAGCAGGCGATTCCTCTCTTTCTGTCTCTGGATGCAAGCCACCGCTGCTCGCTCGCTGAGCTGACACTGGCTCTCAAGAACCATCTGGAGGGGCTGCAAGATGCGATTACGGACCTGCGCGTGCCGCTGACCGAGTTGATCGACTTTCTCGCCCGTGAGGAAATACAGCCTTAGCCGATGCCTTTCTCAGCCTTCAAACGAGAATCGCGATGCCAGCCGCGCCAGCTTCAAGGCTTTGTACACTTCAACGTTCACCCCTCGCAGTGTGACTTTCGCCGCCTTCTCCTCAGCCGACTGCGCCAGGGCCTCTAATCCGCGCACAACGCAGGGATCGATACGCGTGACGCGGGAAAACTCCACCCTCAACTCGTCGCCGGGTTCAAGCTTCTCGCGTGCTTCGTCCAGCGCCCGGCCAACATTGTCACTCTTGAGTTCCAGATAAGTGGGAGTCTTTGCGGTTGTCATACGTATGCCTCTTCCTCAACTTTTTCCGGTTTCGGCGCCGCTTTCGGCTGACTCAATCCTCTGCCGCGATACGCACTCCAATAGAGCTCAACCAATTCGCTGATCAGCGGCATCCGCGGGTTTGAGCGCCAGGAAGGATCGTCGAACGCATTCTTCGCCAGATCGGGCATGGCGCGCTCGAACTCCTCTTTCGAGATGCCGAGCTCCGCTATCGACCGCGGCACTGCCAATCGGTCGAGCAGCTGTTCTGTAGCTGCGACCAGCTTGGCCACCTTCTCTTCGATCGTGTGGCCGCCCAGGCCAAGCAGGTCGGCAATCATCGCGTACTTCTTGTGCGCGATATACCCTCGTTGATTGGGTGACGGCATGAACTTGGTCGGCACCGACGCGTTATAGGCAATCACATGTGGCAGCATGAGCGCGTTGGCACGTCCATGCGCCACTCCGAAGCGCGCCCCGAAGGCATGCGCCAGCGCATGGTTCACTCCAACCGACGCGTTCGAGAAGGCGATCGCCGCGATACACGCGGCATTGTGCATCATGGTGCGCGCCTCTTCGTCGCGAGGATGCTCGTATGCCTCAGGCAGGTACTTGAAAACCAGCCGGATGGCCTGCATGGCGTTCGAGTCGGTGTACGGCGAGGCAAAGACGGAGACGCCCGCTTCCAGCGCATGGGTCAGGCAATCGACGCCGGTGTCGACAGTCAGGCCCTTCGGCATCGACATGACAAACTGCGGATCGACAATCGCGACATCGGGCGTCAGCGAGTAATCGGCGAGCGTGACTTTAATGCCGCGCTCCTTGTCTGTCATCACCGCAAACGGTGTCACCTCGCTTCCCGTTCCGCTGGTGGTCGAAATGGCGATCAGCCGCGAGTGATTGACCCTCTCCGTCGGATACTGCACCACGCGCTTGCGAATATCGAGGAATGGCGCCGCCAGTTCTTCCAAGTCAGCTTGCGGCGACTCGTATTGCAGCTTCATGATCTTCGCCGCATCGATGACGGATCCGCCGCCTAGGGCGATGATCTGGTCGGCTTTGTAGAAGTGCAACGCCTCGACGCCTTGCTTGACGATCTTGATGTCCGGCTCGGCATCAGGAATGATCGTGACTCGTACCGGCGTCTCCGGCGGAATGCAGCGGCGCACCGCGTCGACGTGGCCAATCTGCTCCAGCGCGGGGTTGGTGATGATCAGCGTCGAACGCGACGGAAAATTGCGCAGGTTCTCCACAGCGTTCATGTTGAAGTAGATCTGATTGGGAACCCGGAACCACATATGCGCTCGTGCCCTTCTCGCCATGCGCTTGATATTTAAATAGTGATAGACGTTGACGTTGTCGGTGGTGTTGTTGCCGCCCCCCGTCCCGCAGCCGAAGGAAAATGTCGGCACCATGTCGTTGTAGACGCCGCCCAGCGCGCCAATGGATCCCGGCGAATTCACAATGATCCGCCCCGCGTTGATCACGTCGCCGAATTGCCGGATCACCGCGTCGTTGTTGGAGAAGATCACGGCCGTGTGCCCCAAGCCTCCGGCATGATTCACGTCTACGCAGACCTTCAGCGCCTCGTCCACCGACTGCGCACGGTAAATCGCCAGTACTGGAAAGAGCTTTTCGACAGAAAGCGGATACTCGCGCCCTACGCCTTTGATCGGCGCAATCAGAAGCTTTGTGTTTGGCTTGACCTTCATTCCGACGAAGCGCGCAATATCAGCAGCTTTCTGCCCGACCGCCATTGGCTGCATGAAGCCGGTGGTAGGGTCGATCACGGTTCTTCCCAGCAGCTCCGTTTCCTTCTCGTTGCAGATGTGCGCGCCGAGTTCGGCGAACTTCTTCAGCACGCGGTCGTAAATTTCATCATCGATCACCACCGTCTGCTCCGACGCGCAGATCGTTCCGTTATCGAAGGTTTTTGAGGTGATGATGTCCACGACAGCCATGTCGAGGTCGGCCGTCTTCTCCAGATACACCGGCGTGTTCCCCGGCCCAACTCCCAACGCCGGCTTCCCCGAGCTGTACGCGGCCTTCACCGCTCCCGGTCCGCCCGTCGCGTCGATCAGGCCAACGTCCTTGTGATGCATCAGGTAGGCATTGTCCTGCAGGGTGTGCGATTCCAGGCAGGTGAAGACCCCCTCCGGTGCACCATGCTTCACGGCAGTCTCATACATGATCTTCACCGCTTCGGAGCAGCAACGCCACGCACTCGGATGCGGGCTGAAGATCACCGCATTCCGCGTCTTGATCGCCATGATGCACTTGAACAGTACGGTGGAAGTCGGGTTCGTGATGGGCGTGAGCGAGAAGATGACACCAATGGGCTCCGCCAGTTCCACTAAGCCGCGCTCCGGGTATTCGCGAATGACGCCTACCGTTGGCTTGTCCTTGACGTAGTTGTACACGAACTCCGTCGCCACCATGTTCTTGATGGCTTTATCTTCCAGCACTCCGATGCGCGTCTCCTCGATCGCCAGGCGCGCCAGATATTGCGCTTTTTCCAGTCCCGCCAGAACCATCGGCTTGACGATGCGATCCACGTCCTCTTGCGTGCACTGCGAAAAGATGGCTGCCGCAGTTCTGGCCTGCCGGACCAGACCTTCCAGGTAGGCGATACGTTCTTCGCTCAGAGATGCGCCATTGTCTGGCATACGTCCTTCTTTCAGGGTGCCCGCTACTTACAATCAACCCGGCTGCCGGCGCGGACACCATTCAACATAATTTGCATGGTGTGGCAGCATGACCCGATCGGTGATGCGCCGGCGCGCGAAAGTGACGCCTCTCGGCATTCGGCTGCCGATGTTGGCAGCCTGTCGAGCACACCGCTTTCAGTATGGCGGGTGGCGAACTAAGCCGCTGTGAGCGTTATCACCACGGAATGTGAGACTTAGGGGCAGTTGGAGTAGGGATGTTACGGGTAAGGAGAAAATGCGGGGCGGCGTTGAGTCGTCCGCCCCGAGTCAAATTTTGGCTTGCGAACCACGCCTGCATTCAGGATGCTAGTTGCTGAGGCATGCTAACGGGCCGCTTCGGGCCGCGTTTGCGTATCAGCAGCACGCGAATTCGCTCCAGCAACTCCATTGGCGCGAATTCGCCCTTGGGCAGCCACACATCCGCAAGATGCTCTTCGGTACAGCAGCTTACGGATCCGGAAAACAGCAGCGCTGGCGTTCCGGGAGAGATGGCCTTTAATTCGCCAATCAGCTTCGCACCGTTGAGCTTGGGCATCATCAGGTCGGAAAGCACCAGATCGATGCCCCCATTCTTCATAGTTTCAATGGCGCAATCAGGATCGGAGCAAGTGAGCACGCGATAGCCGCGTGTCTCCAGTAGGACTTTACGAACGGAGAGAGAGCGTTCGTCGTCATCGACGCAGAGAATCGTACGTTTCGGTTTCATTTACCTCCCACCGAGAGCTTTCTCTGGAAGTGCTGCGCAGCCGCTCCCGGGCAAACCAGGAAAGCCGGAAGCGGGCGGTGGTCAGCGAATCAATTTTTCTTGGTACGCCAGAGAGCAGCGCGTTCCGGATAGTACGTCTGCCGTCGCGTTTACACAAGTATTGCGAAGATCAAATGCGCAAAAAATTTTTTGCCGTCAATCACCAACGGAAACGCACCGTGGGTGGTGACGATGTTTGTTCTGTGCGGCAGAAAACCCTTGCTGGATGCATCTTTTCACGGCGCACAGGAAATCCTCAGAAAAGTCACATCGTAACTTCTCCGTTAATCACCTGCACCACGTTACCTCCGACGCGCACATTCGTGATCGTCTCCCCTGATTTCGAAGCGCGGATGTGAAGGAGACTGGGACGGCGTGTCTCCATTCCCTGCTCGATCAGACCTTGTGTTTCCGGCGCCAGCACGCCATGTTTCACCGCCCACGCTGTGCAACATCCCGCTGCTGAGCCGGTGGCCGGATCCTCGCCGTTGTAGAAGATCATGCGCGCGTGCAGCGTCGCGTCGCGGTTCACGGTTTCGCGGCAGACAAAATAGAAGAATGCCGGATTGCCTATCGTCGAAAGATATGGCGCCATCTGGTTCCAGCCAATGCTCAACTTCTGCAGGGCGTCCAGCGATTGGAACGGCACGATGGTGAATGGCATCCCCGTCGATACTGTTTGGATGGGAAGATTCTGGTCGAGTTGCGACACCGGGACGCCGAGCACGCTGGCAACGACATCGTGATGATGAGTAGCGCCGAATTGCGGCTCTGCCTGCCGCATTTCGCCGAACATCTGCCCATCGCGCTGCTCGAAACGTACCGGAATCTTGCCGACCTTGAGATCGAGCACGATTTCGTCCGCGTTTGTCTGCTGGCGCAGGTACCACGCCGTACCAAGGGTAGGGTGCCCGGCAAAGGGCAATTCTTCATTCACCGTGAAGATCCGAACCCAATGTCCTTCCGCCTGTTCCGTGGCCGCGTCGCGTGGCAGAATGAACGTCGTCTCGCAGAGATTGGTCTCCCGCGCCAGCTGCTGCATCTCGGTGTCACTCAGGCCACGCGCATCCGTAAAAACGGCGAGCTGGTTTCCCTCCAGCGGCCTCGCGGTGAAGACGTCAAGCTGTACGAAAGCGAATTTGCGCTGTGTCATGCTTGGCTCCGGAATTCAATGTAGCAGGAGCCGATGCTCACCGGGTGCATCCTGCCACATTTTGCCAGGCACTTGGCCACAGCACGAATCCTGTGGGCGACCGTCGCCTTGCCTGCGTCGGTTCGAACGACTAGAATTTGCGAGGCTTGTAAGTCAACCAGACAAATACATACAACTAGAGGGAGTGCTATGGCTCTTCAAATTGGCGACGTAGCTCCTGATTTTGAAATTGACACAACCGAGGGGCGAATTCATTTTCACGAGTGGCTTGGCGATTCCTGGGCGGTGCTGTTTTCCCATCCCAAGGATTTCACGCCGGTCTGCACCACCGAACTGGGCTACATGGCGAAGCTGAAGCCCGAGTTCGACAAACGCAATACCAAAATCATTGGACTGAGTTGCGATCCGGTTGGCGACCATACCCGTTGGGCAAATGACATCAAGGAAACTCAGGGTTACGCGCCCAACTATCCGATGATCGGCGACACAGAACTGAAAGTGGCGAAGCTCTACGGCATGCTTCCCGCGTCCTCGGGAGACAGTTGCGCGGGCAGGACGGCCAACGACAACATGACCGTGCGCAACGTTTTCGTGATCGGGCCGGACAAGAAGATAAAGCTCGTTATCGTCTATCCCATGAGCACGGGGCGTAATTTCGATGAAGTGCTGCGCGTCATCGACTCGCTGCAACTGACGGCCAAGCACAAAGTCTCAACCCCGGTGAATTGGCAGCAAGGCGATGACGTCATCATCTCCGGTGCCGTGTCCGACGACGAAGCCAAAAAGATTTATCCACAAGGGTGGAAAGCTCCGCGACCCTACATGCGGATCGTGCCGCAACCCAGGGCGTAAGTACGATTCACAACCATTCGCATTGCGGCTAATTCTTTTCGCAGGTGATAAACCCGGCTGCGTCGCGAGCCGATCCGGCGCCGCTGCGCTTTGCGTGCAGCGGCGCCTTCGATTAACGTGGAGAGACGTGGCGTCCTTCAGCGCATGCGGAAGCGAAGGGGGTCCGGTGACTCTCCCGGTCTTCAAAACCGGCGATTGGCGTCTTCGACGTCAATGGTGCGTTCGACTCGCACACGCTTCCGCCAGTTCTTTCGAATTCTTACCGGAGCGGCATCCAGGCTAGGTACAGCGTGCGATTGCTGATTGTTCAGATCGGCGAAGAAGGTCTGCGCCGGCAGGCCAGGGAACTGTCGCGCGAGGAAATCTTAAGTCCCAGAATTCAGGAACTCATTGAACACATGCGAGACACGATGCGCAATGCTCCGGGCGTTGGCCTTGCAGCACCGCAAGTGGGCATTCCCCTGCAACTAGCAGTTGTCGAGGATCGGGAGGAATACCACCGTAAGCTCAATCCACAGCAGCTGTCCGAGAGGCAAAGGGAGCCGATTCCTTTCCATGTGCTTATCAATCCCCGAATTGTCTCCGCGGAGGAAACGACTCTCGAATTCTTCGAAGGCTGCTTAAGTGTGGCAGGATATGCGGCGATCGTGCCGCGGGCAAAATCTGTCACTGTGGAATACCTGAATGAAAATGCGGAGCGCAGGCGAGTGGAGGCGGTGGGCTGGTATGCACGAATCCTACAGCACGAAATCGATCATCTTGCCGGGATTCTCTGCGTCGATCGCATGCGCCCTCGTACCCTAACCACGTTGGAAAATCTTGAACGCTTCTGGAAAGACCTGCCCGTATCCGAGCTGCTCGCTAAGCTGGATGTCCCAAGGTAGTCCTGCACGCGCGCGCGTACTGAACCCGAGCGCGCTCGCGCGATGCGCTATCCTACCTTGCACAACAGAGGCCGCAAAGTCATGCCTTCGAAACCACGAAAGCCAAAACCGTTTCGCGCTGCTTCAGCTGTGAAAGCGGCTGCGCGGCAGGTGATCGGAACGCCCCCCAGCACTCGCGCCGTCCCTGGCGATAAGAAGCGAAAGGGCAGATCCGAGAAGCACAAAGCGACCCTGGGCAAACTGTTAAGCGGTGAGAGCGAATAACTAATGTGAATCAGAAATTCGGGCGCTCGAGCGGCGGCTGCCATGCCAGGAAATCCTGCCGCATTCGATCCGTGTAGCTCTGTAGCAACTGTTCTACCCGCTGCGGGTCGGGCGATTTCACAATCAATCCCACGTGATGCTTTTTCTCATTCATTCGCCATATGATCTCGGGATCGTTGTACGCTGACGTATCGGGACGTTCCTGCTTGGCCAATGACACCAGTAGTCCGGCTGAATCCTTTCGCGGCAGCGGCGGTTTGTAGGGAGCTTTGCCGCCCGCAATTTCCACCTTCGCCCACTCCGCCCACAGGTTGATACCGGTAGCGGCTTCCACCAGATCGACGATGTGTGCTCCGCCCACACGTGCAGAAGTCTCCAGGAAATACAGCTTGCCATCGCGTCCGCGAATGAACTCGCTATGCGCGACACCGCGCAACATGCCGAATGCCCGCGTCGTCCTCTCGTTCAGTTCAATCAGCGGCTTTGCCTCTTCCGAACCCGGGGCCAGCGTGCGCGTGCTGAAGATGTCGCCCTCGTGGGACACGTCCATGGGCGGTCTTCCATAGCGGCTGGCGATCGCGAACAGCATCTTGTTCTCATAGAAGATCGCATCGACGTGATAGATGTCGCCAGGCACGTACTGCTCCAGCAGATAAAACGATTGCTGGTCCCCTAATTTCTCCAACGCGGCCCAGAACTCATCGGCATTGTGAATTTTCTTGATGCCCATGGAGCCGGCCATAGATCGGGGCTTCAGTACCCAGGGTGGCGGGACGCGCTCCATGAATTCACGTAGCTGCGCGTGATTCAGCACGTGGGTGAATTCCGGTACTGGTAGGCCTTCGTCGCGAGCTTTAGCCCGCATTGCCAGTTTGTCGCGGAAGTAGCGTGCCGTGGTATCTCCCATGCCGGGTACGCGCAGGTGCTCGCGCAGGGTTGCCGCCTTCTCCACGTCGAAGTCGTCCAGTGCAACGATGCGATCGATTACTTCGGTGCGCGCCATGAAACTCACGCCCAGGATGGCGTCTTCCAGCTTCCATTCCTTCTGGATGTCGGGCATGTAGAAGATTTCGTCGATGCTCTCGCGCGGCCAGGCTTCGTCCTTCAGGCTGTGCGAGGTGAGCAGCAGCGTGCGGCACCCCTGACGATGGCACTCGCGCAGGAACTCGCTGCCTTTGTAGTAGCTGGCCAGGCATAGAATCGTGAGCGGTCTTTGGGAAGACGAGGGCGTACCTGAGGACGACATTGCCTTGCCTCCGCGGCGTGGCCTTCTTTGCCGCAACACTATAGCAGTTTGCGGAGCCGGTGGGCTCGATTCCAGCGCCCTCCAACCCAATGCACCTCAAGTGGTGGCGCCGGTCTGATGCTTCTCCTCTTCCACGCCAATCGGCCGCCGCTGATCAACAATGATGAAGAGGATCAGGATTACGACCGGGATGTATAGCGCGCGCAACTCCCATCGCTGCTTGAGGACGGTTCCAATCGCCGCGCCGATCACATAGCAAATCCAGGTTGCGGCCAGCATGGCCGCCTCGCTTACATCCCGCTGCCGATGCGCCAGTTTGAGAACGTCGGATAGGCCTGATTGGCGCAGTTGGTCATGCGCCCAGAATAGAGCGCGCGTGAATGACTCCGTCAGCTTCGTCAGAGTTCCGGTCACGAATGTGGTGTAGATGGTCAAAGCGCCGACATGCGTGAGGGTTGCCGTCTGGATTCCCATGGCAAACGCCAGCAGGGCAACCAGGGTGAAATAGGTCGGTGACTGCAGATCGATAATCTGCCCCAGGTGCATTGCCGGCGTAGCGCCGGCAAACAGGATCAACAGCGCCACTTCCACCGCCAATGTAAACGAGGCGATGCGCCGGATCCCCCGTCGTCCTGCAATCTCGACGGCGATGCGCGTTAGGGCCATTCCTAGAACGTAGGACGCGATGGCGCAGAGCGGCCGTAGCAGCCCCAGCCAGTCCCGCCGTCCCAGATACATTCCGACATGAACACTGTTGCCGCTCATGTTGGCGGTGAAGACCTCGAACAGTGCGATGTAGCCCACCGCGTCGACAAAGCCGCCCACTGCCGTCAACGACAGTGCGACACCAACTTTGCTGCGCGGGCCGAGATCGGGCTGCGTCATCACAGGCGTTTCAATGCCAATTTGGCTGCGTTGTAGCCACACATCCCATGTACTCCACCACCCGGCGGGGTGGACGAGGAGCAGATGAAGATATTCGGAGCCGACGTGGCGTAGTACCTCATTGTGGGACGGAAGAGAAACTGCCGCAGGTTCATCAGGCCGCCGCCAATATCGCCCCCGATCAGGTTCGCATTCATTGACTCCAGGCGCGTCGGTGAAAGTACGCTACGTTGCAGGATGCAGTCGCGGAACCCTGGAGCAAACCGCTCGATCTGCGCTTCCAGCCGCGGGAGCATGTCCACATCGGATCCATTGGGGACGTGACAATATGCCCAGGCAATATGCTGTCCTTCCGGCGCGCGTGTGGGATCGAATAATGTAGGCTGCGCCAGCAACACGAATGGACGCTCGGCGTGGCGCTCGTGGCGCATCGCGTCTTCCGAGGCGACGATCTGCTCAAGTGTACCGCCGAGATGCACCGTGGCAGAGCGTTGGCACTCTGGGGCCTTCCACGGAATCGGTGCCGAGAGCGCGTAATCCACTTTGAAGACACCGGGTCCGTAGCGATACCGCTCGAGACTTCGCTTGTAACCCGGGGACAGCACGTCACCGGCAATGCGCAGCAGTTGCCGCGGAGTCACATCGCACAACGCTACGTCAAACTTTCCGAGCGAGGAAAGGCTTTCAATCCGGGTGGAAACGTGTATCGTCCCTCCGAGGCTCGCCAGATAGCCGCACAGCGCGTTCGTAATCGACTGCGCGCCGCCGCGCGGGATGGGCCATCCCACGGCGTGGGCCGTAGCCGCGAACATGATCCCGAAAGCTGAGGTGAGCGGCTCTTCCAGCGACACCATGGAATGGGCCGCAAGGCCGGCGAACATTGCCTTCGTGCGCGCACTGCGAAACCAGACATTCGCGATGGAGTTGGCGGAGGGGAAGCCCAGCAATCCAAGACGAGCGAGCAGGAAAGGATGACGGGGGAACAACGAGACGGGCCGCAGCACTTCGGGAGCAAGCTCCCACCAGTGATTGGCAAATGTCCCCACGAATCTGCGCCACTGTTTGCCGTCCTCGCCGAGCGCAGCTTCGGCCTGACCAAGATCCCGTTCCAGGATGACCGCGCTGCCGTCATCGAGCGGATGAGCCACGGGTGCGGCGGGCTGGATCCATTCCAGGCCATAATCCTTTAGCGGCAAGGAAGAGAAGAAGGGCGAGGCGACCGCCATGGGATGCACAGCGGAACCGAAGTCGTGCAGAAAGCCGGGGAGCGTGAGTGGAAGTGTGCGCGCGCCTCCGCCGGGCTGCGCCTCCGCCTCGTATACGTCCACCTGCAACCCTGCCTGTGCCAGAACGATCGCCGCTGCCAGACCGTTGGGACCAGATCCAACAACAACGGCTCGTCGCTGCGTTGCGGGCATAGGGATCAGTCTAAAGCAATGGCGACGCGTGCCGCCCGGTACAACCGGCTCAGGATGGAATAACGCTTGTCGGTATGAGTAAACTCACCTTGACGCGAGGCGGATCAGAGTCCGCTACACCTTCTTGCCATTGCGCTCCAGCGTCACGAAGAAGTCACGACTGATGGGTTCAATGGTCGCCTTCGCTTCGGGAAATTTCGCGAACAGCTGTTTTAGCTGCGGCTCGGTGTAGAGGAATAGATCGCAGCGTTTCTTGTAGCGCATCTGCCGCTGCCATCCCAGGATTCCGCCGGCCACCGGAAACGAGAAGAACGCCTTGTGGCGGGTGAGCGAGAGGACTTTCGCCACGACTTTTTCCGCGTCGGGCATGTAGTCCATGAAGCCCATCACGATGACGTAATCGAAGATATCCTGGGGCTGGTAGGTGTAGAAGTCGGCCACCATGAACTTGCAGCGCTCGCCGACGCCGACCTTGCGGGCGTGCTCGGTCGCGAGTTGCAGCATGCCATCGGCAAAATCGATACCCACAACACGTGCGGCGCCACGCTGGGCGAGCGTGATCGAGTAGTGTCCCGGCCCGCAACCCACATCCAGCACACTCTTTCCCTGCACAGGCTCGCAGCCTTCAATCGACTTCTCGTAGCGCAGGCGCATACTCTTGCGGAAGAGCCGGTTGATGACGCTGTCGATGACCCCGTTCTGGTTGCCATAGATGGCGTCGAAATCGTTCGCGTACTGGTGGAAGAAGGTCTGGGTACGATCAGGCGACATGGGAATTGACCAATTCGGGATATTCGCGGATGGCTTTCTGGAACGTGGTTACGGGAAAATCCTGAAGCACGTGCCTGATCTTCGCTTCGGTACTTTCCAGATTGACATAAGACTTGAACCTGCGGCTGGCGCTCATCGGCAGCCGGGGATGTGCCGGATCGATCTCGCGCGGATGAATGTAGAAGACGACCGGCCGTCCCTCCGCCAGCACCCCGCGAGCCTTCTTCTTGACCAGCCAATAGGGGAACAGGCGCAAATACCCGCCCCCAAAGAAGCACATCGGCTGACCCATCACATCGGCGACCGTAATCGGCATCTCCAGGAGGTCTTCGCGCACGCGATGCGGATCGCGCCGGCCGTTCCGCATTCCACCATGCCCGCGTGGTGCGGGAAAAACCGATGAATCGTATTGATATCCCGCATCCGCCAGCGCGTCGAAGAACCACGGCGTTTCTTCCGTCGTCGAGAACCCCGGAGCACGATATCCAATCACCTGAGCTCCGGCGATGTCCTCCAGCAGCAAGCGTGCGCGTCGCACATCGTCGCAAAACTCGTCGCGTTGCTGCTCGTACACTAAGCGATGACCGTAGCCATGCGAGGCAACTTCGTGTCCTCGTGCAACGGCTTCGCGGACGAGGTGCGGAAAGCGCTCACCTACCCAGCCAAGAAAGAAGCACGTCACCTGCACGTCGTATTCGCTGAAGATGTCCAGCAGCTTATTGAAATTTCGTTCGACCCGTGAAGGCAGCCCGCTCCATTCCGAGATCGCAGGCGCACTCGGAACGTCCAGGATATGAAACCAATCTTCGACGTCGACGGAGAAGATGGAATTGGAGACGCCAGACACAGGTGCAGATAGATATATAACGTTCTGCCTGCGCGGCACAAGTCTCGTGCCTGCTTTCGATGTGTTAGCGACGAGCTCAATTCCCGCTTTAGACTAGGAATTCGTTTCGGAAATTGACGATACCTGCACGTCCTCCCATTTCCAGCGTCTTGCGTCACCCCACTCGCGACCGATGCATTTGACTGTCGCCCATCGCTGAAATAGCCTCAAATGGCACCTGTCCTTGCTCACCGCGCATGCGCAACGGCGTGCGCGACACAGTGGCTATGAGAACACGCTCCCTTTTGATATCGCTGGTGCTGGTTGCCATCTCGTGCACGGCAGCACGCGCCGGCGACATGGTGACTCCCAGTCATGGCTCCCGCGCCATGGTGGCTACGGTCCACCCTGAGGCCTCGAATGCCGGTGTCGCTGTCATGCAGCAGGGAGGTAACGCGGTTGACGCTGCGGTTGCCATCGGTTTCGCCTTGGCTGTGGTCTATCCGGAAGCCGGCAATATCGGCGGCGGCGGGTTTATGCTCTTTCGCCGCCCTGATGGTGAAGTCCACTTCCTCGACTACCGCGAGAAAGCTCCCGCCAAAGCTACCGCCAACATGTATCTCGATAGCAAGGGCAATGTCGTTCCTGACTTGAGCACCATCGGCTACAAAGGCATCGCCGTGCCCGGGTCGGTGGCGGGCTTAGTCTATGCCGAACAGCACTGGGGCAAACTTTCCCTGAAGCAGGTGATGGAGCCGGCGATTCGCCTCGCGCGCGAGGGTTTCGTCCTTGATTATCGGCAGGCGCAATCCTTTCGCGACCCGCAACTGGCGAAGTTTTCCGAGTCGCATCGCATCTTCCAGCGCGATGGCAATTACTACCAGGCGGGAGAGGTTTTCAAACAGCCGGAATTAGCGAGGACGTTGGAGCGCATCGCCGAAAAGCCTGACGACTTCTACCACGGGTCGATGGCGCGGGAACTGGCCGCTGCGATGCAAAAAGGTGGCGGGCTGATTACCGCCGCCGATCTCGCGCAATATGAAGTGAAGGAACGTCCGCCGATTCGCGGCACCTATCGCGGATATGAAATCATCTCTGCCCCGCCGCCTTCGTCAGGCGGCATCGCCTTAATCGAAATGCTGAACATCCTGGAAGGGTACGATCTCGCCAAGCTGGGCGACAGGTCCGCGCAAAGCATTCACCTGACAGCGGAAGCCTTTCAGCGCACGTTCTTCGATCGCGCCGAGTTTCTCGGCGATCCTGACTTCTCCAAGCTTCCGGTCGCTCAGCTCATCGATAAGCGTTACGGCAACGCCTGGCGTGAAACGATTCCGCTGCGTCGCGCCACGCCCAGCGCCACGCTGCGGCGTCCATCAGTTTTTTCGCAGCTCGACAGCTACGCCTCTTTGCATCCGCAGCCGGCGTTCGTTGCCGAGCCCGACCACACCACGCACTACTCGGTCGTCGATCCCGAAGGCGACGCTGTTGCCGTTACCACCACGCTGAACGACGCCTTCGGGTCGCGCGTTACAGCGGAAGGTCTTGGATTTCTACTCAACGACGAAATGGACGACTTCAGCTCGAAGACTGGCGCGCCCAACATGTATGGATTGCTGCAAGGGCCGGCGAATGCCATCGGTCCGGGTAAGCGGCCGCTCTCGGCGATGACGCCGACCATCGTGCTCAAGAACAGCAAGCTGTTTCTGGTGCTCGGCTCGCCCGGTGGCCCTACCATCATCACCACCGTCGCCAATATCCTGATGGGCATAGTCGATTACGGATTGAACATCCAGCAGTCCGTCAACGCCCCGCGTTTTCACGACCAGTGGATGCCTGACGAGATTAGAGTGGAGGCGACCGGGGTGTCGCCGGATACGATCGGCATCCTTGAGCATATGGGACACAAAATTAAGGTCGCTCACGGCTACTGGGGCGACGCCGAGTGCATTGCCGTCGATGGGACGACAGGCCAATTACTCGGCGCCAGCGACGGACGCAACGATGGAAAGGCGGTAGGCTTCTGATGCGCAGGGCAATGTCCACGTTGATTTATGCGCGATCGGAGCGGCTCCATCCCGGCCTGCTCGATCAAATGGCCTCCGGCGGCGCCGAAGCCATCGAGATCTTCGCCGCGCGTGGGCACTTCAACTACACCGACCGTCAACACATTCGGGAAATCGGCAATTGGTTTCGCAGCACCGGCGTAACCTTTCACTCGATGCATTCGCCCATGTACAGCGACGAGCAGTGGGGACGCGAGGGCGGCCCGGCGATCAACATCGCCGCCACCGAAAAGCGCGAACGAATCGCTGCGATGGACGAGATCAAGCGCGCGCTGGAGGTTGCGGAGCAGGTGCCGTTTCAATTCCTGGTGCAGCACGTCGGGGTCGGCAACGAAGACAGCAACGATCATAAGATCGAAGCCGCCATGAGCTCGCTGGAACATCTCCACGCCTTCGCCAAGCCGCTCGGAGTTCAGTTGCTCGTGGAAAACATTACCAACGAGCTCTCAACTCCGCAAAGCCTGATCGACTTGCTGCACACGGGGCGCTTCGTCGACATTGGCGTCTGCTTCGATCTTGGCCACGCTCACATCATGTCCAGCGTGAAAGAAGCTTTTGATGTGCTGAAGGACCGCATTCGTTCCACCCATGTACACGACAACAAAAAGGACCATGACTCCCATCTCTGGCCCGGCAATGGCAGCATCGATTGGAAAGAAGCAATCTCGTTATTGCGCACGGCGCCTCAGGTGCCGCCACTGCTGTTGGAGATTGAAGAGACTGATGGCGGCAAAGCCAGCGAGAAGATGGTTGAGGCTTTCGGTAAACTGGAAGTTTGATTATGAACACATCCACCAAAGTAGAAACTGAGGCGCCAATCACGACTATCCGGGAGATAGGCCAGCACGAGGGCCAGAGCGTCACCATCCGCGGCTGGCTTTACAACCTGCGCGAGAGCGGCAAGCTCCTGTTCCCCATCTTCCGCGACGGCAGCGGCATCATCCAGGGCGTCGTCGCCAAGCAGCAGGTACCACCAGAACTATTCGAAGCCATCAAGGGCTTGACGCAGGAATCCAGCGTGATCGTCACCGGCAAGGTCCGCGCCGACAAGCGCGCCCCCGGCGGCTTCGAGATCGACGTCACCGACGCGCAGGTGGTGCAGCGCGTCCATCCCGAAGAACCGTACCCGATTACGCCCAAGGAGCACGGCACCGACTTTCTGATGGAGCATCGGCATCTGTGGCTGCGCTCGCCGCGCCAGGCCGCCATCCTGCGCGTGCGCGCCGAAATCATTAAAGCCGCGCGCGACTTCCTCGACGAGCGCGGTTTCACGCTCACCGATCCGCCAATCCTGACGCCCGCCGCGTGCGAAGGCACCACCACGCTCTTCCCTGTCGACTACTTCGAGGAGCAGGCCTTCCTCACGCAGTCCGGCCAGCTCTACATCGAAGCCACGGCGATGGCGCTAGGTAAGGTCTACAGCTTCGGGCCGACATTCCGCGCCGAGAAATCGAAGACGCGCCGGCACCTCACCGAGTTCTGGATGGTCGAGCCCGAGGTCGCGTATCTGGAGCTCGACGGGCTCATGGAATTGGCCGAGCAGTTCATTAGCTTCATCGTGAAGCGCTGCCTGGAGCGTCGCCGGCCGGAGCTGGAGATCATTGGCCGCGACATCACCAAGCTGGAAAAAGTCGACGTGCCCTTCCCACGCATCACCTACGACGAAGCCGTCAAAATGCTGCAGGATACGCACGACAAGGGCCTCATCGAGAATCGCTTCGAGTATGGCGGCGATCTCGGCTCGCCCGACGAGACCTACCTTTCGTCGCAGTTTGATCGTCCTGTAATGATCCATCGGTATCCTGCGGCGGTGAAGGCGTTCTACATGGAGCCCGATCCTGAGCGCCCCGATCTCGCGCTGTGCGTCGACGTGCTGGCGCCCGAAGGCTACGGCGAAATCATCGGTGGCTCGCAGCGTATGGGTTCCTATGAAAAGCTGCTCCAGCGCATTCACCAGCACGGCTTGCCGGAAGAGGCGTTCAAGTGGTATCTCGACCTGCGCAAGTTCGGCGGCGTGCCGCACGCCGGCTTCGGTATGGGCATCGAGCGCGCGGTGGCCTGGATCTGTGGCCTCGAACACGTACGGGAGACGATCCCGTTTCCGCGCATGCTGTACCGGTTGTATCCATAGGGTGATTCCGGAGAACCAGTATGGCAACCAGTCCCATCACCAAACCGCTCCAGAATATTGAAGCCAAACACATCCGTATCATCGGTGTGCCGCTCGATCTTGGTCAGTCGCGCCGCGGGGTCGACATGGGTCCCTCCGCCATGCGTGTCGCTGGCCTCGAAGCCAA
>Ga0335081_10007295_pt1 | contig 17673 bp, 15 predicted proteins | sample Lox_Sample_35_FD_206713 | JGI IMG/M metagenome (GOLD analysis project Ga0335081, IMG submission 206713) | Soil microbial communities from Loxahatchee National Wildlife Refuge, Florida, United States - Lox_Sample_3.5 | ecosystem: Environmental > Terrestrial > Soil > Wetlands | place: USA... | reverse complement strand
CGCGGCTGGCTCGCCATGCTGGAGCACGGACTGGCCCGCGAGGAGCGCGAAGCCATCTATCGCGTGCTGCGCGACGCCGTGCCGGATTTCCGCGGCGCCGCCGCCTGAGCCATCGATTTGAGTCCCGTGATCGTATCGTGCACCGGGTGCCAGCCGGCGCCGATCAGCTTGCCGGGATCGACGCGCAAATTGCCGCCTATACGGTCCCACATGTCGCTCCGACGAATGAGCCGCAGCGGGATTTGCACGTAATCGGTCGGCATCGGCAGGATGAGAGGCCAGCGCCGCCGCTCTTTCCGCAGCGTGGAAATTACGTCGGCCAGCCGCGGCGGAATTCCCGGATCGGCCACCACGTAGGTCTCGCCGAGGGTGGCGGGCGTTGCGAGGACAAAGTTCAAGGCCGAGATGAAATTGTCGATGCCGAGCAACGAGCGGCGATTGCCGAAGTCCTTGACCGGCAGCGGCAGCAGCGACGCGGCGGCGCGCGCCAGCAGCTTGAAATTTCCCTTCACGCCGGGCCCATAGAGCGCGACCGGGCGAAGGATCGTGAACGGCACGCCAGACGCGCGCACCGCCACCTCGGCGGCGAGCTTGGAGCCGCCATAAGCGCCGATTGGTGCCGGCTGATCGCGCTCGGTGACGGCGTGATCGGCCGCCGGCCCGCATTGCGCGCCGATCGAAGAGATGAAGACAAACTGGCGGACGCCGGCCTGCGCGGCGGCATGGGCAAGCTGCGCCGTTGCCTGATGGTTGACGCGATCGTAGAGGCTTGGGTGGACGCCGCGGGTGTGAGCGATGCCGGCAAGGTGGACGACCTGATCGATGCCGTCGAGCAGCGGCCGCCAGTCGACCGTTTCCGTCAAATCCGGGTGCTGCACGACCTCGACGCCGGGGCCAAACGTCGATCCCGAACGCCGCACGGCGGCGCGCACGTGATGGCCGACGTCCGCCAGCGCCCTGACGGTGGGGCTGCCGACAAAGCCCGAGGCTCCGGTGACCAGGATGTGGCTCATCGGCAGCCCCGCGCAAAGGCGCCGAGCAGCCAGCCGACCAGGACCGCGCCGGCCGCAAGCGCAGCAAAGGCGCTCATTCGGCCGGGCACGATCACGGTCAACGTAGCCAACACGCCAAGGCCGACATTGACGGCGAACACGCGCGCAACCACGCCCATGGTCGAGAAGCCCTTGTCGGTGGCGCGCTGATAAAAATGGCTGCGGTGCGCTTCCCAGAATGGCTCAGCGCGCGCGATACGGCGGAACAGCGTGATCGTCGCATCGGCGAGATAGTAGAGCGGCGCCAACACGGCCGCCACCAGATGGCCGCCGCCGGCGGTGAGCAGCAGCAGAAATCCGACGATGAGCCCGATCGGCAGGCTGCCGACGTCGCCGAGAAAGACCCTCGCTGTCGGCCGATTAAAATAGGCAAATCCGATCATGGCGCCGCCGAGCGCGAGCGCCAATACCACCGCGTCCGATGGCAGCGCGCCCAGAAAGCCGAGCGCGGCGAGCGTAGCGGTGATCGGTATCACTTCCACGACAGTCATCCAGTCGATGCCGTCCATGAAGTTGACGAGGTTGACGAACCACAGGCCTCCGATCAAGAGGAGGAGCCGCTCCAACCACCACGGCAGTGCCGGCACGACGCGAAGCGCATCGGGCGCGGTGTAGATCACGCCGGCAACAACGATCGTCTGCAGCAGCAAGCGTGGCACGACGGGCAAGGGCCGGATATCGTCGATGGCGCCAAGGCAGACCATGAGCAGCGCCGCGACGATGATTTTCAGGAGCTGTGAATCGAACGGGGCGCCGAGCGCACCGACGGTCGGCGCCAAGCCGACGGCGGCCACGGTCGCGGCGATCACGGCAATCCCGCCGCCCTGCGGCGTCGGCGTCCGATGCGATGAGCGTGCATTCGGCCTGGACAGCGCATAGCGCTTCAGCAACGGATACGACACGACGATCAGCAGCGCGCAGACGATCGCCGCGAAGCCGACGATCGCCGCGCCGCCCACGATCCACAGCGTACCGCCGTCAGCGCTCATAGCGCCAATCGCCTTGCATCGCCTGCACCTAGTAGAGCGGCCCCGGATCGCCGACGGAGCCCGGTCTCATGCCGCCCGATCCGAGATCGAATCCGGAATAGGTCTGCGCGCCGCAAGCGTCGGTTTGCACCGCGTATCGTTCATCGAGGAATTCATTGTGATCGAGGATCATCACATATGTACGCTGGTGCCCGCGGTCTTGGAAGCGAATGCACACCATCCAGCCCCAGCCCTTGTTGGCTTGTACCCAGCGCGGATCCGATATCTCGATCGGACCGCTCAGCGGCGTCTTGTTGAAGGTCGCGTGGAGGCGTTTGGCGATCGTCGCACGGTAGTCCGGATTGAGAGTTGTCGTCTGCACACCTTCGGTTGCCAGGCTGCCGCACGCCGCGGTCAGCGTCAGGCTCAATAACGCCGCTGCACGGCACGCTCCGCGAACACGCGATGCGACACGTCGAGGCTTCATCGGCAACGTTGACCGCGGCTTAGGAAATCGTTCACACCAAAACCTTAAAGGTTTGCCGTTTAATGGGCGCCTTGAGGCCATTTAACGTTACGCGGCATCACAGTCCCGCCACGAAGGCAGCGCAGCAGGAAGGCGAGCAAGCGACAACCGAGTGGGTCCCCGTCGGTGCCGAGTGGGTTACCGAGCGGTGCCAAAAGTGGGCGTCATGATAGTCCAACGGCTTTGCCTGGTCTTGCTCGTGCTCTGCCTGGGGCCTGCTCTCGGGTCGTGCAGCGGGGTCGCCGGCATCGCGTCCGATATCTGGCCGCATTGGGCCGGCGGCGAACCGGCGGATATCCCGCCGCGGCCGGGCAAGCCCGGCTACGACGAATATATCGCCCATCAGCAAGGTAACCCGCCGCCGGCAAGGCCTGCCGAGGCGGCGCAACCCGCAGTCGCCGCCGCGGCGTCGCCGGCCGCTCCTCCGCCTGCGGCCGAGCCTGCGGTTGGCTCTCCGGCCGAGGAAAATGCGGTGGTGAGGCGTGGCGGCCTGTACTAGCCGCATCGGCGGCCGGGGCGTCACGCCAAGCCGGCGCGCAACAGATCGTGGAAATGCACGATGCCGACCGGCTTGCCGTGTTCGACCACGATCAGCGCCGTGATCTTCGACGAATTGAGGAGTTGCAGCGTTTCGCTGACCAATTGATCGGGCCGAACGACCTTCGGCGCCGTGGTCATGACCTCATCGACGCGCGCCTGCAGCAGGTCGCCGCGCATATGGCGGCGCAGGTCGCCGTCGGTGATGACGCCGGCGAGCTTGCCGCCCGGCTCGGTGACGGCGACACAGCCGAAGCCCTTGGCCGACATTTCGACGATCGCTTCCGACATCGGCGCGCCGCGCTTGATCAGCGGTACGGCATCGCCGGAATGCATGACGTTGCGGACGAATTTGAGCGCGGCGCCCAGTTGGCCGCGCGGATGGAAGACGCCGAAATCCATCGCGCTGAAGCCTCTGCTTTCAAGGAGCGCGATCGCAAGGGCGTCGCCGAGCGCGAGCTGCATCAGCGACGAGGTCGTCGGCGCGAGATTGTGCGGACAGGCTTCCCGGGTCGCCGGCATCGTCAGGACGACGTCGGCTGACTTGCCGAGCGTTGAGTCGGCGCTGGCGGTGACCGCGATCAGCGCGATGCCGAACCGGCGCGAGTAGTTGATCAAATCCTTGAGCTCTTCGGTCTCGCCGGACCACGACAGCGCCAGCATGACGTCATCCGACGTGATCATGCCGAGGTCGCCGTGGCTGGCGTCGGCGGCGTGCACAAAGAACGCCGGCGTCCCGGTCGAGGCCAGGGTCGCCGCGATCTTGCGACCGACATGACCGGATTTGCCCATGCCGGTGACGATGACGCGGCCGCGCGCGTTGCGAATGGTTTCGGCGGCGGCCACGAAGGCGGCGCCGAGCCCGTCGCACATGGCGGCCGCCAGAGCGGCCACCCCCTCGCGCTCGGTGTCGAGCGTGCGCAGCGCCGAGGCGATGTGCGGGCTTGCGGCCTCTTGCACCGCAGCGTCCGGAGAACTCTTCGCCCGCGTCGCCAAAGCGCTATTCCTCACGCTTGCTATTGCTTGGCCCATGCCGCGAACGCGTCGGCAAAGGCGCGGTCGCCCGGCGGCCCCTTCTCGACCGCCAGGATGGCGCGGCCGTTATTGGTATAGACGATGGGAATGTCGAACCAGGCCTGATCTTTGAGCAGCTGGATGTTGCGCTGACGGTCGGCGTCGACGGCCGACAGGCCGATCAAAAAGAACCCGTTGGTGACCTTCACCGCCAGGCCCGCGAGCGGCGTGCCGCGCGCCTGCTCTTCCTTCTTCATCAGGACGCCGGGCACGTTGGCGATGCCGCCGCCCGGGAAATCCGCCGGCAGGTTGAACATGATCTCGATAGTGTGGCTCGCCGGCAGCGCCTTATCAGTATTGCGCCGCAACGACCAGGTCACGGTCATGCGCCGCTCTGGTATTTCGATGTTGGCGCGCACCGCAAGCTCGGGTGCCAATCCGGGGCCGGGCGAAATCGTCTCGGTGCGCCAGATGGCGGAGCCGACATAGCGCTTGCCTTGTGAGTTCGGAGCGCCGGGGTCCTCCTCGTAAAGCACGACGCGCTGCGCCACCGCCGGCGCCGCCTGGTTGCTCGACGACTGCCCCGGCGCTTGTTCCTGCGGAACGCGGCCGTCGAATTTCGGGGCCGGTGCCGGCACCGGTGCCTGGGTGGTCGTCTGCGCCGGAGACCGCGCGGTGGTCTGGGCGATGAGCCGTTTGATATTGGGAAACTGCCAGACGAACGCTGCGGCGACGACACCGATGATGCAGGCCACGGCGGCGATCTTGATGAAGCCGCCGCTGACGCTCGTTCCGATCGAGGGGCGCGCTAGCTCGGGCTCGTAGTCGTCTTCCGCCGGGGGCCGTGACGCCCGCCCGCGGGCCGCGGGCGGCGCCGGGAACGGCGCTTCCTGGTCGAGTTCGAAAGATTGCGTCAGATCTTGCGGGCGCTCGTTGATATCGTGAGTGCTGAAGTCCTCGAGCGCGAGCTCGGGCTCGATCTCGTGGTCGGCGGGTTCGTCAAAATCTTCGGCGCGCTGCAATCGGCGCGGCTGCGGCTCGTAGGTATCGCGGGTGTCGCGCGCCGACTGCGCCGCTTTGGCGCTGGCCGAGCCGAGATCGTCCACCTCGCTGACCACGTCGCGGAAGCCCCTGAGCCCTTCGGGCCGTGGCGGCGAGGTTCGCGCGCCCAACAGCCGGCCGCGCGCGCTGGTCGGAGCTTGCGGCGGGGGTGGCGGCTCAAGCGCTTTCGCGCCATCGACCTCCGGCTCCCCGTAGGACGCCGAGGGGCGTCCGAACCGCGGCAGCTCGGTCGCAGGTGCGGGTGGCGGAGGCGCCGACTCGCGCCGTGGCGGCGGCGGGGGTGGCGCGCCTTGCGGCCGCAGCGCGGCCGGCGGCGGCTCGGCGGCCGGTGCCGGCCGGGGAGGCGGCGGCCTCAGCGGCCGCGGCTCGAAGCGCGGCTCGGCGCGCGCCTCCATGCGGGCTTCGAGGCGGGACTTGCGCGCGGCGTCGGCCTCGACCTTGCGGATCGCTTCTTCGAGCCCAAGCCGCTCCCGCGTGATATCGGATTCCGAGAGCGGCGGGTCCATGCCGCGCAGCTGGGCGACCAGCGCCGAGCGGGCCCGCTCGTAGAGCGCGCGGCGCGCCTCGCCGGTGCTTTTGCCAAGCCCCTCGACGGCACGCGCTATGAGCGGTTGATAGTCGGTCATGGATTTAGCTTACGCCGGGACGGCGAAAATTTCATCGCTTACGTTTCGAACGGGTTTTGCATCAGAATGGTGTCCTCGCGTTCGGGGCTGGTCGACAGCAGCGCCGCCGAGCAGCCGATCAATTCCTCGATGCGGCGGACATATTTGATGGCCTGGGCCGGCAGCTCCGCCCACGAGCGCGCGCGCGCGGTTTTCTCCCCCCAGCCGGCGATGGTCTCGTAGACCGGCTCGACCCGGGCCTGGGCGTGCTCGCTTGCCGGCAGATAGTCGATTTCCTTGCCGTCCAGCCGATAGGCGACGCAGACCTTGATCTCCTCGAAGCCGTCGAGGATGTCGAGCTTGGTCAAGGCGAGACCGCGGATGCCGCTGGTGCGCACCGTCTGGCGCACCAGCACGGCGTCGAACCAGCCGCAGCGGCGCGGCCGGCCGGTAACGACGCCGAATTCCTTGCCGCGCTCGCCGAGCGTCTTGCCGATATCGTTGAGCTGCTCGGTCGGAAACGGCCCGGCACCGACCCGGGTGGTATAGGCCTTGCAGATGCCGAGCACATAGCCGATGGCGTTGGGCCCGAGCCCTGAGCCGGTGGCAGCCTGCGCCGCGACCGTGTTGGACGAGGTGACGAACGGATAAGTGCCGTGGTCGATATCGAGGAGCGCGCCTTGGGCGCCCTCGAACAAAATGCGCTTGCCCTCGCGGCGGCGCTCGTCGAGCAACGACCACACCGAATCCATGTAGGGCAAAACCTTCGGCGCCACGGCGGCGAGCTCGTCGTACAGCGCCCGCGGCGCAATCTCGCTCATCTCCAGGCCGCGGCGTAGCGCGTTGTGATGGGCGAGCAGGCGCTCGATCTTGCCGTTGAGCATCTGCAGGTCGGCAAGATCCATCAGCCGGATAGCGCGGCGGCCGACCTTATCCTCATAGGCCGGGCCGATGCCGCGGCCGGTGGTGCCGATGGCGCCCTTGCCCGACGCCTTCTCGCGCGCCACGTCGAGCTCCTGGTGCAGCGGCAGAATGAGCGGCGTGTTCTCGGCGATGCGCAGATTGTCCGGCGTGACCGTGACGCCTTGCTTGCCGAGCGTCGCGATCTCGTTGAGCAGCGCGTGCGGGTCGAGCACGACGCCGTTGCCGATCACCGACAGCTTGCCCGGCCGCACCACGCCCGACGGCAGCAGCGACAGCTTGTAGGTGGTGCCGTTGATGACCAGCGTGTGGCCGGCATTATGGCCGCCCTGGAATCGCACCACGATGTCGGCCTGCTCCGAGAGCCAATCGACGATCTTGCCTTTGCCCTCGTCCCCCCACTGGGAGCCGACCACGACAACGTTCGCCATCAGGAATTGTCCCCAATAGGCCGATGGAACCACACATGGATCGGATACTGGCCGCCGCAGCCCGAGTTTCCCGGATAATGGATGACGCCCCGCGAAGCAAGGAAAAGCACGCCGCAACAGCCCATGACATGTGGACTAACCTATTGGCTCTAAAAGCTATTTGCCATTAGCCTTATTTGCGGGAAGGCACTATGAGGACAGCCGCCGCGCAAATTGAGGCCGCGGCGGCGGCTGATTGACGCAATGGCTTTTGAGTCGCCAACGCAGTCATGCGGCTTCGAGGCTGGCCTATGACGGCGCGCCGCGATAGCAGCTTGCCGCGGAATTCAAAGCACCGGGAGAACAATGCCGGCCGTCCCCACCGCCAAATCCGGCCGCGTCGGCCGCTGGCTGTTCGACCAGCCTTATCTGTTGCTGTCGCTGACTTCGCTGTTCTGGGCCTGCAACACCGTGCTCGGCCGCTTCGTGGTCGGACACATTCCGCCGATGACGCTCGCCTTCGTGCGCTGGGCGGGGGCGTTTTTGATCGTTCTGCCATTTGCCGCCCGTCACCTTGCGGTCGATTGGCCGGTCATTCGCAAGCACGCCGGGCTGATGGCGATCTACGCGCTGGTCGGCTTCTCCGCCTACAACACGATGGCCTATTACGGCCTGCAATACACCACCGCCATCAATGCCCTCCTGCTGCAATCGATCGGCCCGCTGTTCGTGGCGCTATGCACCTTCGCGATGTTCGGCGACCGGCTGACGCTGCGCCAGGCCGGCGGCGTCTGCGTCTCGCTCTGCGGCGTCGTGGTGATCATCTGCCACGGCAGCCTCGCCGTGCTGCGCGATGTTGCCTTCAATCGCGGTGACATCTGGTACGTCATCGCGCTGGTCTTCTACGGCTACTACACCGCGCTGTTGCGCAAGCGGCCGCATATCCATCCGCTGTCGTTTCTCGCCGTCGGTATGGGTGGCGGCGCAGTCTTTCTGGTGCCGGTGGTGGCGCTCGAAGTCTGGAGCGGCCGCACCATGGTTCTCGACGCCGAAAGCGTTCTCAGCTTCGCCTTCGTCTGTATTTTTCCGTCGCTGCTCGGTTATCTGTTCGTCAACCGCGGCGTCGAGCTGGTCGGCGCCAACCGCGCCGCGCCGTTCATCCATCTGGTGCCGGTATTCGGCTCGGTGCTGGCGATCGTGTTCCTGGGCGAACGCTTTGAGCTGTTCCACGCTGTCGGCTACGGCTTGGTGTTCAGCGGCATCACGATTGCGACGAAGAGCTGAGCTGCTTCAAAACCGCAGCGTCTTGACCTGCTGCACGTTGGGAATTCTCTGCACCTCGGCCAACACGTCCGGCGGCACCGTGCCGTCGATCTCGACCAGCGCGATGGCATCGCCGCCGGCCTGCTCGCGGCCGAGATGGAAGGTCGCGATGTTGATACCGGCGCCGGCGAGCAAGGTGGCGAAGCGGCCGACGAAGCCCGGCTTGTCCTGGTTGGTGACATAGAGCATCGATGGGCCGAACTCAGCGTCCATGCGGATGCCCTTGATATTGATGATGCGCGGCCGCCCATCGGCATAGACGGTGCCCGCGACCGAGCGCGTCTGCCGGTCGGTAGTCACCGCGACCGTGATCAGACTGTCGTAGTCGCCTTCGGCTTCCCGGCGCGTCTCCTCGACGACGATGCCGCGATCCTTGGCGACGATCGGCGCCGAGACCACATTGACGTCCTGCAGCATGGGGCGCAGGAGGCCGGCGACCGCGGCCGAGGTCAGCGCCTTGGTGTTCATCTGCGCCACGGCGCCTTCGTAGGTGATCTGCACGCGTTTGATGCCGGTCTCGGTGAGCTGGCCGGCGAACGAACCGAGCTTCTCGGCGAGCGCAACGAAGGGCCTGAGCTTCGGCGCCTCCTCGGCGCTGATCGAGGGGAAGTTGACGGCATTGGAGATGGCGCCGCGCAGAAGATAATCCGCCATCTGCTCGGCGACTTGCAGCGCCACGTTCTCCTGCGCCTCCATGGTCGAGGCGCCGAGATGCGGCGTGCACACCACGTTGGGCTGGCCGAACAGGCAGCTCTGCGTCGCCGGCTCCTCGCGGAATACGTCGATGCCGGCGCCGGCGACCTGGCCGGAGTGCAGCGCCTCGCACAACGCCATCTCGTCGACCAGCTCGCCACGGGCGCAGTTGATCAGCCGCACGCCCTTTTTCACGAGCTTGAGCGTCTCGGCGCCGATGATGTTGCGGGTCTTGTCGGTGAGCGGCGTATGCAGCGTGATGAAATCGGCACGGCGCCATAAGTCGTCGAGCTCGACCTTCTCGACGCCGAGATGGATGGCGCGCTCGGCCGACAGATACGGATCGTAGGCGATCACCTTCATCTTCAGGCCGACGGCGCGGTCGGCGACGATCGAGCCGACATTACCGCAGCCGATGATGCCGAGCGTCTTGCCGAAGATCTCGACGCCGAGGAACTTGTTCTTTTCCCATTTGCCGGCCCGGGTCGAAGCGTCAGCTTCCGGGATCTGCCGCGCCAGCGACAGCATCAGGGTGATGGCGTGCTCGGCGGTGGTGATGGAATTGCCGAACGGCGTGTTCATGACGATGATGCCGCGCGCCGTCGCCGCCGGAATGTCGACATTGTCGACGCCGATGCCGGCGCGGCCGATGACTCTCAGCCCCTTCGCCTTCTCCAGGAGCTTGGCGGTCACCTTGGTCGCCGAGCGGATGGCAAGCCCGTCGAAGCCGTTGATGGTCTCGGCGAGCTTGTCCTTGTCCTTGCCGAGATTGGGCTGGAAGTCGACCTCGACGCCGCGGTCCTTGAAGATTTGCACGGCGGCCGGCGACAGCGCGTCGGAGATGAGAACTCGCGGAGCCATCGGACTACGCAGCCTCTGCCTGCGCCGCCTTGGCCTTGGCGTAGGACCAGTCGAGCCACAGCGTTAGCGCTTCGACGTCGGCGCGCTCCGCGGTGCAGCCGCACCACACGCGCAGTCCCGGCGGCGCGTCGCGATAGGCGTCGATGTCGTAGGCGACGCCCTCCCTCTCCAGCGCCGCGGCGATGCCTTTGACGAAGGCGGCTTGCGCGTCGGCGGCGAGCCGGGTCACGGCCGGATCGATCACCTTCAGGCAAACGGAGGTGTTCGAGCGCAGCGCCCGATCGCGCGCCAGGAAATCGATCCAAGGCGTGCGCGCAACCCAGTCGGCGATGACCTTGGCGTTGGCATCGGCGCGCGCGTGCAGCGCCGGCAATCCGCCGATCGATTTCGCCCAGTCGAGCGCGTCGAGATAGTCCTCGACGCAGAGCATCGACGGCGTGTTGATGGTCTCGCCCTGAAAAATGCCCTCGATCAACTTGCCGCTCCGCGTGGTGCGGAAGATCTTCGGCACCGGCCATGGCGGCGTGTAGCTCTCCAATCGCGCGACCGCGCGCGGCGACAGGATCAGCATCCCGTGCGCCGCCTCGCCGCCCAGCGCCTTCTGCCAGGAGAACGTCACCACATCGAGCTTGGCCCATTGCAGCGGCTGCGCGAACGCCGCCGAGGTGGCGTCGCAGATGGCGAGGCCCGAGCGGTCGGCGGCGATCCAATCGGCGTTCGGCACGCGCACGCCCGAGGTCGTGCCGTTCCAGGTGAATACGATGTCGGTCGCCGGATCGACTTTGCTGAGGTCAGGCAGCTCGCCATAGGGCGCCCGTAAGACTTTCACGTCCTTGAGCTTGAGCTCCTTGGCGACGTCGCCGACCCAGCCTTCGCCGAACGATTCCCAGGCCAGCATGGTCACTGGTCGTTCGCCGAGCAGCGTCCACAACGCCATCTCGACCGCGCCGGTGTCGGACGCCGGCACGATGCCGATGCGATAATCGGCCGGCACCTGCAGCACGTCGCGGGTCAGATCGATGGCGCGCTTGAGCTTCGCCTTGCCCGGCTTCGAGCGGTGCGAGCGTCCCAAAAGTGCGTCGGAGAGGCTTTGGGTGGTCCAGCCGGTGCGCTTGGCACAGGGGCCGGACGAAAAGTGCGGCACGCGTGGCCGCACGGAGGGCATCGCAGCGGTCATGGTCTATCCTTCCAGATAGGCGCCCCTCGGTGGGGAGGGGTGTCCCGATGTCGGACATAAGGAAACGCGGCCGGGCCGTCAAGCGCGGTTGCCAACGATTCCGTAACCTGAATTATGGCGGCCGTATTTAGCGGGGATTCACCTACAAATTCGCCGACAATTTTATGATCATTTTCTCGGTTAGCGCTCCTTGAATCGGAGCGGCGACGCTCGGCTGCGACGGGGCCTCGTCGTCGGCGATGGCATTGCCGGATTCGCGAGAATTATCAGGGCGAGTTGTAGTAAAGAATTTTGTGCGCTCCCAAACCTCCTGGCGGCCGCCGCTCTTTGCAGCGTCTCTGTGACAGCCCTGACCAAAATCGGACTAACCCGCCTTTAAGGCGCGCGGCTGAAGATCGCCGCCATAACGGGGAAGACGGGAAGGGGCGTCTCATGCGTCGCGTCACAATTGCGTTGCTGGCGTTGCTGTTCGCGCCAAGCGCTTTCGCAGACGATCTAAACTGGCTCAAAGCGCCGCCATCGGTGGGCGTGCCGGTCGTCAACGGCTGGGCCGGCTTCTATATCGGCGGACAGGTGGGCTACAGCAGCGCCAACGGCGATTTCAGTGCCACCACGCAAGATCCGCTCGCGTTCGTGCTGCGCGAGCTGACGCTGGAGGCTGAACAGCAACCGTCCTCATGGCCGGTGCTCGGCAGTGCCACGCACAGCCATGCCAGCTTCGGCGGCTTCGTCGGCTACAACACCCAGTACGAGCACCTCGTGCTCGGCGTTGAAGCCGATTACAACCAGGCCAATCTTTCGCTGACCGCGCCGAACTTCCCGATTTCGCGGCTGACGTCGGCGGGCGGCAACACCTATCTCGTCAATATCACCGGCAGCGGCACCGTCACCGATCTCAATTTCGCGACGCTGCGCGCGCGCGGCGGCTGGGCGATGGGCAACTTCCTGCCCTACGCTTTCGGCGGCCTCGCGGTGGGACATGACAACATGCACATTTCGGCGACCGTTTCGGGGATCGAAAATCCACAAAATCAGCCGTGTACCCCGACGGGTTCGCCGACGCCGGCATGCGTGCCGTTCTCGTTCACCGGCACCGCGGGCAAGAACGGCGAGTGGCTGTATGGCTTCACGGTCGGCGCCGGTCTCGATGTCGCCCTGACCAAGAACGTGTTCCTGCGCGGCGAATACGAATTCGTCCAATTCGCGCCGGTCGACAAGCTGCAAATCAGCGTCAATACGGTGCGCGGCGGCGTGGCGTTCAAGTTCTAGTGGGATTTTCCGCGCCGGGCGCGGCGCGAGAAATACAAAATGGGTCGCGCCGAGCGAATCAGAACTTCAAGCCGGCGCCGAGGCGGGCGCTCGAGGCATTCAGCCTGATGTTGAATGGCGCGGTGAACTGGATGTACTCGAGCTCGCCGCGCAAGAAGATGTTCTGCGTCACCGCGTAATCGATGCCAAATCCTGCCGTATAGCCGAAGTACCACTTGCCGGTGGCCTGATCGGCGATCGTCCAGTTGCCGCCAATTCTCGCTGGCGGCGGCGGGTTACTCGGAGGAGGCGGGTTAGTGCAATCGTACGGCGTCTCCTCGCCGCAAACGTTGACGTTGACGAACTTCGTCGCATTGATCTGTGCAATCGACACGCCGAGAAAACCGTAGGGCAGGAAGTTGCCGAACGCCCAGCCGAAACGGCCGCGTGCCGAGGCGTAATCGTTCACCTTGGCTGTTGCCCCGGTCGTCACAGTGAACGCCGTATCGTAGGTGACGTTGTTCGCGGTCGTGAAATAGCTGTGGCTTTCGACGTCGTTGATGCCGCCCTTGAAGGACGTATTCGTCAGATTGAGCTCGACGCCGAGGACGGCCGACTCGAATTGAAAATTGTAGCCGAGGAAAGCGCTGTAGCTCGGCGCCCGCGTGCTCAACGAACCAAGCCGTGGGAAATTGGTCAGCGGTATGCCGCTGAAGACGGAGCTCAGGCCGGAGATCGTTGTTAATTCGGCAGTCCCGAGATTGGTGAAATCGACGCTGTCAAAATCTTCGCCGATTTGGCCGCCAACGTAAAAGCCGCTCCAGCGCGGGTAGTGGGCATAGCCGACCGACTGCGCGCCGCGCAACGCATCGAAGTCGCCGGACAGATCGGCCGCGCGAGCGCCGGATGGCACCGCAAGTGTCAGCAGAGCACAGATGACCCAACGCATCGGCCGGCTTTCTCCGTCCCCGTCGGCGCGCCATGGGCGGCCAACAAACGCGCCCCGATCATCAGGCATTAACCTTAATGGAACGTTAGCTCGGACATCGGCGGGCCGGCATCGGGCCGAGCAGCAGGCCCAAAAACGAAAACGGCGCGGTTTCCCGCGCCGTCTGAGTCAGGAACTTTGCCTTTGAGGCCGATCAGCCCCGGCTCATCAGCGGCGGCGCCATCACCGGGACGAGGTCGGGTTGCAGCATCCAGCGCAGGCCGACCCTGAAGTCCCAGGAGTTGAAGTTGCTGAGGTTATAGGTCGCCCCCGGGCAAGTCGGTGTGTTCTGGCAGAACACTTCCGCCGTCGCCGGCGAGCCCAGACGCAGGTAGCGGGCGTTGAGGTCGACCTTGAAGTTGTTGGTGACGTTGTAGGTCAAGCCGGCTTGGGCATTCCAGGCGAAGTTCCAGGAGGTCGAGTCGTTTTGGGTCAAGCCAAAGCCGACGGTGCCATTGGATCCGATGATACCCATGTCCTGGACGCCGGTGATGCGGGTATACGCACCACCGAGGCCGGCGCCGATATACGGCGTGATGCACCACCAGGTGCCGAGGTCGAAGTAAGCGTTGGCCATGAACACCGACGAGGCCACGTTGCCTTCGTTGATGTCGAAGCAGGAGGCGCCGCCGCAGTTTTCGAAGTAGCGGCCAGTGACCTTGAACGCCGCTTTGGTGCGGTATTCGGCAGTGAAATCGGTGCGGAACCAGTTGTTCCACTCGTAGCCAACGCCGCCGCCGAAAATCGCGGTGTCCTGGACGTCCTTCTGCACGATCGTCCAACTCGGCGGCCAGACGAAGGTGGAGTTTGCCTGGGTGTGCGGGAAGTCACCGAATGTCTGGATGCCGACGCCGACATCGCCGCGCAGGTACCAGCCGCTGGCGACCGGCGCCACCATGGGCGGCGGCTGATAGGCCATCGGCGGGGGTGGCTGATAGGGCGGAGGCGGCGGCACCATCATATCGGCCGCGTAGGCCGTCGTCGCGATCAGGCTTGCTGCCGCGAAGCTGGTGAAAAATCTGACGCTGACCATGGCTTCGTCCTTTCCAGGGCGAGCCACGGATGCATTGGCCCGCCGACGTTGAACCGGTGGCCAAAATGGCAGCAATTATTTAAGCGGGTCTTAACCTTAAGATTTAACCGTGTTTGTTAACCCCCGGGCGTGTGGACGCCTCGGTTCCACGCGGACGCTGGAGCGAGCCGGCGGTTAACGTCTCGATAACGATTTGAAAGCCGCGCCCGGGGCCGCGCCGGGACTCTCCTAGTCGGCGCTCTCGTCGGGCTCGCCGATATGGTGCTGGGCGTAGAGTTCAAGCCCGAGCTTGGCGACAAGGTCGAGCTGCGTCTCGAGAAAGTCGATGTGCTCTTCCTCGTCGTGCATCAGCTTTTCGAACATGTCGCGCGTCACGTAGTCCTTGACCGTGTGGCAATGGGTGGCGGCCTCCTGGTACAGCGCGCGCGCGAACATCTCGGCGGCGAGGTCGCAATCGAGCACTTCCTTCACGTTCTGCCCGATGTGCAGCGGATCGAGCACCTGCATGTTGGGGAAGCCGTCGAGGAAGATGATGCGCTCGACCAGCTTGTCGGCGTGCTCCATCTCCTCGATGGATTCCTTGCGCCATATCTTGGCCAGCGTCTTGTAGCCCCAATTGTCGAGCAGCCGATAGTGCAGCCAATACTGATTGATCGCGGTGAGCTCGTGCCGCAGTCCTTTGTTGAGGTAATCGAGGACTCCAGGGTCGCCTTTCATGATCGTGCTCCTGCAAGGGGACGGCGCCCCAGGGCCTAAGCCCAAGTGCTGGTCGGCAAGTGCTGGTCACCGAGTGCTGGTTACCAAACCTTGATTATAACGATTATGACCGGGGCGGCGATATGCGCGGCGCCGCCTGTGGAAGGCGAAAAACGTTAGTGATGCAGCAAAGTTCCGGGCTAGCCCTGAGCGTCCCGGCAGCATCCCGGAACGGCACTGAGGGCCTCGTTCATGATGTGCCGGATGGTGCGGGCGCAACGGCCGCACTGCGGGCTGCAGCCGAGGCAGTGATAAACTTCGCCGGCGGTACGCGGCGCGACGGTGCCGCTCGACAGCGCGCCGCGCACATCGTGGTCCGTCAACACGTTACAGGAACAGACGATCATCGGCAGGCGCGGCCCGGCGGCGATTGGTACGATCTGAAACTATCTTTAGCGCAAAGACGGTAGTACTGCCAAGGAAAAACAACTGTTTACAAGCATTCTAAGCTGGCTTGTGGACATTTGCCCTGCCTAACCGCCGGTAAACTCGCCGGCCGCGACTGCGCGGCGTCCGGCTATGCCGCCGCCGTCTCCTCGGCATCGTCGTCGCGGCGGCGACGCCGCGAGCGGAGCCGACACAGCCGTGACGGGATGTAGCAAAGGTCATCGAGGAGGCCCGCGAAGCGCTGGCCGCGGCCCAGCGCCCGGTCGAGCGCCGCCATGGTGCGGGCAAGGCCGGGATCGTCGTCGTTAACCCAGGTGCGCAGCACCGTGCCGAACAGTAGCGCAAGTCCTTGCGCGCGCATGATGCCGCGCGGGCCCGACGCATTGATGTCAGCGGCGGCCAGCATCCATTGCTGCGAGCGCACGGCGACGCCGTTGAGCGCCAAGGCGAGCGGCGGATTGCGCCGCACCGAGCGGATGAGCGAGCGTATCGCCTCGCGATGCGGCGCCAAGATTTCGAGGCGGCGCATCAGCACGTCGAACAACCGCTCGCGCGGCGGCTCCTCGGCCATGTCGCTGAAGTCGGCCGCGAGCACGGCGCGATCGACCGCCTTGATATGGGCGGCCAGGATCGCCAGCGTCGAAGCAAACTCGCCGCGCAATTGCGCCAGCGAGACGCCGGCTTCCTTGGCGATCTCGGAGAAGCCGATCTGTTCGATCGGCTTCTCGGCCAGCAAGGCCAGAACGGCGGCGATGATGCGGTCGCGGTCGCTGCCGGAGGCGGGCGCCGCGGCGCTCCTTGTGGAGGAGGATCGTGCCGATTTGCGAGCGGGTCTGCGGGCCATGACTGAACTCCTACACTTCAGCCTCGCGCGAAAAGCGTCGCGCACCTCCAGTGCTCAATGTAGGACCACGGCGCGGCAGTTCCAAGGCGGTGCCGGCGCTGACCGTCAGCCGGCAAGCTCGCGCGAGCGCTTGGTCGCGGCGGCGACGGCCTTGGTCATCAGCGCCGTCAGGCCGTCTCGTCCCATCAGCACGTCGAGCGCGGCGGCCGTGGTGCCGCCCGGCGACGTCACGTTCTGCCGCAAGGTCGCGGCGTCGAGTTCCGAGCGGTGCAAGAGCTCGCCCGAGCCGGCGACGGTTTCGCGCGCGAGCCTGGCGGCAAGCGCCGCCGGCAGGCCGGCTTCGATGCCGGCCGCGGTGAGTGCTTCGGCGAGCAGAAAAACATAAGCCGGTCCCGATCCCGACACCGCCGTCACTGCATCCATCAGCGCTTCGGCCTCGGTCCATTCAACGCTGCCGGCAGCGGCAAGGAGACGGTCGGCGAGGCCGCGCTGCGCCGCGTTCACGCCGCGCGCCACGGCCACTGTGATGCCGCGGCCGATCGCGGCCGGCGTGTTGGGCATGGCGCGCACCGCGGCGCAGGGCTTGTTCAGAGCGCTTGCGATGAAATCAAGCGTGCGTCCGGCCATGATCGAGACGACGACGGTCGCAGCGCCGATCATGGGCGCAAGCCGCGGCAGCGCTTCGGCTGCGATCTGCGGCTTCACCGCGACAACGATCGCCGCGGCGTCGGCGAGCGTGCGGGCCGCTGGATTGAGCCGCACGCCATTCTTGGTGAGCGAGGCAATGTGCGGCGCCGGTTGCGGCTCGAGCACGGCGACGCGTTCGGGCTTGAGGCCGAAGCGCAGCCAGCCTTCGAGCAGCGCGCCGCCCATCTTGCCGGCGCCGACCAGAACCAGCAGGCCGGAAAAATCGCTCAGGTCGGGCTGCGCCGCCGTCACGCCTCGCCCGACGTTTCGAACATGGCCGACGCCATGGCCTCGCGCGCCGACTTGCCGGCCCAGACCACGAACTGAAATGCCGGGAAGTAGCGCTCGCAGGCGTCGAGCGCGCAGCCGAGTACGGCCTCGCATTGCTTGCCGGAGGCCGGCACGCCGCCGGCCAGCAACAGCGCATGACGGAACATCACCATGCCGTTCTGCATCCAGACGTCGAAATGTCCGATCCACAGTTGCTCGTTGATCTGCGCGATGAGCTGTTGCACCTCGGGCAGCCGCAGTTCCGGCACGCGGATGTCGAAGGCGCACGCCAGATGCAGCGCCTCAATCTC
>Ga0335081_10007294_pt1 | contig 17674 bp, 27 predicted proteins | sample Lox_Sample_35_FD_206713 | JGI IMG/M metagenome (GOLD analysis project Ga0335081, IMG submission 206713) | Soil microbial communities from Loxahatchee National Wildlife Refuge, Florida, United States - Lox_Sample_3.5 | ecosystem: Environmental > Terrestrial > Soil > Wetlands | place: USA... | reverse complement strand
AAGCAGCGACTCGGATTCGTTCCCATTCTAATATGAATTTGAATCTTCTGTACTCCTTCCAAAGTTTAAATGTTTCACCATCTCATATATCGTCATCGTATGTAGAGTAAATCAAAACTGCTCCTTCACTCAGGAACCAAGGGGACAATACTGATTCTCCGACAATTTCCCATCTCCATTGAAAGTCACTACTAATAACCATGAGATTTACATGCCAATCTTTCATAAGAGGACCAATAGTTAAAACGCCGTGAGTAAATGGATGCCTTCTCAACTTCAAGATCTTAATTGAATCAAACTGTGATAGTAGTATCGGCCATAAGTTTCGTCATGAGTGGCTGACATTACCAATTTATCACGAACACACAAAATGCCAACGACAGGAATATACTTCACGTCACACACGAAGTGATTGAGTGCTTGCGTCTCGCCCGAACCTGTTCTACCGATATTGACATATTTTCGTAAGGTATTTGACATGCGATCGAATGACACTGTATTCCCTCACAGACTCTCTGCTCCCACAATACTTACTCGAAGCCATTACGACAATCATTAAAGCTGAGAACCAAAGGCTTCCCCTCCTTATTCCGTAAATCCCATGTCTGATGTGAGCAATCCGTTGTTGCGTTGGCACGTTGTCGTTCCAGGGAGACCCATAGTCCCATCACACCCAGATCGACAATTGACATTCTCTTGGTATTGCCATTCAAACAATGGATCAGTGAATTCAGTCCCGATACTGCCCAAAACTTTCACCGCTGTTGCCAATGACCAACTCTGCGTCACCGCTTCTTGGCTTGAGATCAAATTTATCCCCACCCAGACTTGAAAGAGGTGATCAATGGAGGTCCCGTAGATATATTCCCTAAATCCCGCTTGAAGGATGGCAGAAACACACATGGGGCACGGCTCGGTGTTCTAATGTCTCTATCAGCATACATATCTCCTTGAGATTATTACCTTATACAGAGATAATTGTCTCATTGCGGCTGAAATTTCCGCCGGCGGCAGACCTTTCTCAGCCAAGATTCGGACACATCGCTGGATTCTGTTAATCTCATCGTGTTGACTTGGATCTGTGTTCATTATCATATATTCTAGGGAAAGATTCATAAAGTGTACCCCCGGAATCGTTATGTTAATTGCCCCACTGCATACCATTTCAATTTCGACGTTCCGTGTGATTTACAATTGCGGTGCCGAATGCTCGGAAAGGGCGAGCGTCATAAGAATACCACATGGGGTAAAGGACACTATCAAGGACCAGAATAATTATAAATGGCCTGGTTTTCTTGCTTCATCCAGTATAATCTGACTTCAGGAAGTCGTTCATTGACGGTAAATTCGGTGGAATTGAGGAACAGCAATTGAACTTTGCTGGCAACAATTGCCACGACAAGAATGAGGAAGGATTCCGACAGCTCATCTTCGAAATATTTGCGACTGACTTCTTTGAGTTGCCTCTTCCCATCGTTAGGGGAAGTGGAAAATGCCATGCGAATCGTGAGGTGGATTCAACGCGGCCGCAAGTGGAGATCCTCCACGCCGGAGCTCGCCGCGGCAAGGCCGATCTGTTATCGCGGCTAAATATCAAAACTGCTGTTACCTAACTCTTTCGGGACAAACGACTCCAACATCTGATTGTCGGTCTAATCATACACCTCTTCGCCCATGGTCCGTTCACTATTTCCAGAGCGGACCGATCCGCCCCCCCGGGAACGACATATTCATTTCATTCGTCAGTCAATCAAAATTGCGCGACGTGCGCTTGCGAACGGGCGACACCCCTTCGGGTGTATCCTCGTAGACGAAGATGGCCAGATCTTGTTTACTCAAGGGAACATTGACACTCTCAATCATGCGGAGGCTACTCTGTGTCGCACAGCGTGGTCAAACTTGTCGCCGTCCGATTTGTGGAAGTGTACCTTATATACCAATTTTGAGCCGTGCGCAATGTGCGCAGGAAGCATTTATTGGGCCAATATCGGGACTGTCGTGTATGGATGCACGGAAGAGAAATTACTTTCCCTTACTGGCGATGATTCGGAAAATATGACTCTGAATCTGAGCTGTCGTCACTTATTCAAAACCGGTCAGAAGGACGTGCGGGTATTCGGACCGTTCGAGGAAATCGCAGATGAAGTACCTTTTTTATGCCATCAATATAATCCAAATATGTTGCTTAAACTGGCAGCTAATACTAACGGCATTGGAGTGAGTTTATGGATAATAGATTTGAAAGTTAGAAAAATCTCTTTTACCATAACATTGCTGCTTCAAAATAATACTGGAAGATATATAGATAGAAGATATAGATCAGAGCGTTGTTTGATCGCTTACACCAATGGTTTTTAAACTTAGATGGAGGGTGGGACAGTGGCTTTGCAGTCTCGGAGGGAGAAATTTCTGGATTTAGTAGTTCACACCACTGTAATGCATCAATAAACGGAAATAAAATTTCGAATTTTTAACAACCTTGATGCATCAAGCCAAGTGTTCCAGGCAAAGTGAATGAGGAGTTGCCGGGGCTTTGGATACGCGTCAACTGAATTACTTGTTTAGAACTTGGACATACCGTCACATGTAACGAGCGGATTATGAATCCGAAAGCTTCATTTCAAGTCATCGACCCTTCATAGAAATCGATGCTCGGTTAAACGCAAGTCTACAATTCCTACAATTTCCTAAATTTCACTTTAACCGGTGGACCCGTCTGAAACGGGGTCCCGAGATTACGGGTACTCCACGCGGCGGCTGCCCCCACATTGTCTAACCCGACGCCTTCTATTATTCCTTTCACGAGTTCAACATCAAACCCAGAATCATCGTCATTTCCTAAAACGGTATCCCACATGGCATCCAACACAGTAAGCTTCCCCACTTTTCTGCCCACGCACATGTGTTCGCCTTTCCCGAACTGGGTCGAGGTTCCGGCGCGTAACGAGTTCGTTAGGGCTTTTGAATTGAATTGATTGGTAGGTGTTAACCAGCGCTCGGGCCTGAACTTTTCGGGATCAGGGAAAATGTTTGGATCGCGTGCGGTAATGAGAGGGGAGCAGGCGATGTATGTGCCTGCGGGGATATGGACGTTGAGGATTTCTTGGGTCGTCATGATACGTCGGATGAAGATGATGTTGGTATAGAGTCGCCCGATTTCCCGGAAGGTCGCTTCCAGAAGATCCTTCGATTTGGTTCGTCGGAGGGCCGCCATCAGAGGGGATCGAATCGCATGAAGTAGGGACCATGAAAAAGTCGTCGTTTGATTGGCGTGACCAGCACTGAGCAAGGCCAAGATCAAGTTTGCGTACCCTTATATTAGGAATGCAAAGTTTCTGCCAGCGTACCTTCCGTTGTTGCACCTTTGTCCGCCTCCAGCATCATTTGCAGATAATCTCGATGCCCAAGGTGTCCGCTCCCTTTCTCAAGTCGAAATGCAATCTCCTCATCAATCAAAACTTTGAAGCGACGCTCGACTTCTGTCAAGCATCGGCCGGGGCCTGACATCCATCGTGGCAGCAGCTTTGCTTGAGGTGTCTGAAGTGCATTCTCGTAGTCGATGATCTTGGGAATCAATTCAGTTGCGTGCTTCTTGGTAAAGTCTGTGCCAGCAAACATTGTCATGATGATTGTCATAACAAGGTTGGACATCTCATCGAACAGCGTCACAACTTCTCCCTTGTCAGATAACTCCTGCAACCTTCCCTTCACGATCCTTCGAGCAACTGCCAGCCAGGTGTCGATCGTTTCTGGATTCCATAAGAAGGAGCGGATAATCTTGTGAGATGCTTCGTAGCCACCACTTATTTCCAAAGCTATTACGTCAATAAATCTCAAAACGGCTGTCCAGCTAGGCGGGGCTTGCCTTTTCGAAAGGGTTCGCCGAATAGATAGGTGACCGTTGCCGGCAAACTGACACCAGATTTCTCAGTTCCCCTGGTCAGAGCATTTGTTCCGTCCGGGCTCAGAAAGAAGACAACACGAAGTACGCCGAGATTGACGAGGACGATATCGCCGTGACGTTGGCGCTGAGCCTTCAAGAATTCTATGGGGGCTCGTCGATACCAAGGAGCGCTTCCAACGATAGGAAGAGATGGACTAGCCATGGATACATTCAACACGGCTGGTCCATTAACGAGATAATGAAGGACAAGAGCTATCGTAAGACTGATAGCGAACAGGACGGTGGCAGCTATCATTTCCGAACAAAAGAAAATATTGATTTTTGAGGCGCAATGGAATTCCTTATAGACATTTTGAAAGTGAGCATCTCGTGGATCTTCCTCGAGACCACGTAAGATTATTCCGCTCGGTTTCAATCACATGGTGGGCGGACAGCCTTAAGCTCGACATATAACACCGGTCCGATGACTTTTCGTAATGTCGTTCTAGTGCCTGATGTCACCGACATCATCCAACATTGGGACAGACCCCGAGATTAATATGAAACAACCGAACCGATCGTACCTTGCTGTGTTAATAGGAACACTCCATGTGAAAGTAATCAGCCATATGACAAGCATTCACAGCCCAAACCAGGGGACGGGGAGCTCGGTGTGGGGTCGTGAGAATATATTGGGACAGGCTGTTCCTTATCCAGTTGAACAGAGATTATTGTAAGATGTTGCAGTTGAGCCAATCTTTATTCGAGGTAATGGCGGCCACTTGAACTGGGGGCCCGCTTGGAATATCACGATGACTGTTGGCGAGACGGCGGACGTGAACCATGGAAAACGGCCACCCCAGACCGCCAACCCCAAAAGCCATTGGCCAAAGCGTCAAGCTTGATGACTCGCAGGAACTCTTTAAAAGAGGATCTGCATCCAAGAGGCCCGGTGCGCAGTTCCTCTTTCAGCCGTCTGGCCCGATCACGATCTCGGAGGCGATTGGAGAAATGCTTACATGCTTGAAATGAAGCGCCAACGCATTTATTTGTGTCGCAATCCCGCGGGCTGGCCATCATTTCGTGTGAGCAGGAACCAGGAGCGTCCGGCGTGTGTTGGCATGGGAAATCGATCCCGTATCACCGTAAAATCCGCCACACGATTCACATGCATGCCTTGTCGCAGGTCTCACATATCACGAGTTGAGAGGCCGGCAAACCCCCTTCTTCTGACCTTTCTCCTTTTGGCCGTGTGCCTGTGATTCCTGCACGCGTTCCGGACATCCGGCTGAACGCGTGTCTCGCATTTGGGATGTAACGCTGAGCGACAGCGGGGAAACCGTCTCCGCCCCAGATCGCGTTTCTGGTCCGCGCAATATTTTAAACTGCAGCTCCCTCGCACAAAAGGATGTCTTAAGGTCTTGCGATACAAGTTTCGGATGGATGAAAGGCTGTATAAGTACGGACGACGGCCGGAGACGAACGGCTCCCATTACGTTTTACCACCATGGACCCCCCTCCCAGCTTCAATAGACAAGACCAGCATCACACCTCAATCACCTATCCGTACGAACCTAGCGAATTCCAGACCATGGACATCAAAGATGTGGACTTCGGCGACGCGATCAATCAGCCTGAGGCGAAGCAGCGCGATATCTTTACACGAATGTTGCATTCCTTCAAGCGCCAACAACCCAAGAAGCTCGCAACACCAACCACGGATCCTGAGTTCGGTATTCCCCGTGCAGGAGATACATCGCAACTTCATCGGAAACTTAAAGGAAGACATTTGCAGATGATCGCTATTGGGGGTGCAATTGGTGCTGGTCTCTTCATCGGATCGGGGAAAGCTCTTTCAACCGGAGGACCGGGCGCTGTGGTGCTCGACTTTGCCTTGATCGGATTCATGTTGTTTTGCACTGTGAATGCACTCGGTGAATTGGCCACTCTGTTTCCGGTTCAAGGTAGAACCTTTGCTAGTTCTTGTTTAATTCAGGCTCCTTCGCGATCTTCTCCTCGCGATTCATTGATCCGGCCTGGGGCTTCGCGATGGGCTGGAATTACGCATTGGGATGGTTGACAGTTTTTCCGTTCGAACTCAATGCCGCCAGCTTGACCCTGCAATTCTGGAACGTGCATGCATCCCACGCCATCTTTATCACCATTTTCTGGCTGGCCGTGGTCTGCATCAATCTGTTAGGTGTTCGGGGATACGGAGAAGCGGAGTTCATATTTTCTATCATCAAAGTCACCGCCGTCATTGGGTTTATCATTCTCGGCATCGTCATCGATCTCGGCGGATCCCCAAGCGGGATTGTATATGGAACAAGGTTCTGGCATGACCCTGGTTCGTTCAATCACGGATTTAAAGGCATTTGCTCGGTCTTTGTGACTGCCGCCTTCGCGTTTGCAGGCACAGAGCTGGCTGGTTTGGCTGCAGCCGAAACCGTACGCTCCTCCGTCGCACAATCTTTAATATCAGGATAATCCGAGGAAAACTCTTCCTCGTGCCACAAAGCAAGTCACTTGGCGGGTCATTATATTTTACCTCGTTTCGTTGACGATCATCGGATGCCTCGTTCCTTATACTGACAGTCGACTAATAAATGGAAAATTCTCGTCGGATGTCACCGCATCGCCGTTCGTTATCGCCGTTAATAATGCCGGAATAAAAGTTGTTCCGTCCATTATGAACGCCGTCATCCTTATTTCCGTCCTCTCCGTTGGCAACTCGTCCACGTATGGCGCATCTCGGACACTGCAGGCTCTAGCAGAGAACGGTCAGGCACCCCAAATTTTCACGTACATCGATAAACGCGGACGACCTCTTGCCACCCTCGTTCTTACGCTGCTCATGGGATTAATTGCCTATATTGGAGTCATCCCAGGCCAGGGGCCTGTTATTTTCGATTGGTTGTTATCCCTCTCAGGTCTCTCGACATTCTTCACATGGTATTCCCCCATCCATCGTCATGAGTAATTCCAGGGGCTCTATCTGTCTCGCCCACATACGCTTCCGAAATGCCATGAAAGTCCAAGGCTATAAACTCGACGATCTCCCCTTCACAGCCATCTTTGGAGTCTACGGTTCCTACATCGGCCTGAGCATGAACATCCTCTGTGTTTTGGCACAGCTTTTTATCTCCATATCCCCAGTCAAGGATCCATTTACGGCGGAAAATTTCTTTACGAATATGCTTGCGGCTCCCATCGTTCTTGTCCTGTATCTCGGATGGAAGGTTTACAAGGGAACTTCGGTTGTGAAAGCGACTGAAATCGATTTGATTACTGGGCGGAGGGACGTGGATTTGGCTGCTTTGAAGAGGGAGGAGATGGAGGAACGCGCAAATTGGTCAATTTTTAAGAAGTAATTTTCCCCATCAGAGCCCCCCGCTAATTCAAGGGTCTATTACTTTTTTTGTTGATCCAACGCCGGCACTGTTCACGAACAACCGTTTCTTCGAGGCCTCATTCTTTAACCATTGCCATCTCTTCCGATTATTTGTCAACATCAATAGCCCGTGCCATATTTTCTTCTATATAGAGCCTTATAAACACCTATCCCGAACCGCAAGTCAGTGCTCTCTCTATCTTGGATTAGTGTCGTACATATTACATTCCCTTATGTAACATTCTGCTGCATTTCAGCTAAGACCATTTTTGACCTCATTCTTCCATCGCTGAGCTGCCTCCTTACTCAACGCAACTTCCATCACCTTTCCTTAAACTGGGTTCATCGCTACAATTCGCGGCCTCTCAATCTCATTCCCTCCCTCAGTCACTGTACTCATCGTCCCTGACCTCCTTCGTCCATCGCAATTCAACAATTAACGCGAACTCGAGAAAGGAGAGAGAGGGCTGCTACCTTGCTGCACCGAATATGACAGTCAAACGTGGGATTTCGCTGAGGATTTTGCTGATTGCTTGCTGTTCTTGAGGACCGCAGAAATACCGGGTAACCTGCCAAAAGTGTGCATTGATGGGACGAAGGATCTCTCCTATGCATCGCCCAGATCCTTCACGTATCTAAAATGGCTAGGTTATTCTACCTGCCTGACCTGTTCGAGAAGTTTTCGGGATTCATTGAGCTGACGCATTGCCTCGAACAGATTTGGGATTACCCCGACAATCAACGTCTGGTGAGGGTCATAGATTAATGGTGGGCGTCGTAATTGACGTCCGTGGCACCCTCGAGGCTACAACTGCTGTTCGTAAAGTCCCACCTACGCGGGAGGCGCATGAGCAAATCCCACTATTATATGCACATCGATTGAAAGCTATCCATCCATTAATTATTCTCCAGTTTCTCTTCTACAGTCCTCCAAACATCATATGAAACAACGATCTCATTCGGATCACCCATCGGCACAGGGACATCCCCCTCCTCCCCATTAACACCCTTGGAAGCCCGAGTGTCCTCAAATCGGGGATGTTCGAATTTTGTCCCCCGATTCATTTTCTCGACAAACTTTGAAAGAATACCGTTCTCGGTATGAACAGGCACACTATTGACCTCCGTGATGACGACGTGTGTTGGACTTCCCAATGGGATCTCAATTTCATGATAAGACGACCGAGTGGGGAGTTTTGAGTTGCGGGAGTGAAAACGAGCCAGATTGTTGTTGTCATTTCGTCGGCGAGGGCCCAGACAGCAATTTGACGATGGCCAATCTTTATGGAAATCGCAACCGACCACGGGTCGGGGAGATTCGATGTTGTCGTCTTGGACCGATGTTACCCCTGAGCAACATTAGCGACGCGCAAACGGCTGGGGTGGACAATGGAGAACAACGGCCGAGAAGGCCACGTCCGCAGTACAACACGAAAGACATATCTCTCGATCAGAATTGAGAATATAAAGGGGCATACGAACGCTGGCTCTTCTCCCTTTAGAGCGAAGACAGCGCTTACATTCGCGACGCTCGATGCAAGCGTTGCAATCGTTCCGACTAAAATTAGTGTTTTCCGTAGCGATAAGTTTTACCCAACGTCCGTTGCGCCACTTTCCGCAGCGGTGTAGCCTGCTCATACTTATAAGAGTACAATCCAATAATAGGCATCAAAAATTGAAAGGTTAAATAAACCTGGCCCGAGTAAATACGTTTCGATAGCCAAAGGGTCGGGAAGATACATTAATAACCACATCATAGATCATCAACGGGAATGAACTTGGTCGTTTCACGCCGATGTAGCATCGACCCGTCGCATTCAATTCACTGAGTCGGAACACGATTGCAAGCATCACGATGATGCAATAAGGGAGTAATCCTCCAAGGTGGACAAGGTATAATTTATCCTGCATGCGTGGTTTGGCTCGGCCGCGAACGATGTGAACGCGCTCAATCAGGAATAAATATATAATAACCTTCACACATTAACCACAGCGTCTACGCAATTGGAAAAACCTTCGAAGAGCAATAAAAGAGGATACACATGAATATTGCCGCGCTGGCGGATCAACTTTCGCTGGGAACAGAGGACGTATACCCGCATGCCGCAAGATTATTATTCAATCCAATCCCGATTTGAAGAATCGATGTAGTCAGCACAAATAGATATGAATCCACATAAATTCCTAGAAGCACTAGACCGTGTCAGTTCACCCCCCAATCAGTGGAAAAGGAGGGGATCCTACGCCCTCGAGTATAGGATAAAGTCTTCCCCGATTCAATAGACCGTATCCGCACAGCTGAATGGGGATGATAAGTAAATGCTTTGCAACTTGGTCTGGAAAGGGATACCGAAGCACCATGTGAGGACGGTGGTCCCAATTATAAATAGGCAGACTGCCAGAACGACGGGGTCGAAATACATTATTTTTCTCTTCGTTTGACGCTTCGTTTGATGAAGAGCGTCCTAGTGGAGGGGGGGTCCGTTGGATTAAACACCTAATATGATTCGTCGGGGCGGAAGCATTCCAGCCTCCGTAACTTATAGAAATGAAGGGGTGGGATCGGCGGAATGTAGTTCCAGTCGATCCTGGCGAAAATGTGGCGTTCGCATCCCCGTTTTGCAGCCTAACTCAGGGGCAAGATTGCAATCATTGGCCTCAGAACGGAAGGAGAATCCGAAATGGAAAACAGACCGCGAAAGGCTCTAAGACGGGTTGATAAGGAAGCAGGAGCAAAGGGAAAGTGAGCGGGGATGGAATCGGAATGATCAGCCATGCGCCCTTGTCTAAAAAGGCAATTGATTCGCCGGCATCCGTGCGCGCGGACCTTTTCTCGACCAGAAGCCACACACACTTTGACAATTTATCGGTCAAATCCGTAAATATCCAATTAATTCACCCTTTACTGTAATTTTCATTCCGCAACGGCCCTAAGGCAGATTTCGGCTAACACGGCCAGCTCGCCGCATCTAGGGTAGCGGCACATTAAGTAATTGCTGATGGTCTATAGGTATGCTTGCAAGAAAAGATGACGAGGAGATGGGTCCTCAACGTTCGAGGTTACTTGTAGAACCCTTTATAGGATTTGGCTGTAACAAGGCCAAAAGACTCGAGAAATCGAACAGACTCGTAATCAAAATCGACCGCCATGCCATCCCGCTTCCTAAAGTTTTGCATATCTTCCCGGAGAAACGTCCCTTTGCCTGTTAATGCCCCTGGGACAAACACAATATGAAATACCAAGACATCATTTCCAGCAAGAAAAGTCGGAATACTTGGAGCCGGTGTGCTATCCTGCCGTTGACAATGAAGTTTGATATATTTGCCTGGTGCGTACTGGAGATGCGCCAAAGCTTCCCCTGGCCAGCCGTCATTGGGAGGTTACAATCTGCCTAGCCAGGAGCTCTGAAAATTAACATCATCGACACTTCTTTGGCCGACTGGATCTCAATCATTGCCGAACATGCGCCGATCCTTGTCCCTTTTCCGCACCAAATTTTCCATCATTGTCTGTACACCTTGACCTCGAGGGCTGGGCGATAACGGACAATGAGCGCGCCAATGACCATAAAACGGCCCGGCCCCGTGGAGCGTCAAATGTTGCAACAGAAAATCTTTGTGCGCTCCTCCCGAGGCCGCGCTACCAAGGCACCCCTCTTTCAAAATTGCATGGGTTGACTAACTGTAGGTCGTCCGTGAACATTACCTGCGGACAGATATTCCGTGTGGATGCGAGGCGTGTCCCCAATGCGCCATCCTCCTTGCAAACATAACTCTGCCGAATGGTCTCGTCCCTCCCGCCCCCTCCGTACAACAATAAGAGTGGACTTACGAGTAGACACTCCTCCGGTCTTGCTGCCATTCCCGGCACCGACACATCCACTGTTCCCACAGGGACAATACATTATTCCCGACACAAACATTCTTCTTCACTGCGTACACCCTCTTTGCGGAAGGGTGACTGACACGAAGACTGACGTCCTTGAAACACAATCCTTCACGGGGATAATCCTCCTCCAAACCGTGCTCGATGAACTCCGTAACCGCTCGCTGCCACTCTATAATCGCATGCGCACGATGGCCAAGGGACAGAATAAAAGACTCTATACCTTTCACAATGATTTCCGGATGGAGACGTATATTGTGCGTAATCCCGGCGAAAGCATCAATGACCGCAATGATCGCGGTATCTATCTATCAAGCGACTGTTCTGACTGGATAAGCAATACGAGAAGCGGCGCGGTGGTACAAGGAACATTTTCGGTCGACATTAGCGGGATTGAAAGTTCAAGTCCCTGAGATTGTCTTGTTAACGAACGATCGTGGAAATAGAGAAAAGGCTGCTGCATTGGGAATAAAAGCCTGTTCAAGTATGGCCCGTACTGTCATGGATTAAGAGATAGTGGAAGAATATGTTCAAGATTTAGACGATGCAGAGATCCTTCTCGACATGATCTCCACTGCTGAATCATTCGAGAAACCCACGACAAAACGCACAGAAACGCTCTTCACCGAGGTTTCCCCTTCCCCACACTTCCTCGATCTCAGTTTTCTGATGTTATTTCACTTAGTACTACTCCAGCGCGCGAATTCAGGCAGGTCTCCAATCCGGTACATTACACTCCGGAACAATCACCATATCGCCTTACAATTTTCTCGAAGCCACTGTCTCCAACCCCACCGCAGGCGGCAAGCCCTTTCTCCTCATCGGAAGGGAAAATATCAATCGTGCCGTTCAGGGGGATATCGTTGCTATTGAAGTCCTTCCCGAAAATGAGTGGAGGAGTGCCACGGAAGTAATTGCCGATCAGGAGGATGTCACGAGGGAAGAGGGTGCAGATAATGAGGAGACTGCGGAAGATGAAGTGGAGGATGTTGTTGAGGAACGGGAACGACGTATTTTGGCAAATGTTTCGAAGGGGCAGAAGGAAGTTACTGCAAAGGTCATTGGGATCGTGAAACGCAATTGGAGGACGTACTTTTCCCAAACACCAGTTTACTCTGCGGATTCTTTGTTCATCGGCTTACGAGATAGATACGTCGGCCACATCGACCCTTCCTCCGTCCCACCCGGTCCCTCTTCCTCCCGTACTCCTACAAATGTCTTCCTCCTCCCCCTGCAAAAAAAAATCCCCAAAATCCGCATTCGAACACGTCGCCCCCAAGCCCTTCTAAACCAGCGTATTATTGCTGTCATCGACGGATGGCCCTCTTCCTCACGCTATCCTGAGGGTCACTTCGTGCGTGCGCTCGGACAAATCGAGTCGAGGGAAGCGGAGACCGAGGCTCTACTCGTCGAATGGGATGTTGTTTATCGCGGGTTTAGTGAGGGGGTTTTGCGATGTTTACCCGAGGAGGGACATAGATGGAGGGTTCCGGATGTGTTACCGGAGGGGAGGAGGGATTTTAGAGATCGGCTGGTTTGTAGTATTGATCCTCCTGGTATGTTGCACCCTTTTTAGTTTCAGATGCTCTCTTTGCTCTTCACTTGGTTGTTGAGGCTGATTGCGTAGCATGCCAGGACATTGATGATGCGTTGCACGCCAGGATGCTCGAGAATGGAAATATCGAGGTGGGCGTTCACATCGCCGACGTAACGCACTTTGTCAAACCTGCCACAGCAATAGACGAAGAAGCTAAATTACGCGGAACAACAGTCTACCTCGTTGACAAGAGAATTGATATGCTTCCCATGATGTTAGGCACCGATCTCTGCTCCCTCGTTGGCAACCGTGATCGTTACGCCGTAAGCGTAATATGGGTAGAAACCCATGTCCCCTCACAATCCCAAGTTTTGGACACGGTTGACGGGATAGGAGCTCACACCTGATGCCCAAATCGTATCTGTTGACTTCACAAAATCGGTGATTCGATCACGACATGCATTTACCTATGCAGAGGCCCAATCACGCATTGATGACACCTCGCATACCGACGATCTGACACTGGGAATGCGCCTCCTCCTTTCCCTCTCGAAAAAACTCAAAGCAGCAAGGATGGCGGCCGGCGCGCTCAATCTTGCCAGTCCGGAAGTAAAGGTCCTAATGGACAGTGAGATGAGCGATCCCGTCGACGTGCAGACGAAAGCCCTCCTTGAGACGAATTCGCTTGTAGAAGAATTTATGCTGCTTGCCAATATTTCCGTGGCGAGGAGAATTTATGTTGCGTTCAATGATACGGCGATGTTACGACGGCATGGCGCGCCGCCACCAACAAACTTTGAAGCGCTCCAGAAAATGTTGCGCGTTCGACGTAATATCGCACTGGATGTATCATCTTCCAAGGCCCTCGCCACATCCCTTGACGCCGCTCAAGTCGAAGGAGACCCTTTCTTCAACACCCTCGCCCGTATCCTCGCGACTCGCTGCATGCTCTCCGCAGAATACTTCCCCTCAGGAACCCTGTCGCAACCGGATTTTCGCCACTACGGCCTGGCAACAGATATTTACACCCATTTCACCTCGCCGATCCGACGGTACGCAGACGTTATTGTACACCGCCAACTTGCTGCGGCCATTGGCTATGAAGACCTCCATTCTTCGCTGAGGGATCGAGCGGGTATGGAGGACGTGTGCAGGAATATTAATTATCGACATCGGATGGGACAGATGGCTGGACGGGCGTCGGTGGAGTTCTTTGTTGGTCAGAGTTTGAAGGGGAAACGATCTGTTGAGGAGGCGTATGTCATGCGCGTTCTGAAAAATGGATTTGTCGTGTTTGTACCGAGGTTCACTTCCTTCCTTATTCGTTTGTTGTTAGGTCTAAAGTGCATAGATTTGGATTGGAGGGACTGGTCAATGTGAAGGATTTGGGGAGGGGAGAAGTCAAAACGGAATTTCTCGCGGAGGAATTCGCGTTGAATATTGGTAAGGAAGGGACGTCGATTGCAGTGTTTGATCGAGTGACTGTTTCTGTCGAGGCGGTTAGGGAGGAGAGTACTGGCAAACAAAAAGTCAAAATGCTCCTTGTCGAACCGAAGGTTAATTAATCGGCGGGCGTGGCAAATAATTGGGCGCGGCCGGAGATTCCGAAAATAGAAGTCTGATGAACCAAATTAAATACAAATGAATTAAAACTTTATTTGCACGTAAAGAAAACGTGCGGCACACGCAATCCCCTTTATACAGTGCCATAGCATTGTCGCCTCCGCCTGAAGCTGTTTGCCACCGCCCCTGAAATATAAGGACAAAAAAGGCTGCTGTGTTCGTCCCTTCGCTCTCCGACACTCCACGTTGATGGCAAGATTCTGGTCATTTTTCCTTCCCTCAAAGCGCAAGCCCATTGGCATCTTCCCGAGCTGGCAGCATTGACCTTTAGGTGTTCGTTATGATGCGATTAACAGCCCGTCCTCGGTTGAGGAAGCTACGAATCTCTGGCACATTCCGCCCACAGAAGTAGAGCGGGAAGGTTCCAAGAGAACTGGCGCAACAGCAACCCGTAACCGCCTCCGGCGCGGGTTAACCTACAAAGAGAGGAAAATGAAGAAGGAAGATTTGGTTAATGTGTTCACTCGAAATGCCTCGGGGACCGCGCCCGACCCATTTGAGGACGAAGTCATTCCCGACAAAGCGATCGTACTGAAAATGCCTGAAAGGAGTATGAAATCGTACTTTATCCCGTGTCCAGTGGACCTTGACGTGCCTCTCCTGCCACTGAATCAATACTGACATTTTTGATCTAGGGCATGAAACGTCGAGCGATCGAACTTTTTTCGATTCAAGATGAGTTAGACGTGCTCAACCGTCTCGAATTCGAACTTTTCGCCTTCGGGATCATCCCTTCGAGTTCAAGTCTCCCACTCCTAAGAGACCGCGAGATAATTTACGTGAATTTGCTGCCTCCACGGCCTGCTACGCCCTTCAGTCTGACGCTCGCGCCCCCACGGGCAGAAAATAGTTTAGTTGCAGAAGTGAGACGGCCGGGGACTGGACTACCGTACGAAGTCGTATATACGCGACGCAGTCCTACCCCTGATCGACAGTTGGCGGCGGAACCCGAGGGGTCGGGACAGCGGAAAAAGATGAGTCGGTTTAAGGAACATATGAGTGAGGTGGGCAGTCGGCGGAGTCGAAGTTTGAGTGTTGGTGGGATTGAGGAGGGTGGTGGAGCTGGGAGAGGGGGGCAGCGAAGTCCAAGAAAGATGTGGTATAAGCAGGCTAAAACCTCGGAGGAGAGCGAACATCTGGTTGACCCTTCCCAAAGTATACAACAGGACGACTAAGGTGGGAGGAAACAGGGGACTAGGAGTTGATACGTATCCAAGCATAAACGTCTTCTCTGAGCTACTTGAATCGTACGCTCAAAAATATCCAATCTACGCTATTTTTGATGCAATGGATGAATGTGCCAAGGAGTATCGAGATAACGTGTTCACATTGTTCCCTGAACTACAAAAATATAGTTACTGAATCTTAATTTCTACCCGACCGCATGAACGTGTTCCATGTCACGGAGATCTGTCTAAATACTTGCGCACGTTGCTTGCCCTGCAAAAGACTATGCCGCTTTACGAACAAACCAAACATGAAACACGACATGAAACTCTACAACGCTGTCAACGTATGGCATCAGGTCGCACAACTCGCCAGGAGTCGTACTGGCCATTGTTCTTTAACCAGGCTATACATGAATTCAAAATTCGCGGGTGTGACGGCGACGATGGTGCGATCTAAAATGTAGAGCATAATCTCCTACACCGCCGAAAGTATGAAAGACAATATGTAAAGTTGGCAACAAGGTGGGTATTGGAGGAATGTGGATCAAGCGGTTACTGGAATACCTAGAGATGATCCAAAATGCGATGCATTGGAATACCCTAGAAGAAGAAAATTTAAGATGAGAGAATTATAATTAGTCAATACGGACACCCCAACAGCCGCGGAGGAAGAATTTGAAGACGTCGGTATCTAGATTACAAGGAAGTTACTGTATCTCGTTCGGCATAGGTTTCCAACTCGCATGCGAGAATAAGACGAATTGCATAAGGGCTTCTAGTTTTCTCGTCAGATTTTCGTGAATTTTGCGATGTATGGACTGATGGAGAAACTGTGGAGCGTGGCAAGATATTTATTCCCTTTGTATCCAGTGGTTTATAGCTCATTCACTTGTGTTTCTTTACAGGCCACGAGCAAATTGACGGCAGAGCCGGTGACGTGTGATCTTTGCAAAATATATATGTCTCTTTGAGATTGAAGATTCTAAGGACCGTGATATCCCGTACACTCTCCCTCTAACAACATGGACCTAACGTGCTCCTACCAAACCAAATCCATACCAAGATTATCTATGGCCAACGTAAAGAAGCATTTAGCCATTGACAACTCGCAACGCCTGCTTTGGCCTGGTTACGACACCCCAGAAAGAAGGCTCCATTTCCCTCAACTCGTCTTCGGGGGTATCTGATGCCGACACAGCAACACTCGACCTCGATTCGGCACCGTAGTCTTTTGATTCGCGGAGATATTCTCGGTCTCTGGCTCTTCTTTCGACGGATCTCCTGACTAGGACGTAAAGGACGACGGAGGTGATGAGCAACGCGACAATGACAAAGCCTATTATTCCGCCCACAATGCCTATTTTTTTCAGTCTCTGTGTCTAAATGGGAATGGCCGGGGTAATGTACCTCCGATAAGTGCTCCGGTCGAAGCGCCTGTTGCGTCTGTAGGAGTGGCGATGCGGGAGGCGTCTGCAACGGGGACAGAGGTTTGAACTAAGGCACCGGCTGAATTGGTGATAGATGTGACAGTCATCGTTGTAGGTGATGAAGTTGGGGATGCGGTGATTGAGGATGTGGAGTTTGTGGATGAGCCAGCTGTGCGATCACTCCTCGCCGTGCTGGTAGCCGCGGGAATGATGGTTGCAAGGGAGGCAGGGAGAGTTGATTGCCCCGATATTAACACCGCACATGCTTGCTCGACAACTAATCAGATTAGCTTGATGCCGTTGCTGAGAGGACGATACAGGACTGTCCAGCGGCAGCATCGGAGCTGTCGCAGTTGACTTGCACGCAGCCAACCAATGGACCAGTAAACCGTGAATTCGAGGCTCCGCACCAACATGATAACTAAAATGAGCCGGACTCACCAGGGTAAGAAGGGTACATTGTCAAAATCACATCCAACCTTGGCAAGAGTCTGGGACAAGCATGTGGCGTAACAAGATGGCGGCGGGGTCAGAGTCACCGATGCGGTTGCTCCAAGCACCAGCGCCATCGCCATCACCACTGTCGACATCATCGAGCACGTTCCCCGATCATTCATCGCTGAAGTTATCCTCTCTTGATGAGGATGTGGAATAAGACGGGTTGGCTATGCGGAGAAGGTTTGGTTGTGATATGTCGGGGCTAACTTGGACCCCTCTCTCACGTCATGCAAACCACTGTGACGCACATTGCATCACCT
>Ga0335081_10007293_pt1 | contig 17674 bp, 17 predicted proteins | sample Lox_Sample_35_FD_206713 | JGI IMG/M metagenome (GOLD analysis project Ga0335081, IMG submission 206713) | Soil microbial communities from Loxahatchee National Wildlife Refuge, Florida, United States - Lox_Sample_3.5 | ecosystem: Environmental > Terrestrial > Soil > Wetlands | place: USA... | reverse complement strand
CCGCTCGATAACCTCGGGGTCGTGGTAGCCGAAAGCACCTTCTAGCGTGTAATAACGCTGGAAGGTATCAGGCCCGCTGATTTTGATCTCCCATGCGTCACTCCTTTGAGAGCCCACAATCGTCACATGCCATTCACCCGGGTGGCTCACAAGGACATGCTCAATAGCGCTGCCGATTCGATCCTGCAGTTCCGGATAGCCGCCGACAAGGATTTTGACGAAGAGGACCATAAGTGAACTCTACTGCTCGCAAGATAGGAAAGCAGTGACAAATGAATCGTGAGCCGATCAATACAATCGGCGCCGGCGCGATTGTTGAGGTGGTAACGTTTGTGCCTTAATCACTGAAAAGAAGGTTTGGACGTGATCTAATTTCTTTAAACGTGCTCTTGGGGGCGACTTGGATTGCGCTCCTTCAATGCAGGTCGCTCACCTTATTCTTGGTTACATTTCTGACAATCTGGAGTTGAATGATGCATAATTATCTTTCTCGGCCAGAATGCAGAGGGGACGACTGTCCATAGTGCGGCCACTCTTGAAACCAATGGCTGCAAATTGCAGAAGCAGCATAGAGAGAGCCGAGTCATAAGACGGACATCCTACAGGAGGTATGGAACCAGCCCTCAAATTGGTCTTGCGGAGGTGCGGTATGACCAGCCGTAGAGTAGAAAACCATGATCCAGTGTTCCGAGAACTAGACAAAGTTTTTCCCGTTGCGGAGTGCGCTCTTTTCGTGGGAATCGTACTTGCAGCGGTGCTTTACCTGCTATTCGGAAGGTGAGATACACGATTTCAGTAGTTGATTAAGGCGTGTCGCAGGCAAGAACCCGGCAGAACTTGTCATCGGGATGGAACGTGGCCTTGCATCAAATGCCCACTGATCCGAATCAAAGCGATTGTCAAATTCACCTGTCTAGAACGTGCGCCTCTATCGCATCGTCGATGTAGTGTTCCAAACGGACTACGCAGGACGAGCAAGAAATGAATTGGTTGCAACGGGGTTAAAGGGCAAAGGAATCGCCAATGGTGACGCGAGGCCGTGTGAATCACGGACAAAAACGCGAGCCTTGGTCGCACAAACAAGATCACTACAACGAATGACGTCTGTCACTGCGACAATAGGCGAAAGGGGGTAATGTTTTTAGGGCGTTGTGTATCTGACTAGAACCGACCGTGCTCGCACGACGCAATCGGGAGGCGATCCATGAGCGCCGTCCCACCAAGCTACGAACAACTCGTCGCCAGCTTCGATTGGAGCCTCGCCGAAAGGGAGCTGGGCTATCGACCCGGTGATCGCATCAATATCGGCTGGATGTGTAGTGATCGCATCTGCCAACGGGGTCTAGGCAATAAGGTTGCGTTGCTTTGGGAAGATTATCAGGGCAACAAAAAGCGATTCACCTACGACGATCTTCGAATTCTCTCCAACACCATCGCCCAATTCCTGCGCGAAGTGGGCATCCGGCCAGAGGAACGTGTTTGCCTGTTTTTGGATCGTGTGCCCGACCTCTATATTGGGTTTCTCGGGATTCTGAAGATGGGAGCGGTGGCGCAGCCACTTTTCTCCGCGTTCGGCGACGAATCATTGCTCGTGCGGCTTGCAGATGCCGGGACCTCCGCTATATTCACGCAAAAGAAACATCTATATAAGGTTCGCAAGATCCGCAACCAGCTTCCGAAGCTGCAACACATCATCGTCGTGGATGCAGAACCCTCTTCGCTGCAGGACCACGAAATTTCCTTTGCGATGGAACAGGCCCCACGGATCGAGCATTTCCCCGTGTATCCGACAACGGCCGAGTCTCCTTCGGTACTGCACTATACCTCAGGCACGACTGGGCAGCCGAAAGGTGCACAACACGTCCACTATTCAATCATCGCCCAATACCTTACCGCCAAATGGGTGCTCGATCTTCAGCCCGACGACATTTACTGGTGCAATGCCGATCCCGGCTGGGTCACCGGGACGTCGTACGGCATTATTGGCCCTTGGTCGAACGGAATTACCCAGGTCGTTCTCGATTCTGGTTTCAACGCAGAAAGATGGTACCAGTTCATCGAAAAGTATCGTGTGACCATCTGGTACTCGGCGCCCACGGCAATCCGTCTCCTTATGAAGGAGGGAGCAGAAATCACCCGCAAACATGATTTATCGAGCTTGCGATATCTGGCCAGCGTCGGTGAGCCGTTGAACCCCGAGGCGGTGCTTTGGTCACAAGAAATATTCGGCAAACCATTTCACGATACCTTCTGGCAGACCGAAACCGGTTGCATCGTCATCTCCAACTTTCCGGGAATGCCGTTAAAACCCGGCTCAATGGGCAGGCCATTTCCGGGAATCACCGCGACAGTGCTTGATCCAAAAACCTGCGAGCCGGTAAATCGCGCCGGGGCCGCCGGTTTGATTGCGCTGCGGCCAGGCTGGCCATCGCAGATTCGTGGTTACTGGAACAACCAGACTGGATTCAAAGCGAAATTCAAGAATGGATGGTACTTGTGCGGCGACCGCGCTTCAATCGATGCCGACGGCTACTTCTGGTTCATGGGACGCGACGACGACGTCATCAATACCGGAGGTCACCTCGTCGGTCCGTTTGAAGTGGAATCAGCTCTGCTGGGTTGTGCGGCGGTCGCTGAGTCCGCTGCCGTCGCCAAACCTGATCGTATCAATATGGAGGTTGTAAAGGCGTACGTCACCCTTAAGGGAGGCTTCGAGCCATCCGATGATCTCGAACTGGAAATCATGAACACCATTCGCAAGCGGCTGTCGCCGCTGGCCATGCCCCAGGAAATTGAGTTTGTAGACTCTCTGCCCAAGACGCGCAGCGGCAAGATCGTCCGCCGCATTTTGCGCTGCAAGGAATTTAACGAGCCAGTCGGGGATCTCTCCACCATCATGGAGGACTGAAGAAAGGCCGGCCATGGACGAAATCACCCAAGTAGTTCGCGATTACATCATCCGGGAGTATGTGCCAGAAGGAGACGATCGGGAAGTAACCGAAACCACGCCGCTGATTTCCGGCGGCCTGGTTGACTCGTTCTCCATGGTCTCTCTCCTGCGATTCCTGGAAAAGAAGTACGCGATTCACATTCCGGACGCTGCTGCTACGCCCGAGGCTTTCGACACGGTCGAGCGCATCGTGGCTTTGGTGCGACAGTTCCAGAAGGCGGAAGTCGGCAGCGTTTAACCGTGCCCCCGCTGCTAACACTCGCTTTAGAGTGGGGGCCGAATCTCACTATTCGAGGTCGATCATGTCATTCTCCGAAACAGTTCGCCATTGCTATCAGGCAGAGATCGAGGGAATCAAGACCACTGGTTTGTTCAAAGAAGAACGATATATCCACTCGCCTCAGTCATCGGAGATTGAGGTGGAATTTCCGGTCGGCTCGCAAATCAAGAAGTGCATCAACATCTGCTCCAACAACTACCTGGGTTTGTCGAGTCATCCCGAGGTCATCGCTGCAGCGCATGCTGGGCTCGATACCCGTGGCTACGGCATGTCTTCCGTGCGGTTTATTTGTGGCACCCAGGATATTCATCGGGAACTCGAGCAGTGGTTGACGAATTTCCTTGGGACTGAGGACACACTGCTTTTCCCATCCTGCATGGATGCCAACGCCGGCTTTTTCGAGGCTTGTCTGAATGAACAGGACGTGATGATCGCCGACCGTTTGGTGCACGCCTCCATCGTGGATGGAATGCGCCTGTGCAAGGCGATGCAGGATACTTACAAACATTCCGATATGGGACACCTGGAAGAGAAGTTGCGGGAGCATCAAGACAAGCGTTTTCGCATGATCATCACAGACGGCGTGTTTTCGATGGATGGCGATATGGCCAAGTTAGGCGAGATTGTCACGTTGGCGGAGAAGTACAACGCCATGGTGTTCATCGATGACTCGCATGCCACTGGCTTTATCGGAAAAACGGGGCGTGGGACGCACGAGCACTGCGGAGTGTTCGGAAAAATCGATGTGATCACCACGACGTTGGGGAAAGCACTGGGCGGGGCTTCTGGAGGCTGCGTCAGCGGACGCCGCGAATTAGTGGAGATGTGCCGCCAGCGAGCGCGCCCCTATCTGTTTTCCAATGCCGTAGCTCCGGTCATCGTGGCGGGAGCACTCAAGGTACTGGAACTGATCAGCACTACAACCGAGCGCCGCGACAAACTGGAGTGGAACGCGAAATATTGGCGCGGGCTGTTGAAGGAGGCTGGCTTCGACTTGAAGGAAGGCGATACCCCGATTGTGCCTGTCATGCTCTATGACGCCAAACTGGCACAGGACTTTGCCCGCGATCTGTATATCGAGGGCGTCTACGCTGTCGGATTCTTTTTCCCAGTCGTACCTAAGGGGCAGGCACGCATTCGCACACAACTCTCCGCCGCCCACGAAAAGCATCACCTGGATATCGCGATTGAGGCCTTCAAAAAGGTTGGCAAGAAACACGGGATCCTGGGATTGGGCAAGAAAGAACTGGTCGCGAAGTTTGCGGCGTAATCTGGGCCCAACGATTCGGGAGGATTGAGGTCCGCAGAGGACGCTTGAGCCTGCATCAAGCGAACGGAGGTCAACATGCTCTGCGCTGAATTTGAGGAACTTGAGGCACAATTCGACGACATCATTACCGCGCTTGAAGATCCCAAGTTAACGGAGTTAGAGAGGCAAGGCTTGTTGAAGACCCGCGATGAGTTGAGCCGCAGCATAACCGATCACCAAATGTTTGGACACAAGGGCGGCCCATGCTTTGAAGAGTAGATAAACGGCTCCAACCTACTTCGTGCAGCCAATCATCAAGAAGGTGGGACGAAACATACCGCGGAGTAGGCGACACCCATGAACGATCGCAATAACTGTCAAAGTGCAGCATGGAGAAAGCGAGTATGTGGATTGAGGAAGTAGCACCGGAACGATTAGCGGAATTCTTCGATCACTATCACAAGGCACTGGAGGTACTCGGCAAGGGAACGGAAAATGGTTCTTGGAAGGAGATGGCGAAACCTGCGAAGAATCGCTTAGTGGCCGCAGCGCACCTGATACTCCTCGAAGATTTCACCGGGAACAAGCCTGCGAAACACCGGCAGTACTTCGCCGAACCTGGTGAAGCAGAGTGGGGCTGCTAAGCTCCACTCGGGCGCAGTGCGTTTCCCAGTCGCTGCGCTGAGCCGTCTGAGAAAAATCAAGTTCCCCGCCAGGTCCATCCTCAACTGATGAGATCACGCCATATCGTTCTCTAACCCATTTTCAGCGTTTCAAGAGTCGGCCCCGCCAACCGATCCGCGTGCAAGCGGTTCGTTACTCTCCTCTGTGCTGAAGATCACTGACAGAAGCCGTTGAGAAGGTTGCAATGAAAACGTCTAGCTATGGGCGCGATCATTGGCATTCGAAGGGAAGACAAGAACAGGTGGGAACGCCGGGTCCCTCTGGTTCCTACCGATATCTTCGACCTGCAGAAGAAGCCGGAAGTGCGGTTCATTATCCAGCCGTCCACTCTGCGTGTCTACGCGGATGATGAGTACCGGTCCGCTGGACTCGAGATAAATGAGGATCTCGGTCCGGCGTCAGTCATCCTCGCAATTAAGGAAATACCCACACACTTACTCTTGCCCGAAAAGACCTACGTGTTCTTCGCGCACGTGGTCAAGGGGCAACCACACAACATGCCTATGCTCCGGCGTCTCATGGAACTGGGTTGTTCCCTCGTGGATTACGAGAAAATCACCGATGATCAGAAGCGAAGACTGATTTTCTTCGGTCGTCACGCCGGCCATGCCGGCATGGTGGAGACGTTGCGCTGCCTGGGGCAACGGCTTTCTGTGTCCGGAATGGCAACACCGCTTTCCCGGGTGCGTCCGGCATTCGAGTATCGCGACCTGACTGCGGCAAAAGCTCATCTCATCGCGCTGGGCGACGAAATTGCGCTTCAGTCGGAAGCAAGCCCACTGATCTTTGGCTTTTCGGGGTATGGCAATGTATCGACGGGTGCCCAGGAAATATTCGACTGCCTTAAGCCCGTGGAGGTGGCCGTTGCGGATCTGGCTGCCATGGCGTCCACCGCCGGGCCGCGCTTGGTGAGAGTTGTCTTCCGCGAGGAGGATCTGGTTGAACGCAAGGAACGAATCCTACCGTTCAACCTGCAAGAGTATTACGACCATCCGGAACGATACGAGAGTTGTTTTGAAAAGCACCTGCCGCACCTTGATGTATTGGTCAACTGCATTTATTGGGACGCGCGATACCCCCGTCTGGTCACGCGCGAGTGGGCCAGAAAAAACTATCTCCCCGCTTGTCCCCCGCGCCTCAAGGTAATCGGCGACATCAGCTGTGACATTCGAGGAAGCGTTGAACTCACCTTAAGGGCCACCGAGCCGGACCATCCCTGCTACGTTTACCTCCCTGAACAGGATTCTGTCCGCGATGGTGTAGAGGGGAATGGCCCCGTCATCATGGCGATCGACAATCTCCCGTGCGAGTTTCCCCGGGAATCATCCCAGTACTTCAGTTCGGTATTGCGAGACATGGTTGCCACGCTGGCGAACGTCGACTGGCGGGCTCCATTTGAAATGCTCGAGTTGCCGCCTTGCTTAAAGCGGGCCGTGATCGTGCATCGGGGGCGTCTGACCCCTGACTATCAATACATTCAAAAACATCTGGAGGCGCGTCCCAAGCCGCAGATGGGACTCGAACCTGTGCGGATGGGCTCAGTGGTGCGCTTCCCCGTCATCCAGGAGACGAATATGAAACGCGTTCTAGTTTTAGGAGCAGGGTTGGTGGTGCGGCCGTTGGTACGGTATTTGTTGGACAAAGGTTATCAGGTCACTGTGGCGAGCCGGACCGTGAGCAAGGCTGAAGCCATAATTGCTGGTCATCCAGCCGGTAAGGCGCTGGCGCTGAAGGCTCAGGATGAGATCGTGCTGGCGCAGTTAATAAAGGAGAGCGACCTCGTGGTCAGCTTACTGCCCTACACATTTCATCCGGTGGTCGCGAGGCACTGCATCGCCAACAAGAAGAACATGGTGACAACTTCGTATGTGTCGGCTGCAATGCAGGAACTAAATGGTGCTGCGCAGGAAGCAGGAGTCACAATTTTGAATGAGATCGGCGTCGACCCCGGCATTGATCACATGTCAGCGATGCGGATCATCGATAGTGTCCGCACTCGCAGCGGACGCGTCGTATCTTTCAGGTCTTATTGTGGCGGCCTCCCGGCACCGGAAGCCAACGACAATCCTTTTGGCTATAAGTTTTCCTGGGCTCCCCGAGGCGTCCTGCTAGCCTGCCGAAACAGCGCGACGTACCTGGTGGACGGCTTCAAGGTTGAGGTCCCCTCGCAACGCCTGTTCCACGATATGCATATTCTGTCGATTCCGGGCCAAGGCGATTATGAAGCTTATCCGAATCGCGATTCGATCAGTTACATCGATGTTTATGGGCTGCAAGGCATCCAGACAATTTACCGTGGGACTCTTCGCAACATGGGCTGGTGCGATTGCCTCTATAACTTTGGGAAGCTGGGCCTCCTCTCACTGGACGAAATCGATGCCCGTGGAAAGACCTACGCCGACATGATGCGGAACCTCGCGGATGCTTCCGAAGGCGAGGACTTAGCAGTTGCGACTGCCAGGAAGCTCGGGGTCCCGAGAGAGTCTTACTCGATCCGCAATCTTGAGTGGCTGGGTATGTTCTCCAGTCGGAACCTCGGCGCCGAGCGGATCAGCCCCCTGGATGCCATGGGCAATTTGATGTACGAGAAGCTGGCGTTTCGTCCCGGTGAGCGGGACATGCTCGTGTTGTTCCACGACTTCCGGGCGGAATTCCCCGATGGCACAAAGGAACGAATCGTCTCCGAACTCATCGACTACGGAATCCCGGGTGGGGACTCAAGCATGTCGCGGACGGTCTCCCTTCCAGCGGCGATTGGGGTGGACATGATTCTCACAGGCCGGATCAATGCGACCGGTGTACTGCGACCGGTGACCCCGAACATCTACAATCCGATACTGAACGAGCTCGCACAGCTCAATATTTCATGCAAAGAACGGACCGAGACATTCTATGTCCGCGCGGCGGCTTGAATGATTGGATGAAGAGCTGTTCTAAAGAGCAGGGGTGACCTGCTGGTTGTCCATGCTGCTCTGTTACGCTATTTCTACATATATCAAAGAGGTGATTGACATGGCAGAAGCGGTCATTGGCTTAGAAGAAAAAGACACGATTCTCAATTCGTTGGGATTGCATGGAACTCTTCCAGGTGCGAGTTACGGCGACCAGTGGTTTGCGAGTAGCGGTGACTGGATCGAAGTCCGCAGCCCGGCAACGGGGGAATTGTTGGCCCAAGTGGAACAAGCGAGCGAGGCCGACTACAACCAGGTTGTCGGGCAGGCCATGAAAGCGTTTCACTTCTGGCGCGCTCTGCCTGCCCCCAAAAGAGGCGAAATTGTGCGTCAATTTGCTGTCGCGCTGCGCGAGAAAAAGGATGCACTGGGACGACTCGTCTCGCTCGAAATGGGCAAGATCCTGACCGAAGGTCTGGGGGAAGTGCAGGAGATGATCGATGTCTGCGACTACGCCGTCGGCCTGAGCCGGACACTTTCGGGGCCGACACTCCAGAGCGAGAGGCCGATGCATCGCATGATGGAGCAGTGGCATCCACTCGGGCCGATCGGCGTCATTACTGCCTTTAACTTCCCGGTTGCAGTCTGGTCGTGGAACTGCGCGCTGGCTTTTGTCTGTGGCGATCCAGTAGTGTGGAAGCCTTCCAGCAAGACACCTTTGTGCGCCATCGCATGCCAGAATATCGTCCGCGAGGTGTTCCATGCTAACGGTGTTCCCGACGGAGTTTCCTGCGTGGTCGTTGGACGCGGGTCGACCGTCGGTGAACGGATTCTGGCCGACAGCCGGCTGACACTGATCAGCGCCACCGGGTCGACGAACATGGGGAAGCGCATCGGTCAGGTTGTCGGTGCCCGCCTGGGTCGCACAATTCTCGAACTTGGGGGCAACAATGCCCTGATCATTTCGGACAAGGCCGACTCGACAGGAGCGCTGGCATCGGCCTTCTTCGGCGCCGTCGGTACTGCCGGGCAACGCTGCACCTCCACGCGCAGGCTGATCATTCACGAGAACATTTACGACACATTCATTCACAAGCTGATTGGCAACTACGAAAAGGTGAAAATCGGCGATCCACTCGATCCTAAGACACTGATGGGGCCTGTGATCGATGAAGAGGCCGTATCAGACTACGAGAATGCGCTGGTGGCTGTGCGCCAGCAGCGCGGAAAAGTGCTTTACGGAGGCAAGGTCCTCGATCCACCGCCGTTTGGCAGGCGGACTTTCGTTCTGCCGACCATCGTCGAAATCCGTAATGACGCCGCAATTGTTCAAAACGAAACCTTTGCTCCGATCCTTTACGTTATGAAATACCGGACAATCGATGAGGCAATTGCGATGCACAATGCAGTTCCGCAAGGCCTTTCGTCAGGGATCTTCACGGATAGCATGGCCGAGGCGGAAAAGTTTCTCAGCTTCAAGGGATCGGACTGCGGCATCGCGAACGTGAATGTGGGCACCTCAGGTGCGGAAATCGGCGGTGCCTTCGGCGGCGAGAAGGAGACCGGCGGAGGTCGGGAATCCGGTTCGGATTCCTGGAAGGTCTACATGCGGCGTCAGACAAACACCGTCAATTGGGGTGGTGAAATTCACCTGGCGCAGGGAGTGGAGTTCCACTCCTAAGCCCGAAGCTGGTCAGCCGCTGCGTGGCCTTATTTCACAACTTGGTTTCGTCCCAACCCGACAGATCTTGATCTTCGGTGATAAGCCGTCGCCCGTATTTGTGCGTGAGATAGGAACCTAATGAAGAGCACAATTGCGCGATTGCGACCGACTAAAAAGAAATGTGAAGAAAGACCATGAAAGCCCAGGCGATAAAACAAAGGGGAACTCTAGTGTGACGTGGTTCACGGCTCTGTTCGTCGAGCCCCGTATGACTACACGGCTCTGAGCGGTTCTTTCTAACAGCCTAAGCTCTGGGGTTTGATGGCTCGTGTATGTCGGCAAGCTCTCTCAATAGAGACTTGTTGCGGATCACCAAGCTGGCACCTTGTCTTAGCACGATTTGCCGTCTCCTAAGGTCAGCGAACACACGAGTCACGGTCTCTCGTGAAGTTCCAAGCATTTCTGCGATCTCCTCTTGAGTGATTGCCAGTTTGATCCGCGATTTCTGCATGTCCCATTGGTCGCTCTTCAAACTCCATTCCACGAGCAGCTTGGCCAATTTCTCTTCGCTCGAATGGGAAAGTCCTAAAGAGCGCATCTCGTGAAACAGTGAGTGGCAGTCCGCGCTCAACTGCTCGATGACTCTGAAGCAGGTCTCGGGATGTTCCTTCAGAAAAAGCATAAAGTCATCGCGCCTCACGTAGTTTATTTGACACGGCTGCATGGTCTCGGCAGTCACCCCGTAAGGCTTACCGGAGATCGTGGCACTCAGGCCGAGAACCTCGCCTGGTTCGGTGAGCTTGACGAGCAGTGTGGCGCTGATGGACAGCTTCACGGTTCCTTTGCAAACCACGAAAAGACCCCTTGCTGCCTGCCCTTCCACGAACAGCACCGCCCCTTTGGGATATGCGGTCGCGAATTTGATCGCCTCAAATGCTTGCAGTGCCTGTGCGGGCAGACAGCAGAATAGTGGCGCGGCTCGTGTCTCGCAAGTTAAGCAGCTTTCAATAATGTCCAGTCCGTATGGTGAAAGCACATATCACCTCCTCCGAAGCTTGTCTCTTGGCTAGACATGCCAGTGCCAGTGGGCTGCAATTGATCTGTAACCAGTCTGTGCCCTCAGGTAATGCCTGACTGTGATGAAGACCACTCCCCGTGGTGATGGCGAATCTCTAGTCGATTTACTGAGTTCCATAGCAATTTGATCTCAGCAAATGGGCCGCCTCAAAACCTTTACTCTACTTAGCATGTTGCAAGAGGGTTCTTAATGCAGGCACAGCAACCTTTATAAACATTCTTGTTTTGCCCCCTTCAGGCCCGAGATGCCCGTGCGCAAGGACTATCATTGCCGAGAGAGTGCTCGAATCACCAAGCATTCCCCAGAGGGTGGGTAGCACGCGGTTAGCACAAGGAGGTAACAATGTCGAGCGACGATCCTGTTTTGGAAAGCGTTGGATTAGCACATTTGGGAAGTCCGAAGGCACTGCTGGGCAAGCGCGGCGGACCGTTTCTAGCAGAGTTCCGGGATTTTGCGCTGCGCGGCAACATGCTGGATATGGCTGTAGGTATCATCATCGGCGCTGCCTTCGGACGCGTGGTGAGTTCCTTAGTCAGCGATATCATCATGCCACCCATTGGACTTCTCCACGGCAGATCTGATTTTTCTAATCACTTCATTAACCTGTCGGGGAAGTTTTACGCAACCCTTGCAGAAGCCAAAGCGGCGGGTGCGGCGACTATCAACTACGGGATATTTCTTAATGCGGTGTTTGACTTCTTGATTGTGGCGTTCGCAGTTTTCATGCTAATTCGTCAAGTCAACCGCTTAAAACCTGCACCGACCACGGCAAGTCCAGTGAGCAAAGCGTGCCCGTACTGCTTTACAGCCATCCCGATACGCGCTACGCGCTGTCCCCACTGTACCTCTAGCGTAGCGACAGATTAATTACCGCCCGACTAGCGACCAGATTGCAAGCGAAGCCAGGCAACGACCCTTTCTCCGCCCGACGGAGAAAGGGTCAGTCCCTCACTTCTTTATTTTCTCCCGTTGCGCGGCCAGTTCTACAGTGCCTTCCTTTTTCGGACCACCTCTGTCAACTAGCCTCGCGTAATCTTTGGTGTTGAATGGATAAACCCGAGCCGATTCTTGCCCTGTCGTACTCACTGTGAAGTCCACGCGGCGGTTGTAAGCGAGGTCAATGCGCTGGCGCTTCTGCAGAGCTTGTTCTCGGTCTTGAGCAGTCAAATTGGAATCCTGCTCCATCAATTGTTTGACTTGTTCGGCGCTCAACTGCTGGGTTTTCCCGATGGCGCGAGTCTCAATGTTGGCGTCGGGTATGCCTTGCTCGGCAAGGAAGCGTTTGACCAGCTCGGCTCGTCGTTCGGAGAGAGCTTGGTTATATCCATCCGGTCCACGCTTATCAGCGTGGCCAGAAACGACCAACCGGGCATCGGATTTAGTCGCAAGGTACTGTTTGAAGGCCTCTGCTAACGTCTTGAGGCTGTCCTGTTCGGTCGGCAGCAATGCCGCGTATGACTTGATCGTTCGCGGCCTGTCGGTTGGGAAATAAACGCTACGCATCGAGAGTTTGACCTCTTGTGCTTCAATCGAGCCAACAATGTGGAGGGTGGCGGTCCGCGTTTCAGTACCTCCGCAATCATTGGTCGCAGTCAGCGTGTAGGTCACGGCCTCATCCACCGCTCCCGGTTCAGTTTTCCGAGGAGTGACAGGCAAGGTACGAGTGCCATTCGTACTGACAGATCCCAGCGGATCAATCGATACCGACGAAGCATTCGTGGCAGTCCAGTTCAGGGCGGTGTTTCCTTCCTCGATGACTTTGTCTCCCACCCGCTTGTAATGAATCTCTGACGGCGAAAGCCCAAGAGTTGCCTGCACCGCATTGTTCACATTGACAGTCGTGCTCGAAGTCGTTGTGCCCCCTGGTCCAGTCGCGGTGAGATTATAGGTGGTGGTTTGCCTGGGCTTAATGGCCTGTTCTCCGGAAGCCGCAACCGACCCAATTGGGTTGATTTCAACATGAGGTGCATCCGCAGAGGTCCACTTCAGTTGCGAGGGATCGCCACAGTTGAGCTGTGCCGTCGTGGCCGATAACTGCGCCATCGGTTTTGCAACAGCGACGGTGGAGGTGGCCGAACCTATGGTGAAGCGCGGTACAGCGCTAAGCTCTTTGCCGCGCGGCCAGGCGACCGTCTTGCGGACACCCTTCGGAATGTTCACCACCACACGCTGATTGACGGGCACGTTGACCGGCCCCGACCAAACCTCTTTGTCCTCGTGTAAGACGGTCATTTGGTAGGTACCGGGCGGGACAATCAGTTCCTGGTTCCACCACCACTCATGGTTGAACTCGTCGATGTGACCGACGAAGAACTCAGGGGTCTTGCCGTTCAGCAACACCGCATCACGGGGAGGACCTTCAATGGTCATGGCGCCGAACGGACCAGAGACAGTGTCGCCGCTAGAGGTCAACGTCACGTCGAGATTCGTGGTTTTGCCGGCGGTGATGGTGACTGTCCGGGCTGCCGGAGTATAGCCGTAGTTGGCCAAATCAATCTTATGATCCCCTGCGCTAAGTTTTATGGAATGGTGCTTGCTCGCCTCGCTTATGGCCCGGCCGTCAACGAACAGATAGGCCTGCTCAGGGGTGACATGGATAACGAGCTTACCCTGTTGGGCAAGGCATGGCAGTATGCCAGCGAATGCCAGCAGCATCAGAATTGTCAAACGGAACAGCTGGTTAGGTGTCTTCATCGTATTCTCCCATTCAGAGAGTTCTGACGAAGCAAGCCAGCCGATAGAATTTGTCACTTCAGTTCGAGAACAGGAAGCAATTCACGCCTTGCGCCCGGCTGAGTTGACTACGCTTTCTGATTTTGAGTTCGGCCTAATACCGGCGGATGCTTTCGTCCACATGCTGCAGTTCGACAGAACCCGTTGAAAACAGCCCACTGGCTTGAATATGGGCCTGCGCACATTAACACATATTAATTGTCATAGCAACAAATCGGCGTTGCTGTGACTAGGATCACCGGGGCTAGTGCCGGATAATGAAGTCCGAATGGAGGCGACAGCAATCCGGCCCCCTGTCTTTGAGCATGTGGGAGTGGGAGATGGAACAGCACCTTGCGATCACACGACGTGCCTACGAGTTGTCTGATTGTCAACAAATGTTCAGCGACGATATCTGCTTCCAGAGCCGAAATTCTCGTCCATCAGCACATCCGGATGTAACTTAATTCACTGACAATTCTGTGCGCGAGGACAAAATTAGGGTGTGTTCTCGAATTGCACCTTCGCGTTAGACTTGTAATGCGAATTCGGGCCCGTCATTTCACGATTACTGGAGGAACACATGGCACATGGGATTATCTGGTGGATCGTTGTTGGCTTGATCGCCGGCTGGGCAGCTGGAAGGATCATGAAAGGCGGTGGATATGGAGTGATCGCCGATATTCTGCTGGGAATTGTCGGTGGGATAATTGGAGGATGGGTAGTCGGCCTGTTGGGCTTGGGTGCTGGGGGCTTCATCTGGACTATCCTGGTAGCAATTCTTGGCGCGGTCATCCTTATCTGGATCACTAGACTTATCAAGAAAGAAGTCTGAGTTCCGAAGTGCTGCTAAGATTCAGGTCCTAGCTATTCGGCCGTTTCTTCCGCTTTCGCCGCATTGGCAAACTGCCTGATGTCGAGGCGCTTTTTCTGTTGAATCACGCGTTCTGATCGCACAAAGCATACATTTGAGTGCCAGTCAAGGAAGCCAGACGATGAAGGGGCGCCATTATTTTTTTCAATGGCGTATCTTGGCGTTATGAGTCCACGGAGCAATCCTCGCCTGGCATTGCTATGCTACGCGACCATCGCAACCCTCGTCCTGTTCTTGACGGGCAGCATTTCTCCTGCGACGCACCAAAGCTCGCAAACTCAGTTCTCGGCCGAAGAATTTATCGAGCCCATCAAGTACCTCGCAAGCGATCAGTTGCAGGGACGCGGCGACGGCACTCCTCAGCTCGACGAAGCGGCAAATTATCTAGCGAAACATTTTCGCAAGGTCGGCCTTAAGCCAGCTGGTGACGACGGTACCTTCCTTCAGCATTTCACGCTGGTCGTCGGGGCGAAACTCGGCGAGCACAATTTCGTAATTGCTCTCTTCTGCAGAGCACCGCCTCGCAGAGACCCGCCTGTTAAGAACAACCGATTCCACGCATTGACCCATGATGAGTGTTATGGAGACTCGACGGTTACGGGTTTTGGAGTCGAGCATCAATTAGCGCTTCCAATTCAGCTCATCTTCTCTGGGGCGCGAAGGCGCATAGTCCAGACAATCACTGCAGTTTCGTACTCGGTCTTGGCTTACTTCCGGATCGAAGATGTTGGGGTGGGCGGCTGGTCGGGTTAGCGCATTTGCAGGGTGAGGGAGTCGAGAAGAACGGTAACGCTGCCTACTACTGGCTCAGGATGGTAGAGGAAAACTCTCGCGAGCTTGAGCAACGCACTCGTGCTTTGACGGACGAGCTGCGAACCAGGATGAAGAGGGAAGAACTGGAGAGCTTAGAGCATCGCATCTGTGCTGCGGCTAATGAGACTGGCAGGACAGGTCGAGCAAGGCGATGACGGTCGCTGGAGTTTGAAGCGGCGCGTGGGATGAAACCATGGATCACAAGTTGACTTCTACAGCGTCCAATTTCCCTTAGAAGGCAACGGTTGGCATAGCATTAGACGAATTTACGCGATGCTAGTATTTGTGCGCGGCGACTGCCAGCGCGGCCAATCACTGGCAGCGTTCTGCAGAGGAGCTCTTCAGCAGATTGTCGGCAATTTTGCTGCCCTTCATTGATGCTGCAAGAAGAAGTATGTGTGCCTGTTCACAGTTTTTGAAGGGTGCTTCTCCTCTCAAGTAAAGGTTTGCTAAGGCAACCTCCGCGTGTACGCTTCCTCGCTTGACAGCGTCCCATAAATGCGCCGGGTCATTTTCTTCTGCCGCAGGGGTCTTGTTGGCGATTACCAGACTTGCTGGGATAACAAGTGGAGCTTCTTTAGGTGAATAATGGACGACTTGTTGCGGGCCCGTGTTTTCTGATTTTACCTGTCCCGGTGAGCTTGCAATCTCCGGTGCTGGGCCCGATTCGTTGTGTGGTCTGGCTTTGCTCAGCTCATACCGAAATGATGCAAACAGTGCTAAGCCCATCGAAACGACGAAGACCGCGACCAAGGTCATGAGTCCTAGGCTTGGCCACTTTTGTTGATTTCGTGAGCGAGACAACGCTTCAACATCGGCTGGGCTGAATTCGTCTAGCATTGCTGAGCATGCCTGCACGGGTTTGATTGCTGGCGCAAGCGTTCCGCACATCACACAAGTTCCTTCACTTCGAGGGTACCGATATTCGCAGGAAGGGCAGGTTACGGGGCTGTCGTTTCGAGTGTCGGACACGGTCTCTCCTAGCGCGGTCTGTCGTGGCAGCGACATTGTATCGAGCGTCGTCAAACAGCAGAAGTGACGGAGGTAATGATTCCATAACAATGTCGGCTCCCAGGCCCGAGTAGACTTTGGAAGCGCTAACCACCAAAGGGCTCGGAGGAAAGGAGCCGAACATGCTGATTATAGGTTGTGACTATCATCCGAGCTTCCAGCAAATTGCATACGTGGATACCGACACAGGTGAACTCTGTGAACGACGTCTAGGTCACCCAGAAGAAGCCGACCAGTTCTACGGTGAACTCAAACAACGAAACGTAGCAGTGCGTGTGGGAATGGAAGCGAGCGGACACGCACGCTGGTTCGAACGTTTGCTCCGCCAGTTGGAGTTTGAAGTGTGAATCGGGGACGCCGCCGAGATTCGCACGAAGCGAGTGCGCAAGCAGAAGACAGATCGTCAGGATGCGCAGTTGTTATTGCGATTGATGATGGAAGATCGCTTCCCGCGGATCTGGGTGGCCGATGCAGAGAATCGTGATCTGCGACAACTGGCATCGGCACCGGCTGGTGGGCGGCATCGATATCGCACGATAACGCGTTATTTATTGTCACAAAGGACGGCTGTGAATCCATGGCTGTTCCCCATCCTCGGGCAAGACTCATGACCTCTCACTTCCCCGAGTGACTGAAATCACCGCTTCGACTGACTAAAAGCCGCAAAATCAGACTAGTAATGCTCGGAGGCGGCTATGAAAATCTCCAGCCTCTTATATGGGATGGCCTTTGCCGTCGTAGTCATGTGTGTGGTGCTGCTGATTCTGGGCGTGAACTTCCATCCTCCTGTTTCGGGTCAGGGGGCGGCACTGTACAACCCCGCAGAGGAAATTACTGTCAAGGGCGTGGTGAGGGAAGTACAAGAGTTCGATTGCCCTGTCAGCGAAGGTGAACTCGGCAGTCACGTTATCCTCAAGACTTCAGACGGCATGTGGCAAGTACATCTCGCACCTGTGCGCGTCATGTCGGGGCAAAAACTCAACTTCACTCCCGGTGATCAGATTGAAGTTGTCGGTTCAAAACTGAAGGTGGGCGGGAAGAAAGGTCTGATTGCACGCGAAGTGATCCGCGGCAACGAGACCTATACATTTCGTGATCACAGCGGCAAGCTGATGCTGACCCAGTAGCTCTACCTTGAATTCCTCGAGAATTGCTTGTCTGCGGAAATCGTTGCTGGCGTCTGATTGCCCGCGCTCCTCACCCACCGCGGGGCGGGCGACATCCTGGCCAGTGCACATGTTGTGGGGCTGTACTCGACCACACCCACTGGCAATTAGCGAGGCCGAACGATCGCTGCCCAATGGCAGACGTACATGACTCGAAATAGTCCCGGAAATTATCGTTACTGCAACCTCGTGTACTCGGCTTTGGCTTGCTTGAGGATGGGGATGTCAGGGTCGGCGTCTTTCCAAAGGACAAAAAACTCTTGGTATTTTTCCCTTGCGCTTTTCGTGTCTCCGGTGAGCATA
>Ga0335081_10007292_pt1 | contig 17675 bp, 17 predicted proteins | sample Lox_Sample_35_FD_206713 | JGI IMG/M metagenome (GOLD analysis project Ga0335081, IMG submission 206713) | Soil microbial communities from Loxahatchee National Wildlife Refuge, Florida, United States - Lox_Sample_3.5 | ecosystem: Environmental > Terrestrial > Soil > Wetlands | place: USA... | reverse complement strand
GCGATCAAACCCGACGATCCGCACTTCGCGCGCACGCGCCTGCTCTGCCTGGAGAACACGCAGGGCGGGAAAGCGCTGCCGATGGGCTATCTGACGCGCGCACATGACTTCGCTCGCGCCCGCGGGTTGTCGCTGCATCTGGATGGCGCGCGCGTGTTCAACGCGGCCGTGAAGCACGGCGTGGACGTTCGCGAGATCAGCCGGTGGTTCGACACCGTCTCGTTCTGCCTGTCCAAGGGCCTGGGCGCGCCGGTGGGCTCGGTGCTGTGCGGCTCGCAGCAGCTGATCGCGAAGGCGCGGCGCTGGCGCAAAGTGCTGGGCGGTGGGATGCGGCAAGCAGGGGTGCTCGCGGCGGCCGGCCTGTATGCACTGCAGCACAACGTAACCCGGCTGCGCGAGGACCATGAAAACGGGCGCACGCTGGCGTTGGGCTTGTCCGGGATCGCCGCGCTGCGCGTCGACTACGGGCCCTCCCAGACAAATATGGTTTACGTGACGCTGGAGCCCACGCTGGTCGAGCCGCTGCGTCAGTATCTCCGCCAGCACGAGATGTTGATCGGCACTGCCTATCCGCTGCGGCTGGTGACTCATCTGGACGTCACGCGTTCCGACATCGACGCTTTCGTCGACGCGGTGCACGGCTTCTTCCGCCAGGCGAACACCGCGCGTCCCGCCGCCTGAGCCTGTGAGCTTGCGCCCCACCGCGAATTTGCGGTGAGGGCGCGCGCATGGGACCTTGGTTATAATTCGAGGCGACATACGAATCTCGCATGCCGGGAAGGCGCGATGCGACCCCGGCTGCCGCGAAGCGATTCCCCGAGGAGCCATCCATGCGGTTCACGTTGAAGCCGGTCATCCGACAGCTTTCCCTGGTCTTCCCTGCCTTGCTCATCGGTCTGCCGCTTGCCATGAACGCTGCGGAGGACAGACCGAGCCAAGCGTTGCCGCCCCCGAGCTTGCTCGACGTCACCCCGCCCAAGAGCGGGCATGCGACACCGCCGACGGTCCCCGCTCCTGCTGCCGCCCCGAGTACAGCGAAGCCCGTGGCGGTGGCTGGAAAGCCCGCTTCGCAGCCGGCGGCCGAGCAGCCGGCACAGAGCTCCGCATCGTGGTGGCAGCGCCTGTTTGCGCCGTCACCCAAGGCCTCCGCGTCGAGTGCCGCGGTAGCGCCCGGGAGATCGGGGCCAGGCAGTGCTCCGCGCGGTGCGTATGCCTATGACTCGCCCAACCGCACGATCCGCACCGGGCTGCTGGGCCAGTGCGTGAAGACCGGTGTATGGGCGGAGAGCGCGGCGACGGCGGATTGCCATCCGGCGTTGGTCGCGAAGCGGCAGAAAGGGATCCAGGCGGCTGCATTGACGGTCTCGGGCCCCTTGCCCCGCCCCGGTGGGTCGGCGCCGGTTCCTTCCACCGTAGCGTCACCACCGCCGAGGCCCGAGCCGGTCGAGGTGGTCCCGCTCGCGCCGCCGCCTCCCGCCGCGAAAGAAGAGCGCGCTCTCGCGCCCGAGCCGGCGCACGAGGAACCGATCACTGCGGTGGCGGATGCGACTCCGCCCGCGCATCCGGAGGCGGAAAAGCTCACGCTATCCGCGGGGGCGTTGTTCCCGTTATCGAGCACCAACATCAAGCCGCTGGGCCGCGAAAAGCTCGACGAGTTCGTGTTCAGGCTCAAGGAGTACGACTACGGGAGCGTGCGCATCGTCGGCTACACGGATCCGACCGGCTCTCCGGCGAAGAACGTGAAGCTGTCCAAGGCACGCGCCGACGCGGTGAAACGCTATCTGGTGTCCAAGGGGATTCAAGCCGACCGCATCGAGACCGAAGGCAAGGGCGGCACCGAACCCGTTGCCAAGCCCGAGAACTGCGACGCGCTGCCGCGCACGGATAAGATCATCTGCTACGCGCCCGACCGCCGCGTCGAGATCGAAGTGGTCGGCGGCAAGCTGCGCGGCTGAGGGGGAAGCCGCCGTGGCCGCAGGTTCCGACACCCACAGCATGGCGCTGTTCTGCGATTTCGAAAACGTCGCTCTGGGCGTGCGCGACGCCAAATACGACAAGTTCGACATCGGCAAGGTGCTCGAGCGTCTGCTGGTCAAGGGAAGTATCGTGGTGAAGAAGGCGTACTGCGACTGGGAGCGCTACAAGGAGTTCAGGGCCGCCATGCACGAGGCGGCCTTCGAGCTGATCGAGATCCCGCATGTGCGCCAGTCGGGGAAGAACTCGGCCGATATCCGCATGGTGGTCGATGCGCTGGACCTGTGCTACACGAAGGGACATGTGGATACCTTCGTGATCATCAGCGGCGACTCGGACTTCTCCCCGCTCGTGTCCAAGCTGCGCGAGAACAACAAGGCCGTGATCGGAGTGGGCGTCAAGAAGTCGTCCTCCGATCTGCTGATCGCCAACTGCGACGAGTTCATCTACTACGACGACTTGGTGCGCGAAGAGAAGGCCAAAGCCAAGCGGGCGCCGCGCAAGAAGCCGGCGCCGAAAGCCAAGCCGCCCACGCCGGAAGAAGAGACCGCCTCCGCTGCCGCCGAAGACAAGACCGCGCAGGCGCTCGATCTGCTGGTGAGCACCTACGAAGCCTTGGTGGCCGAGCGCGGCGAGGACGAGAAGATCTGGGGCTCGATGATCAAACAGACGCTCAAGCGCCGCAACCCCGGCTTCAACGAGTCCTATTTCGGCTTCAAGAGCTTCAACAGCATGCTCGAGGAGGCGGCGCTGCGCGGGCTGCTGCACCTCAAGCTCGACGAAAAATCCGGCGGCTACATCGTGCTCCCGGGAACGCACGAGCCGCTGCTCGAAACCTGAACGGCTGCACAGCGCCCACCGGTCTCGCGGGAGTGGGTTCGGCGATACCGCTCCGCGTCCTGTTGCATCGGGAAGGACTCCAACCTATGCCACGCATTGCGTATCAGCCGTATGACCTCCAGGAGCCGAAAGAGCTGGTCGAGGCGATCCGCGCGCGACGCGGCGGCCGACTGCTGAATCTGGATCGCATGCTCCTGTACAGCCCGCCGCTCGCGAAGGGCTGGAACGGGTTTCTGCGCGCCGTCAGGAGCGAACTGACGCTCTCGCCCAAGCTGATGGAGATCGCCATCTGCAGCGTCGCAACGCTGAACCATGCGGAGTACGAGTTCCATCATCACGCGCCCGAGCTCGCGAAGGCGGGCGCAACGCAGGCCCAGGTGGACGCGCTGAGCAGACTCGACACGCAAGAGCCCGATGCCTCGCTGTTCGACGCCACCGAGCGCGCGGTGATCCGCTTCACCGTCGAAATGACGCGCGACGTGCGGGTGACCGACGCGACGTTCTCCGCTGTCAGAGCGGCGCTGGGCAATGATCGTCTCGTGGTCGAGCTGACAGGCGTGGTCGCCGTGTATAACATGGTCTCACGCGTGCTCGTCGCGCTGGACGTTCAACCTGAATGACGCCGCTCGGGTCGCGCCTCGACCCAAATGAACACCAAGCGCATCGGCATCATCATGCATGGCGTCACGGGGCGCATGGGCACCAACCAGCACCTCGTGCGCTCGATCCAGGAAATCCGCCGAGACGGCGGCGTACCGCTCGCGGATGGCAGCCGCGTGCTGCCCGATCCCATCCTGGTGGGGCGCGACGCGCATAAGCTCCAGCGCCTCGCGGACGCACACGGCGTCGAGCGCTGGACCACCGACCTCGAGCGTGCGCTTCAGGACCCGCGCGACGAGGTCTTCTTCGATGCGGCCACCACCCAACTGCGGGCGCAGCTGCTGCGGCGCGCGATCGCAGCCGGAAAGCACGTCTATTGCGAGAAGCCGGTCGCGACCACGACCAGCGAGGCGCTCGAGCTCTATCGGGCGGCCAAGAGAGCGGGGATCAAGCACGGGGTCGTGCAAGACAAGCTCTGGGTGCCCGGTCTGCGCAAGCTCAAGCTGCTCGTCGACGCCGGCTTCTTCGGGCGGATCCTGTCGGTGCGGGGCGAGTTCGGCTACTGGGTGTTCGAGGGCGACTGGCAGCCCGCGCAGCGGCCATCGTGGAACTACCGGCGGGAGCAAGGCGGCGGAGTCATCCTCGACATGCTCTGCCACTGGCGCTACGTGCTGGACAATCTCATCGGTCCCGTGCAAGCGGTGTCCTGCCTCGGCGCGGTCCATATCCCGCAGCGCTGGGACGAGAGCGGCGAGCGCTACGACGCCACCGCGGAAGATGCGTGCTATGCGACGCTCGAGCTGCGCGACGGGGTCGTCGCGCACTTCAACAGCTCATGGTGCGTGCGCGTGCGCCGCGACGACCTGCTCACGCTGCAGGTGGACGGCACCCACGGGTCCGCGGTGGCCGGGCTGCGGCGCTGTCTCACTCAGTCGCGCGTGAACACGCCCAAGCCGGTGTGGAATCCCGACATCCCGCAACCCATCGACTTCTTCGCGGGCTGGCAGGAGGTTCCGGACAATCAGACGTGGGAGAACGCCTTCAAGGCGCAGTGGGAGCTATTCCTCAAGCATGTTGCCGGCGAAGGCGATTTCCGCTGGAACCTGCTCGAGGGCGCCAAGGGCGTGCAGCTCGCTGAAGCCGCCATGCGCAGTTGGCACGAGCGACGCTGGCAGGATGTGCCCCCGCTCGAAGCGTAGGGCGAGCGGGGCGCGCGCCAGGTCAGACTCGGCGGGCTTGCATGTCGTGGCTTCGGTGAACCGGCACGCCGACCCGGAGGAAAGCGGTGATCCTGGACGGGACCAACTGGTTCGAAGACTTGCAGCCGGGCGACCGATTCACCACCGGCGGCATCGTGGTGACCGAAGCTCACGTCGTCGGATTCGCCGGTCTGACCGGCGACCTGTTCGATCTGCACATGGACGAGCAGTTCGCGCGCGATCTGGGGTTCAAAGGGCGCGTCGCGCATGGACTGCTCGGGCTGGCGCTCACCGACGGGTTGAAGAACCGGGCCGCGCCGCGGCTGCGGGCCGTGGCCTCGCTCTCCTGGAACTGGAGGTTCGTGCGTCCCATCCTGATCGGAGACCGCATTCATGCGCAGATCGAAGTCGCGGCGAAGCGCGAGACCAAACGCCCCGACCGCGGGATCGTCACGCTCGCGTTCCAGGTTTGCAACCAGAATGGTGAGCTGGTCCAGGAAGGCACCAACGAATTGATGCTGCTGCGCAGACCCAACAAGGAGGATGCATGAGGCGCACGGAGAGTAGCCAATGAAGCCGGCCGCGCTGGTCACCGGCGGCAACCGAGGCATCGGTCGTGGCATCGTGCTCGCGCTGGCGCAGCGCGGGTTCGACGTGGTGGTCAACGATCTGACCCGCACCGACGACACCGAGGCCACCCTCGCGAGCGCCCAGCGACACGGCGCAAATGCCGCCTTTGTTCCCGGCGACATCGCGGACATCGGCGCCCATCATGCCCTGGTCGAGGCCGTCTTTGCGGCTTTCGGCCGCCTGGATTGCCTGGTGAACAACGCGGGCGTGCAGGTGAAGGTGCGGGGCGACATGCTCGACGTCACGCCGGAGAGCTTCGACCGCTTGGTCGGCGTGAATCTGCGCGGGACGTTCTTTCTGACGCAAGCGATCGTGAAGCGCATGCTCTGGCAGCCGCCGGCGGAGCATCCGCGCTCGATCATCACCATCTCCTCGGTGAACGCCGTGGTCGCGAGCGTCAACCGGGCCGAGTACTGCATCTCCAAGAGCGGCCTGACGATGATGACCAAGCTGTTCTCCGCCCGGCTGGCCCAAGCGGGCATCTGCTGTTACGAGATCCGTCCGGGCCTCATCCATACCGACATGACCGCGCCGGTGCGCGAGCGCTACGACCAGATGATCGCCGAGGGCGTGAGCCCGATCCGCCGCTGGGGCCAGCCGGAGGACATCGGCCGTGCGGTGGCGATGCTGGCCGCGGGCGAGCTCTCCTTCTCTACGGGCGAAGCCGTGCACGTGGATGGCGGGCTCAACCTGAGGCTCTTGTGACAATCACCGGCAAGACGCGCCTGTACGCCATCCTCGGCGATCCGCTCGCGCATGCGCGCTCCCCCGAGGGGATCAACGCGATCTTCGCGCAACGCGGACTTGACGCCGTCCTGGTTCCGGCGGAGGTGGATGCGGCCGGCTTCGACGCGGCGGTCGCCGGGTTCAAGAGCCTGCGCAACTGCGCCGGCCTGGTCCTGACGATGCCGCACAAGCAGCCCATGTGCGGACATGTGGACGTTCTGCGGGACAACGGCCGGCTGGTCGGGGCGATCAACGCCGCGCGCAGGCTCGCGGACGGCCGTTGGGAAGGCGACATGTTCGACGGTCAGGGCTATCTCGGCGCGCTGCGGGCACGCGGCATCGATCCCACCGGCATGCGCGTGCACATGATCGGAGCCGGAGGCGTGGCACGCGCGATGGTCATGGCGCTGGCTGAAGCGGGGGTCGCATCGTTGACGCTGCGCGATCTGGATTCGCAGCGCGCCGTGCAGCTCGTGCGAGCGGCAAATGCGGCGTATCCGCGGATCGGCGCCGAGGCTGTCACCGACGACCGCTACGACTGCGATCTGCTCGCGAACGCGACGCCGCTCGGGATGCGTGCCAACGATGCGTTGCCCTGCGACCCTGATCGGATCGCCGCGCGCGTCATCGTCACGGATGTGATTCCCGCGCCGGAGATCACTCCGTTCCTGGCCGCGGCGCGCTCTCGCGGTTGCCGTACCGTGACCGGCCGCGACATGTTCGAGGCCCAGGTCGGCATGGTTGCCGAGTTCCTCACGGCAGAGCTGGATCGGGCGCCGAAATGAGCTGGAGTCCGCTGGTGAGTGACCGCCACGCGATGATCCGCGATAGCGTGCGGCGCTTCGCCGACGAGCGCATCCGACCCCAAGCCAACGAGCTGGACGAAACCGAGCGTTTTCCGGCGGAGCTCTACACCGAAATGGCCGAGCTCGGTTTCTTCGGCATCACCGTCCCGGAGACCTACGGAGGGGTGGGGGCGGACGTGCTGTCCTACGCGCTCGTGATGGAGGAGCTGTCGCGCGGCTACGCCTCCGTGGCCGATCAGTGCGGGCTGGTCGAGCTCGTCGGCAGCCTGCTGGCCGAGCATGGCACCGAAGCGCAGTACAGCCGCTACTTGAGACCGCTATTGAGGGCGTCGCGCCGCGGCGCATACGCGCTCACGGAGCCGGAAGCCGGTTCCGACCTGTCAAGCGTGAAGACGACGGCCGAGCGCTCCAAGACGGGATGGGTGCTCACCGGGGAGAAGATCTGGATTCACAACGCGCCCGTGTGCGATTTCGCCGTGGTGCTGGCGCGCACCGACCGCGATGCCGGCCACCGCGGCATGAGCATCTTCGTCGTCGACAGCGACGCGCCGGGCGTCACCATCGGGCGCAAGGAGCACAAGATGGGTCAGCGCGCCTCGCAGGTGGGCGCGCTGGCGTTTCAGCAGGTCGAGCTGCCGCGCGAGGCGATGCTCGGGCCGGAAAACCGCGGCTTTCACATCATGATGAGCCTGCTCGACAAGGGGCGCGTGGGCATCGCCGCGCTTGCCGTGGGCATATTGGCCGCGGCGCTCGAAGCCTCCGTCGAATACGCCAAAGTGCGCAAGCAGTTCGGCCAGCCCATCGCGGATTTCCAGGCGGTGCAGTGGATGATCGCGGATATGGCCAAAGATGCACAGGCGGCACGCCTGCTCGTCCACGCCGCGGCGGCAAAGCTCGACTCCGGCGAGCGCGCCACGTTGGAGGCATCCATGGCGAAATGCTTCGCCTCCGATGCCGCGGTATTGCACACCGCCAACGCCGTGCAGATCCACGGCGGGACCGGCTACATCCGCGGCTTCGAGGTCGAGCGCCTCTACCGCGATGCCAAGATCACGCAGATCTACGAAGGCACCAATCAGATCCAGCGCATGATCATGGCGCGCGAGCTGCTGAAGTAAGGAACGCTCTGCGCGCTCGATCCGGGTGCGGGGCTGAGCACGCCCGAGATCCGATCTATGCTCGGTCAACCCAAGCGGCAAAGCTTCTCGACGCTCCGAGCGTGTGCTCCAGGCGCAGCTTTTGATCTCTTGCTGTCGCACCGTCGCCGAGTGTACCTCCCGCTCCTTCGCATTGATCCGCGCATCGTAGCTGCCTTCATTGCGCCACCCGCCTACATTCCTCCGTCAAGTGCGCCGCAACGCGGTCGTGGCGTGGATCGAAGGGATGCCGGTGGAGCGCGCTCTGGCCGCCCGCCGGCTGATCCATCGACCGAGTTCGTGCTGCCGGTCACGCCGCATCGCGCAGTAGAATGTGGTATGGCGTGGTGCGCAGACAGGGTCCAAACCTTCTCAAGCGTCTGGGGTCCGTGCCTAGCGAGGTGGGCGCAAGTCATTCGACGGGACGGGGTCGCCCTGCCAGAGTGCTGTCGCCGCAACTTCCGTGAGTTCAAGCTAGGGATTACCTTACAGCCTCGGTTCTGCTTACGGAAGCATGCATCCCGACAACCGATTTGGAGAGAACATGGATTACCGTGACATCATCACGATCGAGCCGGGCAAGCGCGGCGGGAAGCCATGCATTCGCGGGATGCGGATCACAGTCTACGACGTCCTCGGGTGGCTCGCGGCGGGTATGACACTCGAGGAGATCCTCGCTGACTACCCTGAGCTCACGGCAGAAGACATCCGCGCGTGCCTCTCCTACGCGGCCGATCGGGAGCGCAGCGGGCTGATCGTCTCCAGCGAGAAGTGAGGCTACTTCTCGATCAAAACCTGCCGTCGCGGCTGTTGCGCGATCTCGACAGCGCCTTTCCCGGCTCGGCGCACGCTAGGGACATCGGCATGGCGCGAGCCAGCGACCTCGAAGTCTGGGAATATGCTTTCCGCCAGCAACTCGCGATCGTTACCAAGGATCTGGACTTCCGAGATATCGTCGCGCTGCGCGGCTTTCCCCCGAAAATCATCCTGATCCGGTGGGGGAACATCTCCAACGACGCGTTGGTGTCCCGGTTCGTCGCGAATCTTGAGCTGACCCGGGCCTTTCTGGAGGACAAAGAGAACGGCCTGCTTGAGGTTTGGTAGCAAGTACACGGGATGCTGCTTCGTCCGTCTGTGCGTCCCGAGAACTCGACCCAGCGCGGTAAGCCAGTTGCAGCGCATAGTCTCGGCGAGATCCTGTGCGACCGAGTTCGGTGCTTAGGTTCATCCCTGGGGCTAGACCAACAGCGATGGCTCCGAGGCGGCGGAGCATTGCGCCAGCGGCTGACCTCGTCCCTACCGACTTGACCACGGTCTCGAGCGTCCGATCCCAGGCTCTCCGGATGCCAAGATCACGCAGATCTACGAAGGCACCGATCAGATCCAGCGCAGGATCATGGCGCGGGAGCTGCTGAGGTAACAGTCCTTGGTCGTCACAAGGACAATCCCACGGGCTCGGGCATGTCGCGCCCGGGTCGACGGATCAGGCGCGTGATATCGGACGGGTCCAGTGTAGCTTTGTGCGCTGTGCCCGGTCGAGATCGTGACGGCGGTGGCGCCTGGTTGAGATCCTTACTCGCGCTCACCGCCGTCATGATGACTTCAGGTCGCCGCCACTCTGCGGTTCACTGGAGGATCGGGGCGAGCGCGGCGCTGATGCGGCTTCCCTGGCTCTGCGTGATCATGCCACCGAGGATCCGTGTGAAGCGCGGCTCCTGCACGCCGGAGACGATGTACTGCCAGCGGTAGGCGTACAGAATCCCGGCGCGCACCTGCTGGGCCTGCTCCGCCGTGTAGGTCCCGGCGCAGATCTTGAAGAAGTACGCGGCATCGTTCTCGGCCTGCACGTTCAGCAGACCATCCACCGCCGCGACCAACGCGATCAGGTCGTCCACGGCCCGGTCGCGCTCCTCCGCGGTGAGCTTCGCGTTCTCCCGCGTCCACTCGAGCTCGTCCAAGATGGCGTGCTGCGACTCCTCTTTCCAGTGGAACAGGAACACGTCCTTGTATAGGTCCGACAGGCTGACGTCGGGGTCGATGCTGCTCCGGTAGTGTGTCTGGGTGAACAACTCGATATGACAGGTCAGCGCGAGCACGGCCCATGTCGACTTGCCCAACACGGCGGCAGCGACGTCGTTCGGTTGCGGCACGAAGGTGTAGCCGTCGGGCATGCCCTCCGCCGTCATGCGCTCGATGCGGCGGAACAGCTCCTGGTGCTTGAGTTCTTCGTCGCTGAAGCGCACCAGCGCTTCCAGCGCGGTCTGGTCGCCGAGCCAGTGGTCGCGGCTCACCTCGAGGATCTTCGCGCCGATGAAGCGCTCCACCAAGCCGAACATGTTGGCGTAGGTCCGGCCTTGGATCTGGCTGATCAGCCGCTGATCGCGCTGCGTGAGGAAGGGCAGCCGGTCGACCTTGGAGATGCCGTCGGGCAGAAATTTCTTGGTGAAGTCGAACTTGCGCCCGCGGATCACGTCGCGGTCGATGTCCCAGCGGATGCGCTTGGACACTTCGATGCATTTGGCGTAGCGGTTGGTGTCGATGGCTTGGACTGTAGCTTGCATTGCTGCCTCCATGTCGTCAGGGTTGGGGTATGGGTACGATGGCTGCGGCCAAGCGGCGGCGCACGTCAGCCGCTCACATCATTTGCAGGACTCCAGTGCGCTGCGTTGCGACCGTTGCCATGGACGAGCAGCCTACGCCGCTCGCGTATCCCGGCGATTGCCGTGTTGAATCCGTTTGTATCGGTATGTTGGTGTCCTGATCATGCGTCACTTCCCTCGCTCCCGGTGTCGGAAGCGAGCAGGCCGCGTCGGAACTGGTTTGAGAGCACTGCAGAATGTGGCTCGGCGGCGGGTTCGACGTAAGCACGCAGATCGCCGTAGTCGATATCCCAGTCGCTGTCATCCTCCGCTCCGAGGTCGAAGGGCAAGGACACTATGGCTTCCGGGGCAAGGAACAAGTCTTCATCGGAATCGCGGTACATGATTCGGGCTCCTGGTTTGGATGGGCGGGCCGGGCTGGCGCGCCGATACGGTGTGAGGCTACTGGGCACCGGTAGCCAACCGTTCTCTGTTCGGAAACAGTTTGTATCGGTTTGTATCGATGGGCGCCGCAAGGCGCATCGCGGGCCTATAATGAGTTGCGGCTCACGAGTTGCCCGGACACAACGATGCCGACCACCGCAGGTGTGATGATCGTGGATGACGACCCCGAGGTCCGCACGATGCTGCGCGAGTATCTGAGCTCGCATGGATTCGCGGTGACGGACGCCGAATCGGGGCAGGCGATGCGCGCCGCGCTGGAGCGCGCCGTACCCGACGTCGTGCTGCTGGACATCGGCCTGCCCGGCGAGGATGGGCTGGCGCTGGCTCGCTATCTCCGCGAGCGCTACGATCTCGGCATCATCATGGTGACCGGCGCGGGCGACGTGGTCGACCGGGTCGTCGGCCTGGAGGTCGGCGCGGACGACTACATCACCAAGCCGTTCGACCCGCGCGAGCTGCGCGCACGGGTGCGCAGTGTGCTGCGCCGCCTACATGCGCGGGCGGAGCGCGAGACCGCCAGAACACCGGGGACGCCGTCCGCGCGCGGCGGCCGCAGGAAAGCGGTGGGGGCTTGTTTGTTGGATCTGGATACCCACCAGCTGCTCCGCTCGGACGGCGAGGAGATCCCGCTCACCAGCATGGAGTTCGAGCTGCTCCAGATCTTCGTCGAGCGTCCCAACCAAGTGCTGACTCGCGATCGGCTCCTGACCCTGACCCGCAACCGCGAGTGGGAACCGTTCGACCGCAGCATCGACATCCGCGTCGCGCGGCTGCGCAAGAAAGTCGAGGCCGACCCGGAGAAGCCGCTGCTGATCCGGACCGTTCGCGGCGCCGGCTACATGTTCGTGCCCGGCGCGACGGCCCGTCGCCCGGGCGGCTGACGCCGGTGGTTTGTAATCGGCCCGTTTCAGTTGTTTCCGAGCCGTAATTCCGGCTGCGTGCGCGAATCGGTTGGCCTAGACTGAGGGCTGCCTTCTCCGTACGCGCACCGCTGCCATGCTCGATCCGATCCACAGCTCCAGAGCCGAGAACCCACCCTCGGTCGAGAGCGACGCAGCTCGGCTGCAGGCGCTGGCCGGCACCGCCGAGCTTAGCCGCACGCAACATGCGCTGCGCAGCGCTGCGCTCGCTGTGTCGACCGCGGAGGGCGACGCCCTGTTCCGCGAGTTGACCAGCTACCTCGCCACGACCCTGGATGTCGAATGCGCGTTCATCGCGCGCTGCTCGACACCGGATCACGACCACGTCGCGACGCTGGCGATCTACGCCGACGGCTCGTTCGAACCCAACCTCGACTATGCGCTGGCTGGAACCGCGTGCGGTACGGTCGTGGGCCAGCAGTTCCGCTGCTTCCCGTCAGGCGTGCAACAGCGCTATCCGGCCGACCCCATGTTTCGGCGGCTTCGCATCGAGGGCTACGCCGCCCTGCCGTTCAACGACGCGTCCGGTCAGCCGCTGGGCCTGATTGCGGTGCTGTCGAGGCGGCACCTGGACCATCCCAGTCTCATCGAGTCGATGCTCAAGATCTTCGCGGCCCGCGCTGCAGCGGAGATCGACCGCCACCGCAGCGAAGAGGCGCGGCGCACTTCCGAGGCGAGCTACCGGGCGATCTTCGAGGCGGCCGAGGACGCGGTCTTCGTCCACGACTGGGATACCGGTGCGATCGTGGACGTCAATCCCAAGGCGTGCAACAACTACGGGTGGAGCCGTGAAGAGATGATGCAGCTCACCGTCGAACAGCTCAGCTCCGGCGTACCGCCCTTTACGCGCTCCCACGCCATGGAGCTGATCGAACGGGCGCGCGCCGGAGAGCAGATGCGCTTCGAGTGGCACCGTCGCAACCGCGACGGCAGCCTGCATTGGGACGAGGTCACCCTCAAACCCGCTGTCATCGCCGGAAAGCAACGAATTCTCGCCTTCACGCGCGAGATCACGGAGCGCAAGCTCGCCGAAGATGCGCTGCGCAACGCGGCCCTCGCGGTATCGACCGCCGAGGGCGAGCAGGTATTCGAGGAGCTCGTGCGCCGCCTGTCCGCGACGCTGACCGTGGACCTGGCCTTCATCGCCGTGTTTCCCGAGGCCGACAGGAAGCGGCTGCGCTTCCTGACCCTATGGGTCGATGGCGCCGCGGTGGACAGCTTCGACTACGCGCTGCTGGGCACACCTTGCGAAACGGTCGTCGGCAAGGAGTTCCGCGCCTATCCGCGAAACGTGTGCCGGCAGTTTCCCGCTGCGCCCTGGCCGTTCGATGCGCAGAGCTACGCGGCGTTCCCGCTGTGCGACCGCGGCGGCGCGGCGCTGGGGCTGATCGCGGTAGTCGATCGCAAGCCGATGCGAGACATCGCGCTCGTCGAGTCGGTGCTCAAGATCTTCGCCGCGCGTGCCGTGTCGGAGCTCGAGAGGCGCAAGGCGGAGGCCGAGCACGAAAAACTCGAAGCACAGTTGCGTCAGGCGCAGAAGATGGAGGCGATCGGTCACCTGACCGGGGGAGTCGCGCACGACTTCAACAACATCCTGACCAGCATCATGGGCTACATCGTGCTCGCGAGCGAGCGGCAGGCGGAAGTGGGTGATAGCCGGCTGGGCGAGTACCTGGACCGGGCGCACCTAGCCGCAACCCGAGCGCGCAATCTGATTCGTCAGATGCTCACCTTCAGCCGCGGCCAGCGCGGAGAGCGCAAGCCGCTTCTGCTCGCGCCGATGATCAGAGATTCGGTTAAGCTGCTGCGCTCGACGCTGCCCGCGACAATCGAGATCGAGACCGAACTGGCGAGCGCAATTCCGCCGGTGATGATGGACCCCGTGCAGCTCGAGCAGGTGCTTCTCAACCTCGCCATCAACTCGCGCGATGCGATGGGCGCGCAGGGGCGGCTCCGCGTCGTGCTGCGCACCACGAACCTGCAAGGTCACGTGTGCGCGTCGTGCCGCAAGCCAATCCAAAGCGCCCGGGTGGTAGAGCTGAGCGTGACCGATACCGGAGACGGTATCGCTCCGGAGGTGGCAGAGCGCATGTTCGAGCCGTTTTACTCCACCAAGCAGCCGGGGCAGGGGAGCGGGATGGGCCTGTCGGTGGTGCACGGGATCGTGCACGAGCATGGTGGGCACATCGCGGTCACCTCCGCGCAGGGCCAAGGGACGCAGTTCCGCCTGCTGTTCGAGCCGGCGCCGGGTGAGCGTGACATGCTCGATCGCCCGGAGCGAACCCGTGCACTGCGGCGCCGTACGCGGCGTCGGCTCTCTGGTCGGGTGCTGGTTGTCGACGACGACCAGATGGCGGGCGGGTTCATGGGCGAGCTGCTCGGCAACTGGGGACTGGAGGTGACGCTGCTCGCCGACTCGGTGAGGGCGCGCGAGCTGCTCGAGCGCGATCCCGGCGCGTTCGATCTGGTCGTGACCGACTACACCATGCCGCGGCTGACGGGACTCGAGCTCGCCTGCCACGCGTGCGCGCTACGCGCCGATCTCCCGGTGATCCTCTACAGCGGATACGCCGAGCTGGTGGATGAGGAGAAAATGCGCGCATGCGGCGTGGCTGCACTGGTGCGCAAGCCGGTGGAGCCCGACGCGTTGCTGGCCCTGCTGCGCAAGCACCTCGCGCGTCGGTCGGCGCGCGCCCGAGGCTAGTCTCATCCGGCCCGAGAGCCGCGGCTGCCGCCCAAGGGACCAGCGTGCTCGACAAAGGCCGAATCGGCGTCCCGTGCTTGCCGCCGACATCTGGGCCGCGGAGCTGCAATGCACCCACCGCGTACGCCCGATCATCGCGCGGGAGCTACCGGCGTAACCCGCGCTGGTGATCAGAAGGACAATCCCACGCCGAGATCGAAGCGCGTGAACGTTTCGTTCACCGCAAAGTGCTGGTAGTCCGCCTTGAACACCACACCGGGGGTGAGGTAGTAGTTCAAGCCGACCGTCGCGACGTTGTCATAAGGTTGCGGAAAGCCCGCGGGCGGCACCGCCCAAGTCACGCCCGCGTAGGTGGAGGCCATGTTGTAGCGCTCCCAGCGCACGAAGGGATTCAGGCGCATCTCTCCCTTTTCCCAGAGCTGATAGGCGGCCTGCAGATAGTAGCCGTAGAACGAGGCGGGCAACGGATTACTGGCTCCCGGGAACTGAATGTTCGCTTCGGCGGTGTTGATGAAGTAGCCGTGCGCGTACACGGCGGATAGATCGAACTTGCCAGGCGTCCAGCGCGTATGCAGCTCCCAGAGCGTCGCGCGCTCATTGTCCGGGAGGTTGGGTAGCGCGGGAACGACCCCCCCGCTGAAGATGGAGCCGCCCACCAGCAGGCCCAGTACGCCGGTATAGTTCAACGATGCAAATCCGGACAGGTGCTGCGCGTTGGCGATCGCGAGCTCCTGGTGTGTGGCCTGCATCGGCGCCACATTGTTGAACTCCAGTTCGAACGCGTTGGTATACAACGGTGTCGCAGGCGTGAAGTTCCATTTCGAGAAGTCCAGCCCGGTGGTCAACCCGACCTGGCCGGTGAACCCGCTCGGCATGACGGCTTTGAACGCCAGGCCGCCTTCGCGCCAAGTGGACGGGATGATCAGCGTCTCCACGAAGTTGCGCTGCACACCGTAGAACTGGGTCGGCTCGTGATGCTCGTTGAGCAGGCCTGCGGGTATCAGAAACAGCCCGGCTTGAACCGATGCCCAGTCGTTCAGATTGTGGTCGACATAGAACTGCTCGACCTCCACCTCCCCGACGTCTTCGGACGAGGTCACGGCGTGCTCCCACTCGAACTCGGAGTTGAAGCGCGTGGTCGGGCTGAATTGGTACCCGAACCCGATCACGGCGCGGGCGAGATCGGCGATGGTCTGTGACGGTTCCGTGGTGGGACGCATGTAGTACACCTCGCCGTATCCCCAGACGCTCAGCCGGTCCCAAAGCGAGCGTTCGGCGGGCGCCGGTTGCTCCGGGGGCAGCGGCATCGACGGTTCCGCTTTGGCTTGCTGTGGTTTTGCTTCGACAGGCTGCTGCGCCTTTGCTTCGGTGGCTTGCTGTGGCTTTGCTTCGGCCGGCTGCTGTACCTTGGCTTCGGCGGGTTGCTGCGCCTGCGTCGGAGGCTGAGCCGGCGCGCTGGTGGGCGCCGCGGTCTGAGCTTTCAGCTCCTTCAGCTGGGCCTTGAGCTCCTCCAGCTGCTTCGACATGGTTTCCACTTTCTGTTCCAGCGTCTCGACACTGGTAGGTGCAGTGCCGGCCGCATTCGGGTCGGCCGCAGCAACAGTCGTGGACGAAGCAGCCAACAGCACTGCCAAGGTCGTGGACAAGGGTGTGCCGTTCATGCTCGCCATTCCTCCTCACCGGTGCAGTGAAAGAAATGGCTGGCTGGCCCGGTGGAACCCGGGCTGGCTGGCTAAGGGCCCGTTGTCTCGAACCGGTGGGCCGGACCGGCTTCCTCGGGGGAGAGGTCGACTATGCCGTCAAGATCAATTTGCCCTGCGCCGTGACGCGCAATCGATACTCGCGCCCGGCGTGCTCGATGATCAGTTCCCGCTTGCCGGCTAGCAACGCGCCGCTTGTGGTCCTAGCTGAAGTGCGCGGCTCGGATCTCGGCGAGTTCTCCCTGTCCAGCCCGCGGGCCAGCAGCGGCTTATCGGCATCCATGAGAATGAGAATACGTCTCATCTACCCCAGTGTCAATAGCACTACAGGGGCTGTGTGTGGCGTGTGAGGAGCCTCCTATTTGCCGCGCTTAACCGGTCTTGAGCGGCAGGCTCGGATCGGAGCGGCATCGCGTGTCGGCTCATTTCGGCGGCAGTCGCGGGCTTGCACTGCAGGCGCTGGGCGCCGGCACCGTGGCGCATCGGAGATGACCGCGGCGGCTGGCCGGGACGGCATTCAGGTGAGTCGTTTCGCAGACCACGCCCGCGAACGGAGCGGCGGCCCAAAGACCGTCTGTCTGGGACCCGCTCAATTCGGAACGTCATCGCCGGCGAGACCGGGAATCGGCGTCGGTGGTGGGGGTGTGGATCTAGGGAAGGAAGAGCAAGGCGTGCCTGGAAAGGCGCCAGCGTTGGTTACGCACGCCGCACCGCCGTTCGTGGCGGCACGACGTGCTTCAGTCCTCGTCCTCTTCGTCCTCGTCGTGCTCGACCTTGCTTGAGATCAGCTCACCGGTCTTCGCGTCGTACTTCAGCTCGGTCTTCACGCCCTGGTCGTCCACCACCTCGACCTCGTAGACATAGCGGCCGTGTTTGTGCTCCAGCTCGGTCTCGACGACCTTCCCGAGAGTCTGCGCCTGCACTTGTCGCACGATGTCTTCCAGCGTGAGCAACCCGCTAGGCGCCTGCGCAGCGCCGGAGCCCGGCTGCGATTCGTCACCCTTTGCGGTGAACACGCCGAGGCCGCTCGCTAGCGCAACACCCACGAGAATTCCGGCGATCGTTCGAATCGTCATGATCTCTCCTTTGTCCGGGTTGGCTGGCTGACCCGTATTGCGAGCTGCACGCCAGCCGCATTCATTCCCGGCGCCGCGATCGTTGCACGTGCTCGCGTCACGCGACAACCTGAAAGGCAGTGTGCGCCGTTTGGGTCTCGCCGCGCGTTGTGTGATCCCGTATCGGGGCTCAGCCCGGGCCGCGCCCAGCCGGCCCGCCTGCGGCGCGTTCGAGCCGGTCCTCGAGCTCACCGATATAGGCAGAAATGGAAGTGCCGGACTGTTCGATCGCTGCGCGCAGCTCGCTTTCGAGGCGATCGAGCCTGCCGAGCAGCTCGCCG
>Ga0335081_10007291_pt1 | contig 17676 bp, 16 predicted proteins | sample Lox_Sample_35_FD_206713 | JGI IMG/M metagenome (GOLD analysis project Ga0335081, IMG submission 206713) | Soil microbial communities from Loxahatchee National Wildlife Refuge, Florida, United States - Lox_Sample_3.5 | ecosystem: Environmental > Terrestrial > Soil > Wetlands | place: USA... | reverse complement strand
GCGGCACATCATGGAGCAGGACGACGACTTCGCCTTCGTGCGCAACCATCTGACGCGCGAGCTCGCCGACGAGCTGGGACTGTTCCGCTACAGTGCGCGCAGCGACGGCCAGATCAAGGTTCTCGAGCCCGAGCTCGCCGGGCTCCACGAGGCGGTGCTCGCACCGAAGTACAACTTCGGCGCGCCGGTCGTCTCCGCGCAGCACGTGCGCAACGACGGCACGCTCGAGCTCACGCACGACAGCGGCGTGGACGGACGCGGTCTCGACCTCGAGCGTAGCCGCAAGGTGCTGGATTATCTGCAGCGCGTGTGGCGGCGGCCGATCGTGCTCACGACCGTGAATCAGGCGGGTTCGACTTTGGAGCTGACGGCGCCTTAGTGCCGGGCGCCTGGCTCTCACCCGGCTCCTCGGCCTCCTCGCCCCAATCCTCCTCGTCCTGCGAGGTCACGATCGAGACCGGGTCGCTCGCGGGAAAGCTGTCCTCGAGCGCCTCGTCCAGCTGGCGCTGCACCTTCTCGCTCTTCGGGCGCTGCTGCGGCGCCTGCGGCCGTCGATCGCTCATGGTGACAAGGCTCCCTGGCGGCATACCCGCCGGCTTCTGTCGCATGGTACTCCGCCGAGTAGCCGCCGGTACGCCCCCGGAGTAGGCTTTGACGAACCGGTGATGCTCCTTGCGGGCGTCCAAATAAAAGATCCGGGAGCATCCGCCATGGGGAACGCGACGTCGGGCATCCGAAACATTGCGCTGGTCGGCCCGGCCGGCGCAGGCAAGACCTCGATCACCGAGACACTGCTGCTGCAGGCTGGCGCCATCCGCAACCGCGGCAGCCTCGCCCGCGGTACCACGGTCTCGGACTTCGACCCCCAGGAGAAGCGCCTGCAGCACTCGCTCGATACCGCGATCTGCAGCTTCGCGTGCGATGGCATCCGCATCAATCTCATCGATACGCCCGGATACCCGGACTTCCTCGGCAAGACGCTCTCGGTGCTGGAGGCGGTCGAGGCGGTGGGCGTCGTGGTGAGTGCCGCGAGCGGCGTCGATACGCTCACCCAGCGCCTGATGGATTTCGCACGCGACCGGGGGCTGTGCCGCTTCATCATCGTCAACAAGATCGACAGCCGCGACGCGCACTGCGCGCAGGTCCTGGAAACGCTGCGCGAATCCTTCGGCAACGAGTGCCTGCCGCTCAACCTTCCCGCGGGCAGCGGCGACTCCGTGGTGGACTGCTTCTTCCAGCCGCACGGCCGCGCTGCCGACTTCTCTTCGGTGGAGGCCGCCCACACCCAGATCATCGACCAGGTGGTCGAGCTCGACGAGAAGCTGATGGCGCTCTATCTCGAGCAGGGCGAGGAGATCTCCCCGGAGCAGCTGCACGACCCTTTTGAGCAGGCCCTGCGCGAGGGCCATCTGGTGCCGGTGTGCTTCGCCTCGGCCGAGAGCGGCGCGGGGATCCCGGAGCTCCTGCAGGTCATCGTGCGCCTCATGCCGAATCCCGCCGAGGGCAACCCGCCGCCGTTCCTCAAGGGCACCGGCGCGGACGCCGAGCGCGTGCCGGTTGCGCCGGACCCGACCCAGCACGTCATCGCGCACGTCTTCAAGGTGAGCATCGACCCCTATGTCGGCAAGCTCGGCGTGCTGCGCGTGCATCAGGGCACGGTGCGTCAGGGCAGTCAGCTGTTCGTGGGCGATGCGCGCAAGCCGGTGAAGATCGCGCATCTCTACAGCCTGCTCGGCAAGGACACGACGGAGATCGCCGCGGCCGGGCCGGGCGACATCTGCGCCACGCCGAAGGTCGACGAGCTGCACCTCGATGCGGTACTGCACGATTCGCACGACGAGGACCAGTATCACCTGAAGGCGGTGTCTTTCCCGCCGGCGATGCTCGGGGTCGCGATCGAGCCCGAGCGACGCGGCGATGAGCAGCGTCTCGCCGACACGCTCCACAAGCTCACCGCCGAAGATCCGTGCGTGCGTGTCGAGCACCATGCCTCGGTCAATGAGACGGTCCTCTACGGCATGGGTGAGTTCCACCTGCGGGTGCTGCTCGAGCGCATGAGCGAGCGCTACGGCGTGCACGTCAAGACGCATCCGCCGAGCATTCCCTACCGCGAGACGATCACCCGCCCCGCCGAAGGGCACTGCCGCCACAAGAAGCAGACCGGCGGCGCGGGACAGTTCGGCGAGGTGTACCTGCGCATCGAGGCCCTGGCGCGCGGGGCGGGCTTCGAGTTCGTCGACGACGTGGTCGGCGGCGCGATCCCGGGGCAGTACATTCCCGCGGTCGAGAAGGGCGTGCGGCAGGTGCTCGCCGAGGGCGCGCTCGCCGGCTTTCCGATCCAGGACGTGCGCGTCACCGTGTACGACGGCAAGCATCATCCGGTCGACTCGAAGGAGGTGGCGTTCGTGTCCGCCGGACGCAAGGCGTTCCTCGATGCGCTGGGCAAGGCGACTCCCATCGTGCTCGAGCCGATCATGCGCATGGAGATCACCGCGCCCGCGAGCGCGATCGGCGACATCACCGGCGACCTCGCCACCAAGCGCGCGCGCATCTCCGGCAGCGACACGCTGCCGGGACAGCGGGCGACGCTCCAGGCCATGGTGCCGCTCGCCGAGATCTCCGAATACCAGTCGCGCCTCAAGGCCCTGACCGGGGGGCAGGGGGCCTACACCATGGAGCTGAGCCACTACGACCCGGTGCCGCCGCGCAAGCAGCAGGAGCTTGCCGCAGCCTGGCGGCCACGGGAAGCGCAGGAATAGGTGGAGCAGGAAGCGCCGCGCGCGCGGCGGCCCTTCCTCGCGTTCGTGCGGGCCGGCGCCGCGTCGCTCCACGGCCGCCTGATCGCCGAGGACCCGCAGCGCAACTGGGACTGCTGCGTCAGCTGGTATGTGACGCCTCGCGAGGAAGCGCTGGCCGAGTTCTACTCCCACGGCGGCTTCAACAAGCTCGACGGTTTCCTAGAATTCGCCCGCGAGCATCCCGGCTACCGCGACTATCGCTACGTCATGTTGCTCGACGACGACGTATACCTGCGTCCCGGGGACCTGTCGCGCTTCTTCGCCCTGTGCGAGCGCTACGCGACCTACCTGTCGCAGCCGGCGCTGCGCTGGCTCACTCACACGACCATCAACGCGCTGGTGCGCAATCCGGTGTGCGTGCTGCGCCGGGTGAGCTTCGTCGAGGTGATGGCGCCGTGCTTCTCGCAGGCGGCACTCGCCGAGCTCCTGCCGACCTTCGGCATGACGCGCAGCACGTGGGGTAACGACCTCGCGTGGGCGGGTGTCATCGGCGGACGTCACCCGATCTACGTGGTGGATGCGGTTGGCATGGACCATACGCGGACCGGTGACGGGCGTCCCACCGCCTTCTACCGCAAGCTCACCGAGATGGGCGTCGATCCCGGCGAGGAGCTGGCGCGGGTGCGGCGGATGTATCCCGGGTTCCGGGGCTCGCGCACGCTCTCCTCCGGCCACGTGTACCGCGCGGGCGTGCCGCGCTGGGCCGCGCCGGCTCTGATGCGACTCCTCGAGCAGCTCAAGTTCATCGTCCGGATCCGCAAGCGGACCCTGGTCCATTGGCGCGCCTGGCGCGCCCGCCTCGAGGATATGGTCCGCTAGCCCGGTTGCCTGTCAGGACTTCGGCCGCGAATCGAGCAGCGCGCGGATCACCGGCCAGCGGTTCTCGAGGAGCCCGAGCCTCTCGGCCTTGGCCGAGCCGAGCACGCTGAAGTCCGTGGCCAGGTACTGCGCGATCAGCTCATCGAGCCGGTCGGAGAGGACGCTCGATGCGGGGTTGGGATTCAAGATGAGGCCGAGCCCGGTGGGCCGGGTGGCGATGGTGCGCACCGTCAGGTCCGCCCGCTCCGTGCGCAGCAGCAGCAGCAGGCGCCAGATGTCGCCGCTCCAGAAGCCGGTGGTCTGCTCGCGGCGTGCGGTGCGCTCATCGAGCGGGTAGCAGTCGTGGATCAGGATCACCGAACTGCTCGAGCACTCGCGCTCGACGTTGATGAAGTCGCGCAGCGCGTACTCGAAGTGGTGCATGCCGTCGATGAAGGCGAGCTCCACCGGCTGCCCGCCGAGCTCGGCGCGCGCCGAGTACCTGGCGAAGAAATCGTCGCTGGTCTCGGCGTAGATACGCACGTTAGCGGGCGGCGTGCGCGCGAGCCTGGGCTGCGGATCGATGCCGATCACCTGCGTCCCGGGCAGCACGCATTCGAGCGAGTCGCCGCGCGAGACGCCGATCTCGAGGTAGCTGCGCGGGCGCAGGTGGCGGTGGATGCGGGCCAGGACCTGGAAGTAGTCCTCGCCCGGCAGCGCGAGCTGCGACATGAGCGTGTAGGCGCGCGAGTAATCGGCGCGCTCGACCGCCTGGCGGCACAGCGCGAGGGCTGCGCCGCGCCGTCCGAGCCAGCGTTGCAGCCGGGCGCGGCGGAACAGGGTGCGCGCCGCGCGCTGCGCTTCGTCGGGGCTCGAGGGCTGGGTAGTGCTCATGTGCGCTGCGCCTGTGGGTACTGGCGAACGTACCACCGCCGGTATTCGCCGCTCGCCACGCCGCGCCACCAGCCCTCGTTGTCGAGATACCAGCGCACCGTGGCCTCGAGGCCCGCCGCGAGCGGCGTCGCGGCGCGAAAGCCCAGCCGGCGCGCGATCTTGCCCGAGTCGACGGCGTAGCGGCGGTCGTGTCCGGGGCGGTCGCGGACGTGTTCGATCAGAGTGCGCGCGGCGCGGCCCTGGGCGGGCGGGCTGCGCGGAAAGCGCGCGGTGAGGCCGGGCTCGGCCGCGAAGGCCCGGTCCACCAGATCGCAGACCGTGCCGACCACCACGAGGTTCGGATCCTGGGTGGAGCCGCCGATGTTCCAGGTCTCACCGGGCGGGGACTTCGTGAGGATCAGCTCCAGGGCGCGGCAGTGATCGCTCACGTGCAGCCAGTCGCGGATCTGCTGACCGTCGCCGTAGATCGGCAGCGGCCGGCCCTCGAGGATGTTGAGGATGCACAGCGGCAGCAGCTTCTCCGGGAACTGATAGGAACCGTAGTTGTTCGAGCAGTTGCTGATGGTCGTGGGCAGATCGAAGCTGTGCGCATAGGCGCGCACCAGGTGATCGGCGGCCGCCTTGCTGGCCGCGTAGGGAGAGTTGGGCGCGTAGGGAGTGCTCTCGGTGAACGCGGCCGCCTCGGGCGACAGCGAGCCGTAGACCTCATCCGTGGACACATGATGGAAGCGGCAGCCGCGCGCACCGGCGTCGGGTCCCCAGACGCCGCGGGCCGCCTCGAGCAGCGCCTGGGTGCCGAGCACGTTGGTGCGCAGGAACTGCGCCGGGTCCTCGAGCGAGCGGTCGACGTGCGACTCGGCGGCGAAATTCACGATCGTGCCGATCGACTCCTCGGCGAGCAGCGCGGCGACGCGCTCGTGCTCGCCGATATCGCCGCGCACGAAGCGCAGCTTCCCCGCATCGAGCAGCGTGGCGATGCTCGCGAGGTTGCCGGCATAGGTCAGCGAGTCCAGCACCACGACGCGGTCGGCCGGATGCGCGCCGCACCAGTAGTGGCAGAAATTCGCGCCGATGAAGCCGGCGCCGCCGGTGACCAGCAGCCGCCTCATGCGGACGCTCCGCCGACGGCGAGCGGCGCCAGGGTCGCGCGCAGCGCGGTACGCCAGTGCGGCGCGCTCACCCCGAGGAGCTTCTCGGTGGCGCGCTTGTCGAGCACGCTGTATGCGGGCCGCGCGGCCGGGGTCGGGTACTCGGCGGTGTCGATCGGCGTGATCGGCGGCACGGTCGACAGGAGCTTCAGGCGCAGCGCCTCCTCGCCGACCGCGACCGCAAAGTCGTACCAGCTCGCGACGCCCGAGTCGCTCCAGTGCCACAGCCCCGCGGCGCGCCGCGCCGTGAGCGCCCACAGCACCCCGGCGAACCCGGCGGCGTGGGTCGGCGCGCCTACCTGGTCGCTCACCACGCGCAGCTCCGGCCTGGTTCTCATCAGGCTCAGCATGCGCGCCGCGAAGCCGCCGGCGGCGCTGTACAGCCACGAGGCGCGCACCACCGCGCAGCGCTCGCCGAGCTCGCCGAGGACCGCCCGCTCGCCGGCGAGCTTGGTGCGGCCGTAGACCGAGAGCGGATTGGGCTCGGCGCCAGGGCCGTAGGGGCGTCCCTGGCGGCCGTCGAACACGAAATCGGTAGACACGTGGGTCAGCCACGCGCCTGCGGCGCGGCAGGCGGCGGCCAGCGTCCGCGGGCCTGAGCTGTTGGCGCGCGCGGCGGCCTCGGCGGCGCGCTCGGCGTCGTCGACCCGGGTGAAGGCCGCAGCATTGATGACGAGCTCCGGACGCAGGTCGCGAAACAGCGCGCCGACGGCGGTCTCGTCGGCGATGTCGAGCTCGGCGTGCGCGCACGCCCGCAGCGTGACGCCCGCGGGAGCCGCGGCGCTCAGCGCGCGGCCGAGCTGTCCGCCGGCGCCCGTCAGCAGCACTCTCACGGAAAGCACTCCGCGCGCTCGAGCGGCTGGCCCTCGCGGTCCTTGGCCGAGAGCAGCGGCTCGACGCCTGCGGGCAGCGGCCAGTCGATGCCGAGCGCGGCGTCGTTCCATTGCAGCGTGCGCTCCGCCGCGCGCGCCCAGAAGTCGGTCACCTTGTATTGCACGCGCGTCTCGTCGGCGAGCGCGAGGAATCCGTGCGCGAAGCCTGCCGGCACCCACAGCGAGCGCGCATCGGGCCCGAGCCGCACGCTCAGGCTGCTGCCAAAGGAGCGCGACGAGCGGCGCAGGTCCACCACCACGTCGAAGATCTCCCCCGACAGCACCCGTACCAGCTTCCCCTGACTGTGGGGGATCTGGTAGTGGAGCCCGCGCAGCACGTAAGCACGCGAGCGACTGACATTCTCCTGCACGAAGCGCGCCTCGACGCCGGCGGCGGCAAAGGCCCGCTCGTTCCAGCTCTCGTAGAAGGCACCGCGCGCATCCTCGAACACCTGGTGCTCGATCAGCAGCACGTCGGGGAGCGCGAGCGCGGTCGCGCGCATCAGAACACCCGCTCCTTGAGCACGCTCTCGAGGTACTCGCCGTAGCCGGTGCGTTTCAGAGGCTCCGCCAGCCGCTCGAGCTGTGCGCGGTCGATGAAGCCCTGGCGGTAGGCGATCTCTTCCGGGCAGCAGATCTTCAGGCCCTGGCGCGCCTCGACGGTCTCGACGAAGTTGGCGGCCTGAAGGAGCGAGGCGTGCGTGCCGGTGTCGAGCCAGGCGACGCCGCGACCGAGCACCTCGACCGCGAGATCGCCACGGGCGAGATAGGCGCGGTTGACGTCGGTGATCTCGAGCTCGCCGCGCGCGGAAGGACTCAGCTCGCGCGCCACCGACACGCAGTCGGCGTCGTAGAAGTACAGGCCGGTCACCGCATAGTGGGAGCGCGGTGCGGCGGGTTTCTCCTCGAGCCCGACCGCCCGGCCGCGGGCATCGAATTCCACCACCCCGTAACGCTCCGGGTCGCGCACGTAGTAGGCGAACACCGTCGCGCCGCGCGCGCGCGCGGCCGCCGCGCGCAGCTGCTCCGGCAGGCCGTGCCCGTAGAAGAGGTTGTCGCCGAGCACCAGGCACACGGCGTCCGTGCCGATGAAATCGGCGCCGATGAGGAGCGCCTGGGCAATGCCGCGCGGCGCGGGCTGGATCGCGTAGCGGATGCGCACGCCCCATTGCGAGCCGTCCGCGAGCAGCCGCTCGAACAGCGGCCGGTCCTCGGGCGTCGAGATGAGCAGTACGTCGCGAATTCCGGCGAGCATGAGCGTCGCGAGCGGGTAGTAGACGAGCGGCTTGTCATAAAGCGGCAGCAGCTGCTTGGAGACTGCCCGGGTGACCGGATAAAGTCGGGTGCCTGAGCCACCGGCGAGGACGATACCTTTGTTGATCATGAGAATGAGGCGGTTGCAGCGGGCGGGGCATCCTAGCGTGCCGCCGCGCGCGGTACCAAGGGGCCGTGGGGGCGCCCTGGTGTGCCTGACATTGCTCGCGCTGGCGGCCGGCCGGAGCGCGCTCGCCGATCCTCCCGACAGCACGCATAAGCACAAGGCGAGCTCGTTCGCCCCCCACCACACGGCGAGCCATGTCTACGGCACGCCGGTCGGCAAGCCGATTCTGCACAAGCACAAGAAGCCGCCGCACACCTCGGACCACTCGGGAGCGGCCGCGCCGCTCAAGTAGTCGTCCGTACGAGTCGTGGATTGATTAGAGTGGCCGCGTGCTCACTGCGGCCGAACTCGACACTCAGCTTTCCCAGGCCTCCGCCTCCTTCAACCGCGGCGAGCTCGCCGCGGCCGAGAGCGCCTGCCGCACGGTACTCGCCGACCAGCCGAACAACGCCGCAGCGCTCCACCTGCTCGGGCTGGTGCGTGCGCGCGGGGGCGACCGTCGGGGGGGCGAGCAGCTCCTGCGGCGCAGCGTCGAGCTCGACCCCGCCGACACGCGGCTGCGGCTGAATCTCGCGACGTTCCTGCGCCGTGCCGAGCGCCTCGAGGAGGCCGAGCGCGTCTATCGCAGGGTGCTGCAACTCGCGCCGGGGGAGCGGGGCGCGCGCCACGGACTGGTGCTGACGCTCGACAGCCTCGGGCGCACCCGTGAGGCGGAGATTCACTGCCGCACGCTGGTCGACTCGGATCGCGCCGCTCCGGACGGCTGGGCGGCGCTCGGGTTCGTGCTTGCCAAGCAGAACCGCCTGCTCGAGGCCGAGGGGGCGTACCGCCAGGCGCTCGCCTTGAAGCCCGCCGGAAGCGGGGCCTTGTATCGCCGGCTCGGGTCGATCCTGGCGCGGCTCGAGCGCGCCGAGGAGGCGCTCGCCGCGCTCACCCGTGCGCAGGCGCTCGGCGTGCGCGGCTTCGAGCTCGAGCTCGCCCGCGGCCAGGCGCTCGGTCAGCTCGGGCGGCTCGAGGACGCCGAGCGCGCCTACGCCGCCGCCGTCAGCCTGCGGCCGCACCATGCCGATGCGCAGCTGTATCTGGCGCGCGTCCGCCAGGCGCTCGGCGATGCGGATTTCGCGCGCTCGCTGGCCGAGGCGGTGCTGGCGGCGCGCGACGACGTCAATCTGCAGGAGGCGCTCACCGGGCTGCTCCTCAATGCGGGCAGGGGCGACGTCGCCGAGCGGCTGCTGCGCGAGGAGCTGAAGCGCGCGGGTCCGGTGCCGCGCCTGCGTTACCTCCTGTCGCGAGTCATCCGCCAGGGGGAGCAGCTGGCCGAGGCGGAAACGGAGGCGCTGGAAGCGGCCGCGGCGCTTCCCGAGGACGCAGGCGTGGTCGAGAACCTGGTCTCGATCCTCCTGTCGCGCGAGCGGCCGCAGGAGGCGCTGGCCTTCATCCGCACCCAGCGCGCGCGTACGCCGCGCGCGCAGGGCTGGATCGCCTACGAGGCGCTCGCCGCGCGGCTCCTCGGACTACCTCTCTACGAGGAGCTGCACGAGTACCAGCGCCTGGTGCGCGTCTATCCGCTCCAGCCGCCTCTCGGCTACTCCTCCATGGCCGAGCTCAACGCGGCGCTGCTCGCAGTGCTGGCGACGCGCCTGCGCGGCGACGCCTTTCCCCTCGGGGAGAGCCTGCGCAACGGCCGCCAGTCGACGCGCAATCTGGTGATGGATCCCGACCCGGCGATCCAGGCGCTCATGCGCAGCTTCGACGAGCCGCTGCGCGCCTATCTCGGGGCCGTGGGCCGCAACCCCGACCATCCCTTCAGCGCCCGCAACGTCGGGGCCGTGCAGATCGCGGCAGCCTGGTCGGTACGGCTCAATCGCGGCGGCTTTCACGTCAACCACTTTCACAACCAGGGCTGGATCAGCTCGGCCTACTACCTCGAGGTCCCGGACGAGGCGAGCGATCCGGAGCTCAAGAGCGGCTGGCTCAAGCTCGGCGAGCCGCGCTTTCCGACCCCGGGAGCCGGCGTCGGCTGCGTGGTCCAGCCGCATGCCGGGCAGGTGGTGCTGTTTCCGTCCTACATGTGGCATGGAACCAATCCGATCCACGGCTCGCAGCCGCGCACCGCGCTCTCCTTCGACGCGGTTCCGCCGGGCGGAGCGTAGGCACGCGCCTAGTGTGCCGCGGAGTCGAGCCGCTTCCAGCTGACGCGATCTCCGACCTTGAGCCCGAGCAGCCCCGCCTCGCCGCCGCGCAGCTCGAGGACGGCTGCGACCGGCACCTCCGAGCTCAGCAGATCGAGCCTGAGCGGGGCTGCGCGCTCGATCATCCTGACGACGCGCCCGTCCGCGTCGATGAACAGCATGTCGAGCTCGATATAGGTGTTCTTCATCCAGAAGGACACGACGCGCGGCGGCTCAAACGGAAAGACCATGCCGCGCCCGGCGGGTAAGTCGCGCACGAACATCAGGCCCTGCTCGCTGCGCGCCGGCGTATCCGCCACCCACACGTCGAAGTGCAGGCGGCGCGGCTCGGAGGGCGGGCGCTGCTGCACGACCTCGAGCGCGGCGCGCGGGAAGGTCGCGAGGTCGAGCGGCGGGCCCGATTGCGCGAGAGCGGCGCCCGCCACACACATCAGGACGGCGGCGCACCGGGCGCGCGTGACACCTCTCATCATGGGTCTCCTGTCACCGGATCGCATCGTCGCCGAACACGGCGTTGCCCGCGAAATCGAAGCTGCTGACGAGAACGTGCTCGGCACCGTTCAGCGTGCTCGCCGGGGCGACGCAAAAGCCGCGTGCCACGACGCGATACCTGCGCGGAGTGCCCGGCGCGCGCAGCCGCTGCTGGCTGAGCCTGTCGACGGTGCAATGCTCCGTGCCGCGCGTCGTGTAAAGGCGCTGGCCGCCCTCGACGATCAGGGTCAGATTGGTCGGCAGCGTGCGGCCGCCGTGTCCCTCGCGCACCGCATTCACCCCGAACACCATGCGCAGCCGCTGCCCGTCGGCCCGTTTGGGTCCCGCGAAGCTCATGCGGATGCCGCTGCCGTCGGGTCGCGGGCCGCCATCGCATTCGATCTCGGCGTTGTGCCAGTCGATGTCGAGATTGAGCGCGCCGCGGATGGTCGCCTTGAGGTAGCCGTTACCGGTCGGCAGGCAGCCGGGCGCGGCGGCGGGAACAGCCTGCGGCGTCGGCACAGTATCTGCGGGCATGACGATCGGCGGCAGGGTGAGCGGAGCTGAGCTCGGCGGCGCCGGCAGCGCGGCGCAGGGAAATACGGCCGCGAGGCCCAGGGCGCAGGCGATTACCCGGATGAGGCGCATCCTGCGCAGTGTATCGCGCTTGCTCTGCGCCGCCGCGCCTCACGCCCCCGGCACCACGAGGAGCGCCTTGGCGAGATGCGCGTGCCCGCGCCCGATCGCACGCGCAGCGTGCATGAGGAGGGTGACGATCAGCACGCCGATGGCGCCGAGGATCAGGGCCGAGACCATCGAGTGGTCGGAGAGCGCCCAGCCGCCGATGTGCACATCGTCGGAGAACACCGTGGCATTCGTGTCCCATCCGAGCCACCGCGCCAACACCAGCAGGGGCAGGCAGGTGAATGACAGGCCGACGGCGAGGCCGGTCACGGCGAGCGTGAAGTACACGATGCCGAGCGGCAGCATGAGGAGCATGTACAGGAGCGTCGTCCAGGTGCGCACGTCCCTCAGCATCTCGCCGATGCGGGTCAGCCAGCCGGCCGGCGGACCGGGGTGCATCGGTCGGCGCGGCATGCGTTCGCCGGTCACCGCCTCGAGCAGGCGCCCCTCGCCGAGGGCGATGATCCGCGTGATGCCGATGAAGGCGAGGAAGAAGGGGATGCCGATGATGAGGATCGCAAAACCAAACGACAGTGACAGGCCTGTTACCACGATCGTGAAGTAGACGATGCCCGTGGCGAGCGTGAGCAGCATGTAGAAAAGCGAGGTGTAGCTGCGCGGGTCGAGGTAGACGCCGAAGAAACGCCGCCAGCCGCTCGTGCCCGCCCCGGCCGCCGCAACCGGGGTCCTGAGGGCCGCCTTCACCTTCGCCTCCGTGTCCCGGTAGGCCGCGGCCACTTCCTCGGGCGCGCCATAGGTGCTCGCGATCAGCTCGAGCACGTCGGCCTCGGACTTGCCCGGATGGGCCGCGACCTCGGCGCGCAGGTATTCCTCCGCGTCGTAGAGCGCGTCCTGAATCAGCGCCGGGTCCTGACCCGCGAGCGCGGCGCGCAGTTGCTTCAGATACTCATCGATCGAGCGGGGGGCATGAGCACTCATGAGTCGGTTCCTTCGATGAAACGATCGACGAAGCCGCGGGTCTGGCGCCAGATGCCGCTCCACTGAGCGAGCAACGCCCTTCCTTCGTCGGTGATGCGGTAATAGCGCCGCGGCGGGCCGGAGTAGGAAGGCACGACCCGGCTGGTGAGAAGTCCCCCGGCGGCCAGGGTACGCAGCACGGGGTAGATCGTTCCTTCCTTGAAGAGCGCCTCACCCTCGTTGGCCCGCTGCAGCCGCTTGGCGATCTCATAGCCATAAAGGTCTTCGGGACTTCGCTCGAGCACCGCGAGCAACACGAGCGCGACGAGCCCTGAGTTGAGGTCTTTCTGAAACTTGCGTGCCTGGGTATCGTCCATTTGCCAGTACTGTAGACATACTAATATTACCTGTCAACTAGTACTATGAACATACCTGCCATATTTACATAAGGGCCTGCTCTCGCTTGCGATGCGGACGAGCCGGGCGATGGCGTGGGGTGGAACGGAGCGGCGTGTCCGGCTGCTAGACTTTGACCTGCAATCCAGCAAGGCCGGTGATGAGAAACTCGCTCCTCGAAGTCACTCCGGTGATACCCGCGAGCCTGGCCCGGCTTACGGAGCTGGCCGGCAACCTCTTTTTCAGCTGGCATCGGCCCATCCGGGCGCTGTTCGAGGATCTCGCCCCCGAGCTGTGGCAGCAGACCGGCGGCAACCCGCGGCTGATGCTCCGATGCGTCGATCAGTCAGCGCTCGAGCGCTGCGCGAGCGACCCCGGCTATCGCGAGCGCTACCACGCGGCGCTCGAGCTGCTCGATGCCTACGTGCGCGTGAGCTCCCCGGACGGCGAGCAGCCGTTGATCGCGTACTTCTGCGCCGAGTACGGCTTTCACGAGAGCTTTCCCATCTACTCGGGCGGACTGGGCGTGCTCGCCGCCGACTACTGCAAAGGCGCGAGCGACGAGCGCACCAACTTCGTCGCGGTGGGCCTGCTCTACGAGCAGGGTTACTTCACGCAGACGGTCGACAACGACGGTATTCAGCAGGCGGAGTATCGCGAACGGGACCCGCGGGATCTGCCGGTCGAGCCGGTACGGACCGCCGCCGGCGAATGGCTCAAGGTGAGCGTGCGCATCGCGGGGCGCGATGTGGTGGCGCGTACCTGGAGAGCCCAGGCGGGCCGCGTCCCCGTATACCTGCTCGACACCAACTGCGCCGAGAACGCGCCCTCGGATCGCGACATTACCCATCGCCTCTACGGCGGCGACGAGTCGACCCGCATCCGCCAGGAGATGATTCTCGGCATTGGCGGGGTGCGCGTGCTGCGCGCGCTCGGCAGGCAGCCCGCGGTGTGGCATTTGAACGAAGGTCACGCCGCGTTCCTCATCCTCGAGCTGCTGCGCGAGCACCTGGCGGCGGGGCTGGCCTTCAATGCGGCGCTCGAGGCCGTGGCAGCCGAATGCATCTTCACGACCCACACGCCGGTCGCCGCGGGGCACGACGCCTTCGGGCACGACCTGGTGCTGGCGCACTTCGGCGAATTCATCCGTGAGCTCGGCCTGCCGGTCGAGCGCTTCCTCGACCTGGCGCGCGCCCCGGCGGCGCCGCACCTCTTCAACATGACGCGCCTCGCGCTCAACGGCGCGCGGCACGTAAACGGCGTGAGCCGCGTTCATGGCGGGCTGTCGGCACGGCTGTGCGCGGACCAGTGGCCGGAGCTGCGCCCGCAGGACAATCCGGTCGGGTTCGTCACCAACGGCGTGCACGTCCCGACCTTTCTCCATCAGCGCTGGACCGATTTCTTCGACCGCGAGCTCGGGCGCGAGTGGCGCGAGCGGCAGAGCGATCCCGCCTTCTGGAGCGCGCTCGAGCGTGTGCCGGACGAGCGCTACTGGGCGACCGCACAGGACGTCAAGGCTCGCATGCTGGCGAACGTGCGCGAGCGGCTGCAGCGCGAGTACGAGCGCAAGGGCCTGTCCTCCGCGCAGCTGCGTCACGTCACCCGGCTGCTCGATCCGTCGCGCCCGGGAGTGCTCACGATCGGGTTCGCGCGGCGCTTCGCCACCTACAAGCGCGCGACCCTTCTGATGCGCGACCGCGCGCACCTGGCGCGGCTGCTGCACGACCCCAAACGCCCCGTGGTGCTGCTGTTCGCCGGCAAGGCGCACCCGGCCGATGAGCCTGCCAAGCAGGTGCTGCGCGAGATCCGCCAGCTCATGATGGATCCCGAGTTCCTTGGGCGGGTGGTGTTTCTCGAGGACTACGACCTGCAGCTCGCACGCAGCCTCGTCACCGGGGTCGACGTCTGGCTCAACAACCCGATCGCCCCGCTCGAGGCGAGCGGCACCTCGGGTATCAAGGCCGCGATCAACGGACGGCTGAACCTCTCGATCCTCGACGGCTGGTGGGCCGAGGGCTGGATGCACGACAACGGCTGGGGCATCCAGCCGGCGAGCGTGGCCGATCCCGAGCGGCGCGATCGGCTCGAGGCGGACATGATCCTCGACACGATCGAGGAGGAAGTGCTGCCGCTCTACTACGACGAGAGCTCGCCCGCGAGCCCGCCCGAATGGGTGCGGCGCAGCAAGCGCGCCATGATGACCGTCATCCCGCGCTTCAACATGGGCCGCGTGGTCTGCGACTACACCCGCGGCGTCTATCAGCCGGCGATCGCCCAGTACGGGCGGCTGGCGGCCGAGGGTTTCACCGGAGCGCGCACGCTCGCCGAGTGGAAGCAGCGCGTGCGCGCGGCCTGGCCCAGGGTGAGTCTCAAGCTCGTGAGCGATGCGGCGCGCGAGCTGCCGCGTGGCGAGCGGTTGCGCCTCTCGGTCGCCGTGGCGCTCAACGGACTTGCGCCCGCAGACGTGCGGGTCGAGTTCCTGGCCCGGCGGTTGCTGCCGCTGGCCGACCGCACGCCGCCGTCGCTCTCCTCCTACGGGCGGCCGGCGCCGGACGGCGAGTGGCGCAGCGCACTCGCCGCGGCCGACGAATCGGCAAACGGCGAGACCGTGTTCGCGCTCGACGTCGACCCCAGGGAATGCGGCCAGTTCGCCACCGAGATCCGCATCTACCCGTACCACGAGCTGCTCAGCCACCCGTACGAGCTCGGGCTGATGAAATGGCTGTGAGCTGCGCCACTCGCCCGGTTGCGCCGCGGCGGCGGCTTGCGCTGTAGTAGCGCCCATGGCCCGACAGCCCGCCCGCGCCTCTTCAGGCCGCTACGTGAGCCGCCTCACCGGCGGCACGCTCGCGGTCATCATGGCTGGCGGCCGCGGGGAGCGCCTGCGCGACCTGACGCTCAACCGCTGCAAGCCGGCGACGCCCTTCGGCGGCAAGTTCCGCATCATCGACTTCGTGCTGTCGAACTGCGTCAATTCCGGCATCCGCCAGATCTCGATCCTCACGCAATACAAGGCGCAGTCCCTCATCCAGCACGTGCAGCACGGCTGGAGCTACCTGCGCGGCGAGTTCAGCGAATTCATCGAGGTGGTGCCCGCGCAGCAGCAGACCGGCCCCAACTGGTACCGCGGGACGGCGGACGCCGTATACCAGAACGCCGAGCTGATCGCCTCGCACCGGCCCAAGCACGTGCTGGTGCTCGCCGGCGATCACATCTACAAGATGGACTACGGTCCGATGATCGCCTATCACGTCGAGAAGGGCGCCGACATCACCGTGGGCGTGGTCGAGGTGCCCGCGGAGCAGTCGCGCCACTACGGGGTGCTCACGGCCACCGAGTGGAACCGCGTGACGCGCTTCGCGGAGAAGCCGGCGGTCCCGGACACGCTGCCGCAGCGCCCCGACATCGTCCTCGCCTCGATGGGCATCTACGTGTTCAACGCGGCGCTGCTCGAGAGCATGCTGAGCGCGGACGCCGCCAACGATGCCTCCTCGCATGACTTCGGCAAGGACATCCTGCCGGAGGCGATCAGCGCGGGCCGTCAGGTGTTTGCCTACCCCTTCCAGGACGTCAAGACGCGCGCCCAGAGCTACTGGCGGGACGTCGGTACCGTGGACGCCTACTACGACGCCAACCTCGAGCTGGTGCACGTGCACCCCGAGCTCAACATCTACGACGAGGACTGGCCCATCTGGACCTACCAGCTGCAGCAGCCGCCGGCGAAGTTCATCCTCGACGAGGACGGCCGGCGCGGCATCGCCATCAACTCCATGGTGTCGGGCGGCTGCATCATCTCCGGCGCCGTGGTGCGCGAGTCGCTGCTGTTCTCCAACGTACGGGTCGAGGAGGGTACGACCATCCAGCGCTCCGTGGTGCTGCCGCACGCCCAGATCGGCCGCGGCTGCCGCATCGGCAACGCGATCATCGACGAGGACTGCGAGGTTCCCGACGGCCTCGCGATCGGCACGGATCGCCCCGCGGACGAGCAGCGCTTTCACGTCACCGAGAAGGGCGTGGTGCTGGTGACGTCCGACATGTTGCGCAAGCTGCGCACCTGAGGAGGCGCCGATGGCATCCGCCATGCGGCGCGCCGGCGCCGGCTGAGCGCGCAGCGTACGCATGGCCGGCATGCGCTTGCCCGTGTTCGACCGGCGCCGCGCCGGGGCGCTGCTGCCGCTGTCGGCGCTCGACGCCGCGCTCGGCCGCGGCGGACGCGCCTTCGTCGACTGGCTGAGCGAAGCGGGCTTCTCCGTGTGGCAGATCCTGCCCGTCGGTCCTACCGGAGCGGACGGCTCGCCCTACTGGGTTCGCTCGGACTGGGCGGGCAACCCGCAGTTCCTCGACTCGGACGAGCTGCCCGGCGCCGGGCTCGCGCCGGATGCGCAGTTCCTCGCGGCCGCAGCCGGCTGGCTGCCCGACTATGCGCTGTTCGAGGCGCTCACTGCGGCCCACGGCGGCGCGCCGTTCTGGTCATGGCCCGCGCCGCTGCGCGACCGTGAGCCGGGGGCGCTCGCGATGGCGCGCCGCGAGCTGCTCGCGGAGCTCGAGCGCATCACGCGCGAGCAGTACGCCTTTCATCTGCAATGGCAACGGCTGCGTGACTACGCGCGCGGCCGCGGAGTGCGCCTGTTCGGCGACCTGCCGTTCTATGTCGCGCCCTCGTCGGTGGAGACCTGGACGCATCGCCAGCTCTTTCAGCTCACCGCCACCGGCGAGCCCGCGGCCGTCGCAGGAGTGCCGCCGGACTACTTCACCGAGCTCGGGCAGCTCTGGGGTAACCCCGTTTACGACTGGCACGGGCAGCGGCGCGAGGGCTTTGCCTGGTGGGTGGCGCGGGTGCGGGCGCAGCTCTCGCGCCTGGATCTGCTGCGTCTCGATCACTTTCGCGCGCTCAGCGCCTACTGGGCGGTGCCGGCCGGCGCGCCCGACGCGCGCGGCGGCGCGTGGCACAGTGCGCCGGGCGCGGAGCTGCTGACGCGCCTGCGCGAGGAATTCAGCGATCTGCCGCTCGCGGCCGAGGACCTCGGCGTCATCACGCCGGACGTGCTCGCACTGCGCGAGAGCTTCGGCCTCCCGGGCATGCACGTACTGCAGTTCGCCTTCGACGCCAATGCCGACAATCCG
>Ga0335081_10007290_pt1 | contig 17679 bp, 12 predicted proteins | sample Lox_Sample_35_FD_206713 | JGI IMG/M metagenome (GOLD analysis project Ga0335081, IMG submission 206713) | Soil microbial communities from Loxahatchee National Wildlife Refuge, Florida, United States - Lox_Sample_3.5 | ecosystem: Environmental > Terrestrial > Soil > Wetlands | place: USA... | reverse complement strand
CCGGATGGGTCCGCATGGAGTATCTTGTGCCGGCGCGTGGGCTGATCGGGTTTCGAACCGAGTTTCTCACCGAGACTCGGGGGACCGGCCTGGTCCATCACGTGTTCGAGCGCTGGGAGCCGTGGCACGGCGAGCTGCGTACCCGCCCGAGCGGCTCGCTGATCGCCGACCGGCGGGGCAGAGTGGCGGCGTTCGCGCTGTTCAACCTGCAGGAGCGCGGGACCTTGTTCGTGGCCCCTGGAGAGGAGGTCTACGAGGGGATGATCGTCGGCGAGAGCTCGCGGGCCGAAGATCTCGATGTCAACGCGTGCAAGGAGAAGCACCTCACCAACATGCGCTCCTCCACCGCCGACGAGCTCGTCCGCCTGATCCCCAAGCGCGAGCTGTCGCTCGATCAGGCGCTGGAGTTCCTCCGCGCCGACGAGTGCGTCGAGGTGACACCCAGGGCGGTCAGGTTGCGTAAAGCCGTGATGGAGACCGCCGCACGTCGCAAGCTGGCGCGTTCGCGACGTGAGTGACGAGCACCTCACGGGCCCTTAGGGTCCGAAGTTAGGTGACGCCGAGCGTCGCCCCGGCCTCGCGTACAGCATCGGGCCCGAGCAAGGCGGTGGCGTGGATGACCTCGTTCGTCGGCGGCGCCCAGGCCGGCGGGCTGACCGAGAAGGCCGCCGTCGGAGCCTGCGAGCGCGACACGCGCTCAAACACGGTCGCGCCCTGTCGCTTGACCGTCCAGCCCGGGGGTGGCCGAAGCGAGATATGCACTTTGGCGAGGGTCGCGTCGCCGGAAGCGGTGAGCGTCACCTCGATCTTGGCGTGACGCCCCGGCCCGATCGCTGCCGGCGCACGGACCGCCAGCCGACGAGCTGCCGGCGTCTTTGAGAACGTGAACGCTCCCCGAAGCGGCAGGTTGGCGAGCGCCGATGAATCACCGGCGTACAGCTGGTAGGTGCCGGCGGTCTGGCTCCAGCAGCCCGCCTTCTGGTCCCACCACCAGGTGTCACGCGGCGTGACGGTGAAGCGAAGGCGGGCAGAACGCCCCGCGCGAAGGCTCACCCTCGCAAACGCGACCAGCTGGCGCGGAGGCTCTCCCGCCGCGCGGGGGTCGCCGAGATACAGCTGTGCCACGTCAGCGCCGGCTCGGTGCCCAACGTCGGTGACTGTGAGCGAAACGTGGACGTCGCCGACGCCGTCAGCGGAAGTCGGGGCCACCCGCAGGTTGCTGAAGCTGAATCTCGTGTAGGACAGTCCGTAGCCGAATGGGAACAGCGGACTGAGGTCGTGGACCTCATACCAGCGGTAGCCGACGTCGATCCCCTCGCTGTAGAGCACCTTTCCGCCGGCGCCGGGAAAACGAGCCGGGGTCGCGGCCGGGACTTCGGAGAGCCTTGCCGGGAAGGTGACGGGCAGGTGGCCGCCGGGATCCACCGCGCCAAACAGGACGTCGGCCAGCGCCGTGCCGTTGGTCTGGCCCGGGTACCAGGCGTCGAGCACCGCGGCGACCTCGCCAAGCCACGGCATCGCGACCGGCGCGCCCGCGTCGATCACCACGATCGTGTGCGGGTTGACGGCCGCGACCGCTTCGATCAGCTGGTCTTGCGCCGAGGGCAGGTGGAGGCTGAGACGGTCCGCGGCCTCCGACTCGCTGTCGTCGGAGACCACCACAATCGCCGCCGATGCCGCCTTTGCAGCCGCGACCGCCCCCGCGATCGACGTTGCGAGCAGTGACGGCGTGGCCCAGGCGAGGCTGCTCGATTCGCCGTTGATCTGCAGCGAGTAGGTGTGTCCCGCCTGCAAGGTCACCGCCACCGAGTAAGGGCGGATCGGCGGCGTGCCCGGGTTATCGAGCAGCTGCCGGCCGTCGAGGTAAACGTACGTGGGGACGTAGCAGCCGCACGGATTGGTCATCGATAGCACGTAGGTGCCGCTCTCGGGCGCGGTCAGCGCGGCGCGGTAGCTGCCGCCGAACGGGGTCGCCGAGTACGCCGGCGACAGCGCCGGCGAAGGGATCGCGGCCAGCGAGGAATCGTCCGGCAGCCCCTGCTGGTAGTCGAGCGTCGTGCCGGTCCCTGCGGCTGCCAGCAGGCCCTGCAGCGGGGTGACGCTCTGCGACGCGATCACGTACCCGCTACCGCCGCCGGCGGACGTCGGCGAAGCCGACGCCGACGGGCCGAGCACCGCGATGATCCCGCGATTGCGCCTCGACAGCGGCAGCAGCCCACCGGCGTTCTTGAGCAGGGTCGTTCCGTCCTGCGCGACTATGTTGGCCAGCGCGACGTGCGCCGCGGTCGTTACCGTCGCGGTCGGCGATCCGGTCGGCGGGCGTCCGAACAGACGAAAGCGAAACATCTCCGTCAGGATTCGCGACACCATCGTGTTGAGCGCCGCTGCCGGGATCGCGCCGTCTCGTACCGCGGACTGCAACCTGGTCCCGAAATAGTCGTCGAACGGCTGTTCCTGGTCGGTCCCCTCGACCGCGCCGGAGGTGCCGTGCAGCGCCCCGTAATCGGAGGTGACGAACCCGCCGAAACCCCACAGCGACTTGAGCGTGTCGGTCAGCAGGTATCTGTCGTTGCAGCTGAAGCTGCCGTTGACCCTCGAGTAGGCGCACATCACCGACGCGACGTTCGCCCGCTCGACCGCCGCCTGAAAGGCCGGCAGGTAGATCTCGTGCAACGCGCGGTCTGACACGATCGCGTCATCAAGCGTCGTGTTGCGGTTGGTCTCCTGGTTGTACGCGGCGAGGTGCTTGATCTGAGACATCACGCCCGTGCGCTGCACACCGTCGATCGTGCCGACGGCGAGCGCGGCGTTCAACCGCGGATCCTCGCTGTAGGCCTCGAACGACCGTCCCCAGCGTGGATCGCGATCGATGTTGACCGTCGGCCCGAGATCGACGTTAGCACCCTTGCCGGCCTCCTCCGATCCGATCACGCGGCCATACGCCACCGCCAGCGATGGATCCCAGCTCGCCGCCAGCGCGACGCCGGCCGGCAGCTCGGTCACACCTCGGAACCCATCGGCGACGCCGGCCGGGCCGTCCTCCTCGTGCAGCGCCGGGATGCACAGCCGCGGGACCCCCGGCATGTAGAAGACGTACGGATTGGCTGTCCCATGTCCCTCGACCAGCGTGATCTCGTCGGCGAGCGTCATCTGACGCATCACCGACGCCACGCGCATCGCGATCGGCCGTGTTGAGCTCACCCACGGGCAGTGGCTCGAATTTGCGGTTTGCGCGGCGGCCGTTGGGGTGGCGGAGGCGGGCGGCGTGGCGGCGCCAGTCGCGTGCGCGCACCCGGCCACGAACACGACCACGACGCACACGACGGCCAGCCCGGCCCGGACTCGCGCGCCGATGGGTGCCGGTGCATGCGACGCCACGCTACCCCGGAAGATACGGACTGCACGCAAACGCCACCGTCTGAGCCCAGCTCAGCTGCCGTAGGCTGCGGGGCCCTTGCCCTAGCTTAACTGACGAATGTCAGGCTTAAGGGCCCGTTCAAGAATTATTGAGCGTTTTGACGGCGTCTGCTCGGGCCCGCGGCCCGCTCGGCATCCGGCCTCGCCGGAACGGGCCGCGCCCGAGTCATCCGGCTGCCTGGCGCCGCCGGCTCGTCGTCAGATACTCCCGGTATTATCGGGCCGAGCCGGGGACGCCAGACACGCCCAGCCACTCGTCAACTCCGCTCACTAATTCTTGAACGGGCCCTAAATTGGGGTTGCGCCTGCAGCGCCATGAGCGACGACCATTTCTTCTCTCCGCAGCCGAACGTCCCAGGCAAGGGGATCGTCGCGAGCTACCGCGCCGGCTTCTGGATACTGGTCGTGGCGATCGGCGTGATCGCGGGTCTCGGCGGAGCGCTGTTGATGGTGCTGCTGCGTACGGTCGAGCATCTGGCATGGTCTTACCGCTCTGGAACGTTCCTCGATGGCGTCCAGGGGGTGTCTGGGCTGCACCGGGTCGTGGTGCTGGCCGCCGCCGGCGTGATCGCCGGTGTCGGAGTGGTCGCCCTCGGTCGTCTGCGCGCTGGCCGGGCGGAGGTCTCGAGCGCCGTCTGGCAGGACGACGGCCGTATGGCGCTCGCACCGAGCGTCGGGCGCGGGGTGCTGTCGATCGTGGTCGTCGGCCTGGGCGCCTCGGTGGGACGCGAGGCGGCGCCGCAGCTGACCGCGGCGGCCGCGGCGAGTTGGCTCTGCGAGCGAGCGGGTGTCCCGCACTGGCAGCGGCGGCTGCTTGTTGCCTGCGGCGCCGGTGCCGGGATGGCGGCGGTGTACAACATCCCCCTCGGCGGTGCGCTGTTCGCGCTGGAGGTATTGCTCGGGACGATCACGCTGCCGTTGGTGCTACCAGCCCTGCTGGCGACGACGATCGCGACCGCCGTTGCTTGGATCGCGCTGCCCGACACGTCCTTGTATGCGATCCCAACCTACGCCGTGTCAGCTTCGCAGATCGTCTGGGCGGTGGTATTGGGGCCGCTTGCCGGCCTGGCTGCAGTCGCGTGGGTGCGGCTGATCGCATTCGTCAACGGGCTGCGGCCAGGTCGCCGGACGCGGGCAATAGCGCCGCTCGTGATGCTGATCGCGCTCGGCGCGCTCTCGATCGCCTATCCGCAGCTGTTGGGCAACGGCAAGAACACAGTCCAGCTGGCGATCACAGGCGGGCTCGGCGTCAGCCTGCTGGTCGCGCTCGTCGTGCTCAAGCCGGTCGTCACTGCGGGATGTTTGGGCAGTGGTGTGCCGGGCGGCCTGTTCACGCCGACGCTCGCGTACGGTGCTCTGTTCGGCGGACTGCTCGGTCACGCTTGGTCGGTGGTGTGGCCCGGATCGCCGTCCGGCAGCTACGCGCTGATCGGCGGTGGCGCAGTACTCGCCGCGGCGATGCAGGGCCCGCTCGCGGCAATCGTGATGATCGTCGAGTTGGCGCATCATTCGCAGACGCTGATGGTGCCGCTGCTGGTCGCGGGCACCGGCGCGACCGTCGTCGCTCGCAAGCTCGGCGCGCCGTCGATCTACTCGGCTCGGATGAGAGAGAGGCCAAAGCGACGCTCCGACGGCGTCGCTGTAGAGTCGCCCGCGCTGCCCCAGCTCGCGCTCCGCCGGCAGCCCGACCGCTGAAGTGAGAGCGCTTCGAACCCCTCACGAACGAGGAGTTGCGATCTTCTCACTACTCAGGGCCCGTTCAAGAATTAGCGCTCGGAACTGACGAGTGGCTGGGCGTGTCTGGCGCCGCCGGTTCGCCGCGATAATACCGGGCGTATTTGAACGGCGAGCCGGTGGTGCCAGGCAGCCGGACCACTCGGGCGCGGCCCGTTCCGGCGAGGCCGGATGCCGAGCGGGCCGCAAGCCCGAGCAGACGCCGTCAGAACGAGCGGTAATTCTTGAACGGGCCCTTAATACTTAGGTTAGGGTCCTTGGCCGTAGAGGCCGTGAAATTCAGGCCAAGTTTTCAAAGCACGCCTCGTCGGGCTGGGGCGGAGCCCGTTAGCTTCGCTTCGTGATCGCAAGCACGAACGAGTCAAGTTTCGACGCGTCGATCACCATGCGGAGCCCGCCGCCGGAGGCGGGGCGGAAGACGGTCTCTCGGGATTCGGGCATGGATGCCCGAATCCCCGTGATCATTCCCATTCCCCTTCCCAGGCACTCGGCGGTATGAGGATCGCTCGCTAGCCGTAGGACGACAATGCGATCTGTGCGGCCGCGCTCGCGCCGCCGTCCGTGATCATGACCCTCGCCGGCAGCTGGTTGCCGCGGGCGTGCGCGAGCAGGCTATGGCCCGCTGCGGTCAGCGTGAACAACAGATAGCCGAGTTCGTTGACCCCGACTGACTGCGGTCCGGCGCGCGCGATCACCTGGCCTTCGGCGGTGATCGTGGTAGTCGTCTGGCAGCGAGAGCTCGCAGAGCACGCGGCGAGGATGCCGCCGACCCACCCGTTTGCAACGAAGTCGCTCGTGCCGACGATTCTCAACGCCGCGGACTGGTTGACGCTGCGATGCGGGCCCGCGCCCGAGGTGCTGAACGCCACCAGCGTCAGCGGCCGACTGGCCCTCCGCCCCGAGGAATCGCGGACGGTGATCTGCACCGCCAGCCGATGATGGTTTGCCCGCACGAGCGCCGCGTGAGCGGTCGCCGGCAGCTTGAAGTAGATCAGACCACCCCCGACTCCGACGGTCTCCGCGCTCGTGGTCACGAGCGTGCCGGCAGCGGCAGAGATCGTTGTCTTCAGATGACAGGGCGCGCCGGTGAGGCATCCAACCGGTAAGCCGGCCAAGCCCTGGCGGGGCACGAATACCGTCCGCCCGAAGATCGCGACGTGCGGGGGCGTGGCGACGGTCGGTGAGCTGCCGAGCGGCTGTCCGCCCGTTGCGAGGGCTTGCACCTCGAAGTACCGGAACGCGCTGTCGATCGCGATCGGCGCGCCGGTCCTCGTCGCGAGCCGGTCCGCCACTGGGAGGAGCGGAGCTGGCGTCGCGCCGGCCATCACGCGCCAGCTGCCGATGCCGCCGGCGCCGCTCCAGCTGGGGTAAAGGTCGATCACGCCGTTGGCAGCAGGCGAGACCGTCAGCGCGGGCGCGGAGTCGACCTCTGGCGTGAGTGTTCCGGCAGTAGCCGTCGCGCCGTTGAGATAGTCGCCGTCGATGTTGAGCGTCACGCCGCCGTACGCCTCGTTGTGCGCGCCGTCGTACTGGTGCAGGCGTTGGTGCGAGGACCATTCGCCGGGCGGAACGCTCGGGTCCGATGCCCGCTGGGCACCATTCCAGTCGGCGACCCAGATGTCGTCGGGCTCCAGATAGCTGGCCCCATACCGCGAGACCAGGTCGAGGATCCCCGAGCCAGCGCTCACGTACACGCCGGACTGGTAGCCGCCGGCGTGTAGATGCGCGGTCCAGGATGCGATGAAGGCCAGCACGGTCGCGGTGTCGGCGCCGCCACGCTCGTAGGCCTCCATGTCGAGATAGACCGGGTTACCGGCGCCGAGGCCGAGCGCCTGTGCGTCGGCGATAGCGTTCGCTGCAGCCGCGCCACCCTCGCTCGCGGCGCTGTCGGGGGAGATCGAGGCGCAGCTGCAGTCACTGGACGGTGCTTGTAGGCCGACGTAGATCGGGATCAGGTGCCAGCCTGCGGCCGATTGCTGGCTCACCCAACTCGATGTCAGGTTGGGCTGCGAGCACGCCAGGTTGGCCCCCCCGATGTAGATGCCGACCGCATGGTACGGCGATGAGCTCCAGGCGGTCATCTGCGAGTCGCTCGGGGTCGTACACGTATCGAAGCCCAGGCCGGTGTAGACAGATGCGGGGTCAGAGGCAGCGTGCGCGTTACTGGTTGCAGCAGCGCTTGCGGCAATCGCGGTCGTAGGACTCGCCGGCAGCAGCTGGTGTCGCTGCGCGGCGGTCAAGGCCGACGGAGAGCGAAGCCCCAGCGCCCGCTGGATGATTGTGGGATCACGGCTCCAGGTTGCAGTCACGACCACGCCGCGGGCGCTGTCCAGGATCTGCGCTGAGCCGGCGTCGCCGGCGCTCGGCGCAGCGAGGACCTGTTCGAACGCCTGACCGTCGCCGCCTCTCGTGCGTACCTGCACTGGCTGCACGAGGATCGCCTCCGTCCGGCCGGCGGCGTGCGCGTCGCAGCGCTGATCGCCGCCCGGGCGGCCGAGATACACCGCGTGGCGATTGAAGCGCACGCACGCCGTCGGCTGTGTCTGCAGGCGATACACCGGCCAGCTGACGGGAACGACGAGACGGTAGCCGTGATACGCGAGCGTCTTCGTTGCCGAAGCGGGGCGGGCAGTGGCGGGGGTGGCGCGGGCGGCGGCGGGGGCGGCGCGGGCGGCGGCGGGCGTGGCGGGGGTGGCGCGGGCGGCGGCGGGCGTGGCGCGGGCGGCGGCGGGGGTGGCGCGCGTGCCCACGACCGCCAGCGCGGCGACGAGCGCCACGCGGCCGAGGCTGCACCGGAGCAGCCCGCGGGACTCGGGCCGCGCAAGGCCGGGTCGAGCAAAGGCAAAGATCTTCGGTTCCGGCACGCGACACCCCGCTCAGGGCCGTGACAGCAAAGTCGCCTGGCCTGCGGGGTTAGCTGACGGGCTCGCGGCCGCAACTACCGCTACCGGAGGAGCACCACCGGACTCGCCCCAACAAACTGGTTTCCCCGCTCCCCGAGCTTGCGCCCGAGGATTCGGCACCAATACAACACCGCCTGCCGGGAAAGGTTGCGCCGGCGCGCGGGCAGTCGTTGGGTGGGAGGCGCGGAGGGCGCAGCGCGGCGCGGTAGCTCGCGGGATGTGCCGTACCCGGGTGTCACGCGCCCTTGGGTTTGGGATGCGAAGCGTCGGTGAATTCTCGGAGCTCTGCGGTCACGAGAAACTCGGTCTGCTCGGCGATATCGACGGCGTTGTCGCCGATCCTTTCGAGGCTGCGGGCGATCAGGACATGTCGCAGCCCGAGCTCGCGAATCTCGGCAGCGCCCTCGAGCTCCAGCGTCGTCTCGAACACCTCGCGGTTGAGTTGGTCGAGCGCATCGTCCTCCCGATCGAGGCGCCGGGCGAGAACCAGATCGCGGGACGCGAACGCAGTCGCTGAGCGCTTCAGCAGCGCGCCCCCGCCCGTGGCCATGGAGGAGACTTTCGTGCCTGTCCCGTGCCGATCGGGAACGGTCGCTTTGATCGCTGCCAGCTGATGACTGATCAGCTCGAATTGGTTTCCGATCAGACCCTCTGTATGAGCGACCTGAACCAACGCCAAGACCAGCCGCAGATCGCTCGCCACGGGCGCGTGGCGCGCGGTCACGCAGACCAGATCAGCATCGATGTTGCGTCCGGCGCTCCTCAGCCGCCGGCCGGCAAGCGAGATCGCGTCGGACTTCTGAGTCGTTGGGAGCGCCACCGCATCGCCGATCTCGACCAACCAGAGAACTGCGGTTTCGAGCTCTCCGATAACCCGTTGCTCGAGCTCGATCAACCGCCCGGCAAATCCCCTACGCATCACCAGAGAGTGTATTCGCGTGCGGCGCGGGACAAGCGCTCTGTGCAGGCGACGCCGGCCCGATGGCTCACGGGCGGGTGTTGCCAAGCCTCTGAGCGGGACGGGAGCGGGAGCGATCAGTCGATGTTCTCGGACGGTCCCTCGGGGAGCTCGTCGCGATCATCGTCGGGCTTGAGATCGCGCGCACGGTCTTCAGCGAGGAATATGCCGACGTCCTCTGCTTGCTGATGAAATGGACTTGGGGCTTCGAGCAGCATGTGGTCTCCTGTATCGATCAAATACTCGAGTCGGCCGAATTGCATGGCCTATCTCGTCTGATCGGCGCGCTGGACCGAACTTGAAGCCGCGAGCCGGCCGCCCTCGTCGGGCGGTGCGAGGCGACCCAGGGTAGGACTATCGGCGACTGCATGGAATACGACGTGGGAATCGCTTACGGAAGGATGGGAACATGGCTGACCCAGGTGATCTGCTGAAGGCCTGGCAGAACGCCATCCGGGACGTCGGCGGGGCGGCCGCCTCGCTCGCTTCGGGCCCGGCTGGGGTCGCGAGCGATCTGTTGCGACCGCTGCAACACCAAGCCGAGCTGCTCCAGCAGGTGCTGGAGCGACAGCTCGAGTTCGAACGTGAGCTTCTCGGGCGCGCGGTTGCGCCGCTGCGCGCGACACTCGAGTTAGTCGATCAGGCCACGGGAACCCTGCACGCGCAGGCGACGTCGTTTCGTGCAGCGTCGAAGACCTTCGGTCAGCTAGCTGATCTGATGGACCAGCAGGCTGATCTGCTCGAACGCGCCGGCACGACGATGCGCGACCCGCTCGCCACCTTCAGGGCATCCGGCGGCGAGGTGCTCAGGGACGAGTAGCCGGCCGCCGCGCGCGAGCCTGCATCGCACCGACCGCGCGCGGCGCCGCCCGGTCAGGGTTCGGGCTTGTCGCCGGTGCGCCGGCGCGACCGCCGTGCCGCGTCTACCAGGCGATCGGCCTCGCGCTTACGGCGATCGACGTACGCCTGCGCTTCCCGCTCGGCTTGCGCTCGCGCCGTGTGCGCTTGCTCCTCGGCTTGGGCGCGCGTAGTGTGCGCTTGCTCCTCGGCTTGGGCGCGCGTCGCGCGCGCTTGCTCCTCGGCTTGGGCGCGCGTCGCGCGCGCTTCCTGGTCGGCGTGCGCTCGCGTCGCGCGCGCTTGCTCCTCTGCCTGGGCGCGAGTCGTGGCGAGCAGCTGCTCGCCGGTTGTGCGCGCGGTGGCCAGCTCCTGCTCTCGTCGTTGCTCGATCTCGGCCGTGATCTGCTGCGCCCGCGCGATGATCTGCGAGGCCCGTTCCTGGGCCTCGCGCACGACCTCTGCGGCGGCAGCGTCGAGTCGCGCGCCTTCGAGGATCGCGGACCGCTCTGCTTGCGCGGCGGCGCGCACGTGCTCTGCCTGCGTGTTCGCCGTCTCGATCTCGGCCTTGGCCCGCAGCGTCGCGCCCTCGAGCGTCGCGTCCGCCTCCAAGCGCCTGCTCGCCAGAAGTTGCTCGGCCTGCCGCTCGCGCTCGGCGATCGCGCGCTCCCGGTCCTGCAATCGCCGCTCGAGCTCGCGAACGGCGTCGCCCGAAGGGCCCTCGCGAAACCATTCGCTCACGAGACGCAGGTGGCGATCGACCTCGTCGGGGTCATATCCGCGACGGACACGCCGGAAGCGGCGCTGGATCACGAACACCGAACGGGTGTCGCCTTCACCGCCTGGAGGCATCGGCTGCTGTGTTCGCACAAATTTTCAAACCCGTACCACCTACCCTACGAATGTCCCGGCCCATCCCAGTATCAACGAGCGCCATCAGTTCCCAAGCGTGGAAACGCCGCATCGAAGGTTCGGACATGTACCGATGCTGGGCGGCGACCCGTGTGCCAAAGTCACTCTGCTATGTCGGTGCGGTTCCCCCGTTTCACTGCAGGAGCCAGAAGTTGCTGGCGCCATCTCGGCCGTGTGCCGAGCCGGAGTCTGTCCGTTGACTCGTGCGCAGCGACCTCCTTTCTAGAGCTCCTGGTGGGGGTGCATTCGTAGCGAAACGCAACGGCTGCACATGGGACGGAGGGGGAGGCGATACACGGAGGGGATCGCCTCCTCGCCGTCGATGTTGGCGCGCCTCGTCCGGAGCGCGTGCCAAGATCGACGGGTGACGCTCACGACTTCGCAGTCATTCGCTGCGATCGCCCTGCAACGGCTGCGCTTGCTGATCGGCGAGCACGGCGCCCAGTTTCGAACCGGGCAACTGGAGGCGATCCACGACGTCGTCGTCGATCACGCGCGCGTGCTGTGCGTGCAGCGCACCGGCTGGGGCAAGTCAGCAGTCTATTTCGTCGCGACCGCGCTGCTGCGAGAAACCGGCGCCGGACCGACGTTGATCGTCAGTCCGTTGCTGGCGCTGATGCGCAACCAGATCGCGGCGGCGCAGCGCCTGGGGTTGCGCGCCCACACGATCAACAGCACCAACCGCGATGAATGGTGCGGGGTCCGCGATCGGCTCGCCGCTGACACCATCGACCTCCTGCTGATCAGCCCAGAGCGGCTCAACAACCCCGCCTTCCGAGAGGACATGCTGCCGCTGTTCGCGGCCGCGGTCGGTCTGCTGGTGATCGACGAGGCGCACTGCATCTCGGACTGGGGGCACGACTTCCGCCCCGACTATCGGCGCGTCAAGGTGATGCTGGACGCGCTTGCGCCCGGAGCAGCCGTGCTGGCCACGACGGCGACCGCCAACGACCGCGTTGTCCGAGACGTGGTCGAGCAGCTCGGCGCCGCGGACGGCGGGCCGCTGCGCTCCTACCGCGGCCCGCTTGCGCGACCGAGCCTGCGACTGGAGGTCCTGGAGCTGGCGGCGCCGGCGCAGCGGCTCGCGTGGCTGGTGGAGAACCTGCCCGCGTTGCCGGGGTCCGGGATCGTTTACACGCTGACCAAGCGCGACGCCGAGCAGGTGGCGGCGTTCCTGACCGCCCACGGCGTCTCGGCGCTGGCATATACCGGCGATCGGGAGACCGAGGACCGACTCGTCGCCGAGGATCGCCTGCTTCGCAACGAGGTCAAGGTGGTTGTGGCCACCAGTGCGCTGGGAATGGGTTACGACAAGGCCGACCTGACGTTCGTCGTGCACTATCAGGCGCCCGGCTCGGTTGTCTCCTACTACCAGCAGGTCGGTCGGGCCGGACGCGGCGTCGAGCATGCCGACATCGTCCTGTTGCGCGGCGGCGAGGATCGCCGGATCCAGGACTTCTTCATCGAGCAGGCGTTTCCCGATCGGGAACGGGTCGCCGTCGTACTCGCGCAGTTGCAGGATGCCGGCGCGCACGGGTGTACGACGCGCGAGTTGATGGCCGGCGTGAATCTCGGCATGGGGCGGATCGAGGCGATGCTGAAGATCCTCGATGTCGAGGGCGCGGTGCGCCGCGACGGCAGTCGCTGGCAGTTGGTCAACGGCGCGGAATGGACCTACGATGCCGAGCGCTACGCTCAGGTGACCGCACTGCGCCGTGCCGAGCAGGAGGCCATGCGCGCATTCGGAACCGACGGCCGCTGCCTGATGCGCACGCTCCAGGAGCAGCTCGACGACCCGCACGCGAGCGACTGCGGCCGCTGCTCGGTGTGCACCGAGCCACGGTTCGCGCGCCCGCCGGATCAGGCGCTGGTGGAGCTGGCGCTGCGTCATCTCCGTTCTCGATCGGTCGAGCTCGAGGCCAAGAAGATGGCTCCGGACGCCGCCGGGACGATGCGCAAGATCCCCGAAGACGCGCGGACCGAGCCGGGCTGGGCGCTCGCGCGCTTCGGCGACGGGGGGTGGTGGCCGGCCGTGCAGCGCGGACTGCGCGACGGGTCCTTCGAGCGCGAAGTGGTGGTCGGGTTGGCGGACGTGCTGCGCAGCGCCGGCACGGATGCCGCGTGGGTCACGAGCGTCCCGTCCGCGCGGCTCGGGGACGTGATCGCCGGGTTGGGCCATCGTCTCGCCGACGAGCTCGGTGTCCCATATGTGGACCTCGTCGAGCGCCGGGAGAACCGCCCCCCACAGCGCGAGATGGCCAATACCTTCCAGCAGGCCGCCAACGTCCGCCGCGCGTTCGCCGTGATCGGCGGGCCGCCGCGCGGGGCCGGCGTGCTCCTCGACGATCGGCGCAGCTCGGGATGGACGCTGGCGATGGTCGGCGGCCAGCTGCGCCGCGCCGGCGCCCAGCGCATCGTGCCGCTCGTGCTCGCGACGGTCGTCTGACGGCTGAGGTCTCCCGGCCCACGCTCCGGGCGCTGCGGGGATTTGGGGCCCATGCAACATTCATGCTCGCTTGACGGCGTCTGCTCGGGCTTGCGGCCCGCTCGGCATCCTGCCCCGCCAGAACGGGCCACGCTCGAGTCACCCGGCTGCCTGGCGCCGGCCCGCCGTTCAAATACGCCCGGTATTATCGCGGCGAGCCGGCGGCGCCAGACACGCCCAACCACTCGTCAACTCCGCTCACTAATTCTTGAACGGGCCCTAACTGAGGCAATGCAAGTGTCACCGTTGATGAGCCCGACGATCTGGCGTCGGCTGCGCTACGTCCGCCCGACTGCCTCGGGCAGCGATCCGTTCGAGGCCCGGCGGGCCCTCTAGCCGCATGGGCTCCATCCGCACGCCCGCTCGTTTGCGCTTCGATCGTACCGCCGCCGATCACCTCTACAGCTTGGCGCTGGAGCGCTTCGTGCCAGAGCGCGATGCGCTGGCAAAGGCGCTGCGGGCGGACGGCGAGCGAGATCAGGCCGCCGAGATCGCCGGGCTGCGCAAGCCGTCGGCCGCTGCTTGGGCGGTCAACCAGCTCGTTCGCGGGCATCCGCAGCGCTTGGCGGACCTGTTCGAGGCCGGCGACGCTCTGCGACGGGCCCAGCGCGATGTGATCGACGGCGATGGCGATCGGCGGGCGATGCGTGCAGCGACCGAGCGCGAGCGCGCGGCGGTCGAGGTGCTGGTCGACACAGCCGGCGCGGAGCATCGTCTGAGCAGCGCGACGCGCGATCGGATCGCCGACACGCTGCACGCCGGCGCGCTGGACGACGAGGCGAGGGCGATCGTGAGCCAAGGGCGGCTCGAGCGCGAGCTGCGCCATGCCGGGCTCGGGATCGTGGAAGGTGACGGTGGGAGTGTGTCGCCGGCGCCATCGGCGGCGGGGCCGAAGGCGCCGGCGGTGGTTGTGCCGCTGGCACCGGCGCAGCCGGGCGGCGTCGCGGGAGGCGTGCGTGGAGCTGTCAGCGTCAATCGCGAGGCTGAGTCCGCGCGCCACCGCGAGCTCGAGCGCGAGCGAGCAGATGTCCGACGGGCCGCGCGAATCGCCGAGGGCGAGGCCCGTCGCCGAGTGGAGCGGGCTGCGCGTGCGGTGGCGGTCGCGCAGGAGCGTCGCGAGCGGGCGCTCGAGGCGCTCGATCAGGCCGAGCAGTCGCTCGCGCAGGCGCGCGCCGACGCCGACGCCGCCGCGGCCGCCCACCGGACGGCGCAAGACGGGCTCGAGCGCATCCAGTCCGCATGGTCCTAGGAGTCAGGTGTCAAAATAGGTCAAGCGTCTGATACCAATATCACGTTGGTGCGCAAAGCCCTTTGTTCATAGTGAGACCTGATTTCGGTTATTTGACGCTCTCGCGCAAAACACCAGCCTCCTAGTCTAGACCCGATCGGCGTTAGCATGCGGCGATGGCTGGCGACCGCGTCTCATGGCTATTGATCAAGCCCGGCTGGAAGGTGTACGCCGCCGACGGCCGCGAGGTCGGCGAGGTCAACGAGGTCGCCGGTGACGAGACCGAGGACATCTTCGATGGGCTGTCGCTGGCGACGAGCCCTCTCGGGCAGCCCCGTTACGTGCTTGGTGACGACGTCGCCGAGATCGATCAGGGGGCTGTGTGGCTGTCGCTGACAACGCGCCAAGTGCACGAGCTGGCGGAGTACCTTGAGCCTGCCACGACCGCCGAGATCGAACCCGGCAGCAAGGGCGGCACGGGACAGGAGCTGGCTGCGGAGGCACGTCAGCTCGAGGCGCACGCAATCGCGCCGATCCAGCGTCGGCACGGCGAGGCCGGCATCATACGCCGGATCTACCTCCTGTTGCGCCGGCTGACCTCCGGATAACCTGCCCGCGACGAGCCTCCGCCGCCGCACGCCTTGCCGTACCGCGCCGCCACTCACGCGCCGCCACGCGGCCACCCGTTCCGCCGCCAACCGTCCCGCGGCCACCCGCAGCCGCACGGCTAATTAACTGCTCGCGCCATTAGTCTGCTCCGGATGGCGACTGATGATCGACCCGCCTTGGTCGGGGCGCCGCGGCGTCGGCTCGCCTGGTGGCAGCGCGGCGTCATCTATCAGATCTACCCGCGTAGCTTCGCTGACTCCAACGGGGACGGCATCGGCGACCTGCGCGGGATCCTGGAGCGACTCGACTACCTGCGCGGCGCCCCCGGCTCGCTTGGAGTCGACGCGATCTGGCTGTCGCCGTTCTACCCCTCTCCGATGGTCGACTTCGGCTACGACGTGTCGGACTACAGGGGGGTCGATCCGGTCTTCGGCACGCTCGCAGACTTCGACGCGCTCCTCGCGGCCGCCCACCGGCGCGACATCAAGGTGATCGTCGACTGGGTGCCCAATCACACGTCCGACCAGCATCCGTGGTTCATCGAGTCGCGCGCCGGACGCCACAACCCCAAGCGCGACTGGTACGTGTGGCGGGATCCTGCTCCCGGCGGCGGCCCGCCGAACAACTGGCGGTCGTCGTTCGGCGGCGGTGCCGATCCCGCGTGGACGTTCGACGACGCGACCGGCCAATTCTACCTGAGCTCGTTCACGTCACAACAGCCGGACCTCAACTGGGACAACCCGGAGGTCGAGGCGGCGATGCATGACGTGCTGCGCTTCTGGCTTCGCCGTGGCGTCGACGGCTTCCGGATCGACGTCGTGTTCAAGCTCGCCAAGGACCCCCAGCTGCGCGACAACGAGCCCCAGCGCAACCACGACCAGGACTGGCCTGCGGTGCACGGTCGCCTGCGCCGGATCCGCGCGATCGTCGACGACTACGACGACCGGATGATCGTGGGGGAGGTGTACCTGCTGGATTTGCAGCAGCTCGTGGAGTACATCAACTCCGGCGATGAGCTGCACCTAGCGCACAACTTCGTGTTTGTGCACCTGCCGTGGCGGGCGTCGGCGATGCGGGCGTCGATCGACGAGCTCGAGCGGCTGGCCGAACCGCGCGCCTGGCCGGCGTGGTTTCTCGAGAACCACGACCACTCGCGAGTGGCCACCCGTTACGCGGGCGGGGCCGGCAGCGGCGCTCGCCGCGCACGCGTCGCGGCGATGCTGATCGTCGCGCTCAGGGGCACGCCGTTCATCTTCCAGGGACAGGAGCTGGGGCTGCCTGATGCCGAGGTCCCGGCCGATCGGGTCGTCGACGTCGACGGCCGCGACCCCGAGCGCGCGCCGATCCCGTGGCGGCGCCCGTCTAACGCCGGCCCGGGCGCAGGCTTCAGCACCGGCGAGCCGTGGCTACCGCTCGTCGCCGACGCGGAGCACCTGTGCGTGCAGGCGCAGCGCGACGATCCCGATTCGATGCTCTCCTTCACCCGCCGGCTGCTCGCGCTGCGTGCCGGCAGGCCGGCGCTCCAGGGCGGGTCTCAGCGGACGCTCGCCGCCGCGCAGGACGTGTTCTGCTTCCTGCGCGAGGACGATGGACACGAGCACCTGCTCGTCGCGCTCAACTTCAGCTCGCGACGCGTCCGCGCTCGGGTCACGCTCCCGGAGAGCCTGGAGGGGCGCGGTACGCTCGAGCTGTCGACCCACGCCGGGCGCGATGCCGCCCCGATCGACCTACGAACGCTAACGCTCCAGCCTGACGAAGGCGTGATCGTCCTTGTGGGCCGGAGTTGACGGTCCTTGTCGGCTGGAGTTGACGGTCCTTGTCGGCAGCGGCTGACAGTCGTCGTCGGCCGGGACTGATCGTGCTGCTCGGTTACGATCCGGCGTGCACTGATCGCTCGCGAAGGGAGGACCGTCGTGCAGCTGTGCTCGATGATCGAGCGTCAGGAAGGTGTGACCTGGCCGCAGTGGGTGGCGCTCGCGGGTGCGTGCGAGGAGCACGGGATCCCGGCCACTATCTCAACCTCGATGGACGGCATCCCGAGCGCGGCTCGCTCGACGCGTGGGGGACGGTGATCGCGCTATGTGTCAGCCTGCGCGACGACCTCGATGCCGTCTCGCTGGCAGGCGAGAGCTCGCGCCGCGGGTCGTGGAGCCGTCTGACCGGCAAGGGGGATAAGCTCGCGGGAATGGCATACACGAACGCGGAGGCGCGCGGGCAGCTGCTCGCGGATCTCGCTGGCGCAGCCGATCAGCTGGCGCTGGCGCTTGCGTGCTTGGGCACTGCGTACGAGCAGCTGGACGAGCAACGCGCCGACGAGCTGGAGCAGCTGCTGTTTCATCCGGTGCAGCTTGCCTATGGGCGAGCGCAGCGCACGCACGCCGAATTCGCGCGGCGTCACGGGCTTGCACCGCGGACCTTCAGCTCTCCATCCGCGGGTCCCGAATCACAGGGAGCTGTCGCTTTGATCGAACGCGCAGGCGACGCCGCGGGCGACGCCGAGCAGGCGATCGCCGAGCTCCAGGACTCGATGCTGCCGGTGGAGGTCGGCGACCCCGAGTTGCGAGCCGGCCTCTCGGAAGTGCGTGAGCTCGTCAGCCAC
>Ga0335081_10007289_pt1 | contig 17681 bp, 14 predicted proteins | sample Lox_Sample_35_FD_206713 | JGI IMG/M metagenome (GOLD analysis project Ga0335081, IMG submission 206713) | Soil microbial communities from Loxahatchee National Wildlife Refuge, Florida, United States - Lox_Sample_3.5 | ecosystem: Environmental > Terrestrial > Soil > Wetlands | place: USA... | reverse complement strand
GGCGGCTGTGAATCGCAGATGGGCCGGTCGGAAAACCAGTTTTGGAATTCATTGTGGCAGCAAGCCGCGGCTCAAGGTATGAGCGTCTTCGTCGCGTCGGGCGATGCCGGGGCCTCCGAGTGCGACGATCCATCCGCCACCATCGGCACGGTCAGCGACGTCAACGGCCTGTGTTCGTCGCCGTACTCCACCTGCGTGGGTGGAACGCAATTCGATGACACGGCCACACCCGGCGCGTTTTGGCTTTCGACCAACAGCACCACGCGCGGGTCGGCCACCGGATACATTCCGGAAATCTCGTGGAACGAGAGCGGCGGCACGGGGCTCTGGGCGAGCGGCGGCGGCGCGAGTCATACGTACGCGAAACCGTCGTGGCAGAGCGGCCCGGGAGTACCCGCGGACGGCCACCGCGATGTCCCGGACGTCGCGCTCGCGAGCGCCTCGCACGACGGTTACCTATTCAACCTCAACGGCCAATATTACTCGGCGAGCGGAACCTCGCTGGCCACTCCGTCCTTTGCCGGGCTCATGGCACTCATAGATGGGCGGCAAGGCGGGCGCCAGGGCAACGCCAACCCGTCGCTTTACACGCTGGCGGCGAACCAGGCGAATGGCGGATCGACGGTTTTTCACGACATCACGACCGGCAACAACACCGTACCGGGCGTCACCGGCTACACTGCCGGCCACGGATATGATCTTGTGACGGGATTAGGTTCGGTCGACGCCAACCTGCTGGTGAATGCGTGGGGCAACGGCAACGCGCCGCCGCCGGCTCCTTGCACGTACTCGCTCAATGCAGCCAGTGCTGCGCCAGACGCCTCGGCTCAAGCCCTCGCGGTGCTGCTCACGGCTTCTTCGCCGAGTTGTTCCTGGACGGTCACGAGCGACTCAAGCTGGATCACGATCACCAGCGGGGCCACGGGCGCCGGAACGCAGACGGTGACCTACTCGGTCGCCTCCAACCTCTCCTCACTTGCCAGAACCGGAACCCTGACGATCGCGGGCCAGGCTTTCCTCGTCACGCAAGCTGGAGCACCATGCACATACATTGTGCAGACCGGCTCGCTGCGCCTGTCCGCGGGGGCATTCAATGGATCGGTTGCGGTGTTCAGCCCGCAGGGTTGCGGCTGGACAGCAACTACGGATGTTTCCTGGCTGCAAATCAATTCGGGCGCATCCGGAAGCGGCAACGGCGCCGTGACCTTCACCGCCGCTCCCAATGCGGGTGGGACGCGGAGAGGAACGCTGGTCATCGCCGGTTACACTCTCGCGGTAACGCAGCGAGCACGCAGCCGGCTCGGCGTATCCGTGCTTCCGGAACCGGCCACATCGCCGGAATAGACGAAACGGCGGCTACACTTCGCCCTCCCAACGGAAACGGGCGAGCGCGATGAGGCCGAACGCCACCGCGAATCCGGCGAGCACGAGAACCGGGGCCCAAGCGGCGCTCAGACCCAGGCCGCGCCAAGTCATGGCTTCCAGTCCATTCATGGCCCAACTGGTGGGCACGATCAGGCTGGCTTTTTGCAACCACTCGGGGAAAAGAAACATGGGGATCCAGGCGCCCCCGAGCATCACGGCGAGCAGCGTCGCCAGAATCGACAGCCCGCGCGTGGCGTCAGGCGTCTTTCCGAGTGTAGCCACCAACATTCCGAAGCCGGCGGTCATCAAGGAAAAAGCAGCGCTCACAGCCAGGAAGCCGGCCATGCTGCCTTCCACGCGAACTCCAAAAACCACTCGCGCGAACAGGAAATTCACGAGCACGACCAGGAATGCGAGGATCGCGGCGCTCAGCGCGCGGCTGCCCAGCAGAACGGCGCGGGACAGCGGCGCGGCGCGAAATCGTTTCCACAATCCGCGCTGGCGCTGCTGCAGGAGTCCAATCCCTACGTCGATGCCGAGGAACAGAACGAATTGCACCACCATTCCAGCGAAGGCGTGGGCATAGCCGTTGTACTGGATGTTGGTGCTGGCGGTGACTGCTTCTTCGCGCGTCGTGAACGGCATTTTCAAGCCGCCCCCGAGTGCTCCGTCGGACGTGGTGCCGGTGGCATCCTGTTGCTCGTTCAAGCGCTCGACGCTGCCGAGCAGATCAGTCAGGGTCTTCTTGGTATCCGGCTTGAGGCCGCGGCTGCGCTCGATTTCCGCCAGAGAATCTTTCACCAACTGCCGCCCCGTGGCTCCACTGAACATCTCTTGGCTCACGGCCTGCATGACGTCGCCCTGGAGCATGCCCTGCACCATGGCGCGTTCGGCTGTATGGGAAGGATCATACAGCACGCCGATTTCGGGCTTCGACCGCGGGCCGAAGAACGCGGCGCCGGCATCCTCCCCGAAATTCTGCGGGATGACGACAGCCGCGGTCGCGCTGCCTTTCCGGACTGCTTCCCGAGCTTCCTCGGCGCCGGCGGGCTTCACTTCCAGCGACTTCTCACTGCTTAGCCGATTGACTACCTCGCGCGAAATCGCGCTGCGATCCTGATCGACCACCAGCACCGGAATGCGGCTGGCATCAGACTGATCGCCGTGACCTCCGAAAACATAGCCGAAGAAAGAAGCAATCGTGATCGGAACCACGAAGCTCATGAGCAGGGCGCGCCGGTCCACGAGAAACAACTGAATATCCTTCCGAACCAAGGCTCGAAGAGCAGTGATCATGCGTCGCGCAAGCTCCTTCCCGTCAGGGTCAGAAATACAGTTTCCAGGTCGGCCCGCTCGCTGACCACGTGCCGGTACGGATGCCCGCGGTCCACCAGCCATTGCAGAACCGGCGGGGTGTCGGCGGCTAGATTGTGCACGCCCACTCGTACCGTTCCGCCGTTCAATTCCGCCGATCGGACACCGGTGACAGCCCGAAGCTCCTCGACCGGCAATCCGCCGGCGCCGTTTTCGAGCTCGATGACCAGAAGGTTGGAGACGGGCAGAAGCCGGTACAAGCCTTCCAGCGTGTCATCGGCAGCCACTTTGCCATGATCGATGATGATGATGCGATCGCACAGACGCTCGGCCTCTTCCATGTAGTGCGTGGTGTAAACCAGCGTTTTGCCTTTTTGTTTCAGCGCCTCGAGATTGTCGAAAATGGCATTGCGGCTCTGGGGGTCGACGCCCACGGTGGGCTCATCGAGCAGGAGAATCTGCGGATCATGCAGCAACGCCGCGGCGAGATTCAACCGGCGCTTCATGCCGCCGCTATAGGTGCGGACGCGATCACGGGCGCGATCCGCCAGACCTACGAGTTTCAGAGCCTCGGCGATTGCCCGATTGGCGGCGGCTCCCGCCAAGCCGTAGAGCGCTGCAAAGAGGAGCAGGTTATCCCGCGCGGGCAGTTCGTCGAACAGCGCGAGATCCTGCGGTACCAGCCCGATGCGGCGTTTGGTAACATCGGTATCGGCGACGATCGGCCGCCCCTCGATTTTGACCGAGCCCGAATCCGGCCGCATCAGCCCGGCAATCATCGAAACCGTTGTGGTCTTGCCCGCGCCGTTGGGGCCGAGCAGGCCGAGGATCTGTCCGGCATCGGCGCGAATCGACACGTTATCGACGGCGACGACGCTGCCGTAGGCTTTTCTCAAGCCGTACGCCTCGAGCATTTCTGGAGTGTATCAGGCCGCACGACGAAGATCACCGCGACACTCAATTGACAGGCGTGCCACGGCGGAAGTATTTTGGGAGGCGCTCATGACGGCCTCACGCGCCTTATTCGTAATGACTACTCTGATGGCGTGCGCGCCGGCAGCTCTGTTCAGTCAATGGCCGGAGTACCCCACCGCGGGCGTGCCGAGAACGGCCGATGGCAAACCGAACCTGACCGCCCCCGCGCCGAAGACTGCGAACGGCAATCCGGACCTCACCGGAATTTGGGAAGTCTTCCGGCCGCTGGCCGCAGCATTGAGGGGATCGGGCGCTCCGGCGCGCACCGCGCCTGCCGCCAGGACCGCGACCACCAACGACGACTTCATCGCCGCTGCCCGGCGCAGCCCGTTCTGGAATCTCGGCGCTTCCTTCCCGGACGGACTGCCGTTCCAACCCTGGGCCGCGGAGCTGCACCGGCAGCGCATCGCCGATAACAGTAAAGACAACCCCGACGCGCACTGCCTTCCGATGGGCATGATGCAGTTTCACAATCACGGGCAGCCCCGCAAGATGATTCAGACGCCTCAAGTGATCGTGATCCTTTACGAAGCGAACGCGGGCGTGCGGCAGATCTTCACCGACGGGCGGACTCTGCCGAAAGACCCGGAGCCGTGGTGGTACGGCTACTCGACGGGCCACTGGGAGGGCGACACGCTCGTCGTGCAATCCGCTGGATTTCGCGACCTGGGGTGGCTCGACGTCGAGGGCAGTCCGCTGACGGATTCCGCGAAAACGATCGAGCGGTATCATCGGCCGGATTTCGGGCACCTGGATATCGAAGTCACGATCGACGACCCAAAAGCCTACACAAAGCCGTGGACCGTCACCGTGCATCAACGGATCATGGTCGATACCGAGCTGATCGAGTTCGTGTGCCAGGAAAACGAGAAGGACGCTCCGCACCTCGCCCAGTAACTGAACGCCAGAACGCGAAACTAAGCGGCTGCGGAAACCGGGTTGCTATACTGGCATTTCCATGATTCGCGTGCGGTTTGCGCCCTCCCCCACAGGCTTTTTGCACATCGGGAGTGCGCGCACATTCATCTTCAACTGGCTGTATGCGCGCCGCAACGGCGGGACCATGATTCTGCGCATCGATGACACCGATGTGGAGCGCAATACCGAAGCATCGCTCAATTCGATTTATGAGGGCCTGCGCTGGCTCAATTTGGGCTGGGATGAGGAATACCGCCAGTCGGAACGGCTGAAACTGCACCAGGAAATGGCATGGGCCATCTTCGAAAAAGGGTTGGCCTATCGCGACTTTACTCCGGCCCAGGCGGACGAAGGGGAGCGGCGGGCTGGAGAGACGTGGCTGTTCAATCCCGGGATGCGCGAGCTTTCGCGCGAAGAGAGTGATCGGCGGGCGGCGGCTGGAGAGCCGTTCGCACTGCGCTACCGCGTGCCGCGCGATCCGGTACGCCAGATCTGCTTTTCGGACGCGGTCTATGGCGAGCAAGCGAAATCGACCGCCGATATCGAGGATTTCGCGCTGCTCCGGAGCGACGGAATGCCGACGTATCACGCGGCGTCGTGCGCCGATGATGCCGATCTGCGCATCAGCCACATCGTGCGGGGCCAGGATCATCTGACCAACACGTTCAAGCACATCCTGATCTTTGAGGCCGCGGGCGCCGCGCCGCCGCAGTTCGCCCATCTGCCGCTGCTGATCGCGCCGGATGGCACCAAGCTTTCGAAGCGAAAACACGGACCGGTGGTGAGCGTCACGACCTACCGCGACGCCGGCTTTCTGCCGCACGCGTTCGTAAACTTTCTGTGCCTGCTGGGCTGGTCTCCGAAAGACGACCGCGAGAAGATGACGCGCGAGGAATTGACTGACGCGTTTTCGTTCGAAGGCATCAACCGCAGCAACACCATCGTCAACTTCACCGACGAGGATCCGTTCGACCCGAAAGCCGTATGGCTGAATGCAGAGAATATTAGAGCCATGTCCGCACCTGAACTCGCGGCGCAGCTTTTGCCGTTCATCTGCGCCGCCGGCTTTCGTGCAAATCACGAGAAAATGCTGCAGATCACGCCACTGATTCAGGAACGCATCAAGCTTTTGCGCGACGTGGTCACGGTTGCCGATTTCTTCTTTGTCGACGAACTGCCTCCGTATGACGCGGCGGAACTGATTCCACAAAAAGGCGATGGCGCCATGGCCCGGACTGTTCTGGAAAAGGCGATGCCAGCCTTGGCCGCTACCGAGTTTTCGCACGATGGACTGGAGGCCGCGCTGCGGCACGCCGCCGACGAACTCAAGATCAAGGCCGGCCAGATGTTTCAACCCATTCGCGTCGCGGTGTGCGGGCGCAAGAATGCGCCTCCCCTCTTCGGAACCCTCGAGGCGCTCGGAAAAGAGATCTGCCTCCACCGGATCCAAAAAGCTATAGAGAAATTGCAATAGAAACCATGTCAGCACCTGTTAATCCGGGCACCGGGCCCTCGAACTTCATCCGCGACATTGTCATCGAGGACCTGAAAACGAATAAATTCGGCGGACGCGTGCACACGCGCTTTCCTCCGGAACCCAACGGCTACCTGCATATCGGCCACGCCAAATCGATCTGTTTGAACTTCGGACTGGCGGCCGAGTTCAGCGGCAAGTGCAACCTGCGGTTCGACGACACGAATCCCGAGAAGGAAGAGCAGGAGTATGTCGACTCGATCATCGACACGGTCCATTGGCTCGGGTTCGATTGGGAAGGCCGGTTGTTCTATGCCTCGGATTATTTCGATCAGCTCTACGACTGGGCGGTCCAACTCATCAAGGCTGGCAAGGCCTACGTGTGCGACCTGAGCGCGGAAGAAGTGCGCCGGTACCGCGGCACGCTGACGGAGCCCGGCATCGAGAGTCCCTTCCGCAATCGGTCAGTGGAAGAGAATCTCGATATGTTCGAACGCATGCGCGCGGGAGAATTTCCAGACGGCGCCCGCACGCTGCGCTCCAAGATCGACATGGCGTCGCCCAACCTGAACATGCGCGACCCGGTGATGTATCGAATCCTGCACGCCGAGCATCACCGCACCGGCGACAAATGGTGCATCTATCCGATGTACGACTTCACGCACGGCCAGTCGGATTCGGTTGAGCGGATCACGCATTCCATTTGCACGCTGGAATTCGAAGATCACCGGCCGCTTTACGACTGGTATTGTGACAACCTGGGAATTTATCATCCGCAGCAGATCGAGTTTGACCGGCTGAATCTCACGTATACGCTTCTAAGCAAGCGGAAGTTGCTCAAACTGGTTCAGGACCAGTACGTGAGCGGCTGGGACGATCCGCGAATGCCCACGCTTTCCGGCATTCGCCGGCGCGGTTACACACCCGAAGCCATCCGGAATTTCTGCGGCTCACTTGGAGTATCGAAGACCAACGGTATTGTCGAGCTAGGCATGCTCGAACATTATGTTCGCGAAGATTTGAATAAGCACGCGCAGCGGGTGATGGCGGTGCTGCGGCCCTTACGCGTGGTAATCGACAACTACCCGGAAGGGCAGGTCGAGCACATGGAGGCGGTCAACAATCCGGAGGATGAGTCGATGGGGACGCGCAAGGTGCCGTTCTCGCGCGTCTTGTACATTGAGCAGGACGACTTCCGCGAAGATCCGCCCAAGCAGTATTACCGGTTATCGCCCGGCCGGGAAGTTCGGCTGCGCTATGCGTATTTCATTACGTGCACCGGAGTCGTCAAGGATGAGAAGGGTGAAATTGTCGAGGTGCACTGTACTTACGATCCGGCGACACGGGGCGGCAACGCGCCCGACGGCCGCAAGGTGAAATCGACAATCCATTGGGTTTCAGCCGAGCATGCTGTGGGTGCCGAAGTGCGGCTGTACGATAACCTGTTTTCCACTCCCAACCCCAACGAGGAAGTGGAAGGCAAGGATTTCACGGCGAATCTCAACCCGAATTCGCTCGAGGTCCTGACCCGTGCCAAACTGGAGCCGTGCCTCGCAGCCGCCGAACCTTTCAACCGGTTTCAATTCGAACGCCTGGGGTATTTTTGCATGGACCCCGATTCTGCGCCCGGCCAGCCGGTATTTAATCGAACTGTGGCACTGCGCGATCCGTGGGCCAAAATCGAGAAGCGACTCTAACTCTCATGGTTATTTTAGGAATCGGCGGAATTTTGGGTGACGCCGCAGCCGCGGTGCTGCGCGACGGCGTTCTGGCCGCGGCCGTGGAGGAATCCAAGTTGTCACGCCAGCCGCATCGCGCGAATCACAGCGAGCTTCCGGAGCGCGCGATCGCTGCGTGCCTGGAGATGGCCAAGGCGGACCCGGAGCACGTGGACGCGGTAGCGGTGGTCCGGCCGGTACCGGAAACCGGCTTTCACCTCAAACTCCGGGCGCGGTTCCCGAACAGCCGGATCGTGGTGCTCGAACATCACCTCGCGCATGCGGCGTCCGCGTATTTCGCGTCGCCCTTCGAGGAAGCCACCGTGCTCACACTCGATCGGGAGGGGGACTTTCGCTGCGGTTCGCGTTGGCAGGCGCGGGGGACGCAACTCACTCTCGCGCAAGAGCAATATTACCCGGATTCGCTCGGCGACCTGTACGGCCGCGTCACCGAACTGCTCGGCTTCGACGCCAATCTCGATGAGCACAAGGTCCAGTGGCTCTCCGTGGCGGGAGACGATCGGTATCGGGATTTGTTTCTCGAGATTCTGTGCCCTTCAGAAATCGGCCCGCGTCTGGACCGGTCGTTCTTCAGCACCGAACGCCTCCGGCACGGCGGTTTCAGCGCGCGGTTCTATGAACGCCTCGCGCTCAAAGACGGAGTCGCGATTCCCGATAAGCTGCGCCCGCACCTCGCGGCCGGAGTACAGAAGGCCACCGAAGTGGCGGCGATCCGGATGGCGTGCCAAGGGCGGAATTTGTGCCTTGCCGGCGGTCTTGGCCTAAACGCGCTTCTAGTGTTTGCCCTCGAAACTGGCTCGGGATATGAAAAGGTGTTCGTTCAGCCGGCGGCCGGGAATGCCGGGACGGCGCTGGGCGCGGTCCTCGAGACGTGGCATTCCGTCTACCAACAGCAGAAACGCATTCCGTTCGAGAGCCTGTGCCTCGGTCCTTCGTACTCAGCCGCCGATATCAAACTGGTGGTGGAAAATTGCAAGCTCCGTTTCCGCTATATGCTCACGACCGACGAAGTGATCGATACGGCGGTCGAGCAACTCGGCGAGAACAAGATTGTCGCGTGGATGCACGGCCGGATGGAGTTCGGACCCCGCGCTCTGGGCAACCGCAGTATCCTGGCGTCGCCGCTCGATCCGTACTCGACCGAGAATTTGAACGTATTCATCAAACATCGCGAGCCGTTCCGCAAATTCGCCGCCTCCGTCCCCGCCGAGTGTGCCGCCGAGTACTTTGAAGTGGGATCCAACGCCCGCTATCTTTCGACCGTCGGCCGCCTCAAACCGGAGCACAAAGAGAAGTTTGCCGCAGCCATTCTTTCCGGCGACCTGGTACGCGTGCACACCGTGGATCGCGACGAGAACCCTCTCTATTGGCGGCTCCTGCACGCAGCGGGCAAGGCCACGGGCCTGCCCGTACTCTACAACACTTCCTTCAACCTGTTCGGTGAACCGCTGGTGTGCACACCGCGCGACGCCGTGCGCAGCTTCTACTCCTCCGGAATTGATGCGATGTTCGTGGGAAACTTTTTCCTGCAAAAATAGTCGGAACTCAACGCTTGCACTCGCGGGCGCAATCAGTTAGAAAACTCCCATGCACAAAACTCGCCTGGCTTGTATCAGCACACTCTTGTTCCTCGCCGGCTGCGCCCAAACGGCCTCGGCCCCCACCGTTGACGTGGCCGCCGAAGAAGCCAAAATCCGCGATCTGGAAGCCACTCAGATGAAGAACTTTGCCTCCAAAGACATCGACAAAATCATGGCGTTTTATGCGGACGACGCCACCATGATCACATCCGGAGAGCCGGCCCTCAAGGGCAAAGATGCGATCAGGAAAGGTCTGGCCGGCATGGTGGCGGATCCCAACTTGAACCTCCAGTTCAAGCCCGATCGGGTCGAAGTCGGCAAATCCGGGGACGTCGCCTTCACGCAGGGCTCCTATCAACTGACGCTATCGGACCCTAAAACCAAAAAGCCGCTGAATGACAGAGGGAGCTACGTCACGGCGTACAAGAAACAGTCCGATGGGAGCTGGAAGGCGGTATCCGATGTTGCCGTCTCCGAACTGCCACCGGGTGGCGCGAGCTAAGCGAGCCACAATTCTCGCGTCACCGGCAGGGCGTCTGTTATATTCATCCTCAGACGCATGGGACCGCTGTTCGACGAAGATTACCTTCGGGCTCTAGCGGACCGGAGAGAAGATATCGAGCGGCACCTCGTCGCCCACTTTTCGCGTCCGGTTCAATGTAAGCTGCGCGCTCGTCTGCGGTCTCCGGAGCTCGTGCAAGACGCCTGCCAGGAGACGTTTCTGCGGGTGCTGACCTATTTTCGTTCGGGAAAAACCCTGGATAACCCGGCCAGCTTACCGGGTTTTGTCCATGCGGTCTGCCACAATATCGGGCTGGAGTTCCTGCGGTCGCACACGCGCCATCCCCAAATTCCCGAAGATGCGACGGAGGCCGTCGATACAGCTCAGGACCCGGAAGACCGCTTGGTCAGCGAAGAGCGGAAAGGGATCGTTCGACGGATCCTAGAGGATTTACCGGAGAAGGACCGCGAACTGCTGCGGCGCGTGTTTTTGAATGAGGAGGATAAAGACACTGTTTGCAGTGAGTTGCACGTCAGCCGGGACTATCTCAGAGTGCTGCTTTATCGCGCTCGGTTGCGTCTGAAGACCGCATGGCTGCGATCGGATACAGGACGGGCCATACAGGGCGCGCGCCCATGAAACGGAATGTACCTGAGGCGCACTGAAACCATGAGGGCTGCATCGGATGGATCATAGCCACGCGACGGAAGTTCAAGCAGCGGAGCGGTACCTGCTGGGCGAATTGCCCGCGCCCGAAGCCGAGGAGTTCGAGCGCCACTTTTTCGAATGCGCCGACTGCGCCCAGGCCGTTGCGGCTGGAAGCCAGTTCATCGCCAACGCGCGGGAGGTCTTCGCCGAACGGATCGACGAGCCCCGCCGCGAGCGCGCTGACGCCGGGCAGCGTATTTCCGCCGGACAGCGCTTGCGAGCCTGGTGGTCGATACCGGCGTGGGTTCCGGCGGCGGCCGCGTTGGCGCTGGCGGTGGTGGCCGTGTACCAGAGCTTGGTGGTGATGCCGGCTTTGCGGCAAGGACTCGATACGGCGCGCGCCTTGCCGGCGTTCCAACTGGCCGGCTTGTCCCGCGGCGCGGGCGAGACGATCAGCGTTCCTTCCGGCACGCCCTGGCTCGCGCTATCGCTCGATGTCCCTCCGGACGCGCATTTTTCGCGGTATCTGAGTGTGGTCTCCGTTGGGAACCGCACGTTGTTCCGTGTGGAATCCGCGGCGCCGATGGCGGGGCAGCCGATTACAATTCTGGTTCCGACTCGGAGCCTCGCCCAGGGAGCAGAAGAGTTTACAGTATACGGGCTCGACCGAAATGGTCAGCCGCGTGATAAAGTAGCAGCTTCCTTCTTCCAATTCCAGATCCGTTAGCGAGGTGCACCGTTGCCCAGTCGTTACCGCTTTCACGGCCAAGCTATCGCCGCGGGCGGCCGCATTAACCACCCGTTCCACGAGTTCATCGAGATTCAAGCCGCATTAGCGCTTCCGGAGATCGGCGGCCACGGAACCGCGCACTCCCACGATTTCCGCTACCGCGATATCCTTCGTTTCAAACACGCCTATACTGAAGTGACTGGAGCGCACGCCACGGGACCCGCCGGCAAGCCGGTGCACAAATCGCTGATCCGGGCACGCGTCGAAGGGCTGGACATCGGCGGTGTCGTGAGCGCCGACACCGTCGAGGCGCGCCTGGTCTCGTACACCGAAGAGGATCACGAGGACGAACCCTGTTTCAAATTCGCAGGGTCACATTTCGACAATTTGAAAATCGCGGGTGTCCCGGTTAAGGTGCATCTGGCATGCGGCGTGTTCGATCGTCTGCCGCGTCACGCGGATCTCACTAAATCCTATAAGGACAAGGGTGAGTTCTACGCCCACTACCAAAAAAGCTCGCTCAAAGACAGTCTGAAGAAGGCGCCCGATCGTGTGCAGCAGTGGTTTCAGCAAGCTCCGGAAAAAGGTGGCGAGTTGCCGCATGTCCAGGGTGTCACGAGCCTGTCGCTGGTTCAAAGCGTGGAACCCGAACGCGCGGAGTTCAAACCCTGGGGCCATGTTGTTTACATCGAGGGCTTCGGCACGATCCACCTCGCCGAGGTGTCAGTCAGCAAACTGAAACGGCGCCTGACCATGATCCACGTGAATCTCGGCTCACCCATTGATGGGGATCTGGAACTGGACGCCGTGGATGGAAACGGGAGCGGGTGGTGACGAATGCGGGTTGTGGTCTGGCTCGCCGTAGCCGGGCTTGCCGGATGTGGGCACGGCAGGCGGTCCATGGTCGACGAGCCGGAAGCGATCCGTCATCTGCTGCAATCCGAGCGTTACGATGTGGCGTTGGCCCGGGCTGACGACGATCTCTCACAAGCCGACAAGACGGGCGATCGAAAACTAGAGTGGCAGTTCCGCCTGCTGAAAGCGGAGGTACTGGTGGCAAGGCGCGATGCGGCCGCCGCGGTCCGCGTGCTCGAACAGCAACCTCCCGCCGGGCCGGACTGGGCGGAGTATCGCGGCAAAGCTCTTCTGTTACGAGGCCACGCGGCCTACCTCCTCTCCCATTACCAGGAGGCGGAAGACCTCATTTCCCAAGCAGCTGACGCGGCCCATCAGTCGGGCTCAGCCTCTCTGGAAGCCGAAGTCAATCTCCGGCGTGGTTTCCTGCAGGTTCGTCAAGGGGATTTCCAGAATGCCGAGGCCCTGTTTCGCGGCGTCATCACTGCCGCGAACCGTTTGCGGGATTCCTACCTCGAAGCGAGCGCGATCGGCAACCTGGGCTTTGCGCTGCTGCAGGCGTCCCGGTATGACCAGGCGATCGTTTGGTTCGAGAAGGCCAAAGAGATCTTCACTCGGCTCGACGCCCGCGAATCGATTGCCCGCGCCAGCGGCAATTTGGGCTGGTGTTATTTCCGCCTCGGCAATCTCGACAATGCCCGGGCGCAGTTCAACACCGCGGAGGCCGAATTCTCTAAAACGGGAAATCGGTACGAACAACAACTCTGGCTCGGGAACGCCGGCAGCGTGGCGCTCACAGCCGGAGACTATGCCACCGCGGTGGCTGACTATCAGCAAGCGCTAGCGATAGCCCGCAAACTGCCCAATGATTTTCTGGTTTCCCAATGGCTGAGCAACCTGGCGGAGTGTTTGATCGCGCAGGGCGATTTGGCACAGGCCGAGAAGTACAACAACGAGGCGTTGCGGTTGCAACACCTGTTTCCCGACAGTCGCTCCGAGGTCTACCTGCTGGCGCACGCCGCCCGGATCGCCACCATGCGAAAGCAGTTCACCGAAGCCGAAGAGCTTTATTCCAAGGCTCTCGAACTGCCAGCCAATGACCCCACCGTGATACTGGATTCGCTGACGGGTCTGGCCGATGTGTACGCTCAAACTGGACGCAGACCGCAAGCCAAGCACCAATATGAACTGGCGCTCGAGAGCGTCGACCACCGCAGCTCCGCCTTATTAAAAGACGAATATCGCTTTTCCTATCTCGACAGCGTCAATCACTTCTATCACCAGTACGTCGACTTCCTGATGGCGATTGGTGAACCCAATGCCGCCTTGGAAATCGCCGAATCCAGCCGATCGAACGTGCTTGCCGCACGGAGTGGCGCAATCAGCCGCGTACGATCGCATACAGCGGACGCTTATGAAAAGCTGGCGCGGCATGCCGGAGCCACCTTGGTCGAATACTGGCTGGGTGTCGACCGCTCCTATCTGTGGGTCATCACTTCTCGGCGCATTCAGGCCTATCCGCTGCCGCCGGCGAAAGATATTCGCCCGCTCGTCGAGAGCTATCGCCGGGTTGTGATGGCACAGCGCAATCCAATGGAGGTTGCGCGGGAAACCGGGCGAACGCTGTACCAGGATCTGCTTGCGCCCGTGGCCGACGACATATGCCCCAACTGCCGAGTGGTGCTTGTTCCCGACCAGGAGCTTTACTCGCTCAACTTTGAGACTCTCCCGGCAGCCGCCGACTCGAACCAGTTCTGGATCGAACGAGGGGCGGTAACGATCGCCCCGTCACTCGACTACCTGATCGAGAGCCACCGCCGGAACGCGGGCCCCGGAAAAGGGCTGCTGGTGCTCGGCGACCCCGCCTCATCACTGCCGGAGTTCCCGAAACTGGAATTCTCTTCGCAGGAAATCGACTCCGTTCGCACCACCATGGCTGGCCTTGAGACGAAAGTATTTCGCGGGCCAGCCGCTCTCCCCAGCGCCTACGCCGATGCCCAGCCGGGACGCTTCGAGTTCATCCATTTCTCGGCGCATGCGACGGCCAACACGCAAAGCCCCCTCGATTCGGCCGTGATTCTGTCCGGTCCCCCGGACCGTTGCCGGCTGTTTGCCCGCGATGTCATGTCCCTGCCGCTTACGGCCGAACTGGTAACGATCTCGGCATGCCGGAGCGCCGGCGCCAGGACGTACGCCGGAGAAGGCCTGGTCGGCTTTGCGTGGGCGTTTCTGCGGGCAGGCGCCCGCAACGTAATTGCCGGGCTCTGGGACGTGAATGACCGCTCGACGGAAGAATTGATGGCGCGGCTGTACGCAGAAATCGCGCGCGGCTCTTCGCCGGCCGAGGCCTTGCGCGCCGCCAAGCTCTCCTTCATTCACGCGGGCGGTTCCTACGTCAAGCCCTTCTACTGGGCCCCGTTTCAGGTGTACACCGGCGCTATAAATTGAGGGCGGCTTGTAACGCCAGAAACCTTTCGGTCACTACTTCCATAGACCCGCTGAGAGCGGGCCTCGGAGGAGACGTGGAACGAAGGTTTGCAATGGCAGGACCCATCCAATACCCGGTCAACATGGAACTGCGTTACAAAACCGACGGGCGAACGCCGCGCGTCGGCATGGGGCAGACCAGCCGGATGAGCACGACCGAAGTGGTTTTCACGGCGGACCAACCGCTCGATGCGGGCACCAAGCTCGAAATCTCGATCGCCTGGCCGGCATTGCTAAACGGCCGCGTCGCGCTGCAACTGGTAGTAGCCGGCGACGTGGTGGGCCGCCGGGAGTCGCTGACGACGGTCCGCATCCGGAAATATCATTTCCGAACGCGAGGCCGTCAAACCGAGTTCGTCCAGCCACCGGCGGTCGCCTATCAGGCCGCCTCGGCCGGCGTCCGCGTTCAGCATGCGGCCTGCGGAGGATAGCAGCCCCGTTCGGAGCGTCGCCGGGCGGCACGATGCGGCTAAGATGGAAAAGACGCTATGCACGCATCGATTTCCGACGACGCTCTGGATCTGCTCTTTCGACATCCGCGCACTCATCACGCCTGGTTGCCGGAACCGGTGAGTGACCACCAACTGCGAGGTCTTTACGACCTCGTCAAGTGGGGACCGACCAGCGCAAACTGCAGCCCGATGCGTGTGCTCTTCCTCCGCACCCCCGAAGCCAAGGAACGGCTGCTGCCGGCGCTTACGCCGGGAAACGTCGAGAAGACGCGAACCGCCCCGGTCACTGCCATTCTCGCCAACGATATGCGGTTTTACGACCAGATGACCAAGCTGTTTCCGCACAATCCGGGCATGCGCGATCTGTTTGCCAGTAAGCCTCCACTCGCCGAAACCACGGCCTTCCGTAACGGCACGCTGCAAGGCGGATATTTCATTCTGGCAGCGCGAGCGCTGGGGCTCGACTGTGGTCCGATGTCGGGATTCGATAACGGCAAAGTCGACCAGGAGTTTTTCCCGGGCGGAACCGTGAAATCCAACTTCCTGTGCAATCTCGGCCATGGCGACGCGTCCAAGTTGCTGACGAGGCACCCCCGCCTCGATTTCGACGAAGCCTGCCAGTTGCTGTAGCGACGTTTGGCTCGGTGTGTACGATACTGAAAAGTCTGTGGATTTCTCGAAGGTCGCGGATAACCTGCGCGAATCATTCCGTGTCCTGGCCGCCGGGCGTAAGACAGGCGAAGTGCGCGAGCTAAGAGGAGTCAGCATCGCGTCCGCCGGAGTGACGTTCCAAATGTTCAACGCGGCGTTTCTGACGGCCCCAGTGGAGTCGGATGCCGAATTGGAGCAAAGGATCCTGCTCGCTGCTCTTCACTTTCAGACGCGCGGGCAGGAATGGGCTTACTGGGTATGCGACGACTGGCTGGAGCCGCGGGTCCGAAGCCGATCCCGTAAAATTTTTGCGAAGCACGGCCTGCATCACTCTGTGGATTTACCGGGAATGGTGGCGGAGCACGTGTTGCCGCCGCGCCGGTCGCTTCCGAAACTGATCGTGAGGAAGGTCTGTGACCGCACCACTCAGGAGGAGTTTTGCTCGGTTGGTTCGGTCTGCTTCAACGTCCCGCTCTCCTGGTTCCGAGAGGTGTTTGAAGCCAACACCGTGTGGGACCGCTTCGCCGGCTACGTAGCGTATGTCGGAGCGGAGCCCGTCTCTACCGCGGCCGTGGTGGTCGATCAGGCGGTGGCCGGCGTCTACAACGTCGCGACCATTCCCGGCCACCAACGGCGCGGCTACGGCGAAGCCGTGATGCGGCACGCCCTCGAAGCAGCCGGCCGCGAGCACGGCATCGAGCGCAGCATCCTGCAATCGACTCGCGCCGGCCTGCCGCTTTATCAAGCGATGGGCTACCGCACGGTTACGAACGTGGCGGTCTATTCGAGCTGAAGGCCGCCTTCGGCGATCAGTCTGTCGACAGCCGCGATGTCGCGGTGAAAGGCTCGATCGCCCGTGACTGGCGGGGAAACCGCGCGGATGCGGGCGCGAATGTTCTCCAGCGCGGGACTGGAGCGCAAGGGCGCCAACAGATCGAGCGCACGGGCTGATGCCAGCGCCTCGATGGCCAGCACGGCCCGCGTGTTCCGGACGACGCGCTGGAGCTTCAGGCCGCCCGCCATCCCCATACTGACGAAGTCCTCCTTATTGCCGCTGGTGGTAATCGAACCGGTGGAAGCGGGATGCGCCAGCACGCGGTTTTCGCCGACCAACGCCGCCGCCGTGACCTGCAGCATCATGAAACCGGATTCGAGTCCCGCGTGGCCGGCGAGAAACGGAGGCAAATCTTCGTTGAGCGCCGGGTTGACCAAACGGTCGATGCGGCGCTCGGAAATGCCAGCCAGTGCCGCAAGCGCCACCGCGAGAAAATCCAACTGAAAGGCCAGAGGCTCGCCATGGAAATTGCCCCCCGACAGAATCTCCTCGCCGAAGACGAGCGGATTATCAGTAGCCGAGTTCAGCTCAATCGCAAACACCCGGTGTGCTTCCGCAAGTGCATCGCGAACGGCGCCGTGGACCTGGGGGATACAACGCAGCGAGTAGGCGTCCTGCACGCGCCGGCACGTGATGTGCGATTGCCGGATCTCGCTCCCTTCGAGCAAGCGGACCAGGCGCGACGCGCAATCGCGTTGTCCGGGATGCGGACGCGCCTCGTGAATTCGTGGATCAAACGCACGCGGCGTGCCGCGCAGCGCATCCAGTGTCATTGCGCCCACCACATCGGCGGAATCGGCGAGGCGCTGCATGGCTTCCAACTCGAGGCAGCCAATCGCCAGCATCGCTTGCGTGCCGTTAATGAGACTGATCCCTTCCTTTGCCTGTAATTGAACGGGATCGATGCCGGCGCGCGCCAAGGCGTCGCGGCCGCCCAGCACCTCATCCGCGACTTGCGCCTCACCCTCGCCGATCAGCAACAGGGCTATATGCGCCAGCGGCGCCAGATCACCGCTCGCGCCCACGCTTCCCTGCTCCGGAACAATCGGCGTAACACCCCGGTTCAGAAAGTCGCAGAGGCGCTCCGCGATCAACGGACGGATCCCGGAAAAGCCCTTGGCCAGCACGTTCGCCCGGATCAGCATCATCGCGCGGA
>Ga0335081_10007288_pt1 | contig 17683 bp, 17 predicted proteins | sample Lox_Sample_35_FD_206713 | JGI IMG/M metagenome (GOLD analysis project Ga0335081, IMG submission 206713) | Soil microbial communities from Loxahatchee National Wildlife Refuge, Florida, United States - Lox_Sample_3.5 | ecosystem: Environmental > Terrestrial > Soil > Wetlands | place: USA... | reverse complement strand
CAGTGGCCAGTCGAAAATCGCCTTGCTGATTGCTGAAGAAGCGAGTGCCCAGAAAGTCGGCCTGCACTCGCCAGCCAAGAATGTGAGCAAAGCGATAGTCCAGGCCGCCACCGACGGCGGTGGCAAACGACGTGTCTGAATCTGAAAGTCCTCCACCGCTAGCGCTGACGTGGGCCACTCCCACCAGCACGTGGACGAAGGGAGAAATTTTTCCGATGGAGAAGGAAAGCTGCGGCCCGGCAAGAAAGCTATGGATGTTGCTGTTGGCATGAACCTGCGGGCATACACTCGCGCTCGCCGAGCAACCGAGGGGAAGATCGTCCTTGCCATAGTGGCCGCTGAGGTCCACGACAATCCCGACATGAGGGAAAATCTGGCCTTCGAGGGAACCGTCCCAGCCATTCAGATTGGTCTCATTGTTGGAGTCGAGATCAGCATGCAGAAAGGAATAGCCAACGAAAATGTTGCCCTTGGTCGGAACCTGTGCCGAAACCGAAGTGGCGCACACTGCCAGGAATACGGGAAGAACGATCTTGCGCACACTTACCCCCAGTATGAATGACATGATTCGAAGAATTTAGATGCCTTTTGCAGTGAACTGTTGGCAGGAAAAGTGCGTATCACTTGTTGAAGGACTTTACAAGCGTTCACACCATTTCACGAAACTTTTATGGTGCAAAATGATTTCTGTAGCGTCCAATGAAAGAACAGCAAGCATACATTCATGCAAGTAATGGACTATCAAGCCGGTGGCGCAGTTTGGCTGCCAGACCCGATTTGGGTCTCAATCAAGGAGCCTGAGTTGAAGTTAAGTTTAAAAATCAGCACTTACGGCGATCTCATTGTGATCCACTGCAAGGGACGAGTGGTTTACCGTGACGAAGCGGCCGCGTTCTTTGCGCAAATAGCCAAAATCCTGCCGCAAACGCGGGACTTGATCCTGGAGTTCAGCGGAGTGCAAATGCTGGACGGCGCGGGCCTGGGAGAGTTGGCAGTGTTGCTGAAGCGCGCGCGGGCAGCCGGTTGCCGGCTGCGGTTGGCGGCTCCGGCAGAGCGCGTGGCGGAATTGTTAAAGCTCACTAAGCTCGATTCGGCGTTTGAGATTTATCCCACGCTGGAAGCTGCATTGTCGGCAGTGCGCAAGTCAGTGTCGAACCCGTATGCGACAACGCAGGATGAACTGAGGTCTTGCGCCGGGGCATCTTGACCTATGCCCGTTCAGGGGTTTGCGCTGCCGGCGCAACGCCTGCATTTCCCCAGCCCCCAACTAGGCCAGGGAGCTGCGTGACCGGGAGGGTTCGAAGCGGTGCCGTCCCTGCCGCTCTCGAGTGACGGTTTCCGCGACCTTCAGGAAAGCTTCCGCGGCATGGGAAAGGCTGGCATTCTTGCGATAAACGAGCCGCAATTTCCTGTGCAAGCGCAGCTCACGCACGGGAATGCGCATCAGTTCGCCGCGGCCCAGTTCATTTTCCACACTGATTTGCGGCAAGAAAGCCACGCCATTGCCCGCCGCCACAAAACTCTTGATGGCCTGCAAAGTCGGCAGCTCGACTTGCATGTGCAGCGGGGTTTTGTAGCGCCTGAAGGCCTGAATCACCTTTTCGCGATAAGGGGAAGAGACGGTGTGGGCCACAAACGATTCCGCGCCGAGTTGCCGAATGCTGATTTCCGCCTCCGCTGCCAGCGGATGGCGTGGCGGAACCACCAGAACCAGCTCATCCAGATAGACGATGATGCTGTGCAACTGGGGATCGCGCGGGTCGTAGGTCAGCATGCCCAGTTCGCAGTCGTGGCGCAAGATTTCGTCTGGAATCTGACTTCCCAGGGAACGGTTGACCGTGATGCAGATCATGGGATGCAGGCGGCGGAACTCAGCCAGCAGCGGGAGCAAATACAAGGCGGTGAATTCATTGGCGGCAATGGCCAGCTTGCCTTGCCGCAGCTCGCGCAGTTCCCCCAGCGCTTCCTGGGCATTGCTGCGGAGATTCAGCAGGCGCTCGGCGTACTGCTGGAGCACGCGTCCGGCATCGGTCAGCAGGCCATCCCGCGATGAGCGGTCGAACAGCGGCTCCCCTAACTGCTGCTCCAGCTTGTGGATAGATTGGCTCACGGCCGACTGCGTGCGGTGCAATTTTTCCGCCGCGCGCGAGAATTTCCGCTCCCGCGCTACGGCCAGAAAAACCTCTAACTGGGACAACTCCATGTGGCACGCGTCCTTAGGGGAACTTTAATGACGATTAGAGCGGCTTATCGGATGCACAATTGCTTATGATAATCGAAATATTATAAGCTTTGCTTTATTGTTTTGAGCCGGTATGATAAAAGCTTGCTATCTTAACGGAGACTCATACGATGGCGAGACAGCGCATTATCATTTTCGATACCACCCTGCGCGACGGGGAGCAATCCCCCGGCTGCAGCATGACGGTGCAGGAGAAGCTGCGCCTGGCGCCGCAGCTCGACCGTCTGGGCGTGGATGTGATCGAAGCTGGCTTTCCCATTGCTTCCGAAGGCGATTTTGAGGCCGTACGGCTGATTGCCGGCATGGTACGACGGCCCGTTATCGCAGCACTGGCCCGCGCCCGCAAAGAGGACATTGAGTGCGCCAGCCGCTCCCTGAAGAGCGCGGCAAGAGCGCGAATCCATGTCTTTCTGGCGACGTCAGACATTCATTTGAAGTACAAGCTCAAGGTCTCCCGCCAGCAATGCCTGGAGCAGGCCCGCGACGCGGTGCGACTGGCGAAGTCTTTTTGTGATGACGTAGAGTTTTCCCCCGAGGACGCGACCCGCACCGAGCCGGAGTTTCTCTGCCAAGTGATCGAGGCGGTGATTGACGCCGGCGCGACCACTCTAAACATTCCCGATACGGTTGGATATTCCGTGCCGACGGACTTTGCCGCGCTGATCGAAATGCTGGGAAAACGCGTACGTGGGATTGAGAAGGCGGTCATCTCCGCTCATTGCCACAATGACCTGGGTCTGGCTGTGGCCAACACGCTGGCGGCGCTCGGCGCAGGCGCCCGGCAGGTAGAATGCGCGGTCAACGGGATTGGGGAGCGCGCCGGCAATGCGGCGCTGGAAGAAATTGTGGTGGCGATGCGGGTGCGACCCGATCAGTATCCATACGAAACAGGGGTCGTCTCTGAGCAGCTTTATCCCACCAGCCAGATGCTGAGCGAAATCATTGGAACTCCGGTACAACCCAACAAAGCCGTGATTGGACGCAACGCGTTTGCCCATGCGGCCGGAATTCACCAGGACGGCATGCTCAAGAACCCGCTGACTTACGAGATCATGACGCCGCAATCGGTAGGGGTACCGGATTCGAAGCTGGTGTTGGGCAAGCATTCCGGCCGTCATGCGCTGGGCTTGCGCACGGAGCAGATGGGGTACAAATTTGATGCGCGGCAACTGGATGAACTCTATCGCCGATTTGTCGTGCTGGCGGATGAGATCAAACATGTGGCCGACCATCACTTGCTCGATTTGATCCGCGAGACTCGCCTGGCGGCGCGACATATTCCTTTGGGCCCAGAAGAATCCGGCACGGGAAAGACCGGAGCGGAGCATTCAGCGGCTGCGGCTGCAGCGGCTGCGGCTGCCGGGCATGAGCCATTTTCCAAACCGTTTCCGGGAGCGCCTCCTGTGCCTGCAGAGCAAGCCGCGGCCAGCCTGCCCAACCGCGATCATCACACCGAGCAAGAAGATTATTTGTGGGGTGTCTAGCAAGGTTATTGTTAGTGCCCGCGGTACGGTCCCGGAAAACTCTTCCCTGATTCCTTGCGTCTATACGTTCGTGCCCCTCGAGGAACTGAGAAATCTGCTTTTCGGGAGTTGATATCGGTATTATTTGAAGTCTCTTCTTCCGGCTCTGCCGTTCCGGAAAAGCTCTCCTGAGCCTTGCGATTGCCGCTCGGGGCGGTGGGCCAATGCGACTGAAGATAACTATTCTGCCGGGTGACGGCATCGGCCCTGAGGTAACTCAGGAGGCGGTGCGCGTGCTGGAAGCGGCTGCACAGGTCTTTGGCCACCAGCTCGCGGTCACGCGCAAAGACGTTGGCGGCGCAGCCCTGCTCAACGCAAACGACCCCCTGCCAAACGATACCCTGCAGGCCTGTCTTTCTTCCGGCGCGGTGCTGCTTGGCGCGGTGGGAGGGCCGGCGTTCGACAACTATCCCAGCCATCTTCGACCTGAGCGGGGCTTATTGCGGCTTCGCCGCGAATTGGGCGCATTTGCCAACCTCCGCCCGGCAGTTTGCTTTGCATCGCTCGAAGCCTGCTCTCCGCTGCGCCCGGAAGTAGTTCGAGGAATGAATGTTCTGATCGTGCGAGAATTGCTCGGGGGCCTCTACTTCGGCGAACCGCGCCTGATTCATGGCCCGGCCGGCAACCGCTCGGCGACAGACACGATGCGCTACGGAGAGCCTGAAATCGAGCGCATCACGCATGTGGCCTTCGAGCTGGCGCGCTCTCGGGGCCGGAAGGTAACTTCAGTAGATAAAGCGAACGTGCTCGATTGCTCGCGCCTGTGGCGAGAGGTAGTAACCCGCGTAGCGCAAAGTTATCCCGACATCCAGCTCTCGCACATGTATGTGGATTCGGCAGCCATGGCGCTGGTTTCGCACCCGGCCAGCTTTGATGTCATCCTCACCGAAAACATGTTCGGCGATATTCTCTCCGATCAGGCCGGCGCCCTCGTCGGCTCACTCGGAATGCTGGGCTCGGCGAGTGTAGGCGGACCGGTAGGCCTATATGAGCCGGTCCATGGCTCGGCGCCGGATATTGCCGGACAAGGCGTGGCCAACCCTCTAGGTGCGATTCTCTCCGCCGCGATGATGCTGCGGTTTTCCTTCAAGCTTGAAGCTGAAGCGGCCAGCATTGAAGCGGCCGTGAGCAGTGTGCTTGCGGCCGGCCACCGGACTCGCGACCTGGCCAAACCGGGCGAACCCAGCTTCAGCACAACGGAGATCGGTGGCAAGGTTGCGGCCATGGTGCGCGAGCAACCCGCTCATCTGAAACGGTCCAGCGCCAGCTAATCGTTTTTCTAACACCACAGCAATGGGTTTCTCCCCCACAGCTATTCCCAGGGTAGGACACGCCCAGTAATTTCCACAGCTGATTACCATTGATTCGTGGAATACGCATTTACAGTCGAGGTAGAATCCACCTACACGTTGAAGATTTCCTATCGCCAGCCGAAAGGTAGTTATGGTTTCGAAGTGTGCTAACCCGGGGTGTTCCGCCCCATTTCGCTATCTCCACCAAGGCAGACTTTATCGTTGGGAGACCACAGGTTCCGGCATGCTCACGCCGAGCAGCGATCGCGAAATGCAGCATGCGGCGCGGCGCACGGAATTCTTCTGGCTCTGTGACGAGTGTTCGTCCGCCATGACGATCACGTTTACCCCGGGAATCGGGATCAAGACGCTGCCGGTGGCGCGTACCAAGGCGGCGCCAGCAGCTAAGGCAGCGGCCGCAGCGTTAGTGTGAGCGTTTCTCTGGTCTAAGCCTCTAACGACGGCTGTTTCTGGGCGCGACTTATGGGGCCGGACGCTCCACTGCGCTGGCCGTGTATTTTCCGCTCCATGAGTTCCAACGGATCCACAGCAACTCTCCGAGCATGCGAAATCCGTCGCGCAAGGGGCTGAGTCGCGTCCCTTCACGATGCGCCCACGCGACGGGAACTTCCACAGTTTGAAAACCAAGACGCCGGGCCAGATACAGCAATTCGGGATCGAACCCCCAGCGCTCGATATTTTGCCTAGGGAAGATTGCTTGTGCTGCCTGGCGGCTGAAAGCCTTGAATCCACACTGAGTATCTTTGAAGCGCAGCCCAAGAACGAGGCGCAGCGTCAGATTGAAAAGACGTCCAAATAGTTGCCTATACAACGGCTGCTTCTGAATCTGCAATTCAGTTTTCAGCCAGCGCGAGCCAATGGCGATATCGGCCCCGCTTGCGATTGCGGCAAATAATTTGTCCGCCTCTTCGATCGGAGAAGAAAGATCGGCGTCCGTAAACAGCAGCACATCACCGTGAGCGCGCAGCATACCGTTGCGCACGCTGTATCCCTTGCCGCGGTTGCCTGGGTTGTGCAGCAATCGCACGAACGGGTGCTTCTCCGCATACTCATTTACGATTTCGACCGTCGCATCGCGGGAACCATCATTGACTACGATCACCTCGATGGATTGGCCACAGCGCTCGGCCCAGCTGAAAATTTTCTGCAGGGTAAGCTTGATGCGAACGCCCTCGTTATACGCAGGAATGACGATGCTATAGGTCAAGGGCTCGCGACGGTCTCCCCTTTTCGGTTAACCGATGCTACCGGCCCGCCTGACGTTTTGCAATCGCAAGCTGGCTCCTCACAGCCAACACGCCCGGCAACATTTCGGAGATAATCGAGTTGTGTAGTCGTGGGAAAACATGGGGCTGCCATGAGCGCCTTAGGGAAATACTTGATCATTCTCGGCATCGCTCTGGTGGGATGCGGGTTGGTACTGTATTTCCTCGGTCGTACCGGCCTTCCTGTCGGCCGCCTGCCCGGGGACATCGTCTATCGGGGCAAGAGCACGACCGTGTATTTTCCCCTGGCCACCTCGATTGTGCTGAGCGTGGTGCTCTCGGTTGTGCTGTACGTGATAGGACGGTTGCGGCGATAAGGAAACGCGAAACGGCCCGTCCAGCAGCTGTGAACTAGGCCGAACGATCATGCAGGAAGCGGAACAATTCGGATTCAACTTTCGCCCGCCGGCACGGCTTACGTGGACGGTGCGCGATCTGGTCGCGGCGGTCCGCACGCACCTGGAGCGCGAGTACACCGATGTGTGGGTGGAAGGTGAGATTTCCAATTTTCGCGCGCACGACTCGGGACACTTGTACTTCACTTTGAAGGATGCGAATGCGCAGCTTAACGCGGTCATGTTTCGTTCGCAGGCCCGGCTGCTGCGCTTCCGGCCGGAAAACGGCATGCATGTTGTGGTGCGCGGACGCATCACGATTTATGAAGACCGCGGCCAACTGCAGATCTCCGCCGAGTACCTTGAACCAAAGGGCGCGGGCGCGCTGCAGATTGCTTACGAGCAGCTCAAAGCCAAGCTTGAGGCGGAGGGGCTATTTGACGCCGCGCGCAAGAAACCAATTCCGTCTTTACCGGCACGCATCGGAATTGTGACTTCCCCCCAGGCCGCCGCTCTGCAAGACATCCTGAATATTCTGCAGCGCCGGCACGACACCGTGAGCGTCCTGATTCTTCCGGCGCAGGTGCAGGGAGAGACGGCGGCGACGGAAGTCATCGCCGGGATTCGTTACTTCAACCGAACCCACAGCGTGGATGTAATCATCGTGGCGCGCGGCGGCGGCTCGGCCGAGGACCTGGCCGGATTCAACGATGAAGCGCTGGCGCGTACGGCCGCAGATTCGCGGATTCCGCTGATCTCCGCGGTCGGCCATGAAACCGACTTCACCATATTGGACTTTGTCGCCGATCTGCGCGCGCCGACTCCCTCTGCGGCGGCGGAACTGGTGATCCGTTCCCGCCAGGAACTGGAAGAAAATCTGGGAGGTCTGCATTCGCGGCTGCTGAAAGCGATCCGCTATCACCTGCTGATCGCGCGGCAGAAGCTGACCGAGCGCGCACAGCACGGCGCGTTTGCGAGGATGATGGAACTGATTCGCCGCCGCCAGCAAAGGCTGGATGATCTCTCCTATCACCTGGCACAAACCCAACGCGATCAGCTCGAACGCCAGCGGCGGCGATACGAGGCCCTTTCCGCGACCGTCCGCCACTACGACGTGCGTCGCGTGCTGGCCGGGGTACGACGGGAGCTCGATGCCCAACTGGCCGCTCTGAGCGCGGCCACAAGGAATGCGCTTCTTTTCCGGCGCGTGCGGTTCGAGCAGCTCGCACGGCAAGTCGAAACGCTCTCGCCATTGGCCGTCCTCGATCGCGGCTACGCGCTGGTCTTCGATGCCTCGGGCAAGCTTTTGAAGGATTCCAGCCAGGTCGAAGCGGGCGATGCAATTTCCGCCCGGCTGGCACGGGGAAGGCTCTCGGCGACGGTGAAAAAGCGGGAAGCCTGAGGATACAATGAGGTAACCGGCCGAGCCGATTCAGCGGATCCTTTGGAAGGGGAGTTTGGTGCCGTCGTCAGTATCGTGGCCACACGTGTCGCTGCTGTCTGTTGCCGACATCTTGTTGGTTGCGGTCATCATTTACGAATTCCTGGCGCTGGTCAAAGGTACGCGCGCAGCCCTGATGCTGATTGGCGTCGGAGCCCTCGCGCTGGCTTTCTTCTTTTCCCGGCTGGGCGAACTCACCACCCTGAATTGGCTGCTGAGTAATCTTCTTCCCTACGCCATCTTTGCGCTAATCGTGATCTTCGCGGCCGAAATCCGGCGGGCATTGGCGCGCCTGGGGCGAAAGTTCGCGTTCAGCTCCAGGTCCGCGGCCGAGTCCGACGCCTATGACGATATCGTTCTGGCCGCCAATCTTTTCTCGCAGAACCAGACCGGCGCGCTGATGGTGATCGAGCGCGAAATCGGGCTACGAACTTATATCGAAAGCGGCGTCCCTCTGGACGCAAGACTTTCCTACGATTTGCTGGCAACGGTGTTCCGGCCCAGCGCGCCGCTGCACGATGGCGCGGTAATCATTCAGGGCGACCGTATCGCCGCCGCAGCCTGCTTTCTGCCGCTGTCTATGAATCCTGTGCTTTCGACTCAACTGGGCACGCGGCACCGCGCCGGCATTGGCGTGACCGAGGAAACCGACGCTATCGCCGTGATCGTATCGGAAGAGAGCGGCGCGATCAGTCTGGCGGTCGGCGGCACAATCGAGCGCGACCTTTCAGTCGAACAACTGCGGGAGCGCCTGGGAGGACTGCTGCGACGCTACGTGCCCCCTTCCACATTGCCGACGCCGATCGTGAACGCCAACGAAGCCGTTGATGAAGCCGAGACAGAAATGCCGCGTTCCTCGGCCGACTCTTACCGGCAGGGGACGGACGGTTAAGGATGGCCAGTTTCTTTCAACGTCACGTGCGGCACAACTTCGGCCTGAAGCTCGTCTCGCTGATCCTGGCCACCGGTTTGTGGGTGGCGGTGTCGCGCGATCCGGTCGCGGAATTGGCGCTGCACGTTCCCATCGAGTTTCACAATATGCCGCAGGACCTGGAGATCACAGCAGAAAATATTCCTACCGTACAGGTGCGTCTTCGAGGGCCCGGCCGCATTATCCACCGCGTGCTGCCGACCGACGTGCACGCGGAAATCAATCTCAGCGGCATTCGGCCCGGCGAACGGACATTTGATTTGAGCGCGGAAGAGATTCAGAGGCCCAGCGGCCTCGAGGTCGTGCAAGTGATTCCCAGTGAATTTCGTCTCAGCCTGGATAACCGGCTTACCCGCCAGGTAGAAGTACAGCCGCGCGTCATCGGGACATTTGCTCCGGGCTACAGCATCGGGAACGTCGTGGTGCAGCCCGCGGCGGTGACCATAAGCGGCCCGCAGAAGAGGGTGGCCTTGGTGGAATCGGCCACCACAGATCCGGTGGATGTGAGCGGGGCCATGACCCGGGTGAGTTTCGTGCGGCATGCCTACGTCCCGGACCCGTTGATTCAGGTCATGGACTCCAATCCGGTTCGCATTACCGTTATCATGCAGAAGGTCCCAGCTGCGTCGGGCGGACACTAGTCTTGTAAGCCTACACGATGACTTCGCACATACGGCAACTCTTCGGCACCGATGGCATTCGTGGCATCGCGGGCGAATTTCCTTTGACGCTTGAAAGCACGTACGTGATCGGGCGCGCGCTCGGCCACAATCTGGCCCGTTCAGTTGCGCGGCCGCGGGTCGTAATTGGACAGGACACACGTGAATCGAGCGCGTGGATTGCGGACAGCGTGGCGCTGGGCCTGGCATCGCAAGGCGCCGAGGTGCACAGCGCCGGCGTCATGACAACGCCGGGAGTGGCTTACCTGGCGCGCTCGAAGCGCTACGCGGCAGGGGTGGTGATCTCTGCATCGCACAATCCCTGGACCGATAACGGCATCAAGGTTTTCTCCGGCGATGGCTACAAACTGCCCGATTCGCGCGAATTGGCCATCGAGCACGAGATTTTCGCGTTGCTGGAGAACCCGGTAAAGCCAGAGACGCCGAAAGGCCCATCAAGCTTGCCCGGAGATGCCAGCCTTCGTCGTGCTTACATTGACTGGTTGAAGGCGAGCGTCCAGACCGACCTGAGCAAGATTCGCGCGCTGGTGGATTGCGCCAATGGCGCAGCCACGGCGGAGGCACCCGAACTGTTTCGCGCCTCTGGCGTTCGGGCGGCGTTTACGAATGCCGCGCCCAACGGGCGAAACATCAATGAGTCCTGCGGCGCGCTGCATCCCGAAGTAGTGGCCAAGATGCTGCTCGAAGAAGGCGGGGATTTCGACCTGGGCATTACTTTTGACGGCGATGCGGACCGTGTCCTGTTCAGCGACGCCAAGGGCCGCGTGGCGAACGGCGATGCCGTGCTGCTGCTGGCCGCTCGCGACATGCAATCGCGGGGAGTGCTCACCAATTCGACGGTCGTTGCCACCACGATGTCGAATATGGGCCTGGAAATAGCGCTGCGCAATTCCGGCATTCGCATGCTGCGCGCCAACGTGGGCGACAAATATGTTCTGGAAGAAATGCTGAAATCGAATGCAACTCTGGGCGGCGAACAATCCGGCCACATTATTTTTCGGGACGGAGAGGCGACAACCGGCGATGGTCTTCTGACTGCGCTTCATGTGATGCAGGTGCTGGCCCGGGCGAAGCGCCCCCTGGCGGACCTGGTTTCCGATTTGAAAGTCTTTCCGCAGACGATTCAGAACGTGCGCGTGCGGGAGAAGGTCCCGTTTGAGCAGGTCGCCGAGATTCGGCAGGCGATCGAATCCGCGCAAAAAGAACTGGATGGCAACGGCCGCGTAGTGGTGCGCTATTCGGGAACCGAACCGCTGGCGAGGGTCATGGTGGAAGCGGAGTCAAAACAGACAATGCAACGGATTGCAAGTTCGATCGCGGGCAACATCAAGAACGCTCTCGGAGCGTAATCAAGTCCGCGACCTTGGGCCCTATTCCAAGTCTCTCCAATTTCTCCCCACGCCAACTTCCACCAGCAACGGCACAGAGAGCGGATGGACTTTTTCCATCTGCTCGCGCACCAGCGATTTCACCCCTTCGATCTCACCTTCCGGCACTTCGAAAACCAGCTCATCATGCACTTGCAGCGTCATCTTCGACTGCATCCGGCGCTCGGTTAACGCTCGATCAATTCGAATCATCGCCAGCTTGATCAAATCGGCAGCCGTTCCCTGCAGCGGCGTGTTCACCGCGGTGCGCTCGGCGAAGCCGCGCAAGTTGGCGTTCTTGCTGTTGATGTCATGAATCGGCCGAACACGGCCAAATAGAGTTCTCACCTTCTGCTCGCGGCGCGCTTCCTCCAGCGTTTTGTCAATCCAGGTTCGCACGCCTTTGTATTTTTCAAAATAAGCGCTGATGAACTGTTTCGCCTCGGATGTCTCAATGCCAAGGTTTTGCGACAACCCGAACGCCGACAGCCCGTACACAATGCCGAAATTCACCACCTTCGCCTGCCGGCGATGATCGGCCGTCACCATGAGCGGGGGCACGCCGAAAACCTGAGAGGCTGTGAGCGTGTGAATGTCATCGCCACGCTGAAAAGCCTCGACCAATAAGGGATCCTGCGAAAAGTGCGCCAGCAGCCTGAGCTCGATCTGAGAATAATCCGCCGCGAGCAGCAGGTGGCCCGGTTCGGCGGTAAATGCGGCGCGAATCTCGCGGCCCAACTCGGTGCGGATGGGAATGTTCTGCAAATTCGGATTCGCGGACGACAGTCTGCCCGTCGCCGTCCCGGTCTGGCTGAAGGTGGTATGCAGACGCCCGCTCATCGAATTTAGCAACGCGGGCAATGCATCTACATACGTGGATTTCAGCTTGGAGAGTTGCCGATATTCCAGCACCAGGCGCGGGGCTTCGTGCTCGGCGGCCAGGCCTTCCAGCACATCCACAGCGGTTGAAATGGTTTTGCCTTTGCCGTATTTAATCGGCTTCGGCAGGTTGAGTTTGTTGAAGAGAATGTCGCCCAATTGCTTCGGCGAACTGATGTTGAATTCCGCCCCGCAGCACTCATAGATCTCTTTGGCCTTCGCGGCGATCTCCCGCTCCAGCCGTGTTGACATTTCGCCGAGCGCCTGCTGGTCAATTTTTACGCCAGCTTCCTCCATGCGGGCCAGCACCGGCACGAGGGGCAAATCAATTTCGTCGTAGAGCTTGCGCAGCCCGAAGTCGTTGACTTCCCGGCCCAACGCCGCATTCAGCCGGCCGGTGATGTCTGCCGACTCGGCCAAGCTTCCGCTAAGCTTGAGGTTGAACCGCCGCAGAGCTACGTCCGCCAAACGATGTGAAGAGTAAGTCGGGTCGAGAAGATAAGAGTACAAAGTCGAATCGTCGCGGACATTGTTGAGCGTTATTTCCTGCCGGCGCAGCGCATGAATTGCGGTTTTGTAGTCGTGGATCGCTTTTGGGACGCGCTCGTCGGCAAGCGCGGCCTTCAGCCGTGCAGTCGCTTCAACGGCTGTGGCCGACACCACGACCGCAGTCCCGGCGGTGGCTGCAATCGCAAGATTCTGCGACGGCCGGACCGGCATGCTCGCACCGCTGAGCAACAGCGATTCCGGTTCGCCCTCCGGTTCATCGTCCTCCGAATCCTCGGATTCAGCCGGAGCTTCAATCGCCAGCGCCAGCGCGCCGCCCGGAGCAATACTCTTGATTACAGTCTCAACATCAGCGGCTGATTTTGCCTCGCTATAATGAGCTTCGCTCAGCTCGACGACGGGCAGCAGATCTTTCAGCAGGGAGGTAAATTCCAGTTCCGTAAACAGCGAGCGCAGGGCTTCGACGTCCGGTGCGCCGGCCTTCATCCCATTCGCATCCAGCTCGATGGGCACAGCCATGTCAATCGTCGCCATTCGCTTGCTGAAAAGAATCGTGTCGCGATTATTCTGCAGCGATTCGCGGTAGGTTTTTTTCTCTACTTCGGCAGCGCGATCCAGCGCTTGCTCCACCGAACCGAAGCGCCGGATCAATTCGACAGAGCCCTTGTCGCCGATACCGGGAGCTCCGGGAATGTTGTCAATCGAGTCGCCACGCAGCGCCATCACGTCCACTACGCGGGAGGGCGGCACGCCAAGAATTTCCTCCACTTTGGCCCCGTCGCAAATCAAGTTGTTTTTGGGCGGGTTCAGCACGCGGACGTGGTCGTTGACCAGCTGCAGCATGTCCTTGTCGCTCGACACGACGTACACTTCGTAGGATTTTCCCGCTGCCTGCCGCGCCAGGGTACCGATCACATCGTCCGCTTCGTAGCCCTGCAGCTCGAGAATCGGAATCCGGTATGCCTCGAGCGCACGGCGGATGTAGGGGACCTGCTGCGCCAACTCCGCAGGCATTTCGCTGCGGTTGGCCTTGTATCCCTGATATTCCACCTCCTGGAAACTTTGCGTTTTCAGGTCGAAGCGACGCACGGTGGTGATCTCTTCCGCCTGCTGATCGCGGAAGGTCGGTCCTGCAACATCGAAGACGGCGGCCAGGTATTCGGGCGAGAAATCGTCCCTTAATTTGCGCAGCATGTTGACGAAAACGTACGTCGCCGCCGTGGGAACCCCGGTTTTGGTGGACATTCCACGCTGCCGCGCCATGGCGTGATAGGCACGGAAGATGAAAGACATCGTGTCAATCAGAAAGATTCGCGGCCCGGAAGGCGCGACGAGCATGGGCGCGGCTGGGGCCGTCGTCGGCGTGAGAGCTGCGCTTTCCGCCGGCACCGCCGAAGATTTTTTTCTTGGAGACAACAGGTAAGTTTAACGCAAGCGAGTGGCAGGCAGCAGTTGGCGTTGGCAGTTGGCAGTTCGGTGGAGAGAGCGAGGGAGGCGCTAAGTGCCAAATGCCAATTGCCAAATGCCGCTCTTCAAACTTTCTTCCCGTATTCCGTCGTGTAGTGCAGATTGATCATGCCGCAGGTGCCCTGCTCCTGGGAGTAAACCACGCAGGTGTTGAACGGCCGCGAATAAACGTGCAGGCTCACCGCCCGTTGCGCGAAGTCTCGCGGGTTGTACACGCGATGCACGGGCTGCGCCGGGTCCACGGCGCAAGGCTGAGTGGGCGACATCTCGACCGTTTCCGCCGTCGCCAGCTGGCACTTCCCGCTCTGCAGGTCTTCCGAAATCACGCGATAGTTTTGCACCAGCAGCCGCCCCATGGGCACGGCCATCCAGCAATTCTGGTCAAGATGATTGTGCACCGAACTCGACTGGCCGACTTCCCAACAGATCGCAATCAGCTCGTAAAGCGCGGTCTTGTCAATCAGATTGCGCGTGTAATGCTGCGAATTCCAGTTCAGAAAAGGCGCCAGGCTGCCGGCCACGACGGGGGTGACCTTGAGAAAATTCAGAACCGGCCCGATCTCTACAAACGCGGCCGCGGGAAACTTCCGCAAGCCGTCGACGAACTCTCCAATTTCAATGCTGGGGGCAACGGGGGTAGTCATGAATTCAGTCTGTTCGAACAACTCAAAGTATAGCGCCACAAAGGGCGGAGCTGCAGGGACTCGCAGGTGCACATTCATCTCGCATCCTCATTCCACGAACATGCAATCGCCATATGAATAAAAGCGGTATTTCTGCTCGACGGCGTGGGCGTAGGCGGCCAGTGTGCGCTCCTTCCCGGCAAAGGCGCATACAAGCATCAGAAGCGAAGACTGCGGCAAATGAAAATTTGTCAGCAGCGCGCCCACCACGCGGAACGGGTGGCCGGGATAAATAAAAATATCCGCTTCCGTACCGCCGGCCACGATTCTGCCGCCTGTGCCAATCCGCACCGAATGTTCCAGCGTGCGCACGGTGGTCGTGCCGATCGCCACGATCCGCCGCCCGGTGGCGAGCGCGCGATTGATTGCTTCAGCCGCCGCCGGGGAAATGAAATAGCGCTCGCGATGCAGCCGGTGATCTTCTACGCGGGCGACCCGCACGGGCTGAAACGTCCCCAACCCGACATGCAGAGTAATCTCCGCGGTTTCCACGCCGCGCTCCTGCATTCGGTCAAATATCTGCCGCGTAAAGTGCAGTCCCGCAGTCGGCGCGGCCACAGACCCGCGTTCCCGCGCGTAGACCGTCTGATAACGTTGCCGGTCCTGAGGGTAATCGTCGCGCGCAATGTATGGCGGTAGCGGCACGTGACCAAGCCGTTCGAGCACCACGAAAAAATCCGGCACCGGTGCAAAGCGAATGCGCCGCTCGCCAAAACTTCCGCGCCACGAGACTTCGGCTTGCAACTGGCCGGTCTCACCGAACATCAGACATTCACCTACGCCGATCTTTCGCCCCGGACGCACTAGGCACTCCCACTCATTCGGGTCCTCGGAAACCTGGCGCGTCAGCAAAACTTCAATCCTACCCTGCAAAAATCCCCGCGAAGCGGGGTTGTGCGGGCTTACCGGCTGCGCTCTCACTCCGGCTCTTCTTCCATACAGCCGCGCGGGAAACACGCGCGTGTTGTTGAACACCACCAGGTCATCGCGGCGCAGCAAGTCGGGGAACTCACAGAATTTGCCGTCCCGCAAAGCCCCCGAATCCCGCGTCAGGCAAAGCATCCGCGAGGCGGAGCGGTCTGCAAGCGGTTCCTGAGCAATCAGTTCCGGCGGAAGGTGGTAGTCGAATTCAGAAACCAGCACTTGCGAATTATATTTTTCTGCGGGCGGCTCAGTGAAATACCGATTGTCTCAGAGCAACAGTCTGCTGTACCATACGCGCACGAAATTAGGGTCGCCCCCCAGCGTCCGCAGGGCCATGCTCAATCAACGTCACTTCCGGCGCGAAATTGCCTCCTTTGGCAAGATGCTGCATGATCGCGGCTACGTCGCGGCCACCGACGGAAATCTTTCCGTCCGCCTGGATGTAAACCGCATCCTGGCCACTCCGACTGCGATGAGCAAGGGCATGATGCGGCCTTCCGACATGGTCATCGTTGATCCGGAAGGACGCCGTCTCACCGGGCGGCAAAACGTCTCCAGTGAGATTGGCATGCATTTGTTGATTTACCGGCTGCGTCCCGATGTGCGCGCGATCGTGCATGCGCACCCGCCCACGGCGACCGGCTTTGCCGCCTCCGGCATGCCTCTCAATCAGCCGCTGGTGTGCGAGGTGGTCATCGGCCTGGGTTCAATTCCGCTGGCGAAGTACGGCACGCCCGGCACCCCGGAACTGGCCGAGGCCCTGGCTCCGCTGGTTCCAGAGTATGACGCCATCCTGATGTCCAATCACGGAGTGGTCTCCTACGGCGTGGATCTGCAGCAGGCCTACATGAAAATGGAGACAGTGGAGCATTTCGCCCAGATTGCCCTTGTTGCCCATCTCCTCGGGCGGCAGCAGCCGCTGCCCGATTGCGAACTGGAGAAGCTGATCGTCGCCCGCAGCAAATACCAGGGGACAAAAACGGCCGCGCCTATGCCACTGGCTTCCTGCCTAAGCTCGATCGGCGGAAATCATCAGCCTGCGCGAGCCGTTCCCGAATCGGTTGCGGCAGAAAGTCCAGCGCGCTCCCGCAGGATGCTGGCACGGCCGCGTTAGCTCCCTCCAGAATTCACAACGTATGCAAGTAGGCCAGCAGGTCGCGAATTTGTTGCGGGCTGAGCACCTGCCCGAAGCCTGGCATGGTGTTGCGGCCGTAACGGACGATGTCTCCCACCTGCTCGTCGTTGGCGGGCAAGCCGCTTTTCGAGAGGTATTCGGTCTTATACATCCCCTTCAAGCCCGGTCCCTTCTTGCCTCGCGTTGAATACGGTTCGTGGCAGCGGTCGCATTCGTGATCGTAGATTCTTCGCCCCGCTGCCTGCTGAGGGTTGAGCCCCAGTTCGGCATCGCTCCTGCGCCGTTCCACATTGCAGCCCGCCCCAGCCAACATGCAAATCAACGTAGCGCCCAGCGCCATCCGCGCGATTGAGGGATGCTGATTCCCGATTTGTTCCGTCTTACGCAAAATTTCCAGCACCGCGCCCTACACTTTTTCTTCCAGAAGTACAATCATAGCGTGCGCCATGCGTGTCGCCGTCAAACGCGTTTACGCCGATCCTGCGCCAGGCGACGGTGCACGCGTGCTGGTGGACCGCTTGTGGCCGCGGGGATTGAGCAAAGGCCGGGCCGAGGTCCACACCTGGCTGCGTGATATTGCGCCCTCGAACGAACTGCGAAAGTGGTACCACTCCCGGCCTGAAGCCTGGCTGTTTTTCCGCAAGCGCTACCTGAAAGAATTGGCCAAACCTGAGCTCGCTGAATCGCTGACCGAACTCTACCGCCTAGCCCACCAGCGCAGGAGACTTACGCTGCTTTTTGCGTCGAGAAATGAGCGGCGCAACAACGCGGTGGTTTTGAAAGATCTCTTGGAAGGTATGCGAAAACCACCGACCGGCACGGGTCCCGGGGCAGTGCGGGCCATGCGCGAACGTCAAGCGCGGCACATGCCGCGCTAAGCTTGCTTATTTCTTTGCGCGGCCGTCCGCCAGAATAGCCAGAACAACGTCATCAATCGCGTCCGTCACGCGTTTCGCGGGGAGATTGAGATTGTTGGAGAGGATAGAGAACG
>Ga0335081_10007287_pt1 | contig 17684 bp, 15 predicted proteins | sample Lox_Sample_35_FD_206713 | JGI IMG/M metagenome (GOLD analysis project Ga0335081, IMG submission 206713) | Soil microbial communities from Loxahatchee National Wildlife Refuge, Florida, United States - Lox_Sample_3.5 | ecosystem: Environmental > Terrestrial > Soil > Wetlands | place: USA... | reverse complement strand
ATGAATCAAGTCATCGTCTTGAATGAACGGGTGACCGAGTCGTTAGCCAGACCGCCGCGAGTCGCGGTTCTGCCGTGGAAGGCGGCGAACGAGTACACGTCGCCCGGTTCGACGGAATTGCTCCTCTCATCTCACGACCTGGAGAATACAGGTGGGTTTGAGGGCATCGTCGGATGCAGCGCCGCTCTCCGGGAGGTCCTGGATCAAATCCAGACCGTGGCGCCGACCGATTCCACCGTTTTGATTGAGGGTGAGACCGGGACGGGGAAAGAATTGATCGCGCATGCGATCCATGCGCGCAGCAGCCGCCGCGGCGGCGCTTTCGTAAAAATGAACTGCGCCGCGATTCCCCACGAACTGCTCGAAAGTGAAGTCTTCGGACACGAAAAGGGCGCTTTCACCGGGGCCGTGACGCGAAAGATCGGCCGCTTCGAGGCCGCGCATCAAGGCACGCTGTTTATGGATGAGATCGGCGATATGCCGCTGGCGCTCCAAGCGAAGTTGCTCCGAATCCTTCAAGAACAGGAGTTTGAGAGACTTGGCTCGACGATGACTCAGCGTGTCAGCGTGCGGGTAGTGGCAGCCACGAACCAGGATTTGGACCAGCTCGTTTCCGAGAAGCAGTTTCGGAACGATCTCTACTACCGGCTCAGCGTATTCCCGATTCGCGTCCCGGCTTTGCGGGAAAGGCGCGACGACATTCCCTTGCTCGTGGCGTACTTCGTCAAGATGTATTCAGAGCGCATGAACAAACGAATCGAGACGATTCCATCAGACGCCATGGAGGCGCTGATTGATCACGATTGGCCGGGGAATATCCGGCAACTGCAAAACTTCGTGGAACGCTCGGTGATCCTGACTGCCGGTCGAGTTCTGCAGTGCCCGATAGCGGAACTCCTGAGGAGGCGGACCGTGGTCACACCGGTCACGCTGAAGGAATGCGAGCGGGAGCACATCCTCAAGGCGATTCAGGAATCCAACTGGGTGATAGCGGGGCCGCATGGCGCGGCCGCCCGGCTGGGTATGCCGCGGTCCACACTGATGTACCGGATGCGGAAACTCGCGATCACCGGCCAGCAGCCGGCGCCTGCTGCATAAACATCAGCCGGCAAACCCGCCTGTCGCATTTTTGAGATGGGCATTGCCATATGCGACAGCTTGGCCGCTGAGTTCCCTGAAGAGCGGTGTGGCTGGCGAGACGAAGACGTACGAATTGGAGAAGAACACCGAGCGACCGGTCCGGATGCCGGTTCTGGCATCAATTTCGCTCACCTCGAATTGCATCAGGCCGAGATCTGTCACCTCGCCGTTTACGCCCGATATCTCAACGCGGTCGCCAACCCGTACACGGAACCTGCGAACGAGCAAAAGGTATCCGCCGACTGCCAGAAGCACATCGTGAAGGCCGACCGCCAGACCCGCGGATAAGAGGCCGAGAAATGTCGCAAGTGAACTCAGATCCAATGCGAAGGCGAACATTACGGCCAGAATGATAAGCAGCCACAACAAAAAGCGCTCGCCCATGAGCAGTACCTGCCGTGTATCGGCGTCCCGCACATGGGTGCGGGCCAGTCTGCGCGCCATTACATTGAGGCCGAGCAGCGTTGCGACGGCAGCCGCAAGGAGAAGCAGGCGAGTCACAAGCGCTTTCCAGGCAGCACGGCTTTCCAGTTGAATCGCGGAACGCCATTCAGCGAGGTGCGAGCTGTATAGGTTCAACAACGTCTGTTGTTTCAAAAGAGCAGCGACGGCGGGGGAAGCTGCTCCCACCTGAGTGACCAGGTTTGTCATCCGAGACTGCTGCTGTTGCAAGAGATCGAGACTGGTTGCATCCAACGACAACTTTGAGAGCTCCTTCCGAAACGCATCCCTGATAGGAGTGCGCACTTCTTTCAGAACGCCGGTGAGCCCATCCGTCCGCTCGATCAATCCGTCAATCACCTGCTCCTTGCGCCCCAAAGAGTACACCCTATAGATCAAGCCCGTGATGCCGTAGGACGGCCGCGAAGGTTCGACAGGGATGTTCGCGCTCTGTGAAGGAGCGGAGGCGGATACGTCAGGAACCGTGCGTTCGAGATTGTCGACCAGTATCGCCATATCCGTGGCCCGATCCGGGTCGACAGTCGTGGTTCCAACCAGACCCTGCAGGTCTCGGTAGTTTGCGGATATCGCCTTCAAAACTTGAATACGGCCTTGTAGCTCAGACCTTTGGGCGTCGAGCCGCTTCCAGTCCGCCCCGCGCGCCGTGAGCCGGGCCTGGTTAATCGATTTCAGTTGCTCAACGGCTTGCTGCGTGTTGGCATCCAGCTTTGCATTGGCCGCCGCCAGATATTGCAAGTCAACGCTAAGGTCAGGCGCGGTCCCGCCCGCCGCCGGATTCCGCGGCGCGCGGATGGCCACCACAGCTTTGCCAAATTCAAACGAAAGCCGGACCACGTCTTTAGCGATTGCGCGGTTGTCCTCCAGGAACAATAAGTCGGCGGGCTCGGTTCCGATTCGCTGGGCCGTCGGCAGGTGGCGATACCAGTCGATCGTCTTGGCTATGAACGTGAGTGCCTGCTGTTCGGAGGGCAAGTAGTTGGGTGGCGCGGTTGTTGGCTCCGTTGCAAGAAGCGCTGATGCGAAGAGACCCGTAATGATCAGTCTGGATGTCTTCAAATGCACTTGAAATCCCTTCTGTTCGATGCTCCCGCTGCCGACAACCGTAGATGCCAAGTCCGGATCTTTCTAGATTGGCACCGTCAGCACGGGACCGGGGTGAAACTGGATCACCCGATAGGTGGTGGAACCGAAGGCTGCTAGGTCCAGCGAGTGGCGCCCCCGCACTCCCGTGACGATCAAGTCCAATTGTTTTTCCGTGGCAAGGTCCAGGATTTCCCGATATGCTTTGCCGAGGCGCACCTCCAGATGTACTCTCGCCGGGTCAAGGGCCGATGGAGCAACCCATTGCTGGAGTTTGTCCATGGCGGCGTCCGTTTCCTTTACAACCTCAGCCGAATCGGAGATGTTATCAAGCACATGCAGGATGGTCAACTCGGCGCTGTACGCGTTGGCCACCGAGACGGAATGTTGCAAAGCCCGTTGTGAGTGCTCCGAGAAATCAACACAGCAGAGAATCCGCCGAACGTCAACGGGCCCAGCCGCAGAACTCTTGCCGTCCTGGTCGGGACGCTTTGTGGGGACGGCCAACACGGGACAGGGTGCGTGCCGCAGGACGCGCTCGGCAACTGAGCCCAACATGAGGTGGTCAAACCCGCGCCGGCCATGGGTTCCCATCACGATCAGGCTCGCAGCGCGGGCCCGGGCCAGACACAGGATTGCATCGGCGGCCATGCTTTCTTCGACGACGCATTCCGGCTGAACACCACCGCATAAGTCCACAAACTGCCGCAGCTCCCTCTCAGCATTAGATACAAGGGTTTCCCGAAACTGCTCGTAGTACTCGAGCTCGGTCTGGTAGTAGCACGATGGATGCTGCCACAATTCCACGACGTGCTGCAAAATCAGCTTCGCGGAATACTGGCAAGCGATCGATTGCGCATAGCGGTAAGCCTCCGCGGAGACGTCAGAAAAATCGACCGGACAAAGGATACGTTCAATCTGCACGGCGGTTCCGCCACCCAGAACCGCATCAGTTCCCGTTATTGGAGGCACGTGGAATTCTCCTTTCAAGATCCTTGGGCGAGGCGATTCGCGAGGCGTCCCATCCGCCGCCCACCGCCTTGATCAACTGCACGCTGGCTACCATCTGCTGCATTCGGAAAGTGACGCCGGCTTGCTGCGCTACCAGCAAGGAAACGCGAGCCGAGATCACATCCAAGTACGGATCGAGGCCTGCCTTGTATCGGACTTCCCCTGTTTCCAGGGCTCTTCGGCTTGCTTGGATTGCGGCATCCTGCTGTTCGATGACGCCGGCCAGGGTTCTGAGAGTGGAGAGGTAGTCTTCGACCTCCTGAAACGCGGTGAGCACCGTTTGGCGGTAATTTGCAACCGTTCGGTCGTAAGCCGCCTGGGACTGTTGGACGGTCGCGCGACGCTGCCCGGCATCGAAGAGCGTTTCCGCGACACTGGGGCCCAGGGACCACACTCGGGTAGGCCATTCAAACCACTTCGAAATGGAGAGGCCGTCGAAGCCAGCAGCGGCACTCAACAGGATAGTGGGAAAGAATGCCGACCGGGCGATACCGATTTGTGCGTTCGCCTGAGCGGCCGCCCGCTCGGCGCTGGCGATGTCCGGGCGCCGCTCCAGGAGTTCCGAAGGAAGGCCTGCCGGTATGGACGGTGGATGTGCTTCCCACATAGCTTCCAAGACCTTAAACGTAGACGCGGGCTCGCCGACGAGAACCGCGATTGCGTGTTCGTACTGAGCGCGAGCAACGGCCGAATTCGCATCTTGGGCGAGAGCAGAATGCAGGTTTGCTTCAGCCTGTGCGACGACTTCATCGGAGGCAAGGCCGGAGGCCGATTGGTCGCGAACCAGCGCGACAGATTGCTGGTAGGCTGTCACGACAGAATCCCACAATTCCTTCAGCAAGTCCTGTTCGCGGAGCTGGAAATAATCCTCGGCGAGTTCGGCTTGTGCCGACAGCCGGACGTTCTCAAGATCGGCCACACTCGCCTGTGCCGCGGCGGCATTTGCGCTGACTGTCTGGCGAATTCGATTCCAAAGATCGGGCTCCCATGAAATATCCAAAGGGAATGAATAGGAGGTGAATGTTCTACCGATGGTCTGTCCGAACGCAGTCGCCAATCGTGAGGAGCTGACCCCTGGAGCGGCGGTGATTGTGGGATAATATTGCGCCCGTGCGCCCCGTACGATCGCTTGAGCGGCCCGCACATTTGCCACCGCCGCTGCGATGCTGTAGTTCGAGGCGTTAAGCCGATTTTCGAGGCTGTTAAGCTCAGGATCAGCGAACCTTTCCCACCATTGGCCACGGGAGGGAAGGTCGCCTGGTTGGGCCGGCTTCCAATCTCGACTCGCACCCGCGGGCAGTTCCTTAAATGCAGTTGGAACTGGCACTGCCGGCCGGTTGTATTTCGGGGCTACGGCGCAACCCGTGAAGAGTACCGCACAGCATAGAAGGCTTGCTCCTGTTGTGGAAAGCCGACCGCTTTGCCGCCTCGTAACCATGGCTCATTGACCGATGTACACATCCACCAACTGCCCCGGATAGAGCGACAATTCCGTGCATTTCGGGACGCGGAAAACGATAGGCAATACCCGGACATCCACTCGCTCGAGCCGCTGGTCGGAAAGTTCAATCTTGGGTGACACGACCGGCTGTACCCTGACGAACTCGAGCGGGATCTTCACGCCCGATCCGCGAATTGACATCTGCGCCTTCAACCTCGAGCAATCGGGAAGACGCGGTATAAGAATCTCGTCGACGTAGCAGCGCACGTTCAGCCGCGTATGCGGACTCCCCAGAACGATCACGGGAGCCATTCCTTGTGTATAGGTATCGTATGTGCCTTGTGGTGAGACGAAAGTCCCCACCGTGGGATTCACTGCCAGGACGACGCCGTCCTTGGGTGCCCGAAGCCTATATTTGGAAAGCAGGGCCTCCGCCGAACGGGAAGAACTGCATAACGCAGTGTACTGGCGTTCCTGGCTGTGGATGTCATAGATCCACGCGCCAGCTCTCGTGAGATCTCGCTGTTTCCTGGCTACGTCCAGGTTGGCGGCTGCCGTCGCAAAGGCGTTGGCGGCGGTATCCAAGGCATCTTTGCTGATTGATTTTGGGTCGAGATTGTAGGCCGTCTGCTGCTTAGCCAGCTCATCGTGCGTAGTCTTCCAAGAAGTTTCCGCGGCTGTGACCTGAGCTTCGGCGATATCGAGAGTTTCCTTTCTAGGTTGGGCTTTCACTTCCTCCAGCAAAGAAAGCGCCGCCTGTGCTTGGGATTGTAGTTGTTCAACCGTGGCCTTCTGGATCGAGTCATCGAGTTCCAGCAGGATCGTGCCTTCCTTTACCTGCTGGCCTTCGGAAACGGAGATGTGCTTCACCGTGCCCGGCACTTCCGGATAGATATTGATGTTCTCGCCGCTAGCCTGATCGCTTTCGAGAATGCCATTGGCATAGATTCCATTCGGATATGGGTTAGTGGTGGGTGTGAAAGCCGGCGGAAGCGGAGGCTGCGTGACAGCCGAAAGGTAAGCCAGGGCGCATCCCGCAATCAGGCCGATGCCGGATAATGCGAAAACCGACTTTCTCACTGGGGTCCTCCTTTCTCGAGTCCGGTGATGCGTCCATCCTCCATTCGCAGAATCCGGGTCGCGAATTCATTGATTCGAGCATCGTGCGTCACGATCAAAATGAACCGCTTGTCAGTGAGAAAGTTCTTCTTGACGAATTCCACGATGGCGCGGCCCGTATCACCGTCGAGCGAAGCCGTGGGCTCGTCCATGATGAGAATGTCGGGTTCGGCTGCGATTGCACGGGCGATCGCCACGCGCTGCTGTTCTCCTCCACTGAGCTTCACCGGCGGCAGCTCCGCCCGGCCTTTCAATCCGACAACCTCCAGGTACTTGTTGGCTTGGACCATTGCCTGACTCCACGATGTGCGCCGCAAAATCAATGGAACCGCCACGTTCTCGGCAGTGGTCAACCGGGGGAAGAGATGGTAGTCCTGGAATACGAATCCGATTTTGTGCAAGCGAAACTCCGCCAGAGCGTCGCTGCCGAGCTTCCAGATATCAGAACCTTCCACCGACACCGTTCCAGAGTCCGGGCGAAGAATACCCGAGAGCACACTGAGGAGGGTGGTCTTACCGCTGCCGGACGGACCTACGATGTATAAGATTTCTCCGAAGACCGCTTCCAGGCTGACGTCTCGGAGGGCTTGCGTTCTGGCCTCTCCTTCGCCGAACCACTTGGTGATTTCCGTTGCTTGGATTGCGGGGCCGTTCATTATCAACCTCGAAAGATCTCGAATGGCTCTATCCGCAACACTTTTCGCAGGCCGAAATGGCTTGAAACAGCCGCAATGATCACGACCAGCGAGAAGGCAATGCCGAGGTTCCAGTAAGTTATGAGCGCGGCATAGTCCGGAAGCCTCAGCCTGGCGAGCCGGATCAGAAGTGCGCACATGCCGATCCCCAAGCCGTAGCCGGTCAGCGCGGTGAAACTCGTCTGGAACAGAATCATGAAAATCAGCTCGCGGCTTTTCATGCCCATTGCTTTTAAGGCCCCGAACTTATCGAGGTTTTCCAGGACGAAGGTGTAAAAGGTCTGGCCGGAAATGGAGAGGCCCACAATGAAGCTCATAGCCGTCATGATCAAGAGATTGGTTCCCATGCCGGTCCCGTACACGTAGAAGTTGGTGATCCGATCGACGAACTCATCCCGGGTCACCGCCAAATAGCCGATCGCCTGTACCTGTCGTTTGATGTTGAGGATATCGGCCGGGCTTCGCGGCTCGACCAGAACGTAAGAAACCGTGAACCGCGGGTTCGGAAGATATTGCAGGGCTCTTTGGTATGTAGTATAGAGGGTTGGAATGCCGAACAAGCCGCTGCTGGGCACCGTGGCGATCCCGACAATCACGCCGCGGTGGTCATTGACCTGAAACTCCGATCCAATACCGGGATTTTGCAGTTTACGAAACTCGGGATCCTTAACAACAATGAAGGCATTCTCGCCGTAAATATCCTCGATATTGCCTTGAATGAGTTGAGGACGGCCGAAGAGCGTGGCATCGTCCAAGCCAATCACGGTGGCTGCCTGGTAGGTCCCATCGGCCAGCTTTAACAGGGCTCCCCCGCTGTAGATCGGAACCGCGTAGCTCACACCCCGCATGCTCCGCACGGCATCCAGGACGTAATCCGGCATGCCGATTGTGTTCGCCACGGTCTGCACAGCCGGATCCATCACCCATACCGAGGCGCCGAGATTCAGCACCGTCGCTGAAGCGCGCTTCATAGTTCCGGCGAACATGGCGGTCATCTGGATAATCAAGAACACCGCGAACGTGATCCCCACCAGAAGGGCGGTAAACTTCGCCTTGTCGTTGACCAGCAGCTTGTAAGCGAGTTTTAGGATGCCGGTCATACGAGGTGTGCCTCAGCGAGGCGGGATCCAGCGAATCGGCTAAGCGGCGTCTGTATTCTGGTGTTCATACTCCCGCTGCAGTTGGGCGATTCTCGTCTCCAGCCGCTGCCGAATCCCTTCTTGTGACTGATCGGCTTTGGCTCGCAGGGCCCCAATGCGGGCGTCTCGTTCCTCTTCCCGCCGCAGGATATTGGAGCGCTCGCGCCGGAGCGCTCTTTCGAGCTTCTTGCCCAGCCGGTCGAGCACGGCATCAATCTTGTCGAGGCGCTCGCCATTGGCCTGGGCCCGTTCGGCTTTGAGTCGTTCCATCTCAGCGCGGTGTGCGGCGACATCGCGATCGTGGTGAATGCTCCTGACCTGGCCGCGAGCTCGCCGAAAAACGACACCTCCGAGCGGTTCCATTCGCTCGTCCAGAGGCGTCGTACAGTCCTCCAGGACGTCGGCGACCACAGCGAACTTGCCGGGCGCAAGGGCAGTACTCACGTCATTGACAAACTCGTCGGTAACGTCCGCACGCGCCAGACTGACGATGCAGCCGATGAGTGCCCCCGCGGCGGCGCCCCCAAGGAGACCGAGCGGTCCGGCCAGAACGCCCACGAATGTCCCAACCAGAGTGCTGAAGCCAATCACAGGGAAGTCCAGATCTTCAGGATTTTCGATTACCCGTATTTGGCCATTCGGTTCCCGCACGACACTTTGAACTTCGAAAAGCGAAATCTCGCCATCGCGGTCCAGTTCGCGGAGGGCTTCGAAACCCGCGTGTGCCCGGCTTTGTTCGTCGAAGACGATCACAATCAGTTTTTCCACGGTCACGCTCCTCTCTCCCGCGGCGATGTCCTGCGGGGTGCAAGCACAAGCGGTTAGTTTGCGGCGGCCCGTTCCTCGTACTCGCGCCTAAGTTCAGCGATCCGCGCCTCCAGCCGCCGGTGGATGTCTCCTTGCGATTGATCGGCCTTCACCTGGAGGTCTTGAATCTTGGCCTTTCGGAGGCTCTCCTGAAACAGCATCTTGCACCGGTCCCGCTCCAACGCATCCGCCAGCTTTTTTCGCAGAGCGTCGATCCTGGTGTCGATCTTGGCCTGACGGTCCGCGCGTGCCTGCGCCCGCTCGGCCTTGAGTTGCTCCATCTCGGCCTGATGTGCGGCCACGTCGCGGTCGTGATGCATACGCTTGACCTCGGCGCGAGCCCGGCGGAAAACCACACCCCCGATCTTCTCCATTTCCGTGTCCAGAGGAGTGACCCAATCTTCGGAAACATCGGCGACCACGGCAAACTTGCCCGTTGTCATCGCGGTGTTCACGTCATTGAGGAACTCGTCCGTGACGCCGGCGTGTTCCAGATCGGCGATCGAGGCAATTAAGCCGGCTGCCATGCCGCCGATCAGCGCCCCGAGAGGTCCGCCGAGAAGTCCTATGAACACGCCCACGGCGGTGCCGCCGCCGATGACCGGCAAGGCCAGTTTGTCAGTATTGTCGATGTAGCGAATGCTGCCGCTAGCTTCCTTTTGGATCATCTGCGCTTCGTACACGGAGATCTCCCCGTCCCGGTCCAGTTGCCGGAGGGCTTCGAATCCCGCGAACGCCTTCGTTTGGTCGTCGAAGATGACTACGATCAGTTTTTCCACGGTTGTGTTCCTTTCTCGCAAGCGGTGTTATGTCGGCGCAGGGACCGCGCCCCGCTCGGCAGTTAGGAAGCAAATGACCGGCCAAATCCGGGCTACCGGCGAGGTTCCTATGGAGTGTTGTTTTTGAAGAGTGAACCCTCTCCTGCAGCCGGGCGGAAGATCATTGGAGTTTACTTTTGAACTTGCTGCACAACAGTTGGTCACTGAGGGCGTCGAATGGAGTGATCGCAGAATTTACGGGCGTGTCTTGGGCCCTGATAGAGCATCCTTCTGAAGTTGGATTCGTAGCTCGTGCACCAGCACACCCAAAACCGAGATAATGACGGGACCGACCAGGATGCCGAGCACTCCGAAGGCACTCGCTGCCCCCAAAATCGAAAGCGCAATCAGCAGCGGCGACTGGCGAAGCCGCGTGCCGATCAGCCTGGGCACTAGCAGCAGCGCTACAGCCTGCTGGACAGCCAGGCAGACCACGCCGGTCACGGCGGCCTTGATCCAGAACCCCTGAATCGCAAATCTGATGGCGAGAGGCAACCAGACCGCCGCGGCGCCCAGCAGGGGAATCATGGATGAGAGGCCAGCTAGGGCGCCCCACATCGCCGGTGACGTGATTCCGGCAGCCTGGAAAATGGTCCCGAACAATATGGCTTCCGCGACTGCCATGGCGAGAATGCCGTCCACGTTCGCTACGATGGCGTCGCGAATGGCCGTGAAGATTCTCTCACTCACCGATGCGTCGATTGGCAGCGCGGACGTGAGCCGCGTTATCCAGACTTTCCCATTCACCAGGAAAACGTAAAGGAACACCGCGGCGAAAACACAGGTGACCAAACCTCCCGCGACCCGGTTGAGCTCCGGCAGGGCTCCTTGAATTATGTGCACGTCGAACGAAGTGCGCCCCGTTAGCCGTTCGCCGATCTTCAGCATGTCCGCGAGTACTCCGGATTTGATCCCCCGGTTTACTGCCATGCCCCCGAGCATTAAAGCGATCAATCCTGGTCCGACAGCAACAGACGTCGTGATCAAGGCTGCGAAGGATGGGCGCTGCACCACGCGGACGGTGCGGGAGTGTAGTGGGTCGAGAGCGACAGCCAGAATTGCGGCCAAAATGCAGGCGGTAAGGAATGGTTTCGCCATCCAATACACCGCCGGCAAGATCGCCGCGATGGCGATTGCGAGAACCAGGATGCCGGTACGCCGCCGGCTGCCCGGATTGGCGAGTTCGGGCTCCGTCATTTGCGGACCTCGCGCGTAGCGCCTGCGGAACTTTTTCTAGGAGGCCTTGGAGATCTCGGCGCGAGCATGATCCAGTGCAGTTTTAACCTCGCTGATGGCCGATTGCACTCCGCGGTGAACCTCGCTGAACGCTGCCGCGTTCGCTCGCTTGAGGGCCTCCAACTCTTTCTGGGCGGCCTCATGCTTCGAGCGCGCGTGCGCGATTTTCTCCTCGACGGCTGACTTTACTTGCGCTTTCACCTCGGCAGCCTCATGCTTTCCGTCGTCGATGCGCGCCTTCAATTCGGTAAGTTCCGCATCCATAACAGCCATGAGGGAGTGTGTGGCGGAGTCGTATTCATCACGCATCAACTTGAGCATTGCTTCCATGGCCGTCCTCGCTGCCGCACCTGCATGTTTCAGTTCCGTGGTGGTCGCCTCGATATCCGCTTGGACAACCTTGAGATGCGCCTCGATTACCTGCTGCTCTTGTTTGCGCGCGGCATCGAGCTGCTCCCTCACTTCGTGGACCTGATCCTTGGTCTTCTTCCTGGTATCGGCCGTCTGGGTTTTCATCTCGGCACGGAGCTTCGCCATCTCGGCGTCCACGGCGGCAACCTGGGTTTGAGCCTTCTGCAGCGCTTCGTGGAAGGCCTTCTTACGGGCGCCGGATTCGGCACTGCGTTTCGTTTTTCGAGTGGGAGTCATCCATTCCTCCATTGGTTTGGTACGGAGCAAGCGGTCAACCAAAGGTCGCTGACGGGCGAGGCCGCGAACTTGCAAGTATTCGAGGGCTTCCGTAAGCATGCCTTCGTTGGTGGGACCCTCGGGCGTGACGTTTGGACTCGGTGTCCAACAGTTCGTCACCCGTCAAATTCTACTTGGGCCCTTGGCTGCCTCTGTAAGTGACTGGCGCGAATCGAAAAACTCGTGCCAGGGTTCGGGACCCGCGAGACACTTCTCGCAGTTCCCCAGATTGAAGCTGGAAGGTATGACAGACGGTTCCACATCCGCCCAGCGGAGAGGCCTCGAAAAGGGGGCTTTGTCGAGCCAACGGACGGAGTAGGGCGCCACCACGGTTGCGCCAAAGACGTTTCGGAAGGGATCGAGGTAAACGCGGTCAGCGCGGAACTTGATGCGCTGCTCTACGGTTAGTGCATCGGGGTGGGCGGCTGCCAGGCGCCTGCCAAACTCCTCTGCTAATGACAGGACCTCGTCGTAGTCGGGTCCGATTCGGATCGGCAGGAAGACGCGAAGTCCCCGGCTGCCTGAAGTCTTTGGAAAAGAAGCGACCCCGAGAGCATCAAGGCCGGCTTTCACGAGGTGTCCTGCTTTGGCCGCGTCGGAGAACTTTCCGGAGCTTGGATCAAGATCAAACACGAGCCAGTCAGGTTGATGCGGATGATCCGCACAGCTTTGCCAGACGTGCACCGCAATGCACCCCAGATTCACCAGCGCGATCTGCGTCTCGAGGGAGCCCCCAACCACATAGTGAACAGCATGGCTCTGATGATGGATCAGCTTCGTTCGAGTGCCATTCGGCAGAGTTGTCGGAGCTTCTTTCTGGAAAAAGCATTCTCCGCGCATTCCATCCGGGCAGCGCTCCAGCGCGAGTAGCCGGTTATTCACGAATGGTTTCAGCCGCGGAAGAACGGTCTCGTAGTCGTCATCCACCACCGCGTCCCATCCAAATAGAACTGCCCGGTCGGAGGGTCGAACAGCAAGAGTGCCGGGGTATTGACGACGCGCGAATACCGTGTCCCTTCCACAGGGCGGACGACAGGGTCGCCGTCGATCAACACCAATACCGCCGGGACCTTGCTGAAGATGATCTCCGGCGGATCATTTTTCAAGCCGGCCGATTCGGCTTTGTTCTCTGCCTCAGTGATGGCAACATCCGCCAACAGGCGGTCCAGCGATATCGTACGCGGCCAGGCCGGGACACTCTCGCGTATGGTTTTGAGCATGACCGGCTCCAGCGAACTCGCGGACGGAAAGCGCGCCTCTTTGGCCGTAAGGTCCTCAAGAACTACCAGCCTGGTTTCCTTATCGATCTCCGTCCTTGCACGGATGGATACGATGCCGAAGATTTCCTGCGGATCTCCCTTGCGCGTAACGATCACGGCAGACCGCGCCTCGATCCGGTTGTCCTTCCACGTGTCTACCTGAGGCTGATAGATGACCAGGTGAATCTGAACGGTGTCGATCTCTCTGGGCCAGCCTCCGTCGCTGGGTCGCGGCTCAAGAGCGGCAGGGCGAGCGGGGCCAGCATCAGCAGCTTTGGGAATCGCATGCAATATTATCACTTTCAATCGCCGGTGAAGCAGGCCTTTTGCCAAGACGTGTGTTTTGGGCCGGCTGCCGATGACCGCTCAGCGACGGTTCTCGGCTACTGTTTTTCGGCTGCATCGCGGAAGGGTATTCTCAGCTTTCGAGCGACCTCGGGCCAGAACTCCCGAAGAATGTCAAAGCCCACGTCCCAACTTACGGAGTAGCCCGTTTGTTTTATGATTGAGCCGAATGTGTGGTCGTCACTGGGGTGGTAAGCGCTGGTGAGGGCAACCGCGCTTGCGGTTCCCAACCACTCGGTCACGTTGAACATGTATTTGCCGTTATCACGGAATGCGACGGCGGAATGCGCTGCCGCATGAAGCAGCCGCTTTCTGTAGCTTCCGTGACCTAGACGGTAATAGCGGGGATCTTCCGAGAAAACTGTTGGATACGCGAAGTCCTTGAGAAAACGCCATGTGGTCTGCGCGGCTAAATCGATTCCGAAGCGCCTTCCGTAACCGGCGGCGCTCAGCCCGAAACTGGGATCGCGGTCCGCGGCCAGATCCATGCCGGCATTGAAGCCGGCTGACAGGAATGACACCGGATCGAGCGCGTCGTGGAGAAAGAGTGTGAACTTGGCCTTCGCCTCAAGCGAGCAAAGCAGGGTATCGGGTTTGTAGCGGGGCGGACGGACCGCTTTTCGCTCGACCTTTCGGGCGAACATGCCGACCGTTTTCTTGAAGGGCCCGTGGTAGTCCTCCCATTTAACCAGCGGTGGCGGCTCCAGGCATGGGGCCACCGGATTCCGCCTTGTCTCTTCCTGCGGCGCGCCCGCTGGTGCCGGCGCTTGTGCATCCAGACCGTTCCGCGCGAGCGCCAATAGGATGCAGATTGTCCAACCCGGAAACCGAACCTGGCTGCCCATAACAAGTCATCTCGGATTCGGCGTGAGGCGCCCGCGAAAGAATGTCGCTCTGACCCGGCGCGCGCCTAAGCTCTCCATGCAGCGGCGCGCGTCGCCCTCTCAAACCATCGCCCCGTAACGACCCCAAAGAGAAAGCCGCCGACGTGAGCCATATAGGCAACGCCGCCTGTTTGCACATCCGCCACCGCGCCCACACCATCGAAAAGCTGAATCAGAAACCAGAGTCCGATGAGCAGTGCGGCGGGGATCAGTGTGATCCGAGCAAAAATGCCCAACAGGAGTACGGTGCGGATCTGATCGCGGGGGTAGGTGATCAGAAAAGCGCCCATTACGCCGGCAATCGCACCGCTGGCGCCCAAATTCGGCACCGTGGAACTGGGTATCGCTGCGACCTGCGCCAGCGAAGCGACAATGCCGCTCATCAGATAAAACGCCAAGTACCGCAGCCGTCCCATAGCATCCTCTAGTTCCGGGCCAAACGCCCAGAGGAACACCATATTCCCCAGAATGTGGACAAAGCCGCCGTGCATGAACATCGCGGTTAGGATCGTAATCCAGTGCCGGCCGGCGACGATATCGGCCGGGATTACCGACCATTGTTTTACAAATTCGTCGCCACCCATCAGCTCTAAGATGAAAACGAAAACGTTCAGCACGATGATTGATGTCGTCACGGCGGAGAACCGGTCTGGCCGCCGAGACGCATCCGATAGTGGGATCATGCCTGCCATGCAGTTGCCCCCCTTGCGCCTTCCGCGACGCGCCTTCCCGGCAGGTATTCGACTGTGGGCAGGCTTCGCACCGGCTGGGGATACAGCGCCATCAAGTCCAGGATCTCGAGGGGCATGTCAGAGCTGACATGTAGTCCCAGCTCTCTGGCGTAGTCGAAGGTGATCGGGAAATCGTGTGTCCACCGCCCTTCGGAGAGCGTGGTCGCCAGGTTGGACACCACCGAATCCGGGTATTTACCGCGAAGCAGGTCCCGCACTGTATCGTGAACCTGGTGAATCGCTTTCGCCGCCTGATCGGCGAGGATCAGAGTTTCGTCGTGAATCCTGTCTTTCGATTTCTGCTCCACCGCGTTCAGAATGGATGCCGCCGGATATTCCCCGAGTTGAGGGTCAACCGGCCCCATCACGGCATGCTCGCTCATGACAATTTCATCCGCGGCGAGTGCGATCAGGGTGCCGCCAGACATCGCATAGTGTGGCACAAATGCGGTGACCTTTCCCTTGCGCCGGTTTATGGCGGCGGCAATCTGCGTTGCGGCCAGCACGAGACCTCCCGGCGTATGCAGCACGATATCGATAGGAACGTTCGGGTCCGTCAGATGAATGGCGCGAAGGACTTCCTCCGAATCATTGACATCGATGTATCGAGCGAGCGGGAAGCCAAGAAAGCTCATCGTCTCTTGGCGGTGCGCAAGCAGGATGACCCGCGATCGGCGTTTCCGCTCCAGTCGTGCAATCAGCAGGCGCCTTGAGGCCTGAGTCCACCGCTGCTTCACTATCGGCTGAAGCGAGGTCAGCATGATAAAAACCCAGAAAACGTCCATCGGACCAACATTCATCGTTCCGGCCATAAAGCCTCCTTTTGCTCACCCTAGGCAAATGGCGGACCAAACCGACGCTAGCCTTTGGCTCACTACGGCATGGCTGTTGTTACGCCGCGCCTGTCTGGAATACCGAAGGCTGGACTGGCTGTCCAACATTTGGTCACCTCATTACTGGCCCGGAAAGCAAGTCCGATCCGGCCATCCAATCACCGGCTGGAGGCTACTGCTTCCCCTTGAGCATCTACGCCGGCCAGAACTTCCTTGATCGTGCTACCGTCGATGGTTTCGTGTTCCAGAAGTTGCTTCGCCAGCGCCTCCAGGGCGGGGTGATGCGTCTTCAGAATTTCCTGAGCGCGGTTATACTGCTCGGTTACGAGCCGCTGCACCTCTCTATCGACAAGCTCACGGGTTCCCGGGCTAAGCTGGCTGGTGTCTTCGACGGGGCTGCCCAGGTATTGCAACTGTTGACCGGCATACCGAACCGACCCGAGCTTGTCGCTCATGCCGAATTCGGTGATCATCCGTCGAGCCAAATCGGTCGCGCGTTGGATGTCATCGCTGGCGCCAGTGCTGATCGCTTGAAACTCGACCAGCTCGGCCGCCCGGCCGCCCAGCATGACGGCGATGCGGTCCTGCAGTTCCTCGGTCGTCAGGAGATACCGGTCCTCGGTCGGCGTCTGCATGGTGTACCCCAAGGCTCCGCGGCTATGGGGAACGATGCTGATTTTGGTAACCGGCTGCCCGTGCGGCACCAGTTCTGCCACCAGGGCGTGGCCCGATTCGTGGTAGGCAACGGTTGTGCGTTCCTGTTTGTTCATGACCCGGCTCTTCTTTTCGGATCCGGCGATAACTCGTTCGATGGCTTCTTCGAAATCTTTCAGCGCGATACCCTCAGCCTTCCGCCGCGCCGCCAGGAGCGCTGCCTCGTTCATGGCGTTTGCTAAATCGGCGCCGCTGAATCCCGCGGTCATGCGAGCAGCCTGTTCGACGTCGAAATCGGTTGACAGCTTCAAACCCCGGCTGTGGATCTTCAGGATTTGCACTCGCCCGATGAGGTCCGGATTCCCGATGGCGATCTGGCGATCAAAGCGGCCGGCACGGAGAAGCGCAGGATCCAGCACCTCGGGGCGGTTTGTCGCCGCCATAATGATCACAGGCGCACTGGTATCCGTCTTAAAGCCGTCGATCTCGGCCAGCAGTTGATTCAGCGTTTGCTCCCGCTCGTCATTGGTTCCAAGGCGTACGACTCCACCGCGGCTTTGACCGATGGCGTCAATCTCATCGATGAATACGATCGCAGGAGCCGATTGGCGGGCCTGCTCGAACAAGTCCCGAACTCGGGCCGCCCCGACCCCGACGAACATCTCAACAAATTCCGAACCGCTGGTTTCGAAAAAGGCTACGTGAGCCTCTCCGGCAGTCGCTTTGGCGATGAGCGTCTTGCCCGTGCCGGGAGGCCCTACCAAGAGCGCACCTTTCGGGATGTGCCCGCCGAGGGTCGCGAATTGCTCCGGCTCTTTGAGGAACTGAATGATTTCGCGCAGTTCCGCGATCGCCTCGTCCGCTCCGCCGACATCTTTATAGGTCACCTTGACATCTTCAGGCTTGACTTCGATGGCTTTGCTTTTGCCCACGCCAAAGATTCCAAATCCACCAGCGCCCGCAGCCCCACCGGTGCGCCGGTAAGCCGCGTACCAAAAGACGCTCAGCACCAGGAGCGGCAGAACATAGGACAACAGGAAGCCACCGATCGGATTTGGGGGGTGCTGAAAACGGTAGGGTACGCCGGCGTTCTGCAACTCCTGGACCAACCCGGGGTCGCTCTCCCGGATAAGAGCGCTGTTGAATGGGACGCTATCGGGGGAGCCATCCGGCTTCTTGCCTTTCATCACACCCTCGATGCTTCGGTCCCCGATGATGACGTTTTCGATCTGATGCGCCGCTAGCTTCGTTTTGAAGTCGCTGTAGGCGATCTCAGTAGTCCGGTTGACAAGCGGATTCAAAATCAACTCTTGAAATACCCACAGAAAGAACAAGCTCGCCAG
>Ga0335081_10007286_pt1 | contig 17685 bp, 17 predicted proteins | sample Lox_Sample_35_FD_206713 | JGI IMG/M metagenome (GOLD analysis project Ga0335081, IMG submission 206713) | Soil microbial communities from Loxahatchee National Wildlife Refuge, Florida, United States - Lox_Sample_3.5 | ecosystem: Environmental > Terrestrial > Soil > Wetlands | place: USA... | reverse complement strand
GCGCGGCCGGTTACACCGACACCGTCATCGAAGCCGCCGGACTGGCCCGCCGATCGCGGCGCGGCACGCTCATCGACACCTTCCGCGACCGCGCCATGCTGCCCATCCGTTCACCCGAAGGCATCATCATCGCTTTCATCGGCCGCGCCCCCGATCACGCCGGCCCCAGCGTTCCGAAGTACCTCAACAGCCCATCGACCAGCCTGTACGACAAGAGCCACGTCTTGTTCGGCCTCTGGGAAGCCCGCGACACGCTGGCCAGCGGCGCACGCCCCGTCATCGTCGAAGGCCCGCTCGACGCCATCGCCGTCACCACCGCCGACCACGGCCGCTACGCCGGCGTCGCGCCCTGCGGCGTCGCTCTTACCGGCCACCACGTCGCCCTTCTCAACCGGGCAGCCGACCTGCGCACGACCGGTGTCAGCGTCGCCTTCGACCCCGACGAGGCCGGGCAACGCGCCGCCGTCCGCGCGTGCCATCTTCTCGCCCCGGTCACCGAGAAGATGGCCGCGGTCATCCTCCCCGACGGGCAGGACCCCGCGAAGATCCTGGCCAGCGCGGGCCCCAGCACCCTCACCCGGATCCTGGCCGCGCAATGGCGACCACTTCCCGACCTCGTGATCGACGAGGTAATCCGCCACTGGGGCGACCGGCTGCGTTACCCCGAAGGCCAGTTGGGCGCCCTGCGTACCGCAGCTCCCCTGATCGCCTCACTCCCCCCCGCCCATATCGCACGCCAGGTCGACCGCCTGGCCGTTCTGCTCCAGCTAGATCACGCCACGGTGACCGAGGCAGTAACTGACGCGGTCACCGGACCCGCCCCTGGTCAGCCCGACAGCTCACGTCGTCACGACCGCCCCGATCAATCAGCCCGTCCCGGCCGGTACCAGCGAGCCGCCCTACAGGCTGGCAAAGACCTCGGCCACGACGCGCGGCAAGCCGTCGAACACGCCGACCTGGCAGCAACCTCTCCTCCTGCGCGAGGCAAGCCACCGAGCGCAGACCAGCCGCGCTTACCAGCCAGGCGCAGTACCGGCTAGCTGGACCACGCCAAGGTCAGGGTCCAGAGTTACTGCCGGGCAGTCGGGTAAGCCGCTCACAACTGCGACGGCAAGATCGAAGCCCACATTAGGCAGCTCGAACACGAGATTGTCACGCGTCTAGCGGATGCTCTGGCCTCAGGCGAGCTGCTCCAGCTGGCCCACGCACCGCTCGCGGGACCTGCGGCCTCGCCAATCCGCACGGCGACCGCCGCGGCCCGAAGGCGAGAATCATGGCCGCGATCCATCCGATCCCGGACGGCGCACCGATTAGGTTGACCAGCAGCACCAGCGCCATCCGGTCCACGCCCCGGATCAGCCCGATCAGCGTCGGCAGCATGTACACCGCAATGATCACCGCGAACAGGATGATCCAAAACGCATAGCTGTTCGATAAGCCCTGCATGAAGCCCATCATCCTCACAATGGCACGTAAGCTCAACTTGAGGTGACAGGCAGGAGCCCACTACGGGCTCGTCCAGCATTGGTAGGCAACGAAACGGTCCACGAGCGCTGTGGCCAGCCGACAAGCCTCAGCCCCATCCACGTATGCGGTAACGATCAAGGAATCAATGCTGCACGTCACGTCGAACAGCCCCCGACCGACCGCATCCAACCGACCTGTCATGCCGATGAGCGGATGCCAGTTTTCAGCCCGAGTCGCCGCAGGCTCGACGAGGTTGAAATGCCTGCTAACGTACTTGTGCCAAATGCCCAGCAGCTGTGTAACTCCCCATAACGTGAAGCATCGATTATCGTTCGAACTCTCTCTGCATCGCTAACCTCGAGGCGCTCGTAAATGCTCAAAGCCTCTCGCATAAAATCTATTCCGTCGAGATGTTGTCCATTCAGAGTGAGAGCGAATCCAATTCCTTCAATAGCACGAGCCTCTTCTAGAGGCACTCCGATCTGCCGCGCAATATCAAGTGCGATCTGGTGATGAGATAGTGATTCCCCATAGGATCCAGCAAGTCGTTGGGAAATGCCCAAGCTATTGAGCGCACCAATTTCCCCATGCTGATCATTAAGTGCGTGGAACAAGGTAACTGCTTGGCCGAGGCAATCAGACGCCTTCTCATAGTCACCGACCTCTTGAACAGCTACCCCGAGGGATCTGAGCGCGTAGGCCTGACCATACCGATAGTCAAGTTCACGATACATTGCCAGAGATTGTTCATGTTTGGTGATAGCCGCAGAATAATCACCCTTAAGTTGGCAAATTGCGCCAAGGCCATGGATCACGTCGGCTTCACCCAAGTGGTCTCCGAGGCTTTCAAACAACTTCAGCGCCTGCACTAGGCACTTCTCAGCAGCCTCTCGTTCTCCGGTTATGCGCAGGACGATCGCGAATTCCGTAAGTCCGTATGCCTGTCCGTAGCTGTAATTAAGGTCACGATAGATATCTAGTGCACGCTGGTGGCTTGCGACCGCCGCGTTGTATCTGCCCGTCAGTCGCTGAACTGCAGCAAGGTCATGGAGAGTATCTGCCTCTCCTAGCTGATCGCCAAGAGCACGGAAGATGTTTAGAGCTTGTGATAGGGATGCAGTGGCTGCCTCGTAATCAGCAGCCAGCCTTTGAACTACTCCCAAATGCTCAAGCGTCTTAGCCTGTCCAAGATCGTCATTAAGGTGGCGAAAGAGATTAAGTGCACGTTCATGGCTGTTGCGTGCTCCACTGTAGTCACTTCTAAAGCGCTGCACTATCGCAAGGTGGTGAAGAGCCTCAGCTTCACCTGATTCATCGTGGACTTCCCCAAAGATATGCAGGGCTTCAGTTAGTGATCTTTCAGCGCTAACGTAATTCTCGACGAACCGTTGCACTGATCCAAGATTATTCAACGCGAGAGCGAGAGTCAGCTGATCTGATGTCATACGAGCCGCTTCGACCGCAGCCTGATGGATCGTAAGAGCCTGGGCCCAATGCCCGTTGATCAGGAGAAATTCCGCGATGATTTCAGCCAGTCTGGCGCCATCGAGGGGCTTGTTCAGACCCGGTGCGTTGATGATGTACATTTGAAGGTTTGTCAATTCTGACTCAAGCCAAGCAATAGCCTCAACTCGATTCGAAATTTCAGGGATACCGGTTGGACGGTAGGAGGTTCGATATTCCCGCCGCGAGGCGCGGCGGGCTATGTGCCGGGTTGCTGCAGATGCTGTACACAAGTAGTAGTCCAGTAGCCTGCCGAACGCTGCCTCGCGTTCGCTGGTACCAGTTACCGCAGTGAGCGATTGGGCGTATTCGCGGATAAGGTCGTGAAGTCGGAACCTGTTTGGAGCTAGCTCATCAATCATGTGATCGTTGTATAGCTCAATGAGAGAATCCCGGGTTACGACAACATCAGCGTTGGCGAGCGCGGCGGCACCATATGGATCAATCTCTGGGCCGACGTGTAGTCCAAGAATCCTCAACAGACTCTTTTCGTCATCGGGCAACCGGGCATAGGAAACATCCAGAGTCGCAGAGACAGACATGTTCTCGGCTCGGACGGCTGTAACCCGTTGGCGGGCTGAGTCCAGATCGCTGAGAAGATCCTCAGTTGACCATGATGAATGATTCCGCAGCAAACCAGCCAGGAGCCTTATTGCGAGCGGAAGGTGTCCGCACAAATCGACGATGCGCCTCACTGTCTTATCGTCGTCATTTATGTTAGTGCGCTGCGCAATATGCTTAAAGAACGCGGAGGCCTGCTCTGGGGGCATGGTGTTAAGAGAAACTGTGAAGACATCCTCCAGAGCAGCGAGTCGTCGCCGACTCGTGATCAGAACCATGCAGCCACTTGCGCCGGGCATCAACGGTTGAATCTGTTCATGGCTGGTCGCGTCGTCGAGCAGAATCAAGACCCGCTTATCCCGCAGTAGCGCGCGCCACATCGCCGACATAGCATCCACGCCAACCGGAATTTGGCGCCCATCCATCCCCGCTGCCTGTAGGAGGACACTCAGGGCGTCAGCTGGCTCGACGGCTCGCTGGCCAATGGCATAGCCATGCAAGGAAACAAACAATTGCCCATCTGGGAAAAGAGGCGCAAGCCGGTGCGCTGCGTGAATTGCAAGTGCGGTCTTACCGACACCGGCCATACCGTCGATAGCCAGGATACTACTAGTGGCTTCGTCGATGACCGCCGTCCGCAGCACAGTCTCAAGTTCCTCATATCGGCCGACGAAATTAGACGTGTCGCGGGGGAGTGTGAACATTGTGCTTACACGGGTACTTGAACTGCTCGCCGCCTGAAGCTTCGATTCAATACGGTGGAGGCGAGCATTAACTTCGTCAGCATCAAGGCGGTGGACCAATTCTGTCACACCAGACATGGCAACGACCTGCCGGAGAGCAGTGATGAATGAACTGGTGACCTCTTCGACCAACCAATCGAGTTCCACGCCTGTGGATTCGTAAAATGTTCCCTGCTTTAGATCGCCTTCCACCAGCTCTGCTACTGGTTCCATTTGTGCAGCAGTAGCCGCGATCAAGTCGCGTTCCAAAGTGGAGTCATCAAGTTTGCATGAGAGGCGCAGCGGGGCAGAGAAGCACACACACAGCGCGCTTTCGAGAGCTTCATGACTCTCAGGGAGAGTCTGATCAATGACATGTTCGATCGCTAGAGCCATAGCATTTCGTAGCGCGCGCTCATCTGGCGAACCTCTGATACGTCTCAGCAACGCGTCACCGCCCAGCCCTACCAGCCAGCCCACGAGGGCATCTATCAGTAGCATCGACGTTTGCTGTCCTTACCCGAGGCAGACGGATGAACTGTGTCCGCCGACGTAAGTTCCCAATGATACAGAAAGCACTCACATTCGCTCACTGCTAGAGGGCCTCCGAGGTAAAGCCTACGCAAGTAACAGGCTAGGCTCTGATCACGCTCACATGACCCTTAAGGGCCGGGCCTCTTCTCAGCTCAGCCCGGTAGCAGGACGCTTCGGGTGAGAGATTCCAAGCTCGGGAGAGGAGACCCGGCTCCCTCGAGGGCGGTGGCAGGAGCCTATGGCGCGAGGCCGCTGCGCGAGAGGATCGCTCGCCATGCGTCCATCGCCGCCATCGCCGCATCACGAACGTCGAAGCGCTCGACGGTGCTGCCCGGACACTCGCGCAGGATCGTCAGTGCCGGAGTCTCGCGGGTCCCCCAGGACATCTCGCCGATGTGCGCATGGCACTTCTTCGGGTCGCGGCCGCCATGCTTGCGCGTGTTGTCGACATCGGCGACCAGTGTGAGAGCGGCGTCGCCGCGAACGGCGCCACGGATGTTGTCTGCTGTCGCCGATGACACGCTGCGGTCACCTGCAATCGCGTCCGGCAGCTCGTGGCAGGCGCGGAAGAACGACAAGGCGGTGGCCTTCCACTCCTCGTGGTGACCGGACGCCCTGCCGCTATACACCTCGGTGACTGCGTGGTAGGCCGCCTCCACCTCGTGCCACTTTTCCTGCCACGGTCGCTGCTTCTCGATGAGGGCCGTGATGCCGAACTCCTCATCAGAGACGGCCCCCTCGTCATGGAACGACACATGCACCGTCTTTGCGGTCGATCCACACGATAAACAGGGGGCGTCGTCATCGAGGCCGTCGCGGCTGGCCCCACAGGAGGTGCAGGTCACTGGCCAACGATCGTCGTCGTGCGTCACCCCGCCATTCTTCCGTCGCCCCATCGGAAGCGCGCACGGATGCGAGCAATGGCTCGTGGTGCCCACCCGCGGGTCTCCGCCGCCGTGGAAATCTGGGCCGGGCACACGGCCAGAGTCACCGCGTCCATCGCCCGGTCCGCGGGTCCCACCTGCCGCGCGCACTGCCATCCAGGAGTGGATCGAGAAACGGCGCCACCGTGGCCAAGGCCTCGTCCAGCCTTCGTGCCGTCGGCAGGAGGGAGCGTCCGGCCTCAGCGGCGTAGCCAGGTTCCCACAGGGCCCGGTCCGGGACGGCGAACCGCTCCGGCAGCTGCAGGCCGCGGCGTTGCGCCTCGGATCGCAGCGCGGCCATCTGCGGCGCGGCCTCCACCGACACAGCAAGAACGATGGCGACGAGGTCGACGAGGTCGCGGAAGCGCGTCGACGGCGCCTGAGTGGGACCGTGCCGCTCGACGATCGCGCACACCTTGTCTGCGACGTGATCGACGAGCGGATAGGCGCGATACCCGTGCTGCTCTACGTCGGGCATGACCACGCGGGCCAGCGGCGGCACGTCCTCGGGCTCACCGGTCATGCGGAGATCGGTGCCCACCAGGTCGACGTGGAATTGGACCCACACCGTATTCCCCACGAGCGCGGTCACGGGGAGGCGGACGCCGCCGGTATCGACGACCGGCCGAGGAGTGCCGATCTCGAAGCGGAACCAGTCGCCAATGTCGAGGGCGGCCGCTCGGCGCAGGTCCGTCTCGGCGATCTCCCGGGCCACCTCGCGGTAGACGTCGATGTCGATGGTGCCCCGGACACCGATGTCACGGGCGAGCAGCGCAGTCGCCCCCTTGATGACCCAGCCCTCGTCCACCAGGTAGAGGCGCTCCAGGAGGCGGTCGTACGCCATCTGGCGTTGGAGCTGCTGCAGGGTCCAGCGGCTCCTGCTGGCAAGATCCCTCAGCTTGTCGGTGAGCGCTCGTCGGAAGGCACCAGGGCTTCCGTATGAGCGGCCGTTCGTCACCGGCGCCGCGCTTCCGCACGGGGACTAGCTGGCAGCTTCCCGTTGTGCTCGGGGGAGGAGCGTGCGACGTGGGCTCTCGCCTCCTCCATCCATTGCGACGTCTCTGGGTCGCCGACCAGGTCGAGGAGCCAGCGAAGCAGCGCAAGGCCGTCCCCGCGCCGTAGACCGAAGCGAGCCGCGTGGGGGCCGAGTGCGTCGGCGAACGTTCCTGGATAGTCGTAGATGGAGCGAACGGCGTCGGCGATGACCTGCGCCACTGCTCCGGGGTCTTCCTTGTCGTCGAGGAGGTCGGCAGCGATGCGGGACGGCCGCGTGACCGGCATCCCATGGAGGACGACCCACTCTCTCGGGGAAACGGATCGGTGATGCAGCCGGACGTCGTTACGGCGAGACTGCCGCCGCACCGGGAGCGTGAACTCATGGCGATCCGCGGGAAGGTGCCCGAGGCCGTACAGCGCCGCGGCGGAGCGGTGGGAGACGACCCCCTGCTCCGGCGTTCGCTCCCACGCCGGAACTTCGGGGGCGAGCTGCAGCCACGCTGCTCGAAGCCTGAGGTGATCCGGTGGTGGCGCCCCGGTCAGGCGGTACACCCCCTGGGTCACCCGGTCCAGGACGCCCGTCGTGGCGAGGCGTTGCAGGGTGGCCTTAGAGACGCCGGCGCGCTCGGCCTGACGGCGCGTGACGAGCCCCCACTGGTCCTCAGCGAGCGCGGCGAGGCGGTTGAGGGTCGGATACCGTTGCACTACTGCACTATAGCTCACTACTGAGATACTTTGCAGAGCTACATGCAGCGACATGCTGCATGCCATCTCATCTATGAGCTACTGTGCAGGATATAGCTGGCGAGAGGTGCGGTTGGCTCACTGGTCGTCGCCCCTCGACGAACTTGTGCAGGGGGACTAGGGGATAAGGATGCGGCGCCCGATCCGCAAGTGCGGGATCTCACCGCGGTTCACGCACTCGTACACGAACGCGCGGCTGATCCCGAGGACTTCCGCCACCTCCTCGACGCTGTACGTCAGCCGCTCCGGCTTGGGCTCAGTCGTCATCGGCCGATCTCGCGTTCGTGCGATGGCGGCTCGGGTGGCGGGTGCTCGCGCTGCAGCTCAGCGTCGAGATCGAGCCACGGCTCCAGCTCGCGAGTGGCCTCCTGGAGTGCGGCGCGCAGCTCATTCGGATGTTCAGCCCACCACCCAGGGTGGGAGAGCGCAACCTCGTCGTCGCGGATCAGCTCGTCGACGTCAGGCAGAGTTGTGGCAGTGTCGAGCGCGTCGACCAGCTCGTCGACGTGGTCGAGCCACCATTCCGGGTGCGAGAGCACGAGCACGGAACTGCCCCCCTCGTACTCCGCAGAATCCCGCAAGGCGAGTTCCCCCAGCGCGCGAAGATCAGTCCCGGCGCTGCCCGCCTGACCCGGACGCATCACAGCCCTGAGGCGAGCTACCGCCAGGCGCTGCTGGCCAAGCTCATAGAAGAGGCCCAGGAGGTAAGCTGCGCCACCGCCGACGACCTTCCCGGTGAGCTGGCCGATGTGCTGGAAGTACTCCGAGCCCTGACCGTGACGGCAGGGACGTCTTGGCCGCAACTCCTCGCGCTCGCCGAGGACAAGCGCAGCCGGCGCGGCGGCTTCGGAGGAAGGATCTCCCTCGAATCAGTGGAATGAGGCAGCAGCACGGTTGAACCCCTTCCCAGTGCGTGAGACCTGCACTCGTAGCCGAGAAGGGGAAGTCAGCGCGTAGACCCCGTTGCAGTTACGCGCGAACCGGCCCGCCACTGAGCTGATGTTTACCATGTCGGCGACCTGGCGCGGGCCGGCCGCGGCGGCGCGTCGCAGATGGGGCAGCGCGGCGTGAGCGCAATACAGCAGGCCGAGGACGTTGAGTTCCACCCTCTGCTGCCACTCGGCCAGCGGCGGCCCGGCCGTCGGGCCGAGCAGCATGACCCCAGCGTTGTTGACCAGCGTGTCCCAGCCGGCCCAGCTCGGTGGCCGTGCGCTCCACCGCGGCCGCGGCCTGTTCCTGGTTGGTGACGTCGCACTCCAGCACCAGCGCGGTGCTGCCCTGGCTCCTGATGTCCGCGGCCAGTTTCTCCAGCCGGTCCCGCCGCCGCGCGGCCAGCGCCCCACCGCCGCCCCCCGATCGGCCAGCACCGCTGCCGTGGCCGCACCGATGCCACTCGACGCTCCGGTTACCAGCGCGACCGTGCCCTCCGGCGCCGGCTTCACCGGCCTGCGGCCGCCCGCCCCGCGGCAACCTCAGCTGGGCCGGCCTGAACCCCGCTGGCACCTGCCCCGCCCCCGCCGGCGACGGCGCCAGGTGCGAGGCTGACCTGCGCACCGGAAGGACAGCCATGACCATTAGCAACAGCGAACTCCCCGGCATTCTCAACGGCCTGATTTCGCGCAAGAGCATCGACTGGGTAATGGAAGAACAGCCCGTTGGCTGGCAGCCCGACGCGTGGGAAGCCCACTGGGAGAACCACCAGCTGCCCTGCCCCCACGTGCTCGATGAACTGAAGTCAGAGATCCGCGAGCACGAGAAGATCCGGCGGAAGTTCATGCTCGACACCTACCGCGACCGCACCCCAACCGAGCTGTTCATCGCCGTCATGGCCTGGGGCCTCGGCGACGATCGCCGAGGCGCCACCAGAGCCGGGAGGATACTCAGCCAGGCCAAGGCCGAGACAGTGATCAAGGCCGTGGTGGACGCAACCCGCCAGGGCGGGGCAGGCGCCGGCTACGGCACGTACTACACTCCGGGCAACAAGCTCAGGCACCTGGACGTCGCGTTCATCACCAAGCTCATCCACTTCGCAGGCTACGAGTCGGAGCACCGGCCACGGCCGCTCATCTACGACAAGCTCGTCGCGACGGCCATCACCCGGCTGCCCACGGCACCGCTGCTGCCAGACATCGAAGACATCGTTACCACCGTCGCCTACAAGCGCTACTGCCAGTGGGCTCAAGACACGGCGACGGAACACGGAACTGAACCTGCCGTCGTCGAGTGGGCGCTCTTCGCCCTCGGAGCAGAGATACGGAACGAACTCCGGGCGGAGCGTGCCCGCCGACGCCAGAGGCGCTAGGAAAGGACAGATCGATGAGAAGGACCGGCGGACAACTTATTGAGAACCGCGGATGCGACCGACGCCATACGGGTGCCCTGGACAACTGTCAGCAGAACCTACACGCGCGCCGACGAAGTAACCCGGCTCTGCGGCAGGCAAGGTCAGCAGGAACATCGACATCCGGTCATGCCGATGTGAGTGTGGGCTTGGGGTCGCTCTGCGGCTGTCGGCGCGCGAGTCCGATGAGAGACCGCCGTTTAGCTAGCGAGCCTGTGCGGCTTGGGAATCGTATCCTTATCTCATGGTCACTCCGGTCCGATACAACGTCGCAAGCATGTCCGGGCCTTCTGATGTCTACTCGCTGATTTACGCATGATCCGCATTGAATCTCGGGCTAATCGTGAAAGACATATCATTCGACATCGGCAAGCGGGCATGCTAAAAACGAGCTGCTCATCGAACAATTGAGGACTGGAATCTGATGGCGGGAACACTATTGAGCGTCGGTTCCGGCCTGCTCGGAGTCATACTGGGCGTAACCAGCAGCTGGCTTCTGGTGCGAAGGCAGCATCAGTTGACAATCACCTTGGACCTACATCGTGAGTTTAATAGCGGACAGATGGCAAGGTCACGACACGTGGCAGGCAAGCTAGTACTGGAGCATCACAATAAGACATACCTTGAACTATATCAGCAACTTAGCCCTGAGCAAATGCAAGACATTTGGAATGTGGTCTACTTCTATCAGCGTCTCTGGTTGCTTATCAAGCACGGACATATTCGCAAGGACTATGTGAAGGAATTGTTCGCGGACGTCTTCTACTATTGGCTGACTATTAGCTTTCAATCACAGTTGGTACCCATCGAAACGCACTCGGCACATCACATCGCGGACCTTCGGGATTGGATGGACGGACATACTACAGATGAAGAGCGCCGCCGATGGAGCGAAGCGGCGGCAACGTGGGATAGGTTGGATGACGGGCGCGAAGCGTAGGTTCCGTCGAACAGGCAACGAACGCGTAGCAGTATGAATATCATGCGCCCTCGGCTCGTCGATATCCACCATGCATGGATAAACATCAGTCGAGCCGGGAGTTGCAGGCATTTCCGGAGCATCACGTATCTCCGGCTGCTGCCATCTTCCGGTCGCTGGGATCGTCCATCGAGGGTGGAAGCGCCTGGTGGCGTTCCTGAGTCCCGGTTGTCCGGTCATGCCGCGGTCCGGTATGGCCGGAGGTGGCGTTTGCTGCCCGACTTGGGTGACCTGCACGGCCGCTCGCCGGATGGCGTGGCAGACTGGCCCGATGGTCCTGTTCCGCCTCAATGGCGAGGTAAGTTCTGACAACCTGAGCGCGATCCAGCCGCTGCTTGTGCAGTTCACCGGCGGCCGCGTCACTTGGACCCCGGAAGGCCTGCACGTGGAGGGCGCGATGGAAGGTACCGATGCCCGCGACGTGAACCGCCGGCTGCTATCGGCGCTGCGGCGCGTCGAGAAACGCACGCGGCTGCGTGCTGAATGGACCGCGGGCGGTACCACTTACCGGTTCTTCGATTACGTACCTAAGTGCGAGCGACCCGCATAAGATCCATCCAGCAATGGCATCCCGACCATGCAGGCACCGCCGCGAATGCGCTCACATGCCGCCGAGCGCGCATGCGGCACCGGTGACCTGGTTGCCAGGCGACGGCGGCAAAGGCGGCTGGCCGACTTCGGACGGCGGGAGGAAGCCTCAGGCGCGTCAGTCGGCGATGGGCTCCCAGATCAGCTCGGCCACGTCGATGACCAGGTCGGGGCCGTTCTGGGCGGGATCGCGGGAAGCGCGGACCTCGCCGGTGCAGACGCAGACCGCGTCGTTAAGCCGGCGATAGGGCTCGCGGTCGGCCTGGTGGAACACCGACCCGACGATCTGGCGGCGTTCGGGCGGGTAGGCCCGGCCGTACCCGTGCCACTCCACCATGATCACGGCGCCGTCGTCGGCCTCGATGACGGCCCGGAAGTCGGGCCGGAAGGGACCGGCCGCGCCCTCCTTCCGGGGGAAGTTCGCTCCGCGGAACCGACCGGTTACCGACCCCTCGCAGCGTCCCTCGGCGATGAAGAACATCTGCTGCCAGCCGCCGTCCAGGCCGACCGCCCAGCTCTCGGGATAGGTAAAGCGGATGCGATACAACGGCTCAAGCCTCATCAGCTACTCCTGCCCGAACTTCTCAGCCCAGCTTGGGCCTGGCACGGCAACGCGCAGCCCAAGCCGCCGCGTCCGCGGTCCGTGCACAGATGATCGTGCCACCTGGGCAGGCTCATTGACCATGTACGCGTGGCCACCCGGCCCGGCGCTGTGATCAGTCTTCGCGGCCGGGATCTGGCGATGGCGGCAGGTATCCCTGCGCGACCAGGCGCTGCGCCCCGGCAGCGTATGCCGCGGGATCGTCGGGGGCGGTCGTGGCCAGCCCGTCGACGTACCGGTTGAACATGCAAAACGTGGCCGCGATCAGCACCGTGTCGTGAATCTCCACGTCCGACGCGCCCGCGCTGCGGGCCTGGGCGACGTGCCCGGCGGTGACCGCGCGCCCGCTGCGTGCTACCGCCGCGGCGACCGCGAGCAGGGCTTTCACCTTGGCGGACACCGGCGCACTACCGGGATCGGCCCGGACCTGCTCCACCACGGTCATCCCCCCCGGCAGCTGGGCCGCGGCACAGACAGAGTGCGACGACGCGCAGTACCGGCAGTCGTTGAGCGCGGACACGTAAGCCGCGATCAGTTCCCGCTCGCCCCGGATTAGGGTGCTCGGCCCGCGCAGCAGCACCTCGCACAACTCGCTCAGAGGGCGGGCCGTCTGCGGGCGGTAGCGCAGCAAGCCGCGGATCCCCGGCTCGGCGGAGTTCAGGGCGATGTACGGCATGCATGCTCCTGACTTACGCGAAGAAACTGGGCATGTCATGCAGCATCGGTGCCAGCCAAGGCCCCGGTCAACAAGCTGCGCGCAGCCGTCCCGGCAACTGGGCGGGCAGGATACGACGCCGCAAGCCAACGCCCGCCATCCTGCCGAGCGGCCCCTGACCGGCACCATACCCGCACCCCCCCGAACCGCATACTGGCCGCCTGCAAGCCCTCTGAGCACCTGATCAAGCCCGCGTCTCCTGCGCTCAGGTCACAGGAGACGCCCTACATTGCCCGATGAGCGTGCGCGCCCATGAGGGTTATGCCGGTGATCCAGATGCCGATGACAGTGCCAGGGGTGTTTCGGTGGTCAGGGCTGAATTAGCTCACGGGTCCGAGTCGACCTGCCGGCCGCGGCGAACCTGCGGGATACTACTGGCAGTGCAACCCATCCGTGCGTCGCTGTGCCCATCGCGTGAGGTCTGGCAGGGTCGGGTAGATGAAGCCCAACAGGTCGGTTCCGCCAGCGACCGTCGTGCCCGTCCTTTCCTATCCGGACGTGAGGGCGGCGGTGAGGTGGCTGAGCACGGCGTTCGGCTTCGCTGAGCGCACGCGGATTGGCGAGAGTCACCGGGCGCAGATGAGCATCGGCGCGGATGGAGCAGTGATCGTCGCTGAACGGCGGGGGGAGAAGCCAGCTCAGGACGACGGGGCGACGCACCTCATCCGTGTCAGGGTCGAGGATGTCGGTGCCCAGTTCGAGCGTGCCCGTGCGCACGGAGCACGCGTGCTCGAACCGCCCACAGATCGGGAGTACGGCGAGCGGGACTGCACCATGGAGGACTTGGCGGGCCATCGATGGCAGTTCGCCGAAACCGTGCGGGACGTGGCGCCCGAGGATTTCGGCTGCAAGACCGTCGCGCCTTGGCCCGACCGTCGTAGCGTCTGACGGCCTCACCGATCCCGCAGGCCGCCCGGGCGGCTTGATCGGCGGCCACGGCTTATTTGACGAGTGGTACTCAGCCACGAGATCCATCTTCCCGATGATGCTGGCGGGCAGACCAACGCACGCACATGCCGCTCCTGGTGTGTGCTCTGGGCCGGTCAGGTGGCTGGCGGCTGCTGGTCGGCGGCCGCGGGCTGGTGATCGCACGGTGACTGCCATGCGTACCGGTCCGCCAGCTTCGCCGGTCACCACGATCGCCGGGGTGATAACGCGGATGGAAGCGATCGGGGCCGGGCTTCCGGCCGGCGACGGCTGGCGTGTTTCAACCGCATGTACCTGGAGGTGACCCAGCAGCTCAACACTGGGCTGGGCCAAGGCTTCTTCGCCGACCCCGCCTTCATGACCCAGCTCGACTTGAGTTCGCGGGCCTGTACTTCAGCGCGGCCGACACGGCAGATGACCCGGGCGGCGGCGCCGCTGGCCTGGCGGCCACTCGTGCAGCAGCACGTCAATGCCGGGATCGAGCCGGTCCAGTTCGCCCTGGCGGGCATGAATGCCCACATTAACCACGACCTGCCGCTGGCCGTCGTCGCCACCTGCGCGGCCCTGGGCACCTCGCCCGGGGCGGGCGCGCACTTCGCCGACTACCAGAAGGTGGACCAGCTGCTGGATGCCGCCGAGCAGTGGGCGCGAGCGCTGTCGCCCAGTTGCCATACTTGGTACAAGAGTCTTCGTTGCATGTAGTTCAGCGGGGAGCCACCGTAATGAGCAGTGATTGGGACCGGTCTCCCGGTGGTACGCCGTTCGGGTCTTCGCCTAAATCCCAATCGAGAACATCGCAAAATGCTCCCCAGCGGACGTCGCGTCAGAACGAAGCGCGTGACAAGCTGCTAAGCCGCTTTCTGTCAGCAGCATTGTCGCTGATCTTTACTGCGCTCGTGCTTATCATGCCGCCGGTTGTTAATAAGCAGCTAGCTAGCGACGAGAAGGTGATTGAGAAACCTTTGATCGCTGCGATGGTAGCGCTTGCGCTAGTTGCGTTCTCGGCTTGGCGGAAACGCTTTGCCATCAGTGTGGCGGTACTGTGCGTTATCGTGGTTGCCGCTCAGCTGAGTGTTTACGTAGCTACAACCGCACCCGGCCGGGATGCAGCATCAGTAACCAGCGATTGGGTCAACCTACCGCTAGCTGACGCCTATAGGCACATCATTCCGGTCAACCAGCCAGACGTGTTCGGCGAAGCGAGCGTCGAGTGGTCTGGCTCCAACGTTACTTTGAAGCTTCGCTCGAAGACCGGTACCACTCAGCAAGGCATCTACCAGCGGCCGCCGTCCCGCACGACGGGAGTCTACTTCGCCGCTACCGTCACCAACGTCGTCGGCGGCGATGCGGTTATATGTCCTCTACTGTTCGGCATTACTGACAACCGCAACTATTTTACTTTCCGCATACAGGATGGCCCTGGCGGCTCTCCCGAAGCAGTTGCTTATCAGATCATTCAGAACTCAAGCAGATTTACCTCTGGATTCCATGCGCTCCTGTTGGGGCAGGACGACGACATCCCATATTACAATACCTGGAATATTATACAGCCAAGTGCGAGTAATCAGACTCGGCTAGCCATCCTCATTGAGGGGCATTACGGGCAGTTTTTCGTCGACGGACGTCGTGTCTTCCAAAGAGTGATCGATTATTTGCCAAACTACACTGTAGCAGTCGGCACAACAGTTCTCGCGAATAATCTGCAAGACGCGGCCAATTGCACTTTCAAGGACGTCGTATTCCGCGCTGAACCGTCGTAATGCCTTGTGCGTTGGCAGCACTCTATGGGCCATACTCTCATGCCGCAATGGGTGTTAGGCGGGCTCACTGCGTGCCTCGCACGCTGTTCGAGGTTTGCTAGCGGCGGCTAAGTATCCGTGCTGCGCCCGCAGCGATGGTTGTGACGAGTATCCATCCGGCGGCCACAAGGATGTAGGAGAACCACTGCTCGGCTCCAGCGGGATTGAAGGCGTGCTTTTGGCCGAGGTCGACTACTGGCAGCAGCAGGTCAAGGGTGTAGATGACCGGGTTGAAGTGGGGTGCGGTGGCGGGCTGGAGTGGTGCAGGTGGCGGGATGGCGAAGATGATGCTGCCGGTCGCGAGCAGGATGATGAGCCAGGCGAGGGCCCGCCAGGGCTGGTAGCCGTATCCGACCGTGACATCCTGGAGAAGGCTCCAGATTCGGGTCAGCGGCGTTTTGGCTTGGCGCTGGTTGCGTTCCCTGGCGTAGAGGACGCTGCGGGCCTGGGCGGGCTGCCCGGCGCCGTTGTAGTGGGCTGCGAGCTGCTCGTATGGCTGGGGCTGGCCTCGTGGATCTCGGGCGAGCCACTGCAGCCGCTGTGATGCGGGCAGTTGAGGGTCGAGCGCCTGGTAGGTCAGGCCGTCGAGATGCATTTCCTCAGGCCAGCAGCCGGGATCGTCGCGCAGGATGCCGATTTGGGCGTGGCTGAGGTCCACGAGCCCTTGGATGGGTTCGGCTGGCCGGAGCGAGAAGTCGCGTGCATGAAGCATCGGGGCATAAAGAGCGATGCCGGCAGGGTTGTGAATTTGGCTTTTCGTGAGGGTGAGCTCGCCGCCGACGGTGGTTCCCGCGAGCCTCATGACGCCCTGTGCGGTCATCTCGTCACAGAACAGGTCCGCGCCTATTTGAGCTCGTGACATGCGGCATGCTGTCTTGCCGGGGTTGTCAAGCGCCGTTCTCATCAGCGATGCGTGCTGCCCTACCCGGATAGTCCGCAGGTTCACCTCGCCGCGTGCGCGCATGCTGGTGAGAATGAGCGCTCCGCCGATCGAGGCGCCCTCGGCGGCGAGTGCCTGAGGCGCGCCGCTGGCATCGAGTTCCGCGCCGGCCAGGTTCAGATCGCCCGCGATCTCGGTGCCTGCAAGGGTGCTCTGGCCCTTGCATCTGAGGTCAGCGGCGTGGAGGAAGCCGATCTTAGCCCGGCTTAGGTTTATTGCCAGGCCACCGGGATTGCTGAGGGTCGCCTCGGCGAGCGTGAGATTGGCGCCCAGACGGGCGCCGACCATTCTGATTTCACCTTGCGAAGTGAATCTGTGGGCGAAGAATACACCCGCATCGACAGTCAGGCCGCCCGCGCTGAGAGCGACACCGCCTGGGTTATTGAGCCTGGCGTCCGACATGACCATGCTTCCCGCGATGTGGCAGTTACGCATCCGGACCAGGCCGTCAACGGCCATTCCATGGCAGTCGAGCTTTCCGCCAACGCTGGCGTTGTCGGCGACCAGTACCCGCTGACCCGGGTAGCTGATCCGTGCGCCGTTCAGCGCCACGGATCCTGTGACAACTGCCACCTCGACTGAGAGTGATCCATGTGTCTTCAGGCCGACGCAGTCGAGACCACCGTCGACGGCTAGGCCGTAGGCTGCCACGGCCTCCCCGTTATTCGGCGAACCGATGGTTGCATTGTGCAGACACACTTGACCAGCGACTTTGGCCTGCTCGAGCCGCAGCACTCCGGAGATGGCAGATCCCCAGAAATTCAGAATTCCATCCAGGCGCATCCTCGTTCCGTTGAATGCAGGCAGGGTGCAATCCACCAGGCGAACTGTCTTGGTCGAAGCTTCGACTAGCCGAAGCTCCTCCTCGAAGGAGCAATACTCACAGACCAGCGGCCAGCACACAGTCGCACCCATAAGATCAAGGCGCCCGCTGATTCTGGCACCCCGCAGGCGAACCGCTGGAGCCCATCCGGGCTCGGCTTCGCCCGCGCCAAGCAACAGCTCTCGAATCACCGCAGCCCGGATAACACGGCCTGATCCCCAGTCCCTTGCGGTGGCAAGGTCATCAGCCGACGGGTCGCCGGTTCGCAGGTCAATCCAGGAACCGCGGGAAGATGCCGCCCACAACCGACGTTCGGCCTCACTGCGATGCGCAGACCCCACGCGGACAATTTTCAGGCCCCAAGGTCACCAATAGCCAGCCCCAGGGCACCAGAACATCAACGTATCTGTCCATCGCTAGACGCACTCTCATGCCGCCGACGATACGGGGGGTGAGCGTTACTCAGCCGCGAAGCAGGCCGAAGTCAGCGACTCGCCGAGATGTCGTCCCCGTCGATCCACT
>Ga0335081_10007285_pt1 | contig 17687 bp, 18 predicted proteins | sample Lox_Sample_35_FD_206713 | JGI IMG/M metagenome (GOLD analysis project Ga0335081, IMG submission 206713) | Soil microbial communities from Loxahatchee National Wildlife Refuge, Florida, United States - Lox_Sample_3.5 | ecosystem: Environmental > Terrestrial > Soil > Wetlands | place: USA... | reverse complement strand
GACGCTCTCGACGCCGGCCAGGCCGCGCTGGTCGCGGTCGGTGAGCCGACGATCGCGGACGGGGTCGAACGGGCGATCATCCGATCGTCCAAGACCTTCAAGCACGATATGAACATCGCTACCGACGAGCTGGCCAAGGAGATGACCGACGCGCTCAAGCAGACGGAAACTGCCGCGAAGAGCTAACCGATACCCAAGTGCATGAGCGGCCGAGCGCGCTGAGCTCCCTCAGCCCGCTCCGTCCGCACAACAACACGAAAAGGCATCCGTGCTCGCCAATCCGCCACTTCAGGAGGCGGTGATCGTCAGCCCGGAGCGCGAGCGTCACGAGAAAGGAAACGCAATGCACGCCGTCGTCATCAAGGCCACGATCACCGACCGAGACGCCCTGCCGACTACGCTCACCGAACTCGTGCCGGTTGTCTCGGGCGCCCCAGGGTTCGTTGCCGGCTACTGGATCCTTCTCGGACAAGACCAAGGCATCTCGATCCTCATTTTCGACACCGAGGACTCGGCCTCGCTGCAAGCGCTTGCGACCCAAGTAGCCGGCACCGAGGTAGCGACAATCGACAGCGTCGACGTCGGCGAAGTCAGGGCTCAGGCATAGGATCGTGTGTTCAAGCTGTGCTCGGAGTCGGCTCACCAGCGCAATGTGCCCGGCGCTCCTTTGAATGGGCCGATGAGCTCAGTGCTGATCCATCCCCCGTAAAAGTCGCCCTCCTGCGCGAGGACGCGTTCGTCGTCGAGCCAGGCCGCGTCGATCCGACCGGGGTAGAAGGCGAAATGGCCTCTGAGCGTCTCGTAGGCGAGGGAGGGTTCGGGGTAGGTCCAGGCCACCGCCTCGTAGCGCCGATTGCCGATGAGGGCGTCGAGGTACCGGGCCGCGCCCTTGAACTCGCAGCGAGTGGAGCGCCGTCGGCTGGGCACCAGGAGATCGATCCGCACGTCATCCTGCGGGACGTAGATCGTCGGCGGGTGGCTCGTCTCGAGTACGCGCAGGGCATGGCCGGAGTCCGCGAGGATTTGTCCGGCGAGGTCGACTCGGACGTGGCGCGGACAGGGCTCGACAGCGGGCGGCCGCGGGTAATCCCACACGTTCTCCACGGCTACCTCACCCTGTCTGGGATCTCGGGCACGGGCTCTACGCCGATCTCGGCGTTGGCTGGATGTGGAGCCTGCCGGCGCCGGGCCAGGGCGCTCGGCCACCACACGCGCGCGCCAAGGTCTAACACGAGCGCCGGAACGAGCACCGAGCGCACGACGAACGTGTCGAGCAGGACGCCGAAAGCGATCGTGAAGCCGAGCTCGGTGAGCGTCTTGAGCGGCAGTGTGGCCAGCATCGTGAAGGTTCCGGCCAGGACGATGCCGGCGGAGGTGATGACGCCGCCGGTCACGGCCAGGCCGCGCAGCATCCCGCGGCGAGCGCCGTGGCGAAGCGTTTCCTCCCGGGTCCGCGCCATCAGGAATATGTTGTAGTCGACTCCGAGCGCGACCAGGAAGATGAAGGCAAGGAGCGGCAGCGTCGAGGTCTCGCCCGGATAGCCGAAGACATGCGTGAAGATCACGGCGGAGATGCCCAGAGCGGCGCCGAAGGAAAGGATCACGGTGACGATCAGGAGCAACGGCAGCGTGACCGCGCGCAGGAGCAGGACGAGGATGAGGAACACGACGAGCAGCACGATCGGGACGATGAGCCGATTGTCGTGGGCTGCGGCGACGTCGAAGTCCTTCTGCTGTGCCGTCGGCCCGCCCACCAGCGCCGTGGGGCTGGCGGTGTGCGCGGCAGCGCGCAAGCGCGGGATCAGGTTCTCCGCCTCGGTTGAGTACGGATCCGGCCTGAGGATCACCGAGAATCTCGCTCCGGGTCTTCCGAGCTCGACGGCGCCGACGGCGGCCACGCCCGGCACGGCGTGGATTGCCCGCTCCACGGCCGGCAGCGCCGCGAGGTCGCGGACAACGACGTCGGTGGGTGCGTTGGACCCGGCCGGGAAGGCCTTGGCGATCAGCTGCTGGCCCTGGACGGACTCGACAGCACCGCGGAAGTCCTGGGTGTTGGTCAGCCCGCTGGAGAAGCTCGCCACCCCGATGCAGCCCACGCCGAGCAGCACAGCGGTGGTAACCCATACGCGGCGGGGACGGGCGGCGACGCGCTCCCCGACCCGCCGCCAGAATCCGTGCGTCTCGTCGGCGCCCTCGGAGCCGAGGCGCGGGACGAAGGGCCAGAAGGCGCGCCGACCGCCGATGACCAACCCGGCCGGGAGCAGGGTGAGCATCGCGAGCATGGCCAGCGCCACGCCCATGGCGCCGATCGGCCCGAGTCCACTGGTGCCGTTGACCTCGGCCAGCGAAAGGCAGAGCAGCGCGACTATCACCGTCGAGCCTGACGCCACCACGGCCGGTCCGGCGCGGCGCAGCGCCTGGCGCATCGCCTGCACCGGTGACTCGTGGCGGCGCAGCTCCTCGCGGTAGCGCGCGACGAGCAGCAGCGCGTAATCGGTGCCGGCTCCGAACACGAGCACGGGCAGGACGCCCGCGCTCTGGCCGTTGACGGTGACCCCCGCCTCGGCGATCGCCCACCCGCAGAAGCGGGAGAACGCCTCCGCCATCAGCACGCTGAACAGTGGGATGAACCAGAAGATGGGCGAGCGGTAGATGATGATCAGCAGCACGAACACCAGCCCGGCCGTGGCCAGGAGCAGGGTCCCGTTGATCGAGGCGAAAACGTTGACCGCGTCCCGGGAGAATCCGGCCGGTCCGGAGACCTTGACGGTCAGGCCGCGTGAGCGCAGGGGCGCCATCCGGCTTTCGACCTGCCCCACCGAGGACTTGAGGAGCGTCTCCTCGCCGCGCGGGTTCAGGTTGACGATCAGCAGCGCCGTGGTGTGGTCGGGCGAGACCCGGAGGAGCACGGCGCGGGAGCCGGTGACCGGAGGAGCGGCAGCCAGCGAGGCGCGAACCGCGTCGGTCGCGGCCAGATCTCGGGCCGAGAGGCCGCCGTCGCGGCGGACGACCGTCACCGCGGTGAAACGCTCGCCGGAGGGAAAGCGCTTGGCCAGCGTGAGCTCCTTCACGGACTCCGAGGAGCCGGGCAAGAACGACGATTCCTCGTTCTTCTGGATGTTCTGGAAGCGCTGCGCGAACGAGCCGCCAAGGCCGCCGAACACCAGCCACACGAGGACGATCCCGATCCGGGCGGCTCGCGAGGAGAAGAGGCGCTCGAGGACCCTCATGCCGCGGCCAGCTCGGCGTCTGCGGCCACCGCCCGGCGCAGCGCCTCCTCGAAGCCCACCGGCTCGACGTCGAACAGCTCCATCCCCGACGGGTCGCTGACGACCGTCGGCACGGCCAGGCCCTCGATCAGCGGCCTGGCCACTCCTGCGTCCACGGGCGTGACCAGCCCGATCCACAACGAGGACAGCCACGGGGTGATCAGCGGCACGGGCACCCTTGGTCGGTGCGGAAGGCCGAGCACGTCGGCCATGCGGTCGAGCATCTCGGCGTAGGTGAGTACGTCCGGACCGCCGATCTGGACATCCCGGCCGACGGACTCTTCCACCTGAAGCGCCTTGATCAAGTAGCCCAGGGCGTCGGCGACGGCGATCGGCTGGGTCGGGTTCTGCAACCAGGCCGGCGCGATCATCGCCGGCAGCCGCTGGACGAGGTAGCGCAGCGTCCGGTAGGACTCGCTCTGCGGCCCGACCACCATCCCGGCCCGGAAGTAGGTCAGCGGCGGCCCGTGCCGGCGGAGCAGCAGCGCCGTCTCATGCCGGCTGCGCAGATGCTCGGAGTGGGGGCGATCGCCGAGCCCACCGAGATAGATCACGCGCTCGATCCCCTCGTCCCGCGCCATCTCGGCGAACCCCGCGGCCGCGGCGCGCTCGCGAGGCGCGAAATCCTTCGGGGCGCCCCGTCCCATCGCGTGGATCAGGTAGTAGGCGGCGTCGATTCCGCGGCCGGCCCCGCGCAGGGTGTTGGGCCGCAGCGCGTCCCCAACGTGCAGCTCGAACCCGGCGCGCTCGAGCGCCTGCGGGCGAGTGCCGGCGGCACTTCGCACCAGGCACCGCACCTCGTGGCCGTCCGCGGCCAGGCGGGCCGCGAGGATGCCGCCGATGAACCCGGTGGCGCCGGTGACGAGTACGCGGCTGCTCATGCCGCGGCGTCGACCGTTCGGGGAGCGGGATGGGCCAACACCTCGCGCAGCTCAGCCAGCGCGCGGTCGCCAACGCGGTTGAAGGCCAGGGTGAGAAGAGGATCCGCGACCCCGAGCGGGCCCTTCAGCCTGAGCTCGGCGTCATAGGTGACCCGCGTCCCCGTAGCGGTGGTCTCGAGGGTGATGCGGTCGTGCGAGACGACGGTTGCGTTCTCGCCCACGAACGTGACCGCCCTCGGCGGCTCGTATTCGATGACCCGGTAGGTGAGCGGCGTCTTCCGTCCCAAGAACTCCGCCACCAGGCGAAACTCGGCCCCCTCGCCGATCGCGCCGGCGCCGACGCGCGCGGCCTCCACGACGCCGGGATCCCACTCGGCGCTCGTCGAGAAGTCGCTCAGGTACGCGAACGCCTCCTCAGATGTCCACCTGGTGTCGATGCTGGCTCGATATCTCGCCATGGCTTCTCCTTTAATTGGCAGGGGTCGAACTCAGTGCCACGCACTCGGCCCACAGACGGTCCCGCTCCACCTCGGTTTCCCGCGTTCCGGGCAGGAGGTGGGTGGGGCGGCGGCGACGGTCGTGCCAGAACCCGCCCGAGGTCTCCGCGGGCTCCGCGGCGGCGCCCAGCCAGACGATCGTGTCGGCCCCCTGATGCGGGCTGCGCAGAAGCGGCCGGGTCGCGCGGTAAAAGCGGGGGAGCGAGGACCGAACTCCGGGAGTGTCGGCCCAGCCCGGGTGCATGGCGTGCACCGTGACGCCGGTGCCGGCGAGTTGCTGCGCCCACATTTCGCTCAGTACCACCTCGGCGCGCTTGGTCCGCGCGTACGCCGTCGGCCCGTCGAAGTCCTCCTGCTCACTCTGCAGATCGTCGGCCCGGAGCTTCTGGGTGTACATCCCGCCCGAGGACACGTTGACGATCCGGGAGGGAATGCTGTGCTCGAGCGCGGGGATCAGCAGTTGGGTGAGCAGGAACGGCGCGATCACGTTGGTGGCCAGCGTGAGCTCGATCCCGTCCGCCGACAGCTCCCGCTCCTTGGTGAGAACGCCCGCGTTGTTGATGAGGACGTCGAGGCGCGGCGCCTCGGCGGTGAAGCCCTCGGCGAACTGGCGCACCGAGTCCAGGCGGCTGAGGTCGCACAATCCGAGGTGTACGTCCGCTTCGCCCAGGTGTTCGAGAATCGTCGCCCGGGCAACCTCGCCGCGTTCGCGGTTGCGGACGGCCAGCCAGACCGCGGCCCCCAGTCTGGCGAAGCCGTCCGCCGCCGCTAGCCCGAGGCCCGAAGTCGCGCCGGTGATCAACACCACCTTGCCCTCCATCCGCGGCAGCGCGGTCCAGCCACGGCTGCGAATGCGGTAGCCGATGCTGGTGTAGCCGCCGAGGACCGAGAGGTCGAGCGCGGTATCGAGCAGCGAGCTGGTCATCGCTCAGCGCGGGATCAGGACACCGTCGATGACGTGGATGACGCCGTTGGAGGCCGCGATGTTCGTCTTGATCACGCGGATCCCGCCGACCGTGACGACGCCGTTCTTCACCCGCACCCTGAGCGACTGTCCGTTCAGCGTCTTCACGGAGTGGCGCTTGACGAGCTGGGCCGCGGTGATCCTGCCCTTTACGACGTGGTAGAGCAGGACCGCCCGCAGCCTGGCGCGGTTGTGCTCGAGCGCAGTGACGGTCGCCCGGGGGAGCTTCGCGAATGCCGCGTCGGTCGGCGCGAACACGGTCAGCGGGCCCTTGCCCTCAAGCGCGCCGGCCAGGCCCGCCACTTGGGCTAGCTTGATCAGGGTCTTGAACTGGCCGGCCGCGGCCGCGGTCTGCACGATGTTGCCCTGGCTGCTGGCCGCCGAGCTGGCCGGGGCCAGGACCGCGACGGATATCGCCGCCAGCGCCGCCAGAGCGGCGATGTAGCGTTTGATTGAGTTCACCTTCGGTTACTCCTTTCAGATGCGTGCCGGCAGCAGCACGCGGTCGATGACATGGATGACTCCGTTTGACGCTTCGAGGTCGCCGGAGACGAGGCGGGCGCCGTCGACACGGATCACGCCGTGGTTGGAGATGGTCAGGTCCTCGCCCTGGAGGGTCTCGGCGGAGATCCGGCGGGTGATATCCGCCGCGGTCATCCGGCCCGGCACGAGGTGGTAGTTGACGACGTCGGCGAGGGTGTCGGGAGCGGCCAGCAGGGACTGCACGGCCCCGTCCGGCAGCCTCGCGAACGCCTCATCGCTCGGCGCGAACACCGTGTAGGGGCCCTCGTGCTCCAGCACGTCGTTCAGTCCCGCCCGGTCGATGGCGGTGACCAGGGTGCCGAGGCTTCCCGCGGCGCGCGCGGTCTGGAGGATGTTGACCGCGCGCCGGGGTGGCGGCGGTTCGCGGTCGGCCGTCCGGCGGGCGGCCGCGTCATGGCCGTCGAGGATCGCCGCGTAAATAAGCAGGGCCATGGCTGCGGCGACAATCAGCGTGACCAGCACGCCAATGGTGAAGAGGCCGGCTGTGCTCACCGCTCGCTCCGGGGGAGGACGACGGCGCCGAGCGACAGGATCGAGGGGACCCACAGCCCGACGAAGATGCCCTGGTCGTGCTGGCCGCCGAACCACAGGACGACCGAGATCACGAACGAAACGAACGCTGCCAACAGGACCAGCGATTTCGCCCGGACCTCAGGGGCGGCGCCGACGAATGAATGAACCTTCTGCACGAGAATCACCGTCCTTATACAAACTCTCTACAGGACCTCGACAAAGGTAACGGCCGACTCGCGTGCTGTCAAGAGTTTGTCGAAGTTGTGTATAATCTCGCCATGTCGGTGGGTGGTGGACATCGGATCGGGGAGTTCGCGCGCCGCGTCGGCGTCACACCGGAGCTGCTGCGTGCGTGGGAGCAGCGCTACGGGCTCCTGCGGCCCGTCCGCACGCCCGGTGGCTTTCGCCTCTACGGCGAGCAGGACGCCGAACGGGTGGCACGCATGCGTCAGGCCCTGGACGAGGGACTGTCCGCCGCCGAAGCGGCGCGCGCAGCGCTCGAGACCGCTCCCTCGCCCGATCGCCTGATTGACGACGCCAGGGCGCGCCTAATAGGCGCGATCGAGTCCTACGACGAAGCCGGCGTTCAGGTCGCGCTGGACGACGGACTGGCCGCCTTCGGGCTCGAGGCGTTCGTCCGCGATCTCATCCTGCCCACGCTTATCGCCGTCGGCCGCGGTTGGGAGCAGGGCCGCGTCGAGATCAGCCAAGAGCATTTCGCCAGCAACCTGATCCGAGGGCGGCTGCTCTCGCTCGCCCGGCTCTGGGGCCGCGGCGCGGGACCCCTCGCCCTGCTGGCCTGCGCACCCGGCGAGCAGCACGACATCAGCCTCCTCGCCTTCGGCCTCATCCTGCGCTCCTACGGCTGGCGCATCCTCTATCTCGGCGCCGATACTCCACTCTCGACTCTCGAGGAGACGGCGAGAACGACCGGGCCCGCCGTGATCGTGCTCGTCACGTTCGACGCTGAGCTGGTCGACGCGGAGGGCGCCGCCCTGCGCAGGCTGGCACGGACCGCACCGCTGCGCCTTAGCGGTCCCGGCGCCTCCCCGGACCTCACCGGCCAACTGCGCGTCCGCCGGCTCGACGGTGACCTGATCGAGGCCGCCCACGAGGTGGCGACGATGACTAACGGGTAACTCTGGCCCCGTGATCCGCCGGGTGGTTCGCCCGCGTGTGATCTCGTGAGGAGCAGGGCGCCTCCCACGTGCTGCCGATTCGCTGCCCGACCGTCCTTACAGCGGCCTCCTACCGTGAGCTCCGGGACCGGCGGCCGGTATGGGCTCCGCTGGGCTGACGCCATTGGTTGGCGCAAACGTCGAGAGTTGCCTTCTCGACGGTATCCGCGATTCGCCTGGTCCGAGTCTCGGGTCCGTGGCGGCGTGGATCCATTCCAGTGCCGGGCGGCGTGTGGAGCGTCGGAACGCGGTCCAGTTCTCGCCGGCTGCACTCATCAGTCCCGCCGCCCCACAGCGGGTAACGCGCTACTTGTTGGCCTGTGACCAGCGGCCGCCCGTCCTGCGGGGTGCGATGAGGAGCTGTGACCGCCGGTCATCCAGGCTGCGTGATCCACCCGAAACGCGAGCGCCTCCTCCACGACCTCATCATGGCCCACATGTGGGCCTTTGCGCTGCTCGAAGCGAAAGAGCAGCGGCTGTAGTGGTAGCAGGAGCAGTCGGCCGAGGAAGTAACGCAATGATGACCACTGATCCACGCTCACTCCACGGTTTCCTCCAGGACCGGGCCCGGCGACCGCTGACAGCATGGCCGAAACGAGGTGCGAGTGAACGCGAACGTCGAGGGCCTTGACATCGACAATCCACGCGCTCTGTCGGTCTGGCCATGCCCCGCAAGAACTTCAGGGGAGTCGCCATTGGATGTTTCTAGTCGACTAGGCGGAACCGGGCGTTACAACGGGACTCGTCCAGACACATCGACATCCGGGCTCGTTAGTCCCCGGGTCGGTCGGCTTTTTGTGCGAGTTCATTGTTCTCGCTCGACGGTCGGCGGGTTGAGGTATTTCCGTCGTTGTCGTGGATGATCTGCATCGGTACGGACGCGTTGCGGCGCGCCAGGCACCGGGGGCACCAACGCGGGACCAGCCAATGGTTGCGTGGCTGGATACGCAATTGGCAGCGTGGGCAGCGAGCTTGCCGCGGAGGACGATCCGTGTCCTCCGCGGCACCCGCCACGTGGGGCGACGATCCCCTCACCCTTGCGGCCGGGACTTGGACGATTCGCGTACGCGCGGTCCTGACATCGCCGACGGCGCGTGTCTTGCGGGTCGGTAGGAGCACGTTGATGCCGGCGTCTGGGATCCCTCAGGGGTGTCGAGCCGGAGGATCGATTTCTTCAACAGGCGGGACACGTGCATCTGTGAACATCCGATCCGCTGGCTGATCTCGCGCTGCGTCAGGCCGTGCAGGAGGCGCAGACCGAGAACCTGGCGTTCGGTGTCGCTGAGTCCTCTCCATCCGGCCGTGAGTACCTGGCGTTCCTCGGCAAGTTCGAATCCGTAGTCGTCGCCGCCTAGCGTCTCGAGCAGGGGCATCCCCGCCTCGTCGTCATCGCCGACGGGAACGTCGAGGGATTGGGGGTGATAGTTGTCGGCGGCGTCGAGCGCCTCGACGGTTTGCTCGATCGTGCAGTCGAGCGCGTCGGCGAGCTGATCGACGGTCGGGGAGCGACCGAGCTCGCTGGACAGGCGCTCGGTCTGGCGGCTGGCGGCGAGCGCGCGTTCTTTGAGATCGCGAGGCACATGGAGACTCCACCCCTTGTCGCGGAAGTGCCGCTTGAGCTCTCCCAGGATGGTCGGCGCGGCGAAGGCGCGGAAGCTCTTGCCGCGATCTGGCTCGAAGCGCTCGATCGCGTTGAGCAGCCCCAGGTTCGCAACCTGGACGAGGTCCTCCAGAGGTTCGCGACTGTGGAGGTAGCGGAGAGCCAGCTTGCGGGCGAACGGCATAAAGCGTCGCACCAGTTCCTCGCGTGCGGCGGCGACGCCATAGTGGTAATGGCTGTGTAAAAGCTGTTCGTCGGTGAGACGCGCGAGATCGCTCGCCGGGGCGATTAAGGCGGACATAGGACCTCCATTAGACGGCTACTAATGCGAGGTCCGTGCAAGGGCTGCTAGGCGTCCCGCGCGTCGTCCGACGCAAAGATGGCGGAAGCGGCGCGACCGTAGTCGAACCGGAACCGGTTCCATCATTCTGTCCGCTCTTATGGCTACCGAAACCCCGGATGTCCGCATCGGTACGTTCTGCAGCGGACATCCAGCGAGCCGCCGCGAATTCCTCCCCACGAGGAACTCAACTGGGCTACCAGGCTCTGTGCCGCCCGAACAACCAGACGGCGGCGAAGGATCAGCAGCACGAGGAGCGGATGAACCGCGATCCACGGACACGGCGATGACAACGATGAGTGCGAGCACATCTCTGGCTGGCTTGGCCTCGCTCGCGGGGTGCCGATCATTCGTCAGTCGATGGGTCGGCCGCGGGGTCGGGGGTGGGCAGGACGCAGGAGTTTCGCCGCCGGCTCGCGTCCCATCGACTGAGGCATGCGCACGCGGTCGAGATATGACGCGAGGGAATCCTCTGCTGGACATTCACCAGCTCGGGCATGCCGGTCTCGGGATCACGCGGAGCGTGCCGCCGGATCCCTAAGTCAAAGCGAGCTCGAACGACGTGCGCCGGTTTGGCTTAGGGTAGGTTCGGCTGGGTAGCCCCAGCCTACGGGGTGATCGTGTGGGGTGATGGCCTAGATGCGCGACTCCCTCTACCGAAAAGACGATGGAGGCAGTCGGATGAGCCAGTCAGACCAGAAAGTTGTGCAGTACCTCAACGAAGCGCACGCCAGCGAGCTTACTTTGGTGAGCATTCTGAAGTCCCAAATCGCGATGACCCCGGGGGGCTCCTACCGCGACGCGTTGGAGCAGCATATGGATGAGACGCGTACGCACGCCCGTCGGATCGAGGAGCGTCTGGGCGAGCTCGGCGAGGCCCGCAACCCGTTCCAGACGTTTGTGGGCTTCGCCGAGACGGTAACGGGCCAGATGCTTGCGCTGAGCAAGGCGCCGTTTGAGCTGCTGCGGGGGTCCAGCGACGAGGAGAAGATGCTGAAGAACGCCAAGGACGCATGCGCGACCGAGGAGCTCGAGATCGCGACCTACACCGCACTCGAGCGGCTTGCGGTCAAGGTCGGGGACGAGACGACAGCCAAGCTCGCCGCGTCGATCCGCCGCGAGGAGGAGCGGATGCTCAAGCGCGTCATGATCGAGATCCCAAAGCTGACCGATGCCGTCGTCCGGGCGGAAATCGAAGGCCATCCGTCGTACGGGGTGACTGAGACCGCTCCGGCCGATGCCACCCGCAAAGCGACACGTCGGCCCAGGAAGACGGCGCGCAAGCCACAGGCGCGAGCCAAGCGCCCGACCCGGCAAGCGCGAAAGGCCACTGACGGCGCACAGGTCGAGAGACCACGAAAGAGCTCCGCGGGTCTCCGGAGAAGAGGTTCCAATCCCACGGTATCGCTCAAGGAGCACTGAAGAGATCCTCAGCGAGTTGCCGGAACTCTCTGAAAGCGACCTTGGCAAGGTCGAATCCTATGAGCGAAAAGACAGGAACCGCCCGGCAATACTGAGCCGCATCCACGTGTTGCGCGGCGAGGAGCCTTGGCCGGGCTATGACGAGCTGACGGTCGCTGAGATCGAAGCCGTACTGAATGAGGGCGACTATGACCACGCGCAGGACGTCCTTGTTTACGAGCGGGCTCGCAAGAACCGTCCCGACGTCATACAGAGCGCCCTCGTGCCAGCCCGGTTCGTCCTGTTAAGCGAGACCCGCTGACATCGACGCAGCCGGCGCTGCCCGTCAGCGTCGCCGTGTTCGCTTTGACGGTTTCGGCCTCGGAAAATGCTCGATCGCGTTGGCGAGAGGATGTCGCGTAGTCGGCCGACATGAGGCGATCGTGATCGTCGCTGTTCGAGGCTCTCGCTTGCGGAACACGCGTGAAGAGCGCCACCGGCGTCAACGCCGGCGACCAAACGGTTGTGAACATGCGGAAACTCCGCCGCAGCGCGATCTCCTTTTGCGCGCGGGTGCTGGCGGCCGCCGGCGTGGCGGGCTCGCGGAGCCGCAGTGAGTGCCGGATGACCTAAGGTCGGCAGCGACGGCCCATGTTGGGTTCGCAGTGCCGTCGAGGGCGGAGCCGTGGCAGGATGTCGCGGGCGCGCCTTGAAAACGTCAGGATGCTTCTGCACGCGGTTGGCACCAGGGGCGGTGATGCCGACGCAGCCAACCGGCGGGCATACCGCATCGACTTTCGCCGAGACATCGGCGAAACTACCGGACAGGGAGATGCGCGATCTGCGGCCCGATGAGGCAGCGGCCATGCTTCGCGTGAGTCCGGACACGCTGCGAGCGTGGGAACGGCGATTTGGCTATCCACACTCAGTGTTTCCGGCCACCGGACAGCGCCGCTATGCCCACCGCGAGGTGATCGCCCTGCGTAACACCTTGGACGCCGGGCTGTCGGTGGCCGCAGCGATCGACAAGGCTCGCCGCGTCAGCGCCGGAGGCCGAACTCGCCGTCGGCGCTGAGTGCCACCCACGCCGGGACGAGACACGCTCATCGAGCGCATCCTCAGGCGCCGCCGGTCGCGTATCGCGAGGCGGAACGCGGTTCTCCTCCGCACCGAAGCGCGGGACGCAAAACGTCGCCCGACACGATCGGCCTGCGCAGACAACGCACCAGCCGAGCCATCGGGCCGAGTCAAGCCTTCTCGCGCTCGCCGAAGTGGGCCGCCCACCCGGCGGGAGTGAGCCGCCAGAGCTGCTCGTGTTGGTCCTTACCGGCCGGAGCGATCAGCCCCGCCGTGCTCGCGCGCTCCCAAGCATGAAGCACCAGCCGCTCGTCGATGCACAATTCCCACGCCACGAGGCCGACGCTCGCACCGCCGGAGCGATCGAACTCACCGACCACCTCAAGCACTGCCTGCAGCGGAATCGCCCGGGTCATTGGTGTCCGCCCTTTACCCCGGATGAAGAGGTTACATCCGGGATCGGGCGAGTTTACGCCCGTGGGCGACCGAGACCTTGACGGAGTCGCCGTGCAGCCGTCACCGTCGGCGGTCGACGTGAGGCGACTGGAGTTCGTAGATAGCTCTTCGTTTGCGTTGTGGGTGAGGTGGTCGAACCTGGTCGGCCACGTTGAGTCCACGACCCCCCGCTGGCCATTCGAGCGAGCCTCGTGCGGCCGGGCGTCGCACCGGCTCGTGCTGACCCCAGATGAGCTGGCTCGCCGGTAAGGCCGGCGGAGTCGCACGAACCCGGGCGGGCGGCAATGTGATCGATGCCCTGCGCGATGTGCTGGCCGTGCAGCTCGTCACGCCGGCGGGCGTGCAGGACCCGGCGTGAGCGAGCGAGTCGAGCGCACGACCTGGGGCATGAAGCCGTCAGCGAATCTGAGCCGCTACGTCGCCACAGCGGCAAGTTCACCGTCCTGACAGGCAGTGATAACCAGCGTCACCCTCCGGAGGCGGCTCGGTCCGGCAGGCCAGCAGATGGAGCCGCAATCGCGGCATTATCTATCCGAGCGCGGTCGACGATATGTCTGACAAGTCGGCATGGACCGCGGCCCACCCCGGAGCGATGAAATGCTCGTTGCACGGTCTCGCTGGAGGCCCGACAAGCTCACTCGGCTGACGCGTCGGGCGCGGTCGCCGTGTCGATAGTGGAGGCAGTGGAGCCCGTGACAAGTCTGGTGCTGGGCCGCGGGACCTCGGATTGTCGCTGCGAGCACGAACCCCAGATTCAGTTATCACCAAGGTCCCTCCCCGGCGGGTCGATCAGCGTAATCGTCAGGAAGGAGACAAACCCAGCTCGGGATTTCACTCCAGTCGACATGGACGGCGGCCCACCCGGGAGATATGAAATGCTTTGCCCTGCCCCGCCGGGCGCGGTCGCCGTGTCGATAGTGGAGGCAGTTGAACCCGTACCCCAGTCTGGTGCAGGGCCGCGGGACCTCGGATTGTCGCTACGAGCACGAACTCCAGATTCGGTTTTCACCAAGGTCCCTCCCCGGCGGGTCGATCAGCGTAATCGTCAGGAAGGAGACAAACCCAGCTCGGGATTTCACTCCAGATCGAGCGGCCGGCCACCGTCCCGCTGGCGTTGAGCGGGGCGTGGCCGCGCGAGGATCGGCGTCCCCGTTGGGGCACGGCCGACCAGCGAGCGCGACGCGACAAGGCGTGCCGGAGCTGGACTCAGCGCCGGCGCCCGACGCCCGTGTAGTCGTGGTCCTGGGCCGCAGGTCGGGGCGAGCTCAAAGTGTGGACTGAGGGGTTGACGGCGTCTGCCGGTGGCCTATTAGAAACGACAGAGAGATTTGACATACGAGTAGTGGCTAAGCGGATGGGTGGAGACCCGGGGCCTTAGTCGAGAGGGTGACCGTTGCACACCTACCGCCTTGGATCAGGGCATTTTCAGCGGTTCGGGGCCTCCACCTCTTTGTGTTTCTGTGACGGGTCGCGTGGCCGATGCGGAAAGGAGGTGAAGCGCTCGTATGCATGTTCGTCGTCGCTGGCGGATCGGCTGGGTGCAGCGCGGCCTCGGCGCGCCGGCGCATCGTGTGATCGTGTTGCCTCGGATCCTGCCGGCCATCTGACCGATGTTGCCCGCTGCCCGGGGGGGAGGCCGTCGTGGCGTCTGCGGGTGGGTTTGATCGCGCGATCGTGCTGGAACTGCTGTCCGAGTTTGGTGACAGCGATTGGCGAGATATGGTCGCGCAGCTCGAGGAGATGGCCGCCGACATCGACCAGATCACCGATAGCGAGAGCCACGGGCTCGCGACCGAGTCGCGGGCCGCTCGCGGGCTTGACCAGACGCTCGCCGGGGATCTCGGGCGGCGGCTCGGTCGTGAGACCAGCTCGGCGGGTTACCTGCGCGAGTTGGGCACTCGTCCGCGGCTGCCGATCGCGGTGGAGCGGCGACTTATCCAGGCCGCGCGGGCGGGAGACCGTCGCGCCCGGGAGGAGCTGGTCGAGGCGTTTCTGCCGTTGATCGCCGGCGTCGCCCGCATCTATCGGGGGTCGGAGACGATCACCCGTCTGGAGTTGATGCAGGAGGGCGTGGTCGGCCTTTTGCGTGCTTTGGAGCGCTACGATCCAGCACTTGGGGTGCCGCTCTGGGGGTATGCGGCGTGGTGGGTGCGGCAGGCGATGCAGCAGCTGATCGCGGAGCTGACCCGCCCCTTGGTGCTGTCGGATCGAGCGCTCAGGCAGCTGTCGCAGCTCAAACGGGCCCACGGCGAGTACCTGGCCGAACACGGGCGCGAGCCGAGCGCGAACGAGCTCGCCGACAGCAGCGGCCTTTCGCACGCGCAGGTCGGGGAGATGCTCGCGCTCGAGCGCGCCCCGCAATCGATAGAGGAGCCGCTGCGCGGCATCGAGGGGGAGCTGGGCGTATTTGGCGAGCTGCTCGTCGACCCGCTCGCCGCCGATGCCTATGACCAGCTGTTGGATCACTCAGAGATCGAGCAGATCCGCGCGCTGTTGGGCAGCATGAACGATCGCGAGCGGATGATCCTCCGCGCCCGTTACGGGCTCGACGGCCCGGAGCAGTCATTGCGCGATGTCGGGGAGCGGATCGGCGTGAGCGCCGAGCGGGTCCGTCAGATCGAGCAGCGCGCGTTGGGCAAGCTCCGCGCCGCCGCTGACCGCGGCGAGCATGATTGACTCGGGCGCCCGGGCCGGGGTTGACAGGAGGGACCGGTCGGCCTATTGGCAGGGGTGAGCATTTGACCAGGCTGGAGGTGAACGGCACGCACGCGCTTCATCGTCCCCATCTCCCGACTGCGGTCGCAACGACCGTCGGCGGCGCTGTGTTGGCGATCATTCTCACACTCGCCACCGCGAGTACGGTGAGCGATCTAGGCTCCGCACCAGCGTCGGTCGCCGCGCCAGCCTGCTGACCATGCCGATCACACCACCCTGGGCGCAGGACACCCGGTAGCCAGCGCGACAGTGTCCATGCTGACGGGCGATGCGCGACGGAGCGGATGTCGACCTCTACGGGGTGCTGGGTGTCCCGCTCGACTCGAGCGCGCGCGAGATCCGACACGCGTACCGGCGCCTCGCGCGCCGGCACCACCCGGATGTGAACCCTGGGCCCGGCGAGTCGCAACGATTCGCGGCGGTCGCGGGCGCCTACGAGATCCTCCACGACCCGGTCCGGCGCGCCCGCTACGACCGTACGCTCCGTCCTTCACCCGCGGTGCGGAGGCGCGCCTCCGGCCAGCCGGCGCGGCCCATGCCGGTCGACGACAGGCTCCCGCGGCACGGGATCCTTGAGCTCTCACCTTACGAGGCCGCGCACCTGGCCCGCCACCCGCTCGCGCTGCGGGACGGGCGGGGGCAGACGATTCTGCTGCCCGCGGGTACCCGTGACGGCGACCGGATCACCGTGCTCCGCGACGGACGCGTCGCCGTGCTGACAGTGCGGACGCAAGCAAGAACTTGACAGCCGCCGACTGAGATCTATTACCCATGGTGGATGCAATCCGCGTATCTCGACAAGGGAGGTTTGCATGGCGTTGATTCGCTGGGAGCCGATTGGCGAGCTCAACACCCTGCAGAATGAGATGAACCGGCTCTTCAACACCTTTTTCGACCAGCCCGCGCCGACCGGTCGTGGAGGAGCCCCCGGACGGCGTTGGAACCCCGCAATGGATCTCGTCGAGACTGGAGATCATTACGTGCTGCGCGCCGATCTCCCGGGCCTGAGCGACGAGGACGTCAACGTCGAACTTCAGGACAACATGCTCACCATCTCCGGGGAGCGCAAGCCCGAGCACGAGAGCCAGCAGGAGGGCTACTACCGCCTCGAGCGCGCGTTCGGCGCCTTCTCGCGCTCGTTGAGTCTCCCCGACGGCGTCGATCCAGGCGCCGTGCAGGCGCACTTCGACCGCGGCGTGCTCGAGATCAGGATCCCCAAGCCCGAGCAGAAGAAGCCTCGGCACGTCCAGATCAAGCTCGGCGCCTCCCCGACCCAAGAGAAGGCGATCGAGGGGACCGAAACCGCCGACCCGCAGACCAACAGCGGAGAACCTGTACCCGCGGTCACCTGACCCCCAACTGCCATTACCCAACAAACCTCCAGGGGGCGTGAGAGTCGTGGACCGCGGGCCGACTCGCCGCGGTCCACGATCCCTCGAGACCAAACCACCTGCCGGGGGCGCGTGACCGTGAGCGCCGGTCCCAGCCGCTCGCCGGGAACCAGGAGAGAGGTCTGGGGCGAGTGCCGACGCGAGCAATAGCTGGAAGGCATGAGCTCCGCCGCCTCCTCCGTAAGGAACGACCGGGTTGTTGACCGCCGTCGCGCTGGCACGCCATTACCGCGAGTCCGAGGGGCTGTCGATCGCCCAGATCACGGCGCGGCTGGGCCGCGCGCCGGCGACGGTCAAGGCCTATTTCTACGACCCGTCTGATGTTAACAAAGGGCCAAGCTAGGAACGGGAGGCCGAGCCAGGAGGTCGCGACGCTCGGGAGTCACCCGCCCGCCGCGGGATCATGAGGAGACGTCCTTCCCCGACGGACGTTTTTCTGCGCTCGGCTGGCTGTCCAGCACCGCCGGTAGGCTTGGGGGGTCTCATGCTCGACCGGGTCACGGAACGGCGCCGCGCGGTGCAACTCGCCCGCCACTACCGAGAGCAGGAGGGTCTCTCGATCGCCGAGATCGCTCGTCGGCTGGGACGCGCAGAGGCAACCATCAAGGCGTATCTCTACGATCCAACCGGCGATAAGGCACGCGCGGTCAAGGCGCGCTACAGGGGAGTGTGTCGCGGCTGCGGGGCGCCCACCGCGCCACGGAACGGCAAGGGCGACGCCTACGCGTATTGCAAACGCTGCCATCCCGGCGCGATTGCGCCGCAGTGGACCCGGGAACGATGTGTACGGGGCATGGGCGGCGGCCGTCGCGGACGCCTTCGGCGGCGTCTGAGTGTTCGGGCGTCAATGCCGTTGACATAC
>Ga0335081_10007284_pt1 | contig 17688 bp, 24 predicted proteins | sample Lox_Sample_35_FD_206713 | JGI IMG/M metagenome (GOLD analysis project Ga0335081, IMG submission 206713) | Soil microbial communities from Loxahatchee National Wildlife Refuge, Florida, United States - Lox_Sample_3.5 | ecosystem: Environmental > Terrestrial > Soil > Wetlands | place: USA... | reverse complement strand
GGGGATCACCATGCCGCTCACCGCCGGCGACCGGGTGGTCGGCTTCCTCGCCTGCTGGGACGAGCGGGTGCCGGAGGCGTTCGCCTCGAACGAGATCGCCGCGCTCATCGAGGTGGCCGACCGGGCGGCGCTGGTCATCGAGAACTCCAAGCTCTACCAGCACATGAAGGAGCGCGACCGGCTGGCCGCGCTGGGCGAGATGGCCGCCGGCCTGGCGCACGAGATCCGCAACCCGCTCGCCGCCATCCAGGGGGCCATCCAGCTCCTCCTGCCCCAGGACGACGGCCGCGCCCCGGAGGGCAAGGGCCCCTCGGAGAACGCCAGCGAGTTCCTCGGCATCATCGCCGACGAGGTGCGGCGCCTCAACAGCGTGGTGAGCCAGTTCCTCGACTACTCGCGGCCGGCCCGGGCCAGCCTGGCCCCCGGCGACGTGAACGAGATCCTGCGCAAGACCCTGACCCTGCTCGAGGCCGAGATCCCCGACGAGGTGAAGCTCAAGGTGGAGCTCGCGCCCGACCTCCCGCGCGTCTCCTGCGACCCCGAGCAGCTCCGGCAGGTCTTCTTGAACCTGGCCCTGAACGCCCTGCAGGCCATGCCAGGCGGGGGCGAGCTCTACATCGGGACCCGGCTCGCCCGCGACGAGGTGGCGCTCTGGCGCGACAGCCCGCGGCGCAGCGACCTCGTCGAGGTGCGGTTCCGGGACACCGGGCCAGGGGTGACCGAGGAGGCGAGGGACCTCATCTTCGTGCCCTTCTTCACCACCAAGGAGAAGGGGACCGGGCTCGGGCTCGCCATCTGCCAGCGCATCGTCAAGGCGCACGGCGGGACCATCGGCCTGCGCTCGGCCCCCGGCGAGGGGGCGGACTTCGTCATCGCCCTGCCCGCGCTCTGGGAGGGTCGCGAGAAGGAGCCCTCCGCGCCCAAGCCGGAGAAGGTGCGCTCGCGCCGGCGGCGCCGCCGCCCGGCCCGGCGGCCGGCCTGAGGGCGGGCGGCCCCGCATGGCGATCTCGCTCCGGGCGTGCTAAGGACGGCCCGTGTCGCACGTCCTCATCGTCGACGACGAGCTCAACATCCGCCGAGTGCTCTCCGCCATGCTGGCGCGCGAGGGCTACGAGGTCACCGCCGCCGCCGACGGGGAGCAGGCGCTGGCGGTGCTGCAGAAGACCCCGGTCCACGTGGTGGTGACCGACCTCGTCATGCCGAGGCTGGGGGGGCTCGAGCTCCTCGCCCAGATCACCTCCGAGTTCCCCGACGTCCCGGTGATCGTCATCACCGCCCACGGCACGGTGGACAGCGCGGTGCAGGCCCTCAAGGCGGGGGCCTTCGACTACATCACCAAGCCCTTCGAGCAGGAGGAGCTGAAGAAGGTCATCGCCAAGGCCAGCCGGGCCCACGAGTACGAGCGGCAGAACGTCCACGGCCCGGCGGTGGCCGGCGAGAAGCCGCCGCTGGTGGGCGGATCCCCCGCCATGCGCCAGGTCTACGAGATGGTGGCCAAGGTGGCCGACTCGCCCTCGACGGTCCTCATCACCGGCGAGAGCGGCACCGGCAAGGAGCTCGTCGCCCGCGAGCTGCACCGGGGCTCCTCGCGCCGCGACAAGCCGCTCATCAAGGTGAACTGCGCCGCCATGCCCAAGGACCTCGTCGAGAGCGAGCTGTTCGGCTACGAAAAGGGCGCCTTCACCGGGGCGGTCGGGTCGAAGCCGGGCCGCTTCGAGCTCGCCGACGGCGGGACCCTCTTCCTCGACGAGATCGGCGAGATCCCCCTCGAGATGCAGGTCAAGATCCTGCGCGCGCTGCAGGAATCCGAATTTGAGCGGGTGGGCGGCATCAAGACCCTCAAGGTGGACGTGCGGCTCATCACCGCCACCAACCGCGACCTCAAGGCGCTCATCGGCGAGGGACGCTTTCGCGAGGACCTCTACTACCGGCTGAACGTGGTCCCCATCTCGCTGCCACCCTTGCGGGAGCGCAAGGAGGACATCCCCCCGCTCGTCGAGCACTTCATCGCGAAGTACAACCAGCGCCTGGGAAAGAAGGTCGAGCGGGTGGACGACGAGGCCATGGCCATGCTCCTCAACTACGCCTGGCCGGGCAACATCCGCGAGCTCGAGAACCTCACCGAGCGCTCGGTCCTCTTCGCCGAGGGCACGGTGATCCACGGCTCCTCCCTCCCCGACGCCCTGCGCGAGCGCGCCCCCGGGCCCTCGGTCCCCATCGCGGCGGTGGGTCCGCTCGGGGCCATCGCCGCCCCGAGCGGCGCCTCGATGAAGGAGATCGTGCGCCACGCCCAGGCCGAGCTCGAGCGGGAGCTCATCACCCGCGCCCTCGACGAGACCGGCCACAACGTCACCCGGGCCGCCAAGCGGCTCCAGATCAGCCGCAAGTCGCTGCAGGTGAAGATGAAGGAGCTCGGCCTGCGCGGCGACGACGAGCCGTAGGCGCCCCTCCGCCTCACCCCTTGCGCAGCCGCTCCAGGCTCGCGTAGACCGAGGAGCGCCTGAGGCCCCGCCGCCGCGCCACCTCGCGGGCGATGGCGCTCGGGCCCTCGCCCAGCGAGAGCCGGCGGGCGAGCTCCTCCTCGAGCGGCTCGTCGATCTCCGGCCGGGGGACGCCCTCCCTCGCACCCTCGACCACGAGGGTCACCTCGCCCCGGGCCCCCTCGCCGAAGCGGGCGGCCAGCTCCGCCAGCGACCCGCGGGCGATCTCCTCGTGGAGCTTGGTGAGCTCGCGGGCGACGGCGGCCCTTCGGTCGCCCAAGGCCGCCGCGAGGTCGCGCAGGGTCTGCCCGGTGCGGTTGCCCGCCTCGTAGATCACCGCGGTCAGCTCGAGGCGCGCGAGCTGCGCGAGCGCCTCCTCCCGCTTGGCGCCCGCGCGGGGCAGAAAGCCCAGGAACAGGAAGCGATCGCAGGGGAGGCCGCAGGCCATGAGGGCCGCGATGGCCGCGCAGGGGCCAGGCACCGGGACCACCGTCGCCCCCGCCTCCCAGGCCGCGGCCACGAGCTTCTGGCCGGGGTCGGAGACCGCCGGGGTCCCGGCGTCGGTGCAGAGCGCCACCTCCTCCCCGGCGGCGAGCCGCTCGAGGACGCCCTTCAGCCGGCCCGCCTCGTCGAAGGCCGGCAGGGAGAGCCGCGCTCGCCCCTCCACCCCGAGGTGGGCGAGCAGCTTGCCGGTGCGCCGCGTGTCCTCGGCCACCACCAGGTCCACCCGGGCGAGGACCTCGGCCGCTCGCCGCGACAGGTCGCCGAGGTTCCCGATGGGAGTCGCCACCACGTAGAGGGTGCCGGGCACGGGCGACCCCTCAGGCCACGTGGTCGGCCGACTCGCGGAACTGCGGCTCGACGCTGAAGTGCACCACCTGCCCGGGCCGCGCGATCTGCTTCAGGATGCGGCCCGCCAGCCGGCGGGCGCCCTCCGGGAGCGTGGAGAGCGCCTCGTCGAAGAGCGCGATGCGCTTGCCGGCCGAGAGCATCCGCTCGAGGAGCGCCAGCTTGAGGGCCACGAAGGCGAGGTCGCCGTCCGCCGGTGGCAGGCCGGCGAGCAGCGCGGGCCGCCCCCCCACCTGGGCGGTCAGGTTGCCGCGGTCGTCCACCGCGAGGCCGCCCAGGCGGCTCGCCGAGAGGGCCTGCACCATCTGGGCCGCCCGCGGCTGGAGGCTCCGCGCGACCGCCACCGCGCTCGGACCGAGCTCGCCCACCGCGCGCTCGAGGAGGTCGCGCACCGGGTCCTTGGCCGGCGCGGCGGCCTCGACCTCGACCGGGACGGGCTCCTCCTCGGCCACGGCCTCGGTCTCCAGGCGCTGGATCTCCTGCTCGACCGAGCGCGGGTCGCGCACGTAGCCCCCGGCCGTCCCGGCCAGCTGAGCCTCGACCTCCTTGAGCTCGGCCTCCACCTTGACCTTCGCCTCCTTGGCCGCCCGCGCCTCGGGGCGCTCCTGGAACTCGGCGTAGCGTCGCTTGGCCGCCGCTACCTGGGCCTGGGCGTCGGCGAGCTTGTTCAGGGCCTCGCGCAGCTCCCGCAGGTCGTTCACGCCGGCGGCCTTGACGGCGCCCTTCACCTCGGCGGCCTCGCGCTCGAAGGCGTCCTGCACCTTGCGCTCGTGCTCCTCGAGCAGGCGGCGTCGGCGCCCGAGGCGGCCGTGCTCCTCGAGCGCACCCACCCAGCCGAGCGCCACCCAGGCCGCCCAGCCGAAGGCGGGGATGTCGAGGAGGGCCAGGTAGCGCATGCCCTGGATGGTGCTCGAGCCGACGCCGGCCAGGACGAGGGCCACGATCCCCGCCCCCACCCCGGCCCAGAACCGGGCCTCCGACCAGAACGGCTGGGGCGGCCCGAGAAGGTCCGCCTCGGCCAGGGTCTCCCGCTCGCTGGCGAGGCGGGCCAGGGTCTCGTCGCGCTTGGCGACCGCCTTCTGGTAGGCGGCGAGCCTCGCCTCGACGTCCCCGAGCCCCTGGGCGGCGGCGGCGGCCGGCGCGGCGGCGGCAAGGGCCTCCTCGGCCTTCTCGATCTCCTCCTTGGCCTTGGCCTCCTCCTTCTGCGCCTCCTCGAGCTTGAAGAGCCGGCTCTGCAGGCCGTCGAGCTGGTACTGCAGCTTCTCCGAGCTCTTCGAACGCTCGAGCTCCTCCTTGAGCGCGAGGAGCCGCTCCTGCGCCTCCTCGGCGGTCCGCGCCCGGCGGGGCGGCGCCGCCACGCCGCCCGGCACGGCGCGCCGCCGCGAGGGCATCTCGGCCGCCGAGAGCGAGAGCAGGCTCAGGAGCTCGCGGGCCGGGACCCCGGCCGCCCCGGCGAGCGTCTCGGCCACCTCGTCCTGCGCCTGGGCGAGGAGCGCGAACGACCGTCGCTGCGGATCGAAGCGGTGCAGCTGGCAGCCGCTCGCGAAGTCCCGCACCACCCGGTAGGTGGCGCCGTCGCCGCCGACGAGCGTCACCCCGCCCCGGGCCGACCCGGTCTGGGTGACGCCGCCGCGCAGGGCCTCCCCCCCCGGCGCGTCGGGGTAGAGCAGCGCCTCGAGCAGCCGGCGGACGGCGGCCCCGTCGGCGCCCACCACGTTGTAGCCGGGGCGGAGGCGGAGGCTCCCGCCCGCGAGCGAGAGGCCCTTCAGACCCTGCGCCGCGATCTCGATGAGCAGCACGCCCCGGATGTTATCCGGGTGTCCGCCGGGGCGAAAGTTCGCCTACCCCACCCCGGCGAACTCGCCGACTTGGCGGCGCGGGCGAGGTGGGAGAGGAACCCTCAGGACTCCGGGGCGGGAGCCGGGGCGACGGGCGCAGGCTGTCCCTCCGCGCCCGCACCGCCCTCCTCCTGGTGGAGGCGGGCCGCCTTGCCCTGCAGGTCGCGCAGGTAGTAGAGGCGCGAGCGACGGACCTCCCCGTGGCCGAGCACCTCGATGCGCTCGATGCGGGGGCTGTGGACGGGGAACATGCGTTCCACTCCCACCCCGTAGCTCACCTTGCGCACGGTGAACATGGCGCGCGCCGCCCCCCTGCGGTGGCGGATCACCACCCCCTCGAAGACCTGGATGCGCTCCTTGTCGCCTTCCTTGATCTTGGTGTGCACCCGGACCGTGTCGCCGGCGCCGAAGGGCGGCAGGTCCTTCCTGAGGTACTTCGCCTCGACGTCGCTGATGGCCTTGCGCAGCATGGTTCTTCTCCCTTCACAGCTCCTCGTCCGCGGCCGAAAGGAGCCGAAGCTCCTCCTCCGAGAGCGCCAGCCTCGCGAAGAGGTCCGGGCGCCTGTCGCGCGTGGCCCTGAGCGACTCGCGCCGCCGCCAGCGCTCGATCCGCCGGTGGTCCCCCGACAGGAGGACCTCCGGGACCTGCCGCCCCCGGTAGACCGGGGGCCGGGTGTAGTGCGGGTGCTCGAGCAGCCCGCGCTCACCCGAGAAGCTCTCCTCCCCGGCCGAGCTCTCGTTGCCGAGCACGCCGGGCAACAGCCGCGCCGCGGCGTCCACCGCCGCCAGCGCCACGAGCTCACCTCCGGTGAGCACGAAATCTCCCAGGGACAGCTCGATGTCCACCACCGCCCTCACCCTCTCGTCGACGCCCTCGTAGCGCCCGCAGGCGAAGATGAGCGCGGGCTGCCGGGCGAGCTCGCGGGCTCGGCCCTGGTCGAGCGGTACCCCCCGCGGACTCGTGAGCACCACCCGCGCCCCGGGGAGCCGGGTGCGCGCCGCCTCGATGGCCTCGGTGAGCGGTTCCGGCTTCATCACCATACCGGCCCCGCCGCCGTAGGGGGCATCGTCGGTCACCCGGTGCCGGCCGGCGGCGTGATCGCGGATGTCGACCACCCTCACCGCCAGGATCCCGTTCTGGCACGCCTTGCCGAGGATGCTCTCGGAGAGATACCCGGTGCACATCCGGGGAAAGAGAGTCAGGATCTCGACGTCGAGCCTCGCCACGCGCGTAGTCCTCGCTAGGGTCCTCCCTTCCTACCCGTTCCCGCCGGGAGCTCCAAGAGGCCCTCCGGCGGGTCCACCACGATGCGCGCCTTCTCCACCGTCACGTACGGCGCGAGCGGGACCAGCACCTCGCCGCGTTCGCCGGTCACCACCAGCACGTCCACGCCGCCCGTCTCGAGGAACCCGGTCACCGCCCCGACCGGCTCGCCCTCCACCGTCACCACCGCCCGGCCCTCGAGGTCTCCCCAGAAGTGCCGGCCCTCGCCGGCCTCCCCCAGGTCCTCGCGCGCCGCCAGCACCTCCAGGCCGCGCAGCGCCTCGGCGCCGCCGCGGTCGTCCACTCCCACGAGCTTCACCGCCCACAGGCGGCCCTGGCGCCTCGCCCCGCCCACCCGGTAGGCCCGGCCCTCCTCGCCGCGCCGGCGCAGGAGCACCCGCTCGAGGGAGGCGAGCGCCCCGCTCGACCCCGCCACCCCCACCAGGCCCGCGAGCCCCACCGCGCGGGCGACCACCCCGATGTGGACCCAGGCCACGTCAGTCGAGGATGTCGAGCACCGCCCGCCGCCCCTCGCGGCGCGCCGCGGCGTCGAGCACGGTCCGCAGGGCCTTGGCGGTGCGGCCGCCGCGCCCGATCACGCGCCCGAGGTCGTCCTCGGCGACGGTGAGCTCGAAGACGGTCGAGCGGTCCCGCTCGATGGCCTCCACCTGGACCGCGTCCTTGTCGAGGACGAGCTGCTTCGTGAGCCAGACCACGAGGTCGCGCATGGCGGTTCAGGGCCTCACTGGGCCGGCTTCGCGCCCGCCGCGCCGCGCTTCTTGGCGCGCTTCAGCACCATGGCCACGGTGTGGCTCGGGCGGGCGCCCACCTTGAGCCAGTGCTCCACCCGCTCCTCCTTGAGCTGGATGCGCTCGGGCTGCTCGGTGGGGTCGTAGATGCCCACGTCCTCGAGGTACTTGCCGTCGCGCGCGTTGCGCGAGTCGGTCGCCACCACGTGGTAGAAGGGCGCCTTGTGCGTGCCGGCACGGCTGAGCCGCAGGACCACTGCCATGTGCTGCCTCCTCGCACCCTCTCTTCTTCGGTTCGGAAGGAGGGGCCTCACTACGAAAGCGACGGGGCCGACGCGGCTGGCCCGCCGGCTCCCTGAACGAAAAAGCGCATTCTTCTACGGGACCTTAGCTTCACTGTCAAGGTCCAGGGTGCCCCCTCGGGCCACCCCCCATCGAGGCCCCTCCGGCGAGGCGGGGCCCTCTCGCACGGGCCCGGACGGGCGCCCGCCCTACTCGGCCGCCTCGGCCTTGGGGGCGGCCTTCTCGCCCTTCTTCTTCTTCTTCTCGTCGTCGGCCTCGGCAGCCTTGGCGGGGGCGCGGTCGACGAGCTCGATCATGGCCATCTCGGCGGCGTCGCCGGCGCGGCGGCCGACGCGCACGATGCGGGTGTAGCCGCCCGGGCGGCTCTTGAAGCGCGGCCCGAGGTTCTCGAAGAGCTTGTTCAGCACCTCCACGTCGCGCACGTCGCGGTGGGCCTGGCGGCGGGCGTGGGCGGTGCCCTTCTTGGCGAGGGTGATGAACTGGTCGGCGAAGCGCTTCAGCTCCTTCGCCTTGGGTGCGGTGGTGGTGATGCGCTCGTGTCGCAGGAGCGAGGTGACGAGGTTCCTCAACATCGCGGTGCGGTGCTCGGTGGTGCGGTCGAGCCGGCGGCCTACGACGCGGTGCTTCATGGCGATCTCCTCGAGGTGGGGCGCTCGCTAGACCTTGGGGGCCTGGGGCGCGTTCTTGGGCGGCCAGTTCTCGAGCTTCATCCCGAGGGAGAGCCCCATCTCGGCCAGGATCTCCTTGATCTCCTTCAGCGACTTGCGCCCGAAGTTCTTGGTCTTCAGCATCTCGGCCTCGGTCTTCTGGACGAGGTCGCCGATGGTCTTGATGTTGGCGTTCTGCAGGCAGTTGGCGCTGCGCACCGACAGCTCGAGCTCGTCGACCGAGCGGAAGAGGTTCTCGTTGAGCTTGGTCTCCTCGATGGCCACCGGCTCGACGGTCGGCTCCTCGGTCTCGTCGAAGTTGATGAAGATGGAGAGCTGCTCCTTCACGATCTTGGCGGCGTAGGCCACCGCGTCGGCCGGCTGCACCGAGCCGTCGGTCCACACCTCGAGGGTGAGCTTGTCGTAGTCGGTCTGCTGGCCGACGCGGGCGTTGGTGACCTGGTAGTTCACCTTGCGGATGGGGCTGAAGAGCGCGTCGATGGGGATGGTGCCGATGGGCTGGCCGGCCACCTTGTTGCGCTCGGCGGGGACGTAGCCGCGGCCGCGGCGCGCGCTGAGCTCCATGCGCACCCGCCCGCCCTCGCTGACGGTGAGGATGTGGTGGCCGGGGTTCAGGACCTCGACCTGGCCGTCGCTGATGATGTCGCCGGCCTTGATCTCCTTGGCCCCGTCGGCCTCGATGCGCAGGGTCTTCACCTCGTTGGTGTGGATCTGCAGCAGGACTTCCTTGAGGTTCAGGATGATGTCGGTGACGTCCTCGGAGACCTCGGGGATGGTCATGAACTCGTGCTCCACCCCCTCGATCTTGACCGAGGTGATGGCGGCGCCCTGCAGGCTCGAGAGCAGGACCCGGCGCAGCGAGTTGCCGAGGGTGATGCCGAAGCCGCGCTCGAGCGGCTCGGCCACGAACTTGCCGTAGGTGTTGGTGAGGCTCTCCTGGTCGACCTGCAAGCCGCGAGGCTTGATGAGGTCGCGCCAGTTCTTCGTGACGATGGCGTCTGCCATGGCTGTCTCCTCAAAGCCGCCGCCCCCTCCCGCTCCCCCGCCAGCCGAGCGGGGATCGGGCGCCGTGAGGCGCGCGGCAGTCAGTGGGTCGACTCCGGATACGGGTCGCCTGCTACTTGGAGTAGAGCTCGACGATGAGCTGCTCCTGGATCGGCATGGTGATGTCTTCGCGGGCCGGGGTGGTCTTGATGGTGCCCTTGAACCCGCCCTTGTCGAGCTCGAGCCACTGCGGCACGCCGCGGCGGTCCACCGTCTCGAGGGCCTCGTTGATGCGCACCACCTTCTTCGAGCGCTCCTTCAGCTCGACGTGGTCACCCACCTTGAGTCGGAAGGAGGGGATGTTCACCTTGCGGCCGTTCACCCGGAAGTGCCCGTGGCGCACGAGCTGGCGGGCCTCGTTGCGGGTGTCGGCGAAGCCGAGGCGGAAGACCACGTTGTCGAGGCGAAGCTCGAGGGTCTGCAGGAGGTTCTCGCCGGTCTTGCCCTTGGCGGCGGCGGCGTTGGCGTAGGCGTGCCGGAAGCCGGCCTCGAGCAGCCCGTACATGCGCTTCACCTTCTGCTTCTCGCGCAGCTGCACGCCATACTCGGAGAACTTGACCCGGCCCTGGCCGTGCTGGCCCGGGGGGTAGGGGCGCCGCTCGATGGCGCACTTGTCGGTGTAGCAGCGATCCCCCTTGAGGTACATCTTGAGGTTCTCGCGGCGGCAGAGCCGGCAGACGCTTTCGGTGTAACGAGCCACGGGTAGGTCCTCTCCTCTTTCGAGACTAGACGCGGCGGCGCTTGGGGGGCCGGCAGCCGTTGTGGGGGATGGGGGTGACGTCGCGGATGAGCGAGATCTTGAGCCCGGCCGCCGAGAGGGCCCGCAGGGCCGACTCGCGCCCGGCGCCGGGGCCCGACACCTGGACGGTCACGTTCTTGAGGCCGTGCTCCATGGCCTTGGCCGCCGCGTCGCCGGCCGCCACCTGGGCCGCGAAGGGCGTCGACTTGCGCGAGCCCTTGAAGCCGCGAGCGCCCGCCGAGGACCAGCTGATCACGTTCCCGGAGACGTCGGTGATGGTGATCATGGTGTTGTTGAAGGTCGCCGCGATGTGCACCACGCCGCTCGCGATGTTCTTCTTCACCCGCTTCTTGCCCTTCTTGGGGGTGACGGGCGAGGCGGTGATGGGCTCGATGCCCCCGAGGTTGGGCGCGGCGGGAGCCTGCGACTCCTCGGCCTTGGGGGCGTCCGGCTTCTTGGCGGGCTTCTCGCTGACTTGCTTCTCGTCGGCCACTCGCGGCTCCGTTCTTGGATTGCGCTCTTAAGCGGCGTTAGCTTTACTCGAGGACGATCCTCTACGCCTTGGGCGGCGGCGCGGCCGCCACCGGCTTGCGCACGAGGCCGCGCTTCGGGCCCTTGCGGGTGCGGGCGTTGGTGTGGGTGCGCTGGCCGCGGACCGGTAGGCCCTTGCGGTGGCGCAGCCCGCGGTAGCAACCGAGGTCCATGAGCCGCTTGATGTTGAGCGAGACCTCGCGGCGCAGATCGCCCTCCACCTTGTAATTCTGCTCGATGGTCTCGCGGATGCGGCGGACCTCATCGTCGGTGAGGTCCTTCGTGCGCGTGGTGACCGGGACCGCCGCCTTCTGGCAGATGTTCTTGGCGGTGGTCTTGCCGATCCCGAAGATGTACTGGAGCGAGATCTCGATGCGCTTCTCGCGGGGGAGGTCGACGCCGGCGATACGGGCCATTCGCTTGTGTGCTCCTGTTAACGAGTCGGAACTCTCTCGGGCGCCCTTACCCCTGGCGCTGCTTGTGACGCGGGTTGGCGGGGCAGATGATCCGGACCACGCCCTTGCGCTTCACGACCTTGCACTTGTCGCAGATCTTCTTGACCGAGGCGCGGACCTTCATGACCGGGCAGCCTCCCCTTCGAACGCATTCAAAAAAAGAAACCCAGTACGGCAAGACGAAAAGCCCCGCCGCAGCTGCCGGCGGGACCAAAGCGGCACGCGGCGTGCCGCCCTCGTCGCTTGAGCCACCGCCCTTCCCCTCGAACGGGCGGTTTCGCGATGCGCGCCTATAACACGCGCTTTCTTCTCCTGCAACGTCCACGTGCCGGCGAGCTCACCCCTTGGAGGCACCCCCGGCCCGAGCTCGCCCCCGCCCCCCCCCCTTTCAGGGCAAGGAGAGCACCACCGGACCATCCGCGGTGATGGCGATCGTGTGCTCGAAATGGGCCGACAGGCTCCCGTCGATGGTCACCGCGGTCCAGCCGTCCTCGAGCGTCCGCATGCCGGCCGCCCCGGCGTTGACCATGGGCTCGAGCGCCAGCACCATCCCCGGCCTGAGCCGCACTCCGGTCCCGGCCCGACCGTAGTTCGGCACCTGGGGGGCCTCGTGCAGGTGGCGGCCGATGCCGTGGCCCACGAACTCGCGCACCACCGAGAACCCGCGCCCCTCCACGAGCGACTGCACGGCGGCCCCGATGTCCCCGAGCCGTCCGTCGGGACGGGCGGCCAGGACCGCCGCCGCGAGGGCGTCCCGGGTGGCCGCGACCAGGCGGCGCCCGGCCGGGCTCACCTCACCCACCTCCACCGTGTAGGCCGAGTCCCCGAAGAACCCCTGGTACTCCACCCCGAAGTCGAGCCCGACGAGGTCGCCCGGGGCGAGCACCCGGCTCGCCGAGGGGATGCCGTGCACGATCTCCTCGTTCACCGAGATGCAGATCGAGGCCGGGAAGCCGTGGTAGCCCTTGAAGGCCGGGCGGGCCCGGCGGGCCAGCGTCTCGCGCTCCGCCAGGGCGTCGAGCTCGAGGGTGGTGACGCCCGGGCGCGCCGCCGCGCTCACCAGGCCGAGCACCTCGTGGACGATGAGGCTCGCCTCGCGGATGCGCGCGATCTCGTCGGCGCTCTTGAGCTCGATCCGCTCGCCCAGGGTGAAGTCCGCGCTCAGCCTCGCCCCTCCAGGACCGCCCGGGTGGCCTGGAGGATCCCCTCGGGCGTCCCCACCCCCTCCACCTCGGCCATGAGCCCGCGCTCCTTGTAGAAGCGCTTGAGGGGCCAGGTCTTGTCGGCGTACTCCTGCAGCCGCTTCTTCACGTTCTCGGGCTGGTCGTCCTCGCGCTGCACGAGCCGGGTGCGATCGCGATCGCACTGGCCCTCCACCCGCGGCGGGTTCTGCGAGAGGTGGAAGACCGCGCCGCAGCTCGGGCAGCTCCGCCGCCCGCCGATGCGCTCCACCACCAGCTCCTCGGCCACCTCGTAGCTCACCACCCGGTCGATCTTGCGCTTGAGGGAGCGCAGGAGCAGCTCGAGGTACTCGGCCTGGGCGGTGGTGCGCGGGTAGCCGTCGAGCAAGAAACCGCCCTCCACGTCGGGGCGGCTGAGACGCTCCTTCACCATGGCGTTCGTGACCTCGTCGGGGACGAGGCCGCCCGCGTCCATGATGGCCTGGATCTGCTTCCCGAGCTCGGTGCCGCGCGCCTTGTGCTCGCGGAACATGTCGCCGGTCGAGATGTGGGGGACGCCGTAGGCCTTGCTGAGCAGCTTGGCCTGCGTGCCCTTGCCCGCTCCGGGCGGGCCTAGGAGAACCAGGATCATGGGCCTTCCTCCCCTCTCTTCGCGCGGGCCCCGGTCCCGGCGACTCCCCGCGGGCCCTAGGCGCTGACGGTGCTCACCCGGCGGCCGCGGATGCGCGGGCCGCGCGGGCCGGTGAAGCCCTCGTAGTGGCGGGTGATGAGGTGGCCCTCGATCTGCTGCACGGTGTCGAGCGCCACCCCGACCACGATGAGGAGCGCGGTGCCGCCGAAGTAGAACGGGACCCCGAACTTGTTGATGAGCAGGGTCGGCAGCACGCAGACCGCCGCGATGTAGATGGCCCCGCCGAAGGTGATGCGCGACAGGACGTGGTCGATGTAGTCGGCGGTGGTCTTCCCGGGCCGGATGCCCGGCACGTAACCGCCGTACTTCTTGAGGTTGTCGGCCACGTCGACCGGGTTGAAGGTCACCGCCGTGTAGAAGTACGCGAAGAAGATGATGAGGATGACGTAGAGCGTGTTGTAGATCCAGGTGCCGGCCCGGATCTGGTCGGAGATGGTGGCGAGGAAGGGGAACCAGGACGACAGGGTGGCCGGGAAGAGCAGGATCGAGCTCGCGAAGATGGGCGGGATGACCCCGGAGGTGTTCACCTTGAGCGGCAGGTGGGTCGACTGCCCGCCGTAGAGCCGGCGGCCCACCACCCGCTTGGCGTACTGGATGGGGATGCGCCGCTGGCCGCGCTCGAAGAACACGATCACCGCCACCACGAACAGCATCACCGCGACGAGCGCCGCCACCTTGAACTCGTCGAAGCCGGCTCCCGGGGTGCGGTAGGCGGCCCAGCTCTGGTAGATGGCGTCCGGGATGCGGGCCACGATGCCGGCGAAGATGATGAGCGAGATGCCGTTGCCCACCCCGCGCTCGGTGATCTGCTCGCCCATCCACATGATGAAGGCGGTGCCGGCCGCCAGGGAGACCACGGTCAGGAGCCGGAAGCCCCAGCCCGGGTTCTGCACCACCATGAGCCCGGTGGGGTCGCGCAGGGACTCGAGGTAGGTGGCGATCGACACCCCCTGGATGACCGAGAGGACGATGGTGCCGTAGCGCGTGTACTGGGTGATCTTGCGCCGCCCGACCTCGCCCTCCTTCTGCATCTTCTCGAGGGCTGGGATCACCACCGTCAAGAGCTGCAGGATGATGGAGGCCGAGATGTAGGGCATGATCCCGAGGGCGAAGATCGACAGCTGCTCTAGCGCGCCCCCGGAGAAGAGGTTGAAGAGCCCGAGCAGGCCACCCGAGCTCTGCACCACCCGCCGCATGGCCACGCGGTCCACCCCGGGCGTGGTGACGAAGATCCCGAGCCGGTACACGCCGAGGATGCCGAGCGTGAACAGGAGCCGCTTGCGCAGCTCCGGGATCCGGAACATGTTCGCGATGCTGCTCGTCACCATGCGCGCGCCTTTCGCCCCTCGCCAGCGGAGCCTTCGCCCGTCCCCGCCCCGGCGGGGTTAAAGCTCCTCGTTCGCCCGCTACTCCTTCTTGGCCGCCGCGGGCTCGGCGGCCTGCTCGCCCTTCTCGGCCCCGGGCGAGGTCTCAGCCTTGGGAGGCTTCTCCCCCTTCGGGGCCGGCTCGCCCTTCGGAGGCCTCTCGCCCTTCGCGGCCCTCTCGCCCTTCGGAGCCTTCTCGCCCTTCGGAGCCTTCTCGCCCTTCGGAGCCTTCTCGGGCTTGGGGGCCTTCTCGGGCTTCGGAGCCTCGACCGGCTTCGCCTTCCTAGGCCTCGGGTTCGCGGCCCGCTCGAGCGCGCGGGCCTCCTTGGCCTTCTCGTACATGGTCTTCGGTCGCGGGAGGAGCTCCACCTTGCCCCCGGCCTTCTCGATGGCCGCGCGCGCGCCGGCGGTGACGCGCTCCGCCCGGACGGTGTAGCCATTCTTGAGCTCGCCCGTGCCGAGCACCACCAGGCCCTCACCGCGGCCGCGGGCGAGGCCCGCCGCCTTGAGCGCCTGGTGGTCCACCACCGCGCCGGCGGGGAGGCGGTCGAGCTTCGCCACCTGCACCTCCTCGAGCTCGCGGCGGAAGAAGTTCGTGAACCCGAACTTGGGCAGGCGGCGCTGCAGCGGCATCTGCCCGCCCTCGAACCCCTCGAAGTGCATGTTGCCGGTGCGGGCCTTCTGGCCCTTGCCGCCGCGCCCGGCGGTCTTGCCGAGGCCGGAGGCCTGGCCGCGGCCGACGCGGCGGCGCTCGCGGTGCGCGCCCTTCGGCGCTTTGAGCTGGCTGAGTGACATCGTCGAACTCTCCCTTTTAGTCCAAACGAGCGGCCTTGTCCCGGGGACCCCTGCCCCCTTTAGGGCGCGGCGGCCGCCTTCTTCCTCGCCTTGCGGCCGAGGGGCGGGTCCGCCGATACGCGCTCCCACTCGACGAGGTAGCTCACCTTGCCGATCATGCCCAGGGTCTGCGGGGTGTCGGGGAGGAGCCTCGTCGAGTCGCGCTTCCTTAGGCCGAGGCCCCGCACGACGACGCGGTGCGGCTCAGGGCAGCCGGCGAGGCCGCGGACGAGCTTCACACGAATGGCGGACATGGCGTCTCCTCTTTCTCTCGAGGCCTGGCCCCGGGTACCCGGCCCCCGCCCGCCGGGCGGGCGGCTCGGCCCGAGGGGCGCGGCCGGGTGCGCTAGGCCTCGGTGAGGCCGAGCTCGGCCACCGACTTGCCGTGCAGCCGGGCCGCCTCCTCGGGCGAGCGCAGGTGCTTGAGGCCGTGCACGGTGGCCTTGATGACGTTGTGGGGGTTGCGCGAGCCCTGGCACTTCGTGAGCACGTTGCGGATCCCGGCCGACTCGAGGACCGCGCGGACCGATCCTCCGGCGATGACGCCGGTGCCCTCCCCGGCGGGCTTGAGGAGCACCCGCCCCGCCCCGAAGTGCCCGAGCACCTCGTGGGGGATGGTGGTCCCGGCGAGGGGCACCTTGAACAGGTTCTTCTTGGCCTGCTCGCCGCCCTTGCGGATGGCCTCGGGGACCTCGTTGGCCTTGCCGAGGCCGACCCCCACGTGTCCAGCCCCGTCGCCGACCACCACCAGCGCCGAGAAGCTGAAGCGCCGGCCGCCCTTCACGACCTTGGCGACGCGGTTGATGTGGACGACGCGGTCCTGCAGGTCGAAATCGTTCGGGTTGATGGGAGAAGCCATGCGCACCCCTAGAACTTGAGGCCGGCCTCGCGGGCCGCCTCGGCGACCGCAGCGATGCGGCCGTGGTAGTCGAAGCCGTTGCGATCGAAGACCACCTGGGAGATGCCCTTCTCGAGGGCCGCCCGGGCGACGGCCTGCCCGACCTTCTTGGCCGCCGCGGTCTTGTCGTCCTCCTTCACCTCGCCCTTCAGCGCTTTCGAGCCGGTGGAGACGGCGACCAGGGTCCGCCCGGCCACGTCGTCCACCACCTGCGCGTACATGTGCTTGAGGCTCTTGTACACGGTGAGCCGGGGCCGCGCCGAGGTCCCGGAGATCTTCTTGCGGATGCGGGCCTTGCGCTTGTCGCGAGCCGTGACGTGCTTCGCCATGGGAGGTTCCTTTCGTGCGCCGCGCGGCCGCCCGCTAGGCGGCGCCGGTCTTGCCTTCCTTGCGCCTCACCGTCTCCTCCGCGTACTTGATGCCCTTGCCCTTGTACGGCTCGGGCGGACGGAGGTCGCGGATCTTGGCCACGGTGAGGCCGAGCAGGTGCTTGTCCACGCTCCGCACCGTGAGGTGGGTCTGCTTGGCGTCGACCTCGGCGGTGACGCCCTCCGGAAGCTTGAAGAGGATGGGGTGCGAGAAGCCCAGGGTGAAGAGGATCTCGCGGGGCTTGGCCTCGGCCTTGAAGCCGACGCCGCTGATGTCGAGCGAGCGCTCGTAGCCCTTCACCACCCCTTCCACCGCGTTCTTGACGAGGGTGCGGGTGAGACCGTGCAGGGACTTGGAGAGCCGCGACTCGTCCGGGCGACTCACCCGGACCTCGCCGGCCACGACCTCCACCGACACCTTGGGGTTGAAGGCGAAGCTCATCTTCCCCTTCGGGCCCTCGACCTTGACGGTGGTGTCGACCACCGCCACCTTGACCTTGTCCGGGAGCTTGACCGGGATCTTGCCGACTCGGGACATGTGAGCCTCCTACCAGACCGTGCAGATGAGCTCGCCGCCGACCTTCTGCTTGCGCGCCTCGCGGTCCACCAGCACGCCCTTGGAGGTGGAGAGGATGGCGATGCCCATCCCGTTCAGCACCCTGGGGATGGCGTCGGTGGGCACGTAGCGCCGCAGGCCGGGCTTGGAGACCCGCTTGATCTCGCTGATGGCCGGCTCCCGGTCGCTCGTGTACTTGAGCAGGATGGTGATGGCGCCCTGGCTGCCGTCGTCGTGGCGGACGTAGTCCTTGATGTAGCCCTCCTCCTTCAGCACCTCGGCGATGCGGAGCTTCAGGGTCGAGGCGGGGAGGACCACCTTCTCGTGCCGGGCGGAGGAGGCGTTGCGAATGCGCGTCAGCATGTCGCCAATGGGATCGGTCATGGACATGGGGAACGGGTCTCCTACCAGCTCGACTTGATGACGCCGGTGATCTCGCCCTGCAGCGCGCGCTTGCGGAAGCAGATGCGGCACATCTGGAACTTGCGCAGAAAGGCGCGCGGGCGGCCACACAGCTCGCAGCGATTGTACTGGCGGACGCGGTACTTGAGCTTGCGCTTCGCCTGCGCCATCTTGGAAAGCTTCGCCATGCTCTCTTCTCCCTGTGACGAGGAGGCTCCTCGTCGCCGCTACTGGCGGAACGGCATGCCGAGCGAGCGCAACAGCGCGCGCCCTTCCTCGTCGTTGCGGGCCGTGGTGACCACCGTGATGTTCATGCCCTTGATCTTCTCGACCTTGTCGTAGTTGATCTCGGGGAAGATGATCTGCTCGCGCACACCGAGGGTGTAGTTGCCCTTGCCGTCGAAGGCCTTGGGCGAGACGCCCTTGAAGTCGCGCACCCGGGGCAGCGCGATGTTCATGAGCCGGTCGAGGAAC
>Ga0335081_10007282_pt1 | contig 17689 bp, 17 predicted proteins | sample Lox_Sample_35_FD_206713 | JGI IMG/M metagenome (GOLD analysis project Ga0335081, IMG submission 206713) | Soil microbial communities from Loxahatchee National Wildlife Refuge, Florida, United States - Lox_Sample_3.5 | ecosystem: Environmental > Terrestrial > Soil > Wetlands | place: USA... | reverse complement strand
GAAGTCCCGCTCGAAGATTACCGCCACTGGCTGGCGCAGATGCCGGAAGGGCCCGGCCGCCACAAGCTGGAGGGCCTGCTGAAGTGGGGCGAGATTGAAATCAATCGCAGCCATGCCCCCGATCTCGTTCCGACCCTGAAAGATTCTCTGTCACGGATGGACGAGACCGGTTCGAAATGCACGGGCCTTCTGCTCCAATATCTGCAGAAGATGATCGAAGAGCCCGCCCTGTATTTAATGGTCAGGAAGCACGCATGAAGAAGAAGCTGGTTCTGACCGTAGGCAACCAAATGATGGGCGATGATGCCGCCGGCCCGATGCTGGCCGCGCGGATGCAGGGTGCACCCCTGCCAGATTGGGAGGTGGTCGACGGGGCCTCCGCGCCGGAGAATCTCCTTTATTTGATTCGGGAGATGGCTCCGGATCAGGTGCTGGTCGTCGACGCTGCCGATATGGACCTGGTTCCGGGAGAGGTTCGATTCATTGGGGCCGAGAAACTGCAGGATCCTTTCTTGATGACCACCCACACGCTGCCGCTTTCCTACCTGGTGCAATCACTGCGGGAGTTCGTGCCTCACGTGGACCTGCTGGGCATCCAGCCCCAGGTCGTCGCCTGGGGATATCCTGTCTCGCAGGAGGTCACCCAGGCCGTGGAACGGGTCTATGAGGATCTCAAAAAGGCTGAATTTGAGTGGAACTGTTTGGAGCCCTCGGCGGACGGAATGGATTGGAAAATATGTCTATGAAAAAGATTCGATCTGTGCAAGACTTGAACCAGTTTCGGGAAGAAATAATCGAGGAGCAAAAGCGTGTCGCCAGCCTTGGGAAAGCCAGGTTGGTCGTGGGTCTGGGAAGTTGCGGAATTGCGGTGGGCGCGCTGGATGTGTTGCACGCGATCGAAGCGCACGTCAAAGCCGACCATCTGAATGAGGTGATTGTTTCCCAGACCGGCTGCATCGGCCTGTGTAGTCTCGAACCAATCCTGGAGGTCACGACCGGCGACGGTGCCAGAGTGACTTATGGCAAGGTTACTCCTGCGATCGTGGACCGCATTCTGCGGGAGCATGTTCTTGGCGGAAAAGTGGTCCAGGAGTTTGTTATTGATACCACTCCTTTTCCTACGATCTAGGGAAACGGTGAACCGGTAAGGAGAAACGTATGGAACCAGAGGCAAAAGAATTGGATCTGTCCAGCGTCGTGGAGAAGGCGGTTCAAGAGCATGGGGCCGAACGCGATGCCATTATTCCGATCCTGCGTGATATCAACCAGGCATTTGGCTATCTTCCCATTTCAGCTTTGCCCGAGATCCGGCGCCGGATCCAGATCCCGGAAGAGGGCGTCTTCCTGGCGGACAGCCACCTCTACTCGGCCGCGAGTTTTTATCAGATGTTTTCCCTCCGGCCGTTGGGAAGGCACATTATCCGGTTTTGCGAAAGTGCACCCTGCCATGTGATGGGAGGGCGTCAGGTCTTCCAGACTCTCCAGGAACAGGTTGGCTTGAAACCGGGAGAGACCAGCGAGGATCAAAAATGGTCGCTTCTGACGACCAGTTGTTTGGGCGTGTGCGGCGTGGGGCCCGTCTTCCTCGTGGATGATGATCTGTATGGCGGTGTCTCGCCCGAGCGGATCCCGGAGATCCTGGCCCGCTATGAGTAAAATGCCTGGCTGGAACTCCGCTCCTTTGGTCAGAAGAGGTGAAAGATGAAGGTGATTCGTTCCATGGTTCTGGTCTCGGTCGATGAAGCCAGTCTGCAGCTTGGTGCGCAGGAAGTGTTTCGGACCTTCTTGGACGAAATCGAGGCGTTCGGATTGTCCAATCAAATCGCCGTGACCACCATCCGTGACGTGGGGATGCATAGCGACCTGCCGCTTGTGATCGTCTATCCCGACGCGGCAGTCTACGGACCGGTGAAGGTGGAGGACGTCCATGCGATCGTGGAGGAGCATCTTTACAAAGGAAACATCGTTCCCTCCCTGCTGGCCATGATGTCCGAGCTCGGCCCGGATGTCAGTTGGATGCGTCGCCGCCGTGGTGCGATGCCCGTCCAGAAGCGGGTGGTGTTGGAGCGGGCCGGGATCGTAGACCCCGAAAGCATCGAGGACTATATCGTCTACGATGGATTCCAGGCACTGGGCAAGGCCTTGACCCAGATGACGCCCTCGCAGGTCATTGCCGAAGTGGATAAATCGGGTTTGCAGGGCCGCGGCGGAGCGGGTTTTCCCACGGGGCGCAAGTGGAGTTTTGTGGCCAGTACGCCGGGCTTTCCCAAGTACGTGATCTGCAATGCGGACGAAAGCGAACCGGGGACATTTAAGGACCGCCTGATCTTGGAAGGCGATCCGTTCAGCATTATCGAGGCCATGACCATTGCCGGTTATGCCATCAATGCCCAGGAAGGCTATATCTATATTCGCGGTGAATATCCGCTCGCTTATCGGCGGATTGAGAACGCCATTCTGCAAGCCGAGCAACACGGGCTGCTGGGCGACCACATATTTGGGACGGACTTCAGTTTTCACATCCATCCCCATGCCGGGGCCGGTGCCTATATCTGTGGCGAGGAGACGGCCCTGATCGAGTCGTTGGAGGGCAAACGCGGTATGCCGAGGGCGCGGCCGCCCTATCCCACCACCTTCGGCCTCTTCGGCCAGCCGACGGTTGTGAATAATGTCGAAACGCTTGCCAACATCGGGCCGATCCTCCGCAACGGACCCGTCTGGTATCGCGAGCTTGGTTCCCCCAAGAGCACCGGCACCAAGGTGTATACGATCCTTGGCAACGTTAACTTCACCGGCCTGATCGAAGTTCCGATGGGCATCACCTTGCGCGAAGTGATCGACATTTACGGCAAGGGGATGAAAAATGACAAGAAACTCAAGCTGGTGCAGACGGGCGGTTCGAGCGGGACCATTGCGCCAGCGAGTTTGCAGGATACGCCCATGGACTTTGATTCCTTCCGCAATGCCGGTGTCTCGCTCGGTTCAGGCGCCCTGCTGGTCTGTGACGAGGATACCTGCGTCGTGGATCTGGCGAAGGTGATCCTCCGTTTCTTCCGCAATGAATGCTGCGGCAAGTGCACACCCTGCCGGATTGGCACCCTGCGGCTGTACGAAATCGTGAGCCAGATCTCCGAAGGGCACGCTTCCCTCGCCGACCTGGAGTTGATGTCGAAGATCTCGGAAGCCATGTCTGAAGTATCCAATTGCGGGCTGGGACAGACGGCCTCAACCGCATTACTGGACATCTTGAAGTATTTCCGCGCAGAGATCGAGGCGCATATTGTTGATCACATTTGCCAGGCCGGGGTCTGCCCGATTTCCATGCCGTCCCCCGAACCAGACTTGGTTCCGTAGCCGCCCCCGGGCAGATACTAAAGGAGAAAAACCATGATCAGTTTAACGATCAATGGGCAGACCTTGGAAGTTCCAGAAAATACCACTGTTTTGAAGGCTGCAGAGCAGATCGGAATCGTTATCCCGACACTTTGCTATCACAAGGATCTGACGCCCTATGGCGGGTGCCGTTTGTGCTCTGTGGATATCCAAGGGATGCGTCTGCCGGCCACGGCCTGTACCATGCCCGTTTCGCCTGGAATGGTGGTGCAAACCGAAAGTCCGGCCCTGACCCGTTATCGCCGCACCATCCTGGAATTATTGCTGGTCAGGTTCTATGATGCCGGGTACACCCGCAACGGAACGCAGGAGCCGGAATTGGATACACAGTTTGCACACTGGGTGCGTCACTATGGCATTGATATGAAGAGCGCCATGGCAAAAAAGCCGTTCCGGCAGATCGACAGTGACCCGAATCCATTCATCTGGGTGGACAAGAACAAATGCATAATGTGCACGCGCTGTGTCCGGGCCTGCGCCGAGGTGCAAGGTCGTTTTGTCTGGACTCAAGCCTATCGCGGTTATGAGCTGCGGATCGTGGCCGGATCGGACACGACCATGCTCCAGGCGCGTTGCGAATCCTGTGGAGCCTGCGTGGCACACTGTCCAACCGGGGCGCTGGATAACAAGCTGTCTGTCAAGTTGGGGGCACCTGACCGGACCGTTGCAACGATCTGTCCGTATTGCGGCGTGGGGTGCCAGCTTTACCTGAACGTCAAGGACGATGTCCCCGGCGGACGCATCCTATCCGTTTCGTCCAATGCCAAGGCTCCGGTCAACGGTGACCACTTGTGCGTCAAGGGGCGTTACGGCTACGACTTCATTCAGTCAGCCGGCCGCCTCAAGCAGCCGCGCGTCCGCCAGTATTTGTTGGATGGCACGCCCCGGCCCGCCAGCGGGGGGCCGTGGGTGGACGTGGATTGGGATACTGCGTTGGATATCGTTGCCCGCGGCCTGAATGCGGCGCGTGACAAATACGGTTCGGACAGCATCGGCTTATTAACCTCCGGGAAGCTGCTTAACGAAGAAAATTACCTCATGAACAAACTTGCCCGGCAGGTGCTGGGGACCAACAACATTGATTGCAGTGTCCATATCAATCGAAGCACGACCGTCGACGGCCTGAACACCTCCTTTGGCCTGGCCGCCATGTCCAATTCGATGGATGACATTGCGCGCAAGGCGAGTTCGATCTTCCTGATCGGATCCAATATCACGGAGAATCACCCCGTCTTTGGTTCCAAGATCCGCCAGGCGGTTCTGCGCCGCAAGGTCAAACTGATCGTTGCCAGCCCGGTCTTCTTCAATATTGAGGAATATGCCGCACTCGCCTTGCGTTACAAGCGCGGTTCCGAGGCTGCACTGCTCAACGGCCTGATGCACATCATTTGGAAGAATGGCTGGGAAGATAAGAAGTTCATTGAGGAGCGCACACAAGGGTTCGAGGAGTTCAAGGCGGCCCTGGATCAATATCCTGTGGATCGGGTATCGCAACTGACCAATGTATCCGCGGAAGCACTGAATCAGGCCGCGGAGCTCATGGCCCACAACCGGCCGATGGCGGTCATTTGGGGATCGGACATCACGCCGCTGGTTTCCGGGGTCAACAATGTCATGGATTTGGCGAATCTGCAAATGCTGATGGGGAATCTGGGGATCTCCGGCGGAGGCGTGGCGCCTCTCCGAAGCCAGAATAATTCACAAGGCGCTTGCGATATGGGCGGCCATCCATCGGTTTACTCAGGTTACCAATTGGTGACAGATAAATATGCCCACAAGAAGTTTGAGACGGCCTGGGGCACGGCCCTGCCGACCCGGCCCGGGCTGACCGCAGCGGAAATGATCGCGGCGGCCGATCGGGGTTCGTTAAAAGCGCTCTTCGTGCTGGGAGAGAACTTGTGGTCCGAGGAAACCGGTGCTTTTGTGCGGCGCTCCCTGGCAAACTGCGAATTCGTGGTTCTATGTGAAGTGCTCTCCTCGGAGGTCTCTCACCACGCGGATGTCTGCCTGCCCGGCGTAAGCTTTGCCGAGAATACCGGCACCTTTACAAATACGGAACGTCGGATCCAGCTCGTGCGGCAGGCCATTCAATCGCAGGGCGATTCAAGGCCTGCCTGGCAGATCATCTCCGGATTGGCCCAGCGGCTTCTGGCGCCAGGCAGCCGGCCAGTCTCGCCGGAGGCAGCCTATGCAGGTTGGGCATATGGCAATACCCGTGAGATCATGAACGAGATTGCGGCATTGACGCCCATTTACGCGGGCGTTTCCCACGAACGCCTCGAAAAAGGGGATTGTTTGATGTGGCCCGTCTACAGTGTGGCTGAGTCCGGATCGCCAATTCTCTACGCTTCCAATTTCCCGCTTGGAAAGGGCAGGTTCATCCCCTCCAAAGGATAAGGCAGCCGCCCTCCTTCTGTGAAGATCGATCACCGCTGGGCGCGCCCTGCGCCCTGGCGGTGATTTTTCTATGTGCGGCAGCGGAACCTTCACTACATTTTGAATCAGCTGCCGTCCGGCGGATGCAGGTGGCAGGCCCGAAGTATGCTACAATGCGGGTCAATCCGATGGGAGTGGCAGTTTATGAAAAGTATGATTCCACCCGTCAAGGGCACGCGTGAGTTCTATCCTGAGTCGATGGCCGTGCGCAACTTTATCTATGAAAAGGTGCGCGCCGCTTCACGGGCTTTTGGGTATCAGGAGTGGGACGCGCCTTTTATCGAATCCATTGAGCTGTATGCAGCCAAGTCCGGCGAAGAACTGGTTAGGAAACAATCCTTTGTTTTCGAGGATCGCGGCGGCGATCTGGTTACACTTCGTCCAGAACTCACGCCCAGCCTGGCACGGATGATTGCCGCCAGGCAGGGCGAACTCACCTATCCGCTGCGCTGGTGGTCGTTCGGTCCGTTCTGGCGTTATGAACAGCCCCAAAAGGGACGCACCCGCGAATTCTTTCAGTGGAACATTGATATGCTGGGGGTTGATTCTCCTGAAGCCGATGCCGAACTGATCGCGGTCGCTGTGATGTTTCTGCGCTCGATCGGGCTGAGCGCCCAGCAGGCGACCGTGTTCGTGAACGACCGCCGCCTGATGGATTCTGAGTTTGAGGCGCTGGGAATCCAGCCAGAAAAACGTCTGGATGTTTCCAACCTGATCGATCGCCGTTCGAAGATGAAGGGGGAGGCGTGGGAAGCGTATGCCCGTGAAATTGGCATCATGGGAAAGCAGCTCGATGAGCTGAAAAACATGCTGACCAATTTTGAGCTGTGGCAGAAAAGCGAGCAGCTGGTCCGGCTCTTCTCTGCGCTCGAGGTCCTGGGCGTCAGGGAGGGGGTGAAGTTTGACCCGAACATTGTGCGCGGACTGTTGTATTACACGGGGACGGTCTTTGAAGCTTATGAAGTGGGCGGTTCTTTGAAACGTGCGATTCTCGGCGGCGGGCGGTATGACAATCTCCTGGCCGACGTCGGCGGACAGCCGCTGCCCGGTGTGGGTTTCGCAATGGGCGACGTGGTGATCGGCATCGTTTTACAGGAAAAGGGATTGCTGCCCGAATTCTCACCCAGCCCGGCCTCCGTGCTGGTCACAGTGTTCGAGGCGGGGCTCCTGCTGAGGTCCTATGCCCTGGCCGCCGAGCTGCGCCAAAAAGGGATCAACGTGGTTGTGTATCCGGAGCCTGCCAAGCTATCGAAGCAGTTCAAGTATGCGGATAGAATGAAGATGAAAATAGCCGTCACGATCGGCACAGAGGAGGTGGAACGGGGTCTGGTGGCCGTGAAGAATCTCCTGGACGGAAAGCAGCAGGTTGTTCCGCAGGGCGAGGCGCTGAAAGTCATCCGCAATATTCTTGAAAGCCAGGGAGCCTGATGATATAATCCGCCCGCTTGATATGGTGCCTGTAGCTCAACGGCAGAGCGCGTGACTGTGGATCACGATGTTGTGGGTTCGAAACCCATCAGGCACCCAGCACGGAACTTCCGAAGTGCACACTTCGGAAGTTCCCATTAATTATCCCTGAACCCATATTTCTCGACGATGATCGAAATCAGTTCCCGGTCGGCCGGTTCGATTTCTTCGATTTCAAAACCGGTGTCGAAGTGACTGGGATCGATGTCCGGCTCGCACCAGATGCTCCTGACGCTGAAGTTGATGTAGGGGCCCTGGCCGACGTCTTCGGTGACTTCAAGCTTGAGACGCTGCGTCACACCGACGGGATATGGCTCCTCACTCAGGAGCATAAAGCCTCTTTCGGTGATGTCCACCAGATATCCCAGAAGCTTCTGGATGTTCTCGTCGTAAACCCGCCCGTAGTAAAGAAGATGACGGCGTTTGGTTCTGCGTCTTTCTTTCATGTCAATGTTCTCTAGGAAAGCCAAGGATACGTGCGAAGGTCAGACCAGGCATTCGTAAGACCGCTTGAAGATCATCCGGCCGTCTGGTCTTCCTTTGCGCGCAGAGTCTCCGTATTGCGAAAGTATTTAATGAACTTCACGGCGAAATCGTCGCGCCCCACCAGCAGGTCGCTGGCGCGGATGGTCATGCCCAGCTTGATCGGATCGGTGATGGAGCAGGTGGCGCCCGCCTGGATGGCCATTGCCAAAAATGTCTGATTGATCGTCAGGCGGTCGGGCAGGCCAAATGAGACATTGCTGGCGCCCAGATTGATGTTGACCCCGAATTCCTTGCGGACCAGTTCGATGGTTTGAAGCGTAACGAGCGCAGCCTTGCTGTCCGAGCCGACCGTCATGACCAATGGATCAATGATCACATCTTCAGCCCCGAGGCCGGTCCGGGCGGCACGCTCCAGGATCTTCTCTGCAACCGCCAGGCGTTCTTCGGGGGTCTTGGGAATGCCGTCCTCGCCGATGGTCAGGCCGATCACGGCCGCGCCGCGCTCCTTGGCCAGCGGCAGAATTGAATCAAGCCGTTTTTGCTCGCCGCTGACGGAATTGATCAGCGGTTTCCCGGGTGCGGCCTGCAGGCCGGCGGCAAGCACGGCAGGATTGGCGGAGTCAAGGCAAAGCGGCACATCCACGGCTGCAGCCACGGCTGCCACCACTCTTGCCATGGCCGCGACCTCGTCGAAATCGGGCAGGCCGACATTGACATCCAGCGCCTGCGCGCCCCAGGCCACCTGCCGTTCCGCCAGCTGGCGCACAAAATCGAGATCACCTGCGCGCAGAGCCGCGGCAAGCTTCTTGCTGCCCGTCGGATTGATCTTTTCCCCGATCATCAAAAATGGGCTGTCGATCCCAACGGTCACATCCTTGCTTGCGCTCTTTAGAATTGTGTGCATCCTGCCTCCTCGCAGTCTGTGTCCTGGGTCACTCTTTCGTTTCATTTCGCAGGAACCGCAGTGCGGTTTCGGCGAGGATGGCCGTCCCGATCGGCAGGGCGCGCTCGTCGAGATCCAGCCGAGGGTGGTGCAGGAAGCGCTCGTCGCCTTCGATGCGCGTGCCCAGTGTAAACATCGCGCCCGGCGCGGCCTCGGTGAAAGACCCGAAATCCTCCGCTCCCAGCCCTTTGGGAATCGGCGTGACGTGTTCCTTGCCGAGAAGATCCACCGCGACCTGTTCAATCAGTTTGGATGGCTGGGCATGATTGATCATGGGCGGACAGCCGATCTCAAACCTCAGTTCGGCCTCGCCGCCGAGCGTCTTGGCGATTTCGAAAGCGTGGGTGATCTCCTCGTGAATTTGCTTTTGGACCCTTTTGTCGGTATATCTCAGCGTGCCTGAGATGTCCACGTGGGCGGGGATGACGTTTTGGGTGAAGCCGCCATTCAGGGTGCCGATGCTCACAACCGCCGGATCAAACGGATCCAGGCGCCGCGCGACGATGGCATTCAGCGCGATCATCACATGCACTGCCAGATAGAACGGATCCACCGTGTGATGGGGGGTCGCACCATGGCCGCCCTTGCCGAGGATGCGCGCATACCACGAGTCAACCCCGCCGGAGGACGGCCCCGCGCTGATGTGGATGTCGCCGACCGGCGTGGACGGATCCACGTGCAGGGCGATGGCCATATCTACGCCCTGCACCGCACCATCGGCGACCATGCGCGGCGCGCCGCTGATCCCTTCCTCGTCGCCCGCTTCCTCCGAGGGTTGGAACAGGAACCGGACCTTGCCGGGGAATTTCTCCCTGGCCAGCAGGGTGGCGGCGCCCAGTGCCATTGCGGTGTGGCTGTCGTGGCCGCAGGCGTGCATCGTGCCGTCATTTTGTGATCTGTAGGGAACATCGTTCGCTTCGAGGATCGGCAGTGCATCCATATCTGCACGGATCGCAATACAGGGGCCGCCCTCCTCGCCTAGATCGGCGACCACGCCCGTTCGCCCGACATTTCGGCGGACCCGGTAGCCAAGTTTTTCCAGCTCTTCGGCGACTTTGGCCGAAGTGCGGAACTCCTTGAATCCCAGTTCAGGATGGGCATGAAAATCCCGTCTCCAGTCAACGATTTCTTCTTGGATGTGATAGGACTGTTTGAGCATTCTGACCTCTAGGCGAGTGCGGGTAGTTTTTCCATGCCGGCCTCAAAAGCCAGCCTTGCCACGATCTCTGTCAGCTCTTTTTCTCTCGCCACGGCCCCCGGCGGGCGTTCATAGGCCCTGAGCAGCTGGGCGGTGCGGACCTTGGCGCGTTCAAATGTGTCCAGGCTGCCGGCCTGCTGCCAGCCGCGGATCGAATCACGATCGATGATCGAGGAGGGAATATACTGTTCTTTTGCAAACAGGTCTCGGGTGGCCCTTTGTTTTAGAAAGTCACCCTTGAAATTGATCCCTTCAAAGAAGCCGGTCGCCAGGGTTGTCGTGCGGACCTCGAGTCCGGCCAGCAGCCGCTTGGCCATGGCCACTGCCTCGGCGTCGACCACCAGCTTCTCGGCGCTTTGGCAGACCAGGAAATCCAGCATGCCCGCACCCGAGATCATGTTGATGCCCGCCAGCGCCCCGAGGATGGCGCTCACGCCGCTTTCGAGTCCGGCCTGCGCATCGACGATCTTCGCGTCGCTCGCGCCGAGATAACAATGGGTGGGCAGATCAAGTGATTTTCCCACCTGGGCATAGGAGGCATCAATCATCGCGGTCTCAACGGCGCCCATCGGTGTGGTGCCTTTGCGCATGTCGAAGATCGCAGGTGCGCCGCCCCAGACAATGGGTGCCCCCGCTTGCGCAAGCTGATGGATGGTGATCCCGCTGAGACATTCCGCGGCGTGCTGGGTCACCGATCCGACCAGCGTCACCGGGCCGGCCGCTCCGGCCAACGGCATCGAGACGATCTCGGCCGGAATTCCGGCGCGCGCCAGGGCGATCAAGTTGTCCGCACCGAACCTGCTCCAGATGAGCGGAGGCGAAGGGCAGACATCGAAGACTGCCTGGGGCTGATCGGCCAGTTCCTTGCGCCCGCCCGCGAAGAGAGCCACCATGTCGATCATGGCCCCCAGAGTCTTGATCGAGAAGGATCCGGTGACGATCGGCTTGATGGAATGCAAGAGAACCAGATACAGGCGATACAGGTCGCCGATTTGTTTTGGCACTTCATCGCAGACCACTGCGGTGGACTGCGCATCATACTGGGGCAGCATCTCGGCCACCTCGACCAGCCGGATCAGATCCGGCGTGTGAGCTGTTTTATGTTCCAGCGTTTCCGGATCGAGAACGTGCACCCCCGATGAGCCGGGGTCGAACTGAACCGTGGTGCCGCCATAGGTTACTTTGCATTCGCCCAGCCGATTGAAAAGCCAGAATATTTTTGGCGCCGTCGCCAGCGCGGCGCGGACGAGTTTTTCCGGGATCCTGGCCACCTCGGCGCCTTCATCGACGGTCGCGCCCGCCTCGGCCAGGAGTCTGCGCGCCTGCTCCGACTGGACCTTGATGCCCGGATTCATCAACAACTCAAACGCTTCGTCCAGAATACGATTCGTCAGTTCCTTCGAGAGCAATTCAAGTTTCGGTTGCATGGTTTCTACGTTTCGAGAACCCGGATGATCTTTTCAAATTCCCTGCTCAACTTTGGATCGAGCGGGTCGGGCTCGTGCTCGGCCAGGATCTTGCGGGCCCTCGCCAGCGCCCAATCCCGGCCATCGTCCTTTTTCGATTCCCATTCGCTGTACGGGCGGCGATCCATGAATTGCGGTATGAAGAGATCGTGCATGTGCTGACGGGTATGTTTCTGGGCGAGAAAGTGCCCGGCCGGGCCGACCGCAGCAATGACGTCGAGGGCGAGCGTTTCCTCGTTGACTGCGATGCCCTGCATCATCTTGTGGATGATGGAAAAGATCTCGCAATCCATCATCATTTCGGCATACGACCAAATGCGGCTTCCGTGCAGAAAGCCGACGCCCAACAACATATCCGACATCACGAGGCTCGCCATGAAGGTCGATAGGCTGTTCTCCACGCCCGCCTGCCAGTTGGGTTCTTTTGCGCCCGTTGCGAAGGAACCCATCGAAAGCGGGATATGATAGAAATCGGAAAGCACGTTCGTCGCCGCGCCGAACAGGAAATCTTCGGGACCGCCGCCGGTATAGGCGCCGGAGCGCAGATCCGAGGCCGTTTGGGCCGCCGCATAAAAGACGGGCGCGCCGGGATAGGCCAGCTGCAGCAGGGCGGTTGCGGCAATGACCTCCGCATTGCCCACGGCCAGCGTGCCCGCCATGGTGGCCGGCCCGGTGGTCAGACAGGCCGACATCGTCATGAAGCCGGTGGGGATCCCGACTTCAGCTGCCAGTAACGCCGCGTCGAGCGAGCCGCCGTCGTGCCCCAGGGGAGGCGCCGTGCACTGCATCAATGAAAGCACCGGACGCCTGCGAAGCGCTTCCCGTCCACCCGCGATCATGGAGGCCATTTCAATTGCGGCTTTGGCCTCCGACTCGCTATAGATGCTCTCGGTCTGAACATGCTTGGTGGAATTTTCCCAGATGCTTTTGATCTCGTGCAGACCGCGCGTTTGCGGCGGCGTGTCCTGCGCGGAAACGGGCACCCAATGGAACGCCACTTCTTCCGTCGCGTCCGCGATGCGGGCAATCTCAATCACATCCTGTAGTTTTGACATGCGCCGCTCGCCGGTTCGAATGTCGATCACTTCCACGCCGCATCCATCGGTACCGACAAAAACGTGGTTGCCGTCGAGCGGCAGATCCTGATCCGGATCACGCGCCGCCAGCGGATAGGTCGGCGGGCATTTCTCCAATGCGGATTCGATCAGTTCGCCTTTGGCCCTGACGACTTTTCGTTCGCGATCGACCGCGGCTCCGTGTGCCGCCCAAATATCCAGGGCGCGGTTCGATGGAAATTTCACGCCCACTTTTTCAATGATCCATAACGTGGCGTCGTGAATCTTTTTGACCTCAGAGGGTGTCAGGATCTCCAGCTTCAATTTTGGATTGGTTATGGATTTTATCGACTTGGTCATTTTGCCCTCCCGCGTCTCCCGTCCCTCCGCGGGAGCCACGGATCACTCGGCGCCCATCAGCTGCTTGGCCACATGGACGGCACCGATGGCATCTTCTGAATATCCATCGGCCTTGATGGATTTGAACCAATCGCGAGTGATGGGTGCGCCGCCCACCATGACCTTGAATCGGCCGCGCAGCCCCTCCTTCTCCAGCACCTCGATCACCTCTTTTTGTTTCACCATGGTCGTCGTCAATAACGCGCTCATGCCGATGATGTCTGCATTCACTTCGATTGCCTTGCCGATGATCTTATCGGGTGAGGCGTCCACCCCCAGATCGTACACCTCGAACCCCGATGAACCCAACATGGTTCCCACCAGAGTTTTGCCGATCTCGTGAATATCGCCCTCCACCGTTGCCAGCACAACCTTGCCGAGCATCCTGCGTTCCGTGCCCTGTTTTTTTAATTCCGGATTCAGCACGGCCACGGCGGCTTTCATGGCCTCGCCTGCCATCACCAGTTCGGGCAGGAATGCCTCCCCGCGCCCGAAGGCATCGCCGACCGTGTTCACCCCGATCACAAAGCCATCCGTAATGGCCTGCAAGGGCGGAATGCCCACGGTGATGGATTCCTTGGCCAGTGCCGTTGAAGCATCGGAATCGCCGTCAATGATACTCTGAGCCATTTTTTTGAAAAGTTCTTCATGCATGGAATTGTTTCTCCTTTGTGGGGATGACGATGCGAGAGCGTTCGTTCGATCTGTGCTGCGCGCGTTTCTAAGCCCAAATCAATTATAAATCATACCGCGTTCGGCCGATAGTAAAGAACAGCATGACAATTGTCACCACAAATCACCTGGGTTCGTAGAAGGCCAGCAGGGTGCTGCCATATTTGCGCTGGTCAAATTCTGCAAGGTTCTTCAGGTCCAACCGCTGATATTCCTTCGGGTGCAGCTGCGCAATGGCCCAGCTGTCCGCTTTCAGCCACGCCGGATTGGCATCCAGTTTCGCGATGGCCCGCCACCACATTTCCTGATATTGCGGAGGCGCGATGTAAACGTAATGAAACGTCCGATCGGGGGAGGAGGCCAACAGCGAGAACGCGTCGGCGCGTTTGGCCTCGGCGCGGGAGGCCAGCCGGGTCGCCGCCAGATTGAATTGGATCGTATCGGTCGGAGCGCGGTTCAGATCGGTGAAGCGGCAGAACGCCGCGCCGCGGCTGAGCGCTTCGATTCCAACTGCGCCCGTTCCGCCGAACATGTCCCACCAGGTCGAGTCGATGACATCGGCCCCGATGATGTCGAAGAGCGATTCCTTGACGCGATCGGTGATCGGACGCGTGGTATCACCGGGAACCGATTTCAGCAGGCGCCCCTTGGCGCTCCCGGAGATCACGCGCAGGCTCATTTTGCCGCCAGGATGTTTCCATGCGGCGCGATCACCGGCACAACACAGCCTGTGCTCAGAATTAATCTCCGCCCGCCCGTTTGCTGAATTGCATCTTCTTTTTCCTGGCGCACATCCTGAGCCGTTTTGAAAACAAGCGTTTCGCGGTTCAGGCCCCCGCAGACCGCACCCTGGAAGACCGCCTGCGCCTCGGCCAGCGAGGGCGGCGTCTCGCGGTCATGCCAGTTGAGCATCGGCACCGGGTATTTTGACAGCTCTTGAAAGTAGACGTCCTCGCCGTGAAGATGCAACATGTTGCACCATAGGCCCTGGGCGGATTCCAGAATTTGCAGGTCCAGGCTCCGGCTGAAATGTCTGAATTCGTCTTCGCTCAATAAGGAGGCCTGGGCGTGCTGAACAGCGTAAAAGATCCCGTCGATGCCCGTCTCCAATGCGGCTTCGACAAAACGCCGGGTGGTCTGGGCAATGGTTTGCAGTCCCTTCAGCACGGCGTCGGGATGCTTTCGGATATGAACCAGAAGCGTGTTTCCACCGGCCAGGTTCTTGGCCTGTGCCAGCGGATTGAAAACGGTTTGAAGCATCGGGATGTTCGGGCCGAGGCCCGCCCGGATTTGACGGAGGCAGGCCAGTTGTCCGGCCAGATGCGGGGCGCCTGGATCGAGGGCCGGCAGTCGTTCCCAGTCCTGCGGTTGAACAACGACCTGGCCGGAATATTGCCGCGTGCCTTCGGGATTGCCGCGCCACTCATCCCGCGCGCCCCAATCGCGCAGACAAAACGAGGAGGCCGGCGTCACCTTGACCAGGTCAAAATCATAGGCGCGCTGGAACGCGATCTGCGCAGCGGCAAGCGTTTCCGGCAGTTGATCGTCCACGGGAAAATGCCGCCAGAGGGCGACCGGTGTTTGGTCGGGCATTTCGCCCGCCAGGCAGGCTTGGATTCGTTCGCGGTGAGTGGTCATGGCACCTTCTTGATCACACAGAATGTGGCACCGGCCCGGCCGACGCTCACGACGATCGGATCGCCGTGAAAGTCATGCTGGTCTTCATTGGTGCGCGTGTTGACGAGGACAAAATCGCCGGGCCCGATTTGATTCAGCGCGCCGCGCTCGTCCAGTATTTTAACATTGGGCGCGGCGTACGGGGCGGCCACTTCCGGCTCACGATGGATGTAAAGGTTGACCGGCCGCGATTCCAGCTGATCGAACTCCTCGACCGCCTGTTTGTAACAGGTCAGCCAGTAATCCGTTTCGTAATGACGGAAGACCCCGCGCATCCCGCCTGCCAGGGAATTGTAATAGGCATATTCGTATGGATGCAATTGAACGATGTTGTAAATGCCGGGCACGAGCACGGCTGCCACGAGCAGGGCATTGATCCATCCCTTTTGGAGCTTTTCGAAGAGCACGTCGAACGCGAATCCGGCCATCACAAAGATCGGCGGCAGGGCAAACAGAAAATGGCGCATCCCGTCGAAGTCCGGCGGGTTGCGCAAAATGCCGTAGCCGATCGGGATCACGAACCAGGCGACGATCAACGCGGCCTGGATCAATTTCCGAAAATCATTCCTCAGCCTGAGCCAGGCGGCAAGGAGACCGATGGCGAACAGGGGCCAGACAGGCTCCGTCAGGGTAAAGAATAAATAGAAAGGAATGTAGCGAAGGGGGAGATCGTATGCCCGGTACACCTGACTTCCAAAGAGCACCTGCAGGCCGGTCGGATTGTCGGACATGAATTGAAAGACCTGGACAAAACGCAGGGGGCTCTCCCACAAATACGGCCAGGTGGCCAGCATGACCAGTATGGAAAGCGCGGCGTAAAGAATTATCCACAGGAAGTCCCGGCGGGCCGGGCGACGGGTCAGGAAATAGATCACGACCAATACTCCAGCCAGCGGGCCCAGGACGCGGATGGATGTGGCAATTCCCAACACGAATGCGGGAAGCAGAATCTGCAGGAATGATCGGAGCGCCGGCCGTGCCTGGAAGCCGGTTAATTGATCCACCATGCGGAAGCCGAGATAAATTGAGCCGGTGAGAAATACAAGGAACGGGGGATCCTTCGGATTGATAAAGGCGTGTCCCCACAGCAGCGGTTGAAAGGCGAACAGGGCGGCCGCCGCGCCGGCGGCCCAGGGCCGCACGAAGCGTTCGCAGATCTTGTATATAAAATAAACACCCAGCAGGAACGTCAGGAAATTCACGAGATGCCAGGCATCATCCGTATGGACATGAAGGGCTTCGATCAGATAAACCGGCTCGCGCCCCAGAAGCAAATACGCCGGTCCGCGGTTCTTGTGATCGCTGGCGCTGGGGCCGTAGGAGTTGTTAAGGTCAAAATGTCCGCTGAACCAATTGGCCGGATTATAGGCATACCCCAACGCATCTGCGTAGCCATAAAAAAGCGGTTCATCCCACGTGAAGCCATAATCGCGAAAGCTGACGAGCCCGATCGCCAGGCAGATGACCAGCAGGAGGAAGACTGGCTTTTTCACGAGTGGAGAGAAGCTGATCATTGTTTATCAGCAAGACGCCGAGCTTGGCGTCTCTGCGCGGCTTCCAGCTTGCGCTTTTCGTCCTGCGTCTCGGCCTGGATCGGCGGAACCGGGGTGGGCTTACCCTGATCATCCAGCGCAACATAAACCAGGTAGGCCGTGTTCGTATGGGTCCGTTCGCCGGTCATCGGATTCTCCGCCTGCACTTGAACCTCGGCTTCCATGGAAGTGCGGCCGGTATACGTAACCTCCGCGCTGAGCAGCACGAGATCACCGATCTTGATCGGGTTATGGAAGACCATTGAGTCGATGGCGACGGTCACCACGCGCCGATGGGCGTGCCGCATGCAGGACAGCGCCCCCGCCTCATCCACCAGCTTCATGATCCAGCCGCCGTGAACATGACCGAGAAGGTTGGCATGTTCAGGCTGCATCACTTGTGCAATATTGATGCGGGAAGTCCGCATCGGTTTGGGGACAGCCGCGTCGTTCACGTCAACCCAGATCTTGGCGGAGCTCTCCAGAATCGGTGGCGTGCAGGCGCTCGGGCTCATCGAGCAAGACATCCGTGACACTGTGCGATAACTCGCTCATCAGCGGGGCCAGGGGGATCGTTGCAGGCGGATAGACCTTTTTGGGCGGCGGCGGCGGCTGAAGTCTGGGTTTGAGCGTAAAGGTGGCCCGTTTTCTCAGGATGCGCGGATCGTTCGTTAAATATCCAACGTAGTGCCCAAGCACGGAATAGACGTCCCGTTTTGGGGTCACCCAACCAATCCATTCGCCGTTGTGGTTGAAGAGATATGGATAATCAAGAAATGCTTCGGCGTCACCCCTGGAAGTGTAGATTGGAATAAGAGCCATGACTTCGCCTCGTTAATCAATTTACATCATTATACGTCCAATATCGATTTACGAAAAAGTTCCAAAGCATTACAATTCCGACCGCCACGGCCAGCGTGATATTTCTGGCGAGGAATTCCGGGGTGATGGAGGTGCTCAGATTC
>Ga0335081_10007281_pt1 | contig 17690 bp, 11 predicted proteins | sample Lox_Sample_35_FD_206713 | JGI IMG/M metagenome (GOLD analysis project Ga0335081, IMG submission 206713) | Soil microbial communities from Loxahatchee National Wildlife Refuge, Florida, United States - Lox_Sample_3.5 | ecosystem: Environmental > Terrestrial > Soil > Wetlands | place: USA... | reverse complement strand
TGGTCGATTCGTGTCAGAAGTGCTCAGCCTGCGAACAGGGACATGAGCAGTATTGCTCGGAGTTCGCGACATTCACCTATAACAATCTTGACCGCCGTGACAAGATGCCGACCTATGGCGGGTATTCAGAGAAAATCGTTGTCTCGGATAAGTTCGTACTGAAGGTTCCCGATGGGCTGGACCTGAAAGGGGCAGCGCCTCTTCTGTGCGCGGGCATCACCACCTGGTCGCCGCTTCGTCACTGGAAGGTGGAAAAGGGCAGCAAGGTGGCGGTAGTCGGTCTCGGCGGACTGGGTCACATGGCGCTGAAGCTTGCGAATGCGCTGGGCGCCGATGTCACGCTGTTCACCCGTTCAGCGGGCAAAGAGAAGGACGCGCGCCGTCTGGGCGCCCACAATGTCGTGCTCTCTACCGACAAAGGCCTGATGGCATCCGTGCAGGGACGTTTCGACCTGATCATCGATACCGTGCCCTATGTCCATGACCTCAACCACTATCTGCCGATGCTGACGATCAACGGCACGTTGGTGCTTCTCGGGTACCTGGGGGATCTGGAGCCGCTCCTGAGCTCTGTTCCGTTAGTGATGGGGCGGAGATCGGTCGCAGGGTCCGTCATCGGAGGCATTGCCGAGACCCAGGAGATGCTCGACTTCTGCGGCAAGCATGGCATCACGTCCGATATTGAAGTAATCAAGATCCAGGATATCAATAAAGCGTATGAACGCATGCTCAAAAGCGCTGTGAAGTACCGTTTTGTGATCGACATGGCATCGCTGAAGGCATGATAGAATTGATAGACAAGGAGATTCCACATGACTAAGGTCTTGATCCTGGGAGCCAACGGTCAGATCGCCCGTTTGGCCACTGCCCTGTTCCTGAAGCACCCTGATGTCCACCTGACGCTGTTTCTGCGGCAGCCGGAGAGATTGCGGGGACTGCCATCAGATCGAGTGCAGGTGATCGAGGGCGATGTCCTGGACAGGAAGGCGCTGGAAGCGGCCATGGTCGGTCAGGATGTTGTTTACGCCAACTTGGCAGGACCGCTGGAGCAGATGGCCCGAAGCATCGTCCAGGCCATGAACGCCACCGGGCTCAGGCGCCTGATCTTCATCAGTTCCATGGGAATCTATAACGAGGTTCCGGGACAAAAATATCAATCAGTACTAGATCCCTATCGTGATTCAGCCGCAGTCGTTGAAGCATCAGCGTTGGATTATACGATCATTAGACCTGAGTGGCTGAACAACAAAAACGAAATTGATTATGAGACAACGCAAAAAGGTGAACCCTTTAAGAACCCGGAAAAATATGTTTCACGAATGAGTGTTGCAGACTTAATCGTAAAGCTTGCAATCACGCCTAATTTTGAAGTGCGAAAAAGCCTAGGGGTGAACAAACCGTGAAAAGCCAAAATATACCCTGGCTTCTAAGTTAGGATAAAGTGATCATAGAAACTGTGTTAAAAAATCATTTGCCGAGGAGGTTGTTATGAAGAGTGTCACGGTTTTAATAGGATCCGGGTTGATAGGTGTCGCAATCGCACGCAGAGTGAGCGCTGGAAAACACATTCTGCTTGCCGATTTAAAAAAAGAGAATGCGGACGCCGCAGCCACAGTTTTAAGTAACGCAGGATTTGAAGTCAGCACTGCGACCGTCGATGTATCCTCGCGCGAAGCAGTTAAGGGCCTTGCTCAGAAGGCAGCATCACTCGGAGAGGTGACGGGAGTCATCCACGCTGCCGGAGTTTCACCCTCTCAAGCTTCGCCGAAGGCTATTTTGTCGGTTGATATATATGGCACCGCGCTCGTGCTTGAGGAATTTGGAAATATCATAGCGCGCGGAGGTTCCGGTGTGGTCATCGCCTCGCAATCCGGTCATCGCCTGGGCGCTCTTACGAATGAACAAAATAAACTTCTCGCCACCACCCCAGCCGATCAGCTTTTATCGCTTCCGATGCTTCAGCCTGATCAAGTGAAGGATTCCCTGCACGCGTATCAACTTGCAAAACGCGGGAACGCTTTGCGAGTGATGGCGGAAGCTGTCAGATGGGGTAAGCGCGGCGCGCGAATCAATGCGATTAGTCCGGGGATTATTATCACACCACTCGCGAAAGATGAGCTGACCGGTCCTCGCGGAGAAGGTTACCATCGTATGATTGAGCTTTGCCCCGTGGGGAGAGCGGGTACGCCTGACGAGGTTGCCAATGTCGCAGCCCTTCTCATGGGTCCAGAAGGTGCGTTTATCACGGGAAGCGATTTTCTGATGGATGGCGGAGTTACGTCTTCGTATTTCTTTGGTGAGCTTGCTCCGTGAGGAGCAGCTAGAATGGAGAAAGAAATATGAATAATAAATCGAAAGATAGCAAGACGCGATTTCTGCGGCAGGCATAGCTGAATGCATGATAAAGTTGATAGAGAAGGAGATAATAAAATGGAGATAAAACGAAGCGGTTCACAACCATCCGGCAAGGGACCGGCAGAATATTTCACCGGAACGGTGCGAGTTGATCCTTTGATCAACGCTCCTGATCCCGCACGTATCTTTGGCGCATTAGTTACGTTTGAACCAGGAGCCCGCACGGCATGGCATACCCACCCGCTGGGCCAGACTCTGATCGTGACAGCAGGCAGCGGTCTGGTACAGCGCTGGGGAGGCCCGATCGAGGAGATCCGGCCGGGCGACGTGGTCTGGATCGCACCCGGCGAAAAGCATTGGCATGGCGCCGCGCCGACAACGGCCATGTCTCACATCGCCATTGTTGAACAGATCGACGGCAAGAGCGCCGAATGGATGGAAAAGGTGGGCGACGAACAATACCGCAGGTGAGCTTATGCGTTTGAAATGCCTCTCGTCAAATAAAGGGTGACAGTATGAACAAAAAACTCGCCGTTATTCTGGCAGGCATTTTTATCTCCGCGTTCAGTATTGCAGCCATTTTGGAGGCCAAGACCATGAAAAGCGAAGGCTTGAACGCAAAACAGGAAAGAATCGTCACCATTGCGGCCTTCACCGCCAACGGCCATCTGCATAAACTGAAAACGGCCTTGGACGAAGGGCTCGATGCCGGTTTGACCGTCAGTGAGATCAAGGAAATCCTTATCCAGATGTACGCCTATGCGGGGTTTCCCCGCAGCCTGAACGGCATCAATACCTTTATGGACGTCCTGGAAGAACGGAAACAGAAAGGCATCAAGGATGAGCCTGGCAAAGAACCAAGTCCCATGCCTGCAAACAAAAGCAGCATCGAACTCGGGACGGAAAATCTGACTAGGCTGACAGGAGCGCCGACCACCGGGAAGTTTAGTACGTTCGCTCCAGCCATTGATACGTTTTTAAAAGGACACCTTTTTGGAGATATCTTCGGACGCGACAACCTGGATTTCCAAAGCAGAGAAATAGCAACTATTTCTGCCCTAGCCGCTATTGAGGGAGTTAATCCCCAGCTTCAGTCCCATTTTAACATCGGGTTCAATACAGGTCTGACCGAGGCACAGATGAGGAGCCTGATATCGGTTCTCGAAGGCCAGGTTGGCAAGAAAGAAGCCGATAATGCCTATGATGTATTAGGTAAGGTTTTAAGCAGCAGAGCAAAATAGGGCTTACCGCGGCTGTATGACAATGAAACCCGACCGCGCGGTAAACATGCAACGAGATGGCAGCAATTTATAGTTCATGCACCGGCCCTAGTTCTCCCAGAAGACGGCTTCAAGAACTTCATTGCGCATATATATATGACGGACAGACTGATTCATGACAACTCTGAACGAAAATATGAGGTCACTCCGTTGGAGCTGTTGTTCGACCTCGTGTTCGCGTTCGCGCTATCGCAGCTCTCACATCATCTCTTGACCCACCTTTCATGGCGTGGTGCGACCGAGACGCTGGTGATGCTGGTGGCAATCTTCGCGGTATGGTTTACTACAAGCTGGTCGGCCACCCTGATCCGGGCTGATCAGTCCCGGACCGGGTGGTTGGTCCTAGCGGTGATGCTGCTGGGCCTGTTCATGAACGCTTCGGTGACCAGAGCTTTCACGACGTCAGGCTGGGCATTTGTCGTTCCGCTTCTGCTGATCCAACTGGGGCGCACCGTCTGGACTCTTGTAAATTCAATTGATGCGGTGCTCCGAGAGCACTACTTCCGCACGCTTCTCTGGGTGATTGTCACGACACCCTTGTGGATCGCGGGCGCGGCAGTGAGCCCGGAAACCCGCGTGCTGTGGTGGGCGCTTGCCGCCGGGATCGATCAAATCGGCAGGTGGCTGGCGCACCCCATCCCCGGTCGGCGGCTGCGATCCGAGAACGTCGAGTTCGACGCGGACCATATGCTGGAACGCTGTCGCATGTTCCTGCTTATCGCTCTTGGCGAAACGGTGGTCACCACAGGCATGGCCATCGCCGAAGCCTCCATAACGATGATGACCCTGGCAACTGGCACATTCGCGCTGACGGGAACAGTCGCTCTGTGGGCGCTGAGCTTCGGGCGTTCCCATCGGCTCATTATTCAACACTTAGAAGAGACGAGCGATCCTATCCGCGCCAGCCGCCATGCGGTAAATGCTTTGACTGTAATGGTCGCGGGACTCATCGCCGTGGCAGTCGCGAATGAAGAGGTGATCGCGCACCCGCAGGGACACACCTCTTTTGCGCTGAGTCTGCTGCTGGGCGGAGGGCCGATTCTTTTTCTGGCTGCACAAGGGTGGTATTTGTTGCAAGTGCCACGCGTTCGATCGCGGTTGCATGTGATCGGTGGGGTTGCGCTGATATTTGTCGGCCTTGTCACGCCGGCTGTTCCAGCCTATATCGCATTGTTTCTTGTCGGCGCAAGTGTCTCAATCCTCGCAATACTTGACCGATAGAAGGGAGTCGTAGCATGATGAACAATAACATTGAAGGGAAAGTCGTCGTTATTACTGGTGCGAGCAGCGGGAATGGCGAGGCGACGGCTCGGTATCTCTCCAGCCGGGGAGCGACTGTTGTGCTGGGCGCGCGGCGCGCCGATCGCTTACAGTCGTTGGCAGACGAACTCACCCGCAAAGGCGGCAAGGCGTTCGCTATCCAGACGGACGTCACCGAGGTCAACCAGGTGAAGCGACTGGTCGATGAAGCGGTAAAAACCTTCGGTCGGATCGATGTCATGATCAATAATGCCGGTTTGATGCCCCACTCTCCGCTCGAACGCCTCAAGATCGACGACTGGGACCGGATGATCGATGTGAACCTCAGAGGTGTGCTGTACGGCATTGCTGCGGCGCTGCCGTATATGAAACAACAGAAATCCGGGCACGTTATTAATGTCTCATCTGTGGCAGGTCACAAGGTACGCCCCGGTAGTGCCGTGTACGCTGCTACCAAAACTGCGGTGCTAGTCATCTCTGAGGGGCTGCGGCAGGAAGTGAAGCCCTACAACATCCGCACAACGGTGATCTCACCTGGTGCGCTGGCCACGGAGCTGCCGAACAGCATTACCGAGCCGGACGTCGCCGAGAATGTCCGCAAGTTTGTTCAGGAGGTTGCGCTTCCCGCCGAATCGTTCGCGCGGGCAGTAGCTTTCGCCATGAGTCAGCCTGAGGATATGGACGTGAACGAAATCCTGTTCAGGCCAACGCGCCAGGAGCTGTAAGCTCCCGACGTTTTCGGGGGCAACGAAGATGGTAGCACTTGACTCGCTCTGCTGGAGAAATATTTTTGGGTTCCGGACACTCGATGTCGGCATTCAAAAAATACAAACTATCTTGCTGAATGAAAGTTATAATGCCATCGCATTACAATCCGTTGATTTATGACGTTAAATTATTTTTCAGAATTCTAAGTTCTTCTTCTCGATACTATCGAATTCTACATGAAAAGTGCAATTTCCAATAAGTGCAACCGTCAACATCTTCAGGAAGGACTTCACATTTTTATAAATATATCATAGATTGCACAATACAGAGAGTATCTGATGCATGATACCACTACTACTGATTGAAGCTTGCTATCATCATAATAAAATACTGAGCGGCTAAATTTAGAGGACCATGCATATATATCAAACGTCAAGAGAGTTCCGTGCACGGCAAACGAATTTTCTGAAATAGGACCCCGTTATGAACAGCCGACCACTCGTACCCCAAGCGCATGCCCGATAGCTATGTATTTGATTTTAAACGGCATAAAATACACAATTTGCACTATTTTGCGTTACTTTTGCTTTTTTTTTGCCCCCTTTTCGCCCCCTAACTATCTATGGTAAAAGAGCTGGATGAAAAAAGGAGTAACCAATATCGCCATTATCTCCGGCTGAATTTTTCACTCATTTTATCACAGGTAACAGCGATAATCACGAAATTTATTTCAAACATCTCCCAAAGAAAAGCTTACTGATCACTACCTATAAAAGCCCGCTTGGGAAGATTGCGCTAGAATGTTATCCTGGGCCAATGACCCCGTTGGAGCTTGATTTTATATATTATCTCATTTCATGCGCATTCCCTATTTTACCTGACCCCAATACCCACTCAGAACACAGCAAAAAAATACAGGAGATGCTCCAGAGGGTGTGGGGCGGATCAGGCTTTATGTCCTTTCAAAGTAAATGATCAACTATATATTTCTCAAACTGAGGCACTAAAGATATAGTTGCCGTGCAAATCAAAAATGTTGACGTTCCCAAGTGGGAAAAAAGCAAAGCCATAAAGCATGCTATCTATCCCTGACGTCCGAAGAGAACTATTTCATGCTGGCACATAAACTGGATGGTTCTGAGAAGCGGAAACTGTTCCGAGACCGCTGCTTTCTCCACGCGCAAATTCCGAAGAACTTTTACTATCTCAAGCAGTAGATCAGAAGCTAGCCAAACATGGCCGCCAGCTAGCATCGGGTTATTAGTCTTGCTGCCCAGGCCGAACAGAGCGATTTGCTCAATGTGCGCTGGGATATCGATGCCATCAAAAAGCTTCGGGATGTATTTCCGTCCAGCTTCGAACTTCCTGCGATAGCGTTCTTCACGCTTATCCCACGAGTTTGAATCCATTGAGGGCTCGATCTGAACCAAGTGCTTCTTCGTCGGGTGAAATGCTACCACGTCAAGCTCGCACTCCCAACCACCGTCAGGGCGCTTGCCTACTAAGACATTTCGGCGAACGAAGTAGCCTTGGTATTCGTACCACTCCGACACTAGTTGTTCTAAGTAGTTCATCAGGCCACCAGTCAGCATTTGAATCATGGTGTTTATGGCTTCTTATAAGTCTCTACCATGCCAGAATGATTTCGTCCAATTCTAGACATGACGAAGATTTTCAACGCAATTTAAGAGCTCATATTTTACGAATCAACCATCAATGATCCGAACTTTCCAATCAGGTTCTATTTAAACTTTGATTGCTTTAGTGTCGATATATATGATTCCCTATCTGGCAAGTATATTTCTAACCTCAACATCCGACGGATACTGCCAACTTGGCCTTTTACGATTACAGGCAGATCAATATCAAATATTTTATCTCCCGATTTACTTCTATCAATTCTGTTAATCAGCTTATCTGCAATAATATTTGGAACTTTAAACTTAACATCTTTTCCAAAGACATCTAATTCAAATAGTGTATCTAACTCATTGGACTCTCTACTCGTTTTCGCAACAGGAACATTGTCACTTTGTGTTGGGATGTCAACTTCCAACCAACATTTCGGACCAATTAAAGTTACAGGGTAGGACTTATGCGGCCACGCAGTTTAGAGCTAGTAACGCCTATATCCGGACTCTTCCAGTAAACTCCATATAACCTTCTCAAACAAATATCCTTTAGCTTGCTCTTTTTTCATAACAGTCGACAGACCTCGTAAGTTGTTCACACCCTTACTTTACCTCATATACCTTCAATACCTCATCGCCGTAGTGATTGATTACCTTCACGGCGATCTTCCTTTTTTCGGGCATGTCGAAGGGACGGCTAACGGGGGAGTAGAGCATGAACCAAGCCGATTCGTCCACCTCTGCCCGTAGAGCCCGCTTCAATTTCTCATAAGGTTCGTCTGCCCCGAGGAAGTAGGCATGACGGACGAAGAAGCTTTCACCATTGTAGTTCGTGTCGATGAACCAGCAGGCGATGTCGTCCGTCGAAGAGCTGCGAATCTGGCCGGTGGTCGGATCGTACACGTCCACGCCTTTTATCTCGACTGTGATCTTGCCGTCCTTTACTTTCTTGACCTTCAAATCCGGCTCGCCGAAGACCATGAAGAGGTTGCCTGCGCCGGTCTTTTTCAAGAGCTCCTCGCCCATTGCTAAATCGGGGTTCATCCGGGCAAGCAATACCGGCAACTTTCCATACTGTTTCTGACCTTCGGCTACAATCTTATCTGATGTCTTTCTCGTCTCGGGATTAAACTGATTAGCTGCCTCATTTGCAGAGGCATCGAAAGCAAAACCGCAGACCACGAGTAGATCGAACCCCACACCCCGGAGCGCTTCTTTCGCTGCTTCTTTGATAAGCTCTTGTCCCACAGTCCCGTGCTCCGGTCCGATGCAGACAACTACGCGTTTCGTTACTCCGACTTTTTCAGTATATTCACCGGCAAAGTGCAACCATTCACCGGCATAGGGCTCCAAGCGGTCGAACTTCAGCCGTTCATTCTTGACAGTATTCTGCACACCAGCTTTTTTGAGGTTATCGAGAATCATAGTCTCGAACTGACCAGCACAAGCTGCTTTCTGAGCTTCCCTCTCAGAAGCAGGACGCTCCTCATCCGTTGCAAGAACGCGATGCGGAGAAAGGCTTTCAACAGTGAACGGTCCTGTCACGCGGATGCGCTTGTTGTCCTCATAAGGCTGGTCATACAGCGTTTCAGTATCAGCATGACGGGCAATAGCATTGTCGATCTCTTCTCGCTTCATGCCTTCTTTGATATCTGGGTTATTCGCAATGGACTTGAGCGTCACATGCGGCACGCGCTTGTACACGAAACCCTTCTTGATGTCTCCCGTAGTTTTGTATTCAGGTGGAACCTTGTTGCTAATTTCTGCCTCTTTCTTTACACCTTCCGGCGAATCGGCAAGGTAGTAGTAGGGGTACTTCGCAGCCATCAGCCGCGTCCGCGCGAGCGCAAGCGCAACCCGCGAGGTATCGATAGTAATCCACCGCCTGCCCCATAGCTCTGCCACATATGCTGTCGTCCCGCTTCCGCATGTCGGATCAACCACAAGATCGCCGGGGTCGGTGGTCATGAGGAGACAGCGTTCAATTACCTGCGGTGTAGTCTGCACTGCATATATCTTTTCATAAGAAACACCGACTTCTGACCAAAGATTTGTTATTTTTCTGTATGGAAAGTCATCATGATATAGCTTGTAGCTTAGGCTACTACCCTCCTCTTGAATTCTGCCTGTCTGAACTAAGATATCAAGCTTATCTTTGTTTACAACCCATGAGCCCCCGCTTGGTGGTAAATATGACTTTTTGTTCAACACATACTTAAAGTCAGTGTTGGCTGAATAGGACGGCGCTATTAATGAAAACAGTCTAAAATATCTTGTACCTTTCGGATGATCTTTGCTCATAAAGTCTTCGGGCTTTATCTTGGTAGCGGTGCCATCAGGAAATTCTGCAAACCTCCAATGCGCTGTCACATTTTCCATATACTCATACAATTCGCGGTATTTAACTTGACTTGCATCTTTTGCATAAAAAAGTAAATGATCGTGCATCGTTTCTAAAAGTCTAGCGCCAAGGGGAAGACTTTTCTTTCGAAATATAATATTCGCCACAAAGTTTTCAGTTCCAAAAACCTCATCCAGTAGGCAAGCTACAAGATGGCTGTTTTCCGCATTAATCTGAACAAAAATAGATCCAGTCTCAGTAAGAAGTTCTCGCGCTGCAATGAGTCTATCTCTTAAGTATGCAAGATACGAATGAATTCCAAGTTGCCACGTATCGCGGAAGGCTTTTATCTGCTCTGGCTGACGCGTGACATCTTCAGTTTTGGCATCCTTCACATCATGTTTGCGCGTGGAGACCTGCCAGTTGGAGCCGAACTTGATTCCGTAGGGCGGATCGAAGTAAATCATCTGCACCTTGCCCTTGAGACCTTCTTTCTCGGCAAGGGAGGTCATTACCAGGAGCGAATCCCCAAGGATCATCCGGTTCGACCAGTTCTGCTCGTGCTGATAGAAATCGATAAGGTCCTCGAACTTTATGCCGTTGAAATCTGCAAACAGGGAAGCCTGCGTCTCGGGCTTATCCTTCTTCGCCTCGGCCCGGACGTTCTCAATGATGGCCTGGGGATGAATCTTTTCCTGTATGTAGACCGGCACGGCCGGGACCGCGAGGTTCGTTGCGTCCTGCTCATCCTTCCCCTTCCACACAAGCTGCGGGTCCAGCGACGGATCGCGCGGGTAAAGAATCGTCTTCGGCTTCGCCTCATCGTCCTTCACAAAGTCACGCAGCTCCTCGGTAGGGATGTTCACCCGCTTGTCTTTGTGCTTGACGGTGTCGATAGGGGTAGAGTTATTCGATTTCTTTTTTGGCGGCATCAGCTCACCTCTTAGCCATTTCGCTCGTTCGTTAAATCACGTGCTTCAGATATTGTTCTGCATGTCAAGAGAAGATCTATAGCAGCCCAGACGCGTCCATTGCGATAAACATTTCCTGTTCTAACATCAGCTACAGGCTTTATGGGTTCCCCAAGTTTATAGAGCACTAAAGAAAATCTATCGTGTACTGCGTTCCATTTTTTCCTACTTATTTCGGGAATGTATCTGGATAAATCATCAACAATTTCGTAACTGTCGACATGATGTATGCTCTGTAATTTTCCGTAGTAACGGAAACCCAGATAGTTTGGCGGGTCCTTGGGCCATCCGCCGGAACCAAAGGGATGAAAGTATCGTTGTTTCTTAGTCACAATTTCAATCCATGACAATTTTGACCATTCGGGCGTATCGTTACCGAGAGAAACGACGTAAACGCAATTTGATTGCTGGTTCTGCATAGTGATGAGCCCCTCTAAGTATTTATTCAATTCACTCAATACTCTTTTTTCAGCATGAGATCCGTCATAACCACTCTTCGTCACTATTTGCGATAGATGTTTCCAACTCCGATAAAGAATCGGAATGTCATTAATCGCGTTAGGTAATCTGTTTTTAACATATTCAGCAGAGCATTCTGACAATACTACGATTGATTTTTTAACCTTGGTATATCTTTCAAGATGGTTAGCATACTTCGTGAGTTGTTGATCTGTAGGAAGGCTCCACCCTCTCTTGGCCTCGAAAATTACATGAAGGCGTTCTGCCTCTATTTCAATATCTGTGTACCCATGTTCATCATTTTTTCTATCACTGCCTCCTTTGAACTCTTGCAGCCGAATAGCAGTGATGCGCCCGTAATTACGCCCAGGGTACAAGTCATCAAGCAGTCTTGAAAGAAATATTTCTGATTGCGCCAATGCCCAACCGACACTAAAGGTGATGTCATTCTCTGTGCTGCCGAGAAGATCAAAGACCGTTTTTATCTCTGCACCATGTAAATATAAGTCTGTCATTAGCCGATCCTATCTGAAAGACCGAGCTTATTGAAGAATGCCGCATTTCGCTGCTTTGCATCAGTCAAGATTTTAGTGTATGACACTACTTCTACATTGGCATTGAACTGTTTCCGGAAACCGAAGAACCCTTGTCCGTCCGGCATCTCCGTCAAATCAAGATATTTAGCCTGCTTCACAAGTGACTGAGTAATGTCTGCAACAACATAGCAATAGAAAGGGATATCTTTGCCAATCGGAATATCACGACCAGTCGCTGTCTTTACTTTGCCTTCGCGGATGTCTCGGACATAATCGAGTACTTGGACAACAGGATTTTCATCCTCGCTGTAGTCATCGCGCATTGGCCGTTTGAATTCGATAATCACAATAGCCGGGAAAGGGGGGTCTGTTACTGGGGCAAAAGCACAAGCCTTGTCGAACAAAAGGATGTCTGGCTCTTTGCGGCTATCGATACTGATATGGGGGTTAGTGTTTAATGGTTTATCGGATGCGAGAAAGGAATGGTATACAAGTTTCTCATCTAATACCCAAAGGTTGTGATCGTCAATGAGCACCTCGTCGGATGTTGTCCGCATAGGGAAGATAATCTTATGGATGCGTTCCTCGCGATGATACTTGCCATCCCCGGCATAGCTAAGTTGCTTGTGCATGAAATCAAGCACTGCTCGGCGGTGACATACATAACGAGCCAAATCTGACTTATTAATATCGCTTACCTTATCGAAATAGCCCTGAAACTGACGATTAAACTCTTCCCATTCTTCGTCCTTCACTTCTTGTTGCAACAATTGTTGGCCCTGTGTCCGCAGCTCTACTTGAAGATCGTGGTAGGCTTGATATAGCCGAAGGTCTAGAGCTTCATCACTAACTTCGGGGTCAATGAGATCCATCTTGTCTCCAACATATTTCAATATAGGACGGTACATCGGCCCTTCTGTTGCGACGAAGTTTTCGATGCGCTCCTTTTTTCGTTCACGAATCGGCTCCGTGTATGGCTTAAGAAAGGATTGGCAACTTTCAAATATGGCAGTCCTGATGGTACGCCATGTGATGGCTTCAACTATTAAATCAGCAGCGTCCTCGGTTATTGAGAAATCGGTTCGCTCCGCATTGGCCGACTCGTCTAGTATTTTGCCGTCCACATAAGCAGCATACACAAAGTCTCGACCAGCCTCATCCTGGATGCGACGTGATAAATTTGGAATATGCCCAAGAAGCTTTTCCGACCTAACAACGCGGCTATCCGCACAAAAATGAATTTGGTGATCTTTGACGTGAGAGGAATAAAGCCGAACATGCAACACGGAGAATTTCTGACCTTTAATAGGAACGCGATCTCTCAAAGATTGTCCAGCTATTTCATGTTCGAATCGCTCATTAAGGTCGAGCGATTCATCGGTTGCGCGATCAGTCAATATGATATCCGGGCAATCAGGACGGATAAAAAACTCTAGGCAGTGTTCGATAAGATGCGTAGCAATTGTCTCGATCTTTTTCGGGCATTGCTGCTGGTATTTTACTTGAAAGCCGGTCAGTCGTACGTTCGTTGAGCGTTTTGTATTGCTTGCGTCCTCGACAGTCATGCCGCGGACGCCATCTCCCTGGGGTATGAACTCAAATCGACGGCAGCTTATTTTGCCATTAATGGTGAAATGACTTTCAATTTCTACTCTTTCGAATGCGACAAGCCACAAAAAACGACCTATACCTTTGCCGCCGCGTTGTGCTTTGTATGTGGTATCTGATGTTTCAAATGCCCCGAAATTCTCGTCGTTGAATCCAATGCCATTGTCAATCACCTCGAAACCGATGATATCACTGAGATTCGGTTCGTTCGCATTAAAAAGATGCATTTTGTCGCGCAGGATATGAATCTCAATACGGCCTTCCTTCTCCTTAGCGTCTTGAATTGCTTGAACAGAGTTTACAACTGCTTCATATAAGGGCAACAGTGGTTTGCTTGCTGCCAAAGACATATTTTTTACACGACCAACAATATCTGTTTTCATGGATCACCTCACAGCAGAATACTCGCCGCTTCCACTGGCATCTTATCCACGTTCTTCCTTCCAGCTCGCGCCAGGCCTTCTCCACCAATTCACTGTCTTCTTACCAAATACACAGCTCAAAACACAATACAATTGAAGAACTTCATTCACTGGAACGGCAACATTCCAATTGTCCAGCGGGTTACTATTATCCAGTTTTGGATAATTTTCTTTGACATTTCGTTTAGCAAAAGCTATACTACTTTCAATCCAGCTTGCTGGAGGTGGATGGTCCGAATGGGCCAGCGTGAAAAGCCGACGAAAGTCGGTTTTTCATTTTATACAAACACAATCCCATAGCCGTCCACACAGCCATCCGTTGCCCTGCAATCCAGTTTCGGTTTTACCGCCTCTACAACTTTCTTCCAAAAATAGTCATCATCTGGCTCAGTAATAAACCCCTTCCGCAACAGAGTATATTTCTTTAGCGGATGCGCAAGTATGTCCGCCAACTGAAGCCCCGCTACGTCTTTTTCCTTGGGCTTGATCTTGATTTCTTTTGAAGTCAGATGTTGTTGAAAAAATGGTCCCGATTGTACCTGATTTCCATTGGCAAATAACCTAGCATATGCGGTTTTAAGCGCCATATCCTCTGTCGCCCCACGACTTTCCGCCATTACATCACCTTTCGCCCGATGCCGGGCAAGAAAGAAACAGTACCGCATAAGCATGTTGGCCAGGCAATAATGATATGGATGCCATGCTTCGACGTATCTTTCTCTATGATTCTTCTTATCCAGCACCACATTAATTACCGTGTATTGTGCATTGGCGATAATATCGAGAAGCCCAGCGTTAAAACGTTCGCGGACATCTTCATTTTGCAACACATGATAAGGTCCGCTCTTTTGCATGATGTCTTTCGCATGCAGAATGACGCGTTCATCCGGATCGAAAAAATCCTTCTTGAAGGACTCAATCGTCGGTCCGAATGCTTCACGATAATAACCCAGCTTCAGAATACACCCGGTAAGCCCAAGGTAACGTTTGTCGATTTTTTCAAGTTGTGGATAATGATCAAGTCCTGCTGTCTCATATGTAATGCCGCCATCAATAATGCGGAGTGGTTTGGACTCCTTGCGTCCGTAAGTGTGATCCCCGGATTCATCTATATAGAGCCTGTAAACAGGATGCAAGGCGCTATTCTCCCTGTTCCTTCTTCAAATTCTCGAGTATCTCATTCTTCGCATTCCACGGGTCCGTGATCTCGATGAACGCCCACCTGCCGAATCCTCCGTGGTTGTTAATCGCAGGTATCCAGAGGGTTCTGGCGGTGGCCACCTTTGCGGCTTTGTCCTTTTTACGCTCGCCGGTAACCTCAATAATGAGGTTGAGTTCTCCCTCACCCCGACCCTCTCCCGCAAGGGGCGAGGGTACCTGAATATGGGCTATAAAGTCCGGATAGTAATTCTTTTTTTCATTGTTCAAAGCATAGGGGATGGAAAAACCGAGATTCGTGTTCTTGACATAGCTCGTCACCTCGTCCATCTCTTCAAGTGCGCTTGCCATCTTCTGCTCCCACGACGTAGTATCGGCAACAACATGAGATATGTGGCACTTGTCGGGCCGGGTGGCATACACCGGCCGTGTTGTATCGAATTCAACGTACCGGGTCGAGCCGATGGTGTCGTAAGGCTTGAGCAAGGGCTTGAGCTTCTTGTCGCCTTCATCGGAGGCGACAATCGCTTGATATATCTTAGCTGCTGCCTCATGGGCAAATTCGATCAGGAGGAGGAGCTGCGGGAAGGTGTTATCCTTGAGCATGACGCACTCGGATAACCACTGCCTCGTAATTCCGAGAAGCTGCGGGAAGAGCCAGGGCTTTTTGTTGCCTCCATCATCTTTGAAGTAATTCTCCAAGACGAGTTTGGAAAGAAGAAAAACAACTTCCTGTTCTCTGCGTACTTTAAGATCATCGAGCGTATGGATGCTCGATTCCCCGACAATCGGATCAAGCTGCACTTTCGTCGGGATTTCCGCAGTCGAAAGGGCGAGTTTTGAAGCGTCGCTGAATTTAACCGTCAGCCGTTCTGCCGGCAATTCATAGCGATAGCCATCTACGCGTGGAAACGTTATCTCACAGGCGATGCGGTCTTCCAGAGCGCGCACGTGCGTGGGCGTGGGACCGGGTTTCGGTTCCGGGGTCGTGCCCGAGCAGGGAATAAACGAAAACGGCACACCGTAGACCTCTGCATATTCCGGTTCAAACATCCCCTTATCGCTTGTCGAGTAGCTCATGCGCCGAAGGCCGCGGCCCACGACCTGCTCGCACAGAAGCTGAGTGCCGAATGCGCGCACGCCGAGAATGTGGGTAACGGTATTTGCGTCCCAGCCTTCGGTCAGCATGGAGACGGAGACCACGCACTTTACCTGTTCGCCGAGCTTTCCCGCCTTACCGACCGTATTCATAACTTCGCGGAGAAGGTCTTCGTCCGTGAGGTCTTCGGCGTCACGACCAGGGAAACGGACGCGGTACTCCTGCTTGAACTCCTCGATCTCGGCTGCGGCGATCTTCTTGAAATCCGCACTCATGGCCTGGCCCGATTCGAGCTGTTCGCTGTCGATTAGGATCGTGTTCGGCCGGTCGCTCCATCTGTCGCCCTCGACGTTGCTGAATATGGGGAGTTGGCCGGGGACCAGGACCGTCTTATCGTTCTTCAAGGTCTTTTCCCAACCGGCTACGTAATCGAATACAAGCTTGGAAACGTTCGTATTGTTGCAGACCACGATAAAGACTGGCGGAGTAAGGCCCTTTGCCCGGGCTTCGGCGTTGTTTTCCCAGAGACGATAGTACTTTTCGTAGTTGCCGTATAACGCGTGAATTGCGCCTTCCAGCTCAACCGGCAGCTTCGGCTCGCCGCTTAATGCATCGGTCTTGCGCCCCTTCTTCGGGAGATGGTCCCGAATGTTCAGCCAGAGATCGCGGTACGTGGGTTGTTCCCGCACCATGGAATCGTCTGCAACAGGAACGCGCGGTACTTTTACGATTCCGCATTCAATGGCATCAATTAGCGAGAAGTCCGACACGACCCAGGGGAAAAGCGTGCCTTCGGGATAGCCGGAGCCACGAAGAAAGAACGGGGTCGCCGATAAGTCGTAGACTACCTTGACACCGATCTTGGATTTGACCGCTTCGAGGCCGGAAATCCAGACGCGGGCTTCTTCCTCTCGCTTCTCCGCTTCCTTCCGTTCGTCGCCCTTGAGTTTGATGACCTCTTCTTCTGCACGGCGGCGATAGCAGTGATGCGCCTCGTCGTTGATTATAATTACGTTCTTTTTGCTGCCCAGTTCACGGCAGACGCGCCGGACCATTTGATCCGAGGTTTCCGTGAAAGGACTTTCGCCGCCCTGGGTTAGGATGCTCTTAGTGAGCTTGCCCGCGCCGTTACGCTCCCGCTGCTTAAAGGCATGGAAATTCGTGATAAGGATCTTGGCCTTGTTCAGCTCCGCCATGAGGTCCGAGGGAAGGATGTCGCGCTGGCGGTAGTAGTTCTGCGGGTCGTTCGGGAGAAGCACGCGAAGACGATCTCGTATGGTTATGCCGGGGGTAACGATCAGGAAGGTGTCGGAAAACTTGGCGTCCTGGGGATTGGAGAGTTTGTTAAGGGCGTGCCATGCGATGAGCATGGCCATGACCACGGTCTTTCCGCTACCTGTGGCCATTTTGAAGGCAATCCTGAACAGGAGCGGATTAGCGACCTCGTTCACTTCTCTAAGCTTGTTCTCTATCCAGGCATCGCCATACTTACCTGCGACCTCAGCCAGATAAATGGCTGTCTCTAAAGCCTCCATCTGGCAGAAGAAAAGCTTCTTCTCCCGGTCAGGATTATTCCAATATTCAAGTAAGCGGGAAGTGGTCTTCGTGACGCCGACATAGCCGCCCTTCCTCCATATAGCTACACGTGCACGGATGCGGTTTATTTCGTCGTTTTCTTTGAGGCGGTCTTCGGTCCATTCCGTATCCAAATGGAGCTGTGCCTGGCGTCCCCTGCTTCTCGGTCGGGCAATGGGAATGAAATAGGAGCTCGGCCTTCGTATGCCTTCAATGATCTCGTTGGTGATACCCTCTTCGGTGAATTTGAAATGACGCTTCGGCTCGTCATACGGCGAGTTGATGAC
>Ga0335081_10007279_pt1 | contig 17692 bp, 18 predicted proteins | sample Lox_Sample_35_FD_206713 | JGI IMG/M metagenome (GOLD analysis project Ga0335081, IMG submission 206713) | Soil microbial communities from Loxahatchee National Wildlife Refuge, Florida, United States - Lox_Sample_3.5 | ecosystem: Environmental > Terrestrial > Soil > Wetlands | place: USA... | reverse complement strand
TTTCAGAGTCCTCTTTAGAGTCATCGTCCATCATGAGCTGGAATTCATCCCAACTTACTTTTTCGCCTTTCTGAAGCTTATTCCTTGCTTCAGCACCAATCTTCTCTTTAATGGCCTGCTCTTTTTCTTTGTTAGACTGTTGCTGCTCCTGATTAGCTTTCTCAGTGATGGCTCTTTCACTTGCCCTAATTTCAGCAGCCATCTTTGCTTCTTTGGCCATTTCAGCTTTCACGCTGTTGAGTTGACCTACCAGCTGTCCAATCTTTTCGTATATTTGAGGTATAGTCTCTTCTTTTGTTTTGATGAAAAGTTGATGTTGGCCATCAGCTTGGGCTCTGCTGATGTTCATGAAATTTACTTTTTCGATCATCTTGGAATGGATTTCTTGACTTTTAGAAGCTAACTCTGTTAACTCTTTGTGAAGCACGTCAGCTTGTTCATCGAACGTTTTCCGTTGAGCCAGAAAATTCTTGATTTTGGTATTATGGGCGTCGATTTTTTTGTAGCCTCTAAGAAGTATCTCAAGTTGTTTGACGTTCTCTATCAACCTTTTTTCTTCTTGTAAGTCAAGGGAAGTGGTTGAAATTTTCCATTCAATCGCGTCGTGCTCCTCTTGCAACGCCCGTTGGCTTTCACGGGGCAAAGTTTTCTTAAGTTCAGCGATTTTTGCCCTCGAAGCGTTTATGTTTTCGGTGATTGGGTCAGATTGTGCCCTGATCGCGTTTCTTTGGCTTTTAAGAACTTTGACTCTTTCGTTTATCTGGTCACGTTCAGCCTTTAAGTGATTAATTTCTTCACGACTCTTCTTAACTCCCTCGTTCAGCTCGTTTCGTCTTTCAACGCAGTTTTTGATTTGTACATTTGCGTTGTTAGCTTCTTCTCTGAGCTTTTGAATTTGTTGGATGATTTCTTGTTTTTGGTTAAAGTTTTGTTCGTTTGTCACGAGGAAGCCTCTGGTGTCTATTGCATATTGTCGTAGTGGTGGAATTTATAACGATTATCCATAATAAACCATTCTTTTTATGGTTCATTAACGGTATTTGGTTTATAATTTTTAAATACATGGTTCACCCATTGACAGTGTGAGATGTACTAATATGTCCTTTAATTACGATGACTTGTTAAAGAAGGCTTGCTCTCAAATGCCAGAAGTCTCCCAAAAGCATGAACGATTAGAATTGCCTAGATTAATGGTTAACATGGTGGGCATGAGAACAATAATTTCGAATTTTAAAGAAGTCGCTGACGCCTTAGATCGTGATCCCCAGCATATCCTGAAGTTCCTCACAAGAGAAATGGCTACCGCCGCAACCTTCCAAGATTCAAGAGCAATTTTTCAAGGCAAATTTCAGCGGGACAGCTTCGATAGGCTTCTGCAAAGATACTTAGAAAGCTACGTTGTTTGCCCAGTTTGCAAGCGCCCAGACACTAGGGTTGTTAAGGAAAAACGTTTGTCTTTTTTGGTATGCAACGCCTGCGGCGCAAAATCAGCTATAAAGCAATTGTAAGTGGTCCTGATTGGAAGTCTACGTTAACTTGAAAAAAGTCGGTAGAAACGTCCTTTTAGCGGTTTGTGACTGTGAATTGTTGGGGAAAACGCTGAGGGAAGGAAAAATTGTTTTCCATATAAAAGACGAGTTTTACAACGGCGGAAAAACAACAGTTGACGAAGCCATTGGAATGATCAACAACTCAACCATAGTGAACCTTGTGGGCAAATGCTGCGTGGAGAAAGCAATTTCCCACGGATACGTTCACCCCGAGGCCGTTATAAAAATCGACGGCGTACCGCACGCGCAAATAGTAAAACTCTAGTCAAATCATAGTTTTCTTTTCTTTGCAGCCACTTGTTTTAACAGAACTTAGAACAAAAGCAGCTTACGGGTTCTCGCAAGCTTTGTTGTTGTATGGTGTGCTTAAAACTTCTTTAACTTTGTTCGTTATCACTGGTCCGAGCCCATTCACAGATTTCAACCAGTCGTCTGCGTTAATAAGAGCATTCAACGGGGTCTGATAGACTTCAAGAATGGCTTCTGCTTTTTCCCTACCGATGTTAGGCAGGCTGGCAACGAAGTAGACTTGAGCGTCTGAAATCGTGTCGCATTTCTTGAAAGAATGTACCACAGGACTCCTCTTTTCAACAATTTGCTCTTGCTTGGCAGCGGTGTATAGGAAATCAACTGTTTCTTTCTGGTTGGAAGTGTTAACTATTGCGATTCCGTTTTTCGCTAGGTTGAACATTGCGCCCCAAATCGCACTGGGCTGAATGTTGCTGTATTTGTAAATGATCGGCAAATATCCCTCGAGCACAATAAGCGCCTTCGGGTATGCCTCCTTTAGAGTGAAAATTTGCTCGAAAAGGTATCTCCTTGTCAATGTGTAAACGAAGTCGTTGACAGTTTTGCGTTCAACTGCACATTGGTCAGAAAGCACGTAGTCACCTTTCTCTAGCGTCTGCTTCTGGACGTTAGCGCCATGTTCTATTAAGCCCGTGGCAATTTTTGCTGCGCTGCTTGCTTCTCGGCTGTCAATGATGATGGTTGGTTCTTCGCCAGGTTTCTTTTTGTTAACGTAGGGAAGCAATGTTTCTGCTCCAGACATAATGTCAACCTTAAAATACGATACCGCAAACGCATCCTTATTTCACTTGCGCTGCTCTAAAAGCAAACAGGACGAAAGCGTCCATGTACGCTTTTGCCGGATTAGAGCTTTTGAGAAAGCGATAAAGTTTTTGCTGTGAACGGCGCCATGATATGCACTGTTACTTGTGGGTCGGTTTTTTTGACTTTTTCTTCGAACTGCCGCTTTTGTTTGTTTGACCCATGCATAGTTATTGCAACAACGGGTTTGACGTCAACGATCATTTTGTATGCGTTTTCAGGGGAAGCTGTTGGGGACATTCGTCCAACAGGAACTATCGCCACTTGTGAAGGGTAGTCTTTGAGGTTGACGTATCCAGAGTCGCCGCCGTGAAAAATTGTTATGTCGTCCATTTTCAGTTGGTAAAGCATGATAGGTCCGCGGTGGATTCCTTGAATGGCTGTGACGGTGACACCGCTTAAAATGTAGGTTTTACCATTTTCGGCTCTTACAAGTTTTTCTGCAGGTACTTTTCCATCAAGTTTCGTGGCTACTTTAGCCTCAGCAATTATGTGTGACGCTGTTTTCTTACAGATATCTTGGGTTTTACCTGATGAGAAATGGTCCAAATGGTCATGCGTGAAAAGAACTAGATTAACCGCTTTTATCATATCTAATTCGTTGCCTTTGAGCATCCCCGCTGGGTCAATTAGGACTGTGTGGTCGACGCTTCTTATTATGAAGCCTGATACACCCAGATAATACAAGGCGAGGTCATTTCTCTGCAACGGAGTTTTTGCGAACTCCTTGATCTTGTCAGCTTTGCTTCCCCTAAACAATATCAAACACCAGTTTCTCTTTGAAAGAATCAAATATAAAAACTAACCGTGTGCTTGGCGATCACTAAACCTGCGTTTTCTCAGAAAAATTTGTCTGCTAAAACGGGAAACATTTCCAACTATGTAAAAGAAATAGATAGCCAACTTAATTCTGATTTTACTCGTATCGCGTTAGGAAAAGGGGTTCCTTTGCTTCCTTGCGTCTTATTTCTAGCGGTACTTCATTTAGTGATATGGACGCAAGCCTTCCCCTCAAGCGTTCTCTATTCGGTTTATTCTGAAAGCTCTTTTGTAAAAGGTTGGAGTTTTTTGATTTATGATCCATTAACTCATACCTTAGTAAAGGCACTTAGCAACATAGGATATACAAGCTTGTGACTGTCACGCCCCTACAACAATTCAGAATTAACTAAAGTAATAATGACTGAAAATTTAGTGGATACGTTGTGTCTGCTAAAGTAATGATGGATTAAGATTAAAAAGACTTCAATATTGATTTAGAACAAAAATAAAGTGGAAGGGGTTTATGGTCCCTTTTTGGTTACTTCTTTGATGACGCCGGCTGCTACTGTTGTACCCATGTCTCTGATTGCGAAGCGTCCTAGCTCTGGGAAATCAGTGTATTGTTCGACTGCGATTGGGTGTAGCGGTTCCATTCTCACCCATGCTGCGTCGCCTGTCTTTAGGAATGCTGGTTTCTCTTCGGTGACTTGGCCTGTTCGGGGGTCGATCTTCTTGACGAGTTCTGTGAATCTGCAAGCAATTTGTCCTGTGTGGTAGTGTAGTACTGGTGTATATCCTGCTGCAATGGCTGTTGGGTGGTAGATAACAATGATTTGTCCAATGAATTCTTTAGCTACCGTTGGTGGGTTGTCAACTGGTCCCGCTACGTCTCCTCTATGAATGTCTGCTTTTGCGATGCCTCTTACGTTCATGCCAATGTTGTCGCCTGGTTCCGCGAATGGGATCATTGTGTGGTGCATTTCGATGGATTTGACTTCTCCGGTTTTGTTGCTGGGCATGAAGATTATGTTTTGTCCTGCCTTAAGAGTGCCTGTTTCGACCCTGCCAACTGGAACTGTGCCGATGCCTGTGATGCTGTAGATGTCTTGTATAGGTACGCGTAGGGGTTTGTTGGTTGGTTTAGCTGGTACCTCGAGAAGGTCTAACGCTTCAATCAATGTTGGACCTGTATACCATGGTAACTTTTCAGTTTTCTTGATGAGGTTTTCGCCGGTCCAGCCTGAGACGGGTATGAAGTTGATTTTTTCGATTTTGAAGCCTACCATTCGGAGCATTCTTGAAACTTCGTTCTTTATCTCTTCGTATCTTTCTTTGCTATAGTTTACGGATATATCGTCCATCTTGTTGACTGCAACGATTAATTGGCGGATACCCAAAGTGAATGCAAGGAACGCGTGTTCCCTTGTTTGGCCGCCTGGGCCAATGCCTGCTTCGAACTCGCCTTTCTTGGCTGAGCAGAAAAGAACTGCGGCGTCGGCTTGGCTTGCGCCTGTAATCATGTTTTTGACGAAGTCTCGGTGTCCTGGGGCATCGATAACTGTGTAGTTGAATTTCTTAGTTTCGAATTTGAGGAACCGAAGGTCAATTGTCACTCCTCTTTCTCGTTCTTCCTTAAGGTTGTCGAGTACCCAAGCGTACTTGAATGTGCCTTTGCCCATTTTTTCGGCTTCTTCTTCAAAGGCTTTGATTGTCCGCTCGTCGATTGCGCCTGCTAAGTAAAGAAGGTGACCTGTGGTTGTTGATTTTCCGTGGTCAACATGCCCCATAATGATGAGGTTTAAGTGGGGTTTTTCTGATTTGCTCATTTTTTCTTCCTCTATTAGTGCATCCTAATTTATGAATTCGGTTAACACATCAGTTCTTCCAATTATTTTAAGTTTTTGTGCCTGATACTATTTTATGGCTACAATGGAAAGTAAAACAGCCACTACGAAAATTCTTGAGAGTGACCGAAACGATATCTTCCTGTGAGGTTTTCGGTCAATGGCCTTAATAGCCCGTTGATATCCTATTGGCTATTTATGAGTACAAGCGACCTTAAGGTTCAGAGTATATCGGTAGTAACTACCACTTTTAATGAAAGAGAAAACATTGAAGAGTTAATTCGTCGGGTCCGATCCGCGTTGGCAGGTGTCCCCCACGAAATAATAGTTGTTGACGATAGTTCTTCGGATGGCACTGTTGAGGTTGCCCGGAAGCTTGCGGACATGGCAGTTTCTAAAGTTCGTGAAGGACAAACCAAAGGGTTGCTACACGGAATGAAACTAGCGAAGTTTTCAGTGATTGTTACGATTGATGCGGACTTAGAAAACAGCCCCGAGTTAATACCTACCTTAGTTCAGAAACTTGACGAAGTCGACTTGGCCGTTGCTTCCCGAACGGTTATTCCTAGGTTCTCTGAAAGATTTGCCTCCAAGATTTTAGGTAAACGGTTGGGTGTTTCAGATTTTTACTCAAACTTTAGAGCTTACAAGAAAAAAACGTTGGAAAGCTTATCGGTGAAGGGCGGCGAAACCTTCGGCGGAGAAATGCTGATTAGGGCAACCAAGAAAGGTTTCAAAATTGGTGAGCTCAAGTATGAGTCCCCGCCAAGGCGCCGCACTCCCCGCATAGGCGGGAACATCCGAGCTAATCTAAGAATATCGGCTGCAACACTCAAGTGCCTACTTATCTTTTTGTTGTAGGATCCCGCGTATTTTTTGTGTTTGCTGTAAGTTGTTGTTTGTTGACAGCCACAAACCGTTAAGTTCAAAGCTACATAGCACTAGAATGAATTGAACGCTGTTAAGGAAGGATAAGAATGAGTCAACATGTCGAAAAAGCTGGTTTAGAGGTTGCCACTCTTGCTGCGGGCTGCTTCTGGTGCACGGAGGCTGCTTACAGCATAATTCGTGGCGTGGAGCAAATTGAACCTGGATACACAGGCGGCACAGTGTCTAACCCGTCCTACGAGGAGGTTTCAACGGGGACAACTGGACATGCAGAAGCCGCGCAGATTCACTTTGATCCCAAGGTGATAAGTTACCGAGAAATCCTGGAGATTTTCTTCACAATCCACGATCCGACGTCGTTGAATAAGCAAGGCGCTGACGTTGGAACCCAATATCGGTCAGCAATTTTCTACCACAGCGAAGAGCAGAAGGTAACAGCGGAGAAACTCATCGATGAACTGAACAAAGAAGGCATATGGGACAAGCCCATAGTGACCAGAGTTGAACCGCTCAAAGAGTTTTACATGGCGGAAACCTACCATAAAGACTACTACAAAAAGCATCCAAGAGAGCCTTACTGTCAAGTCGTCATCGCTCCGAAAATCGCGAAGCTTCAGCATCGGTTCATTGACAAAATCAAGGCGCCACCCTGACTACTCAGAAGTTAGCATTAAGCTTCGAAGAAGTTTGGGGCAAATCGAGAAGCGGCAAAGGGAGAGTTAATGTCGATTGCGTGGGTAGTGTTGGCTAGTAGTTGAGGAGCCTATATCAGCCGGGTATTCTGCAAACCAGTTCAGTGGAGTTCCATGCGTCTTCGACTATTTGGTGGACAAGCTGCATTGAATTAGCTAGTTTTTCGCCTGCGCTTGTCAAACTGTAGGCTTTGAGCGTTCTTCTGTTGAAGACCAGTTTTTTGCCTTTCAAGCCCCTTAGATACTTGTACGTTATTCTCGTAGACAGGTCTGTTTCTTTGGCGAGTTTTCCCGCGCTGATTCCGCCCTGGCCTATCGCATCATAGATTTTGCGTTCGGTTTCAGTAAAGCTTTCTTTGCAGGGGTTCCGTTTTGATCTGAAGAAAAAGATGTATTCTCTCTTCTTTGGCGTGGAGATTAATTTGGCTGAGCAAAGTCGTTTGAGGACGCGTGAAACATTTTTTTGCAGGATAAGCGGCTCGATTTCCTCAAAGGTTTTTGGTCCTGTGAGCAATGCTTGCAAAAGCGTTTCTTCGTAGCACTCTGAGTGAGCGGGCAGTTTGTCTGTCAGTACTTGGAAGTATGCGAGGAGCTCGGTTAAGCGTAGGCCAAAAGCGGTGGCGTAGAACTCATTTCGCACTTGGGCGGCTAAGCCGATTTCCACGAGGGGACAAAGATATTCATCGTTGATGGTGCTTTGGCTGTGGCTTTGGCCTGTCTCCTTAAGCTTCTGCTGCAACTGCCCAACCGTGTACCTGCCTTTCACCATAGCTTGTAGAATATCAAGCCTTGTCTGGTTTTTCAGAACATTAAAAAGTTCTTTTATGTAGTCGGGATTTGCCAACGCTTTTCGCAGCATCCGCAACTCATTCTTCAGTTTATACGCTTGGCATCGGTCTATGCATTGGAGCGGAGATATGGGGGAGCAATCTCTGCATTTTGCTTCAAGGGCTTTTATGGTTGTTGATAAGTCACGATTGTTTTGGGTTCGTCCTTGAGGTGAAATATAGCCTAGAGTTACAAGTTGATTCATCCAAGTTCCTCAACGGGCGTTAGTTAGTTTTGATTTAAAGGCGTTGTTGTCAAGGTTTGTTGACTGAAAGTTAGTCAAACTTTCTTGACTAAGTTTTAACCCTCTAATCCACAATCAAACAGGTCTGAAACAACTACAAAACAACGATTCGAACATGAATTAGGAACACGGGCTAATTTGCCCACTAAGCAAATCAAGAATTTCAATCCCTGCATATCTAGCTTTGAAATTTGTCTGGCACGCCTCCTTGATAAAGCAACAGTTTTGTAATGGCACTTTCAAACAAGTTGTTTTGGGTTGCTTTCTTGGTTTGGGGCTTGATCAGGTTGCAACTGGTCTCCCAAAAAATCTTAAAAAATCTTAAAACATCCCAAAAAATCTCGAAACATCTCAAAAAATCTCTGGAAGATGAGAGAAGAAACTGTGGCAGTGGGCGCGGAAATTTCTTGTTTGTGGTTTGGGCTTCTTTTTGTTGGAGAAGCTTGAATCAGTTGCAGGTTGATACAATTTTTGACAAAATTTGACAAAATTTGACAAAATTTGACAAAATTTGACAAAATTTGACACTTCATGAAAATCTTAATAATAATTCAATATCAAATTGGGAAACAAAAAGGGCGGATCTGTGCGTTATCGCTGTTGTGCTAGGCTTGACGCTGCGTTTGCAGCGTTTTCGTCGGCCGTTTTGATCTAATTCCTAAGCAAGAGCAGCGCGAAAGCCTTAGCGTTTCGTTTCTCTCTTCACCATTCATGTATTTTCTTAAGCATAGCTCATAGTCACTACATTTGCCTGGCTCCGAGCAGTTGAAAAACCCGACGCACCCATTGAGAGATTCCTCCACTTTTAAGTCGCTTAATAGAGGTAAATTTATTTCAAATTCTTGAGTTTTGCTTTTTGACTAGCTTTCCATTTACCAATATGATTCAAAATATTTCTCTACATTCAAATCGGTCAATATAGGCGAATTTACCGCAAATTCTTGGGGTTTACCTGATGACAGGTCCTTTCTTCCCCTATTCCGTAAGTCCGTGTTTTTGGAGGACGGTTGCTATATACCTGTTATATTTCTCTTCTTGTACTTGCTGTTGCAGATAGGCTTTAGCTTGCGCCAATACTTCGTTTCTTTGAGAATCAGAGAGTTCAAGCAAATTAATTGTTATTTTCTCCATTCTAGTTTCGCCCAACTTCAAGAATACTATGTCTTAATAAATCACTTATTTCAATCACAAACATATATCCAAATTTGATACATCCCAAACACGATTGAATTCTTTCAGAGACATTTTCCCGCATCGTGTTTTCCTTTGATCGTTGAAACTCCCCAAAACAAGTCCGTTCAAAAGTTGGACACTGTGAAAGTAATTTGTTCTGGAGTGTAGGATTAATAATAACATTCACCGATCACTGTTTAGTGATCTTCAAATGCAAAAAGAGATTAGGAAACGCGCATGGCTTTACGTAACAGTGGCAGTTCTAATCGCTGTAATGTTGGTTCCGCTTTACTATCAATTTGGCTACCCGCCTCAAAAGCAAAAGGTGCCATCACCTCAGAAAACTGATGCTTCAACTGTGGGGCAAACTGGTGGAACGTCTCCCCAGGAAACTGGTAGTCCAATTGCGCGCAACGGTCCTATGATATACGCGACATTGTCTTTTTCGAACGCGACCGGTTTCGTGACGACCGTCTATCCTAATTCTGGAACAATTGAATTTGTTCTGTTACCGAACAGCGTGGGTGAATTTACGGTCACGTATACGGGAATCGGCTTTAACAATTTGACTGTGCCGATATTCAACCCGGTTTTTGGAAATCCAGTTGGCGTGTTAAATGTTTTGTCGAACGGCACGTTTGGAACTGGCTCCGGATTGAGTATTATCGAATCAGGTGTGACAATTGTGAGCTATTATCAAGTGGTTGTTAACTACACAGTCACTTCAGGAGGGGCAGATGGACTATACGTCTTAGGACTCCCTTCAACTTGCCTCAGCACCATTGTCGACGTTGGAACTCAACCCTACACTGGACCACTAACATGGCTTAACGGAATTATATATTAGCGCACGTAATAGTTACTCAGACCATATCTTAACTGTTACAGTTTAGCACGCATGCGTTCCTAAATTCTTAATAACTTTAAGTTCAGTTTTATGGACACATGCCTTACCTTTCCCCTTTTGATGTGCATACTCTTGGGGTGTTCTAATGTTTAGAATTAAATTCAGGGATTCTTTTGTTTAATAAGTCTAATATGGCGACTAAGAACGACCCACAAAGCAAAAAGAAAAGCTGGACTGCTCTAACATTAGTAGTCATAGCTTTGATTATTGTTTTGGCAGTTTTAGCTTTTATTATTCTTTACTTTCCTCATAACCAAACTTCGACTGCGTCAGCAGCAAACGTGGAGCCAGTTGCGCCCCAATTCCTGCCTTACAGCGGAAATGAGAGCAGAATATTCATGGTCTCAGCAACGCCAAGCTACGGTTCTTACCCAGGACCAACAGTTCCCCAAAGAGACGATACGCCTGGGATTCAAGAAGGGGCACCTTGTTTCATAATTAATGTAACAGTTAGAAATGACTATTCAGCAGAAAACCCGCTGCCCGATCACAACATCTTTAATTTTAGCAACCCGAGTGCAAGCGCTTTCTTAACAGCGAAAATTTTTAACAACCAAGGCCAAATTAGTGCAACAGATGTAACTCCACCCTATCCTTCAGTTCCAATTCCTGGTGCATTAGTATATGATTTAGCCAGCGGAAATAGCACCACAGTAACTATCTACTTAGCTACAAACCATCAAGACATTAACCGATTTGAAATAATTCTTGAATACGTTGGATCCGTACCACCACCATAGAGGCTTGGTTAGCTCGTAAATCTGAAGCTGAAATCACCTGACCGTTGGTAGATCAGGATTCACTTTCACTGTCCTCTCTCCTTAGGCGTTCAGTAGATTGTGCGTTCGCTTTTTAAGATACTTCAAAGTCTCCTAAGCAACGAGGAGACGACTATGAAGCAAGCTAAACTGTTCGGTCCTGAGCAAGAACCAGCGGTTCTAACTTCGTTGGAACATGCAAAGGCAAACGCAGTCGCCATCCAAGTTGAAGAAACAATCAAGCCTCTGTGCGACAAACTCAAAATAGTCGGAAGCATCAGACGTCACAAGCCGCAGGTCGGCGACATCGACTTCGTAGCGACGGCGACTGATGGGAACTGGGCCAAAATTGTTTGGGCGCTGAAAAAAACCAAAGTAATCTGCCAAGGCCCAAGTCTAATAAAACTCAACTATCCCGTCGAAACATGTTTCTTCCAAGTTGACTTCTACCGGGCAACCCAGCAGACATTCGGCATCCAAGAGCTAATCCGCACGGGATCAGCAGACCACAACATGTGGTTAGCAGGATACGCCCTATCCAAAGGATACAGGCTAAAATATAGCACCGGACTGATGAAAGATGAAGTCGCAGTTGCGGGAGAGACAGAGGAAAGCGTTTTTTCAGCTTTAGACTTGCCTTGGTCTGAGCCACAGCAAAGAGAAGTGATAAATGGAAACCCAATCTGGCTAAGAAATAAGCCATAAACGACTGATAGGTTCAAATTAAGATTATCGGCAAGAACGATTTACGTAACTAAGTTTTTAGTTGCAAAATCAGGTGGAGTGAAGCCATCCGCGTCCGCCTTTTTTAGGCTGCTGCGACGTAGGTTTACTTGGTTTTTCAGCAAGATACGAAGCAGCGCGTCCTCCGCGTTTTTGGTTACTTTGATTAGTTATTTCTTTCTTTATGAATTTGCCCCAGCCGCCTACGCTTGTTGATGGCGGAATGTAGCGTTCGGGGTTTTGCACCATGTTTGTGTCGAGAATCTCTTTGAAACTTAGGGCTTTGAAGTTCCTTGTTGCATGAATGACTGTGCCTCTCTCAACATGCAAGATTGAATAATCATTAAGTGAGACTCCTTCAGCCAGCTTTTTGTCGTCGAATCGTTCATTCCATAAAAGCTTCCATTGGACCTTGATTTCCTCAACCAGCTTTTTCTGAGCTTGCGCTTTGCTCTCACAAGGTTCGCTTGATGAAGTGGCGGATGTCTCGCTGGCAATCACTTTGCTCTTGCCCTCAAGCCCTCTGTCTATCCCGAACTATTTAATGATTATTCTAGGAAAAAGAGTATCGAGTTCTATGAGAAACGTCTATGAGCGGTCTTCCATCAATTAGATTCTGAAAATCGCCAATAAGTCACTGCCAACAACAGCAGTAACACCAGAAAAGCCGCTAGTTGAATTGTTAGTTAGGGTTTTGGTTGTCTCATGTTTTTTCGTTTAAGGTTGGTCTTCGTTGTGTTGTTCACAAAATGGTTATTTGATTGAATAATTGCTTTCTAATTTGATGCGCAAATGAATGACATATATACTTACGTATTATAAATTGTTATAAACACACTAGAATAATAATGGAGCATGCGAAAGAGCAGACGGGCACTATTGGTGCTCGCAATACCTATGGCAGTTTTTATTTGGTGCTTAGGATGGAGCCTTTACTGGATTGGAAAGAGGAAGGAAAAAATAAAACCAAACTTAGACACTATAAAAGAAAATATTACCCTTACAGTTCTTTCGCAAGAGCGAAGACTAAAAACCTAAAAAAAGACTCCTGCTAAAAAACCGTTAAAATCCCTAAAAAAATAGTTAGAACCTTCCAAATTCGTTTTCTTTGTTTGCCTAATTTCGACAAAACTGTTTGGAAGGTTTGTTTTGGCTAGTTTGTGCCGGTGATTGATATTTGGGCGTTGAAGGTTGTGATTCCAACTTCCGCTGGAGAGACTATCAGAGTTAAGGTTGCGGATGTTGACGTGCAGGGTTGGAGTCTGGTGCCGTCTTGGTTCCAAGAGATTGTCAGGTATTCATTTGAGTTTGATGGGCTCCAGTTGCTGGTAGCCATGTTTAGTGTTAATGCTAAGCCGCTGCTGATGTTTTTGATGTAGATTGTTTTAGTTACGTTGCCTCCTGCTGTTATTGTTCCCCAGTTTATGGAGTTCAGGGGTGTTGTGCATCCGCTGTCGGAATATAGGCCCAAGTTTGCCGTTGTAGACACGGAACCGGTTGATGTTAAGGTTGTAGATGTAGTAAGAGTTGCAAAGGTGAGCAGCGTTAAAGACACGCCGATCATTATTAATGCTGCTAATGCAACAATTATTGTGACTTTACGTTTTGCCACGGTACCCCTCGATAAGTGTGTTGTATCTTGAGACTTAATAAACGTTATAGGTAGAATAAGCTTGCCGTGCAATTGAACAACTGTACTACAGGTCCAGGAATTCTCAGTTAAATAGAGCCCGTAGGTAAAATGACCGAAAGAATATTTCTCTACAAAATTGGTGCTCGAATTTCATCCGTAGTTTTTTGGGCCATTTTAGATTCCTCGTTATCTGTTAAGGCTTGCAGTAACATCGTTATCTCAAAGCAGTATGGAAGCCTTCCATCTCCCGAGCGCCTATCTCTCCTTGAGCAAACAGATATCCAGGAGAGCATATAGATCATGTTTCCTAAATGGTAAGATAACAAAAACCAATCAAAAAGAGATTGGACCTCATTCTGGTGGCGTCAAAATTAACAATGCAGATACTTTGTTGAAACATCCCTCATGCATTCGAAGCTTTGCGACGGAATATCAGCAGCACAACAGTGAGCACAATAATTATGATGACGATTGCCACTATCACCCAGATCCATTGTTGATTAGAGGAGGCTACAGGGGTTGGGGTAACAACGAGAGCAGTTGTGCCACCTATGGCAAAAAGGGGATCATTGGTGCTGGTTAATGTGGTGGTTATGGTTTTCGTTGAGTCATCAACAGTGCTATTTAGTGGAAGGTAGGTATTAGATTCAGAATTATACTTGTAAAGCGAATAAGGCGGATTTATCCCCTTCACGTCGGAATTGCTGTAAGATATCGTCAAGTTTGCAGTTTGAAAATAACGTGCATCCATACTAATGGTGACGGCAATAAAGCGGGTCAATGTGACCTTGATCGGCCAAGAGGCGTGTGGTTGTGGATTTCCAGTGTAGGTGGCAGTTGATACTGATCCAGTTGCGCTACCTGTGCCAGATATGTCAATCAAAACTCCGCCTGTTGTGGTACTTAGATCGACATGGCTTGCTCCGGAAGATGGAATGGTAAAATCAGCTGTCTTTGTAGTCTCATACTGCGCCAGAGCAACAAATGATGAAAAAGATAACATAATGACCACAAGAACAGTAACAAAAACGACTAAACCCAATTTCCTCATCGTTTTTTCCATTCTCAATCTTCTCTGCGCCACACTGGCGTCTTATCGGCTGCTATTTCATATAAATTTTTGCATACCATTTTTGAATAATTTTAAAGTAGAAATTAATCAATCTGTATAAGGCTTAAGCTAATGGGCTAGTTTCGAGAAAAATAGTTTGGGAAAGTCTCTTGAAGCTAATTTGTACTGTTGAGATGTAATTTTGACGCTAAAGTTTGTTATGCTGACTTATGTCGAAAGTGTCAGGAATTTGTGCCTGTTATAGATATTTGGACACTAAAGTTTGCGAGCCCAATCTCGCTTGATGAAACAGCCAATGTTAGGGTTGCAGCTATCGATTGCCCAGGCGATAGTACTTTGCCTTCTTGGTCCCAAGTTACAGTTATTGGTCCATTTGCGCTCGCTGGACTCCAATTAGTTGTCGTCATGTTCAAAATTAGCGGAAGACCGCTGCCGGTGTTTTTGACGTAGATTGTTTGAGTAACAGTTCCACCAGCGGTTAAAACTCCCCAATCTATGGAGCTCAATGGTGTCGTGCACGCGCTATCAGAATACAAGCCACAGTTTGCCGAGGTTGTCACTGCCCCATTTGAAAGCACGTTTGACTTTGATGATAGGCTATTAGCCACGTTTGGTGATTGTGTGGCAGTGCTATTGGACACGTTTGGTAACGTTTTCACTATATCAGCTGAAGACGGAATTGGCGAGTTGGTGATGACTGCAAAAGTGGTAACTGATAAAGCCAGTCCTATTGCCACTAACGCAAAAACTACCAAGGTTGTTCTTGATAGTTTTCGTTTTGAACCTACCTTGTGAGTTGTTTTCGAAATCTTCGGTTTTGACGCTGTCACTTCAAGCTTTTTTGACTCGTCATTATGTGGCTTAGAAAGCTGCGTGGCCTTTTTTAACTGTTCATAGAATGTAACTTCTCGTACTAGCGACACTACCGACGCCGTCCCCGGAAGCTTTGACTTTAGACCTACAACCACTGCTTTTATCCTGACTGGAACTTTCCGCACTAACGCCACCACTGACGCCGTGCCCGGAATCTTTGACTTTAGACCTGCAACTAATGCTTTTATCCGGATTGGAACTTTCCGCACTAACGCCACTACTGCGGTTTTTATTGAAAGTATCCGTTTTTGCATGTTACCCTCTTACATCAGTGGGTCTGCTGCAAGCATAACTTGTGTAGTAAGTCTTAATAAAGGTTATTTAGCATGGATACACAACAAACGAACCAAAGGCAAATGTGAATAACTAACGGAAATCAAATGCAATGAAGTAATTAACTCATGGGTGACGATCGGCTAGGACAAATTACCCGTAAATGATTGTAAAACGATAATCTTTAATTATACGATATTACATTACTTACGATTTAATATTAAAATAATGAGGTGACAAGATGCTATCTCGTGATTGTGACGGATGCGAAAGACAACTTTCTGAGTGCAAACGCCGTTTCAAACGGGTTTGCGTAGGCGAGAAAGTCTTTTGTCCAGACGGCACAGCCCATCTAGTCGATTGCAAAAATTAATGCAACCTTTGCAAAAAAGCTAACGAACAAATTCCACCTCAGTTTTTTAAGAGTTCAAGCCTTAGGCTATTAGCTCTCAGTTTATATAACATAGCAGCAAAGTTTTAGCGGCCACCTTTAACCTATCACGCGTATTTTTTGCGTCACTTTTTCAGTTCAGTGATTTCATAGTTCAATTTATCCTGATAAAAAGGAGCTGCATGGTCTTCACAGAAAAATAACTTACTAAGCTTGCTGCTCCGTTCATAGCGAAAGAATCTGCCTTTATCCACCCGCTTCACCGCGTAAACGTCAACTTCGAATTTGGCTTCTTTGCAACAGTCCTCGGAACACCTACCACACTTCATTAGTTCTGTGTCTCCTTTCCAGTTCTCAACTGTTTTCGGCTATATCTTTGATATTTCCAATCTCGAAACATTCCTCTAAAAGAAACTAGAATTCCAAAAGGGAAACCAAAAACGATTCGGCCGTTTGAGGAAACAGATTTTGACGCATGGAATAAATATTTCAATTCTTCTCCGAGTCATTTCTCGGCTAAGTGGCGGCCTGGGTTTCCTTTTCCATGAAATCAAAGTCGCAGTTGTCAGCCTAGAAAATGTTAAGGAATTTTCCGTAAAGTCTTTTATATCAATTCGGAATTAACAGACTAAGCGATTGCTTTCACATAAAGTGCAAGCTAAAATGAAAAGGGTAAAGGATTCAGATGAAAGTCAAAATTTGGAAACTCTTAGGTTTGCTTTCAATAGTTATCTTCATGTTGTCTATAGCTGGCTCCGTCCACGCAGCCTCATTAACAACCACAATAGCAACGCATGTTACTCCCGTCGGGGTAGTATATGATCCTGCCATGCATGAGATTTTCGTCTCCAATTACGATTCCGGCGACATCCAAGTTATCTCAGACAGCACCAATACACAAATCGCCGACATAACGGCGCTCGGACAATACGCTGGACCGCCCTACAACTTAGCCTACGATTCCGCCAAAGGCGAAATATGGGTGGCAGACGCCTCGGGAGCATACGCCATTTCAGATTCCACCAACCAGGTTGTTGCAAACGTGACAACTAACGCACCATCGAGTTGGGGGACTTTAACGCAAGCAGTTTACGATCAGAATACAGGCGAAGTATTCATCTCTTACTCAGACTTTACAGGTGCGTCTACCCCCTATATCCAAGTTATCTCAGACAGCAGCAACACAGTCATAGCTAACATTACACAAGCTGTAACAGGGATAGTTGACGATTCAGCCAAAAGCGAAATATTTGCTCCACAATACTTAGACAGCAGCGGTTCAATCTCCGGCAACGTTTACGTTATATCAGCCAAGACAAACACCATCACAAATACTATACCAATCGGCGGCATCCCGGGACTTGAAGCCTACGATTCTGGCAAGGGCGAAATTTTCGTCGCGAACCAAGTTTATAATTCAAGCGCCCAAAACTCCTATAGCAGCGTTATCGAGGTCATATCAGACGGCACGAATAAGGTCACTACAACCATCGACCTACCAGCATCAGTCTCCCCGGGACCCATGGCATACAACCCCAACAAAGGCGAAATCTACATAAATGACGGCGCCTCGGTCGCAATCATTTCGGACAAAACGAACAAAGTTGTAGGAACAGTGAATACTAACGGTGTTGGTAGCTCATCAGGCGGCATAGCTTATGACTCCGGAACAAGCACAATCTACGCAGTCAATAACCCAGGTTCTACATCAGGTTCCATGGGCAGCCTAGCGGTGATATCAGATCCGTCAAGCGGTTCTAGCCCGACCTCTTCAGCCTCGCCGAGTCCAGGATCCTCTGCTTCTACAAGCTCTACTCCGAAGGTTCCAGAGTTCAGCAACGTAGGACTCATTTCAGTTGCGGCAGCAATAGTAATAGTGACTTTATGCACCATTGCATTGACAACACGATCAAGAAAAACCCTCCCAAAGACAAAATAGACGGACTGCATAAAACAAAACTTGAAAGTTTC
>Ga0335081_10007278_pt1 | contig 17692 bp, 14 predicted proteins | sample Lox_Sample_35_FD_206713 | JGI IMG/M metagenome (GOLD analysis project Ga0335081, IMG submission 206713) | Soil microbial communities from Loxahatchee National Wildlife Refuge, Florida, United States - Lox_Sample_3.5 | ecosystem: Environmental > Terrestrial > Soil > Wetlands | place: USA... | reverse complement strand
CATTGGACGCGGCAGTGGCGTTTTCGCCGTCGGCGCGCCGCGTGAAGCCGAATTCGGTTTGCGCATAGACTTCTAGACGCGCAACCGCCACTCACAGACTCGCGGGGCGCGAACTCCGATTCCGCCCCGTGATATCCTTCCGCTTCCGCTCGCAATGCCTGTCTCGTGGAGGTGTCCATGACTTTCTCGCGCCGTGATTTTGTGAAGACGTCAGTCCTCGGGGCAGTCGCCGCCGGAGTTGGCGGGCCCAGGCCGCTTGCGGCTGGAACAGAACAAGTTGCGGCGGCGGGTTCCCCAAAGCGCCCGGTCATCATTTGCGCGCACAACGGCCGCGCCTATATAGAGGCGGCCTACGACTTCCTCAAAGGCGGAGGCGATACACTCGATGCCGCGCTTCGCGTCGTGAAGGGACCCGAAGACGATCCCAAGGACGACTCCGTCGGGCTCGGCGGTCTGCCCAACGAGGAAGGCGTAGTTGAGCTTGACGCTTGCTGCATGCACGGGCCCACGCGGCGCGCAGGCTCGGTGGGTGCCGTGCGCAACATCAAGAACGTATCGCTGGTGTCGAAGGCAGTGATGGAGCACACGGGGCACGTCATGCTGGTCGGGGAAGGCGCGGAGCGATTTGCCGTGGCGATGGGATTTCCCCGCGAGAATCTTTTGACTGAACATTCGCGCAAGGTTTGGCTGCTGTGGAAGGAGTCTCATTCCGATCGCGACTGGTGGGGCCCGGGCATCGCCGATCCCAATTGGCATCCCCCTGTGGAGCTGTCCAAACCGCAATCCGAGTTGTGGCAGAACCGCATTGAGCAGTTGAAGCAGCGCGCCGCTGATCTCGGCATAGAGGCTGAGTTTCAGCTGGCAGCCGTTCGGCGCGTGCTGTTTCCGCCCACGGGCACGATTCACTGCTCGGCATTGAATGAGAAGGGAGAAATCTCCGGCGTCACGACGACCAGCGGTCTGGCGTTCAAACTGCCCGGCCGATGCGGCGATTCGCCGATTATCGGCGCCGGCTGCTATACCGACCAGGACGTAGGTTCAGCGGGGGCGACGGGCAGCGGGGAAGAGAACATCAAAGTCGCGGGAGCGCACACCATCGTCGAGAACATGCGCCGCGGCATGTCTCCGCAGGAAGCCGGCATGGATGCGCTCAAGCGCATCGTGCGCAATTTCAACGCGGACATGACGCGGCTGCGCTTCATCTCCATGACCTACTACATTCTGCGCAAAGATGGCGCCTACGCCGGAGTTTCGCTGTGGAGCGGCGCGGAGAACCATCCCCACACGTTCGTGGTGCACGACGGCACGGCACACTCCGAGCCGACCATCGGGCTATTTAAGGGAGCAGGGCAGGAATGGCCGCCACTCCCGCCGATCCCCGAGGACTTGAAGAAGGATTCGGAGTACCTGAAGTAGGTGCATCTAAGAAAACGAGGCGACACCGGCTCGCAGCGCCGCCTCGCTCAAACGGCGATCGAGCGTTGCCAGAGCAAGTCGTTGTTCGCGTGCCAGGTCCAGATAGCACGCGTCGTACGCCGTGAGCCGGTATTGCCGCGCTGAAGCGAGCACACGCCTGAGGGAAAGTGACTCCTGTGCGCTGTCGATGGATTGGCTGAGCAAGAGTTCGAGTTTCTGAACGGCAAGCGTAGCGTCGGAAGGGGAGAGGATTCCGCGCCTCTCGGCGACCACCAGCCCGTTGGGAACCTCAATGCGCCACAGAGCAGGCACCATTGCTCGACCACCGTTTGCCAGAGCCTGCCGAACCCGAGCTGCGTATGGCGCGACCGGGCGATCCACAAACCACGCCAGCGCCACCGAGGCATCCAGAACGAAATCGCTCACCGGCGGCCTTCTTCGATGAGGTCTTTTACTGTCATCCCCTTGGGAAGAGGCTTTGCTCGCTTGCGGATTTGCTCGATGTCGGCGAAAACTTGCTTCACATCGACCTTGGCGGAAGCGGGAGCGATGATGGCAGCGAGCTTTCCCCGGCGTGTGATGCCGATCTTCTCTCCCTGGCTGGCGCGCTGAACGAGTTCCGACAGCTTCTGCTTGGCTTCAAAGAGCCCCACGCTTTTCATAAATCACCTAGATTATTATTCTAGATTATAAACCCCTTGGGGTCAAGAACAGAACTCCCCGTGGCAGCGACGGGTTCCTGGTCCGCGCGGGGCGCGTCTAGCGGGGCTACGCGAACCTCACCTTCACATCTGCTTTCTTGTCCAGGTGGATGCTCTCCACAAACCGCACCTTGCCGGTCCGCAGGGTCATGATTACTGACGACGTTCGAGTTCCTTCGCCGAAGAAACGCACGCCTTTCATCAGCGCGCCATCCGTCACGCCGGTGGCGGCAAAGATCAGTTGCTGGCCGGGGGCGAGGTCCTCGGCCGTGTAGATGCGCTTCTTGTCCTTGATGCCCATGCGGGACAGCCGCTCTTCCTGCTCGGGTTTCACCACCAGGCGTCCGAGCATGAATCCATTGAGGCAGCGGATGGCGGCCGCGGTGATCACGCCCTCTGGGGCGCCGCCCGATCCCATGACCGCGTGTACGCCGGTCCCGATAACGGCGGCGGCGATGCCGGCGGAAAGATCGCCGTCGCCGATCAGTCGAATGCGGGCGCCGGCGGCGCGAATGTCGGCGATCAGCTTTTCGTGGCGTGGACGATCGAGCACCATCACCACCAGATCCTCAACGTCGCGTTCCAGACGTTTGGCGATGTTCTTCAGGTTGTCGGCGACAGGCGCGTCGAGTTCGACCGCGTTCTTGCACGAGGGCCCGACTACAATTTTCTCCATGTAGCAGTCGGGAGCGTTGAGCAAGCCTCCGCGCTCGGAAGCGGCGAGCACGGTGATTGCTCCCGGCGCGCCGGTTGCGCAGAGGTTGGTGCCTTCGAGTGGATCGACGGCGATATCCACCTCAGGAACGTCCGAGCCGTCGGGAAACTCCGCGCCCACCTTCTCGCCGATGTAAAGCATGGGTGCTTCATCGCGCTCGCCCTCTCCGATGACGATCGTGCCGCGCATGGGGATGGATTCCATGGTCCTCCGCATGGCCTCGGTGGCCACCTGGTCACTCAACTTGCGCTCGCCCTGCCCCATGGTATGGGCCGACGCAATGGCCGCCACCTCCACCACGCGCAGAAAGCGCGACGCCAAGTCGCTCTCAATATTTTCCCCGAAACTGCGAGCTTTGCCCTCGGAACGAGGCTGCTTCCCCATGTAACGTTTCCCCCAGGGCGCGATTGGATGGCGGGCGCGCCGGGTTGAGACTATAGCGCAATCGCAACCCGAATGAAACCCGCATGAACCAATCGAAATACCAAATATTGCCGAGCGCGGCGGACGTGGTATTCTCCTAGCCCTGATTTGAACTCACGCCCATGGCCGATGCTTCTCCACCGACTTTTCTTTGCATCACGACCTACGAGAAAGGGCAGGAGTTCATGCGGGAGTGCAAGCGCCAGGGGTGCCGCGTCATCCTGCTGACCGCGAAGAAACTGAAAGACGCCGACTGGCCGCGTGAAAGCCTCGACGATACTTTCTATCTCCCGGCGGAAATCTCGATTCCCGACATCGTGAGAGCGGTCACGCACTTCGCCCGCACGACGAAACTTGATCGCATCGTCGCGCTCGACGAATACGACATGGAAACTGCGGCCACGCTGCGCGAGCATCTGCGCATCCCCGGTATGGGCCTGACCACCATGCGCTATTTCCGCGACAAACTCGCCATGCGCATGCGGGCGCTCGATCGGCATGTGTGCGTGCCCGATTTTGTGCCGGTCCTGAATCACGACGATATTGGTTACTACCTCGAGCATGTTCCCGGCCCATGGGTGCTGAAGCCGCGGCAGGAGGCGTCGGCGATCGGCATCAAGAAAATTCATGCTGCCGCCGATTTGTGGCCCCTGCTCGAACAGTTGGGCGACAAGCAGTCGTCATTTCTGCTGGAGAAATTCGTTCCCGGCGAGGTCTACCACGTGGACTCGGTGGTCTCGGAGAACGAGGTCGTTTTCGCGAACGTCAGCAAGTACGGCAAGCCTCCCATGAACGTGGCTCATGGCGGAGTCTTCACCACCTACACGGTGCCCCGCGGCAGCGAGGCCGATTCCAGCTTGCGCGCGATCAATCGTGATCTGATTGCCGCGCTCGGTCTGGTCCGCGGAGTCGCACACGCAGAATTCATTCAGGCGCAAGAAGATGGGAACTTCTACTTTCTGGAATGCGCGGCGCGCGTTGGCGGAGCTTATATCAACGAGATGGTCGAGGCCGCTACCGGACTCAATCTTTGGCGGGAGTGGGCGCGCATCGAAATAGCCGGCGGTGACGGCAGCTATCAATTACCGCAAGTGCGCGAAGAATATGCCGGAGTGATTCTTTCGCTGGCGCGGCAGGAGAATCCCGATACGTCAGCTTACAACAATCCCGATATTTGCCTGCGGATCAAGCGGCATCATCACGCCGGGCTGGTGTTGCGGTCCGCCGATCCGCTGCGAATTCCTGCGCTGCTTGAGGACTATGCCCGGCGCTTCGCCCAAGACTTCCTGGCCGTGGAACCCCCACGAGACAAGCCCACGGCTTAGAACACGTACCTCATGCTCAGCTGAATCTGACGCGGCGGCTTGTCGCTGTACGAATTTGCGGAGAGTACCTTGCCGAAACTCGCTCCGCCAAAGTTCTTGCAGGGCTGAGGTGCGGGAGGGCACGTGTAATCGAAAACGTGCGCCGGGATATCAAAATTCGGATGATTGAGCAGGTTGAAGAAATCTCCTCGTAGCTGCAGGCGATGATTCTCAGATCCCAGGGCCATGCTTTTTGACAGGCCGATATCAATGTTCGTGAATCCGGGACCGGTAAGAACATTTCGACCTTCGTTTCCGTATGCGAACAATCCCGAAGATGCGCCCATCGGCGGATTCACGAACGCGCAGGGATTGAACCAACTTTGCGCCACTTTGACCTGATCCGCTGCGAAGCCGCCTTGAGAGATGGTTGCCTGACATCTAGGGTCGGAGTTCGCCGCGACCGGGCCGGCTACAAAAGGATCGCCAACCAAATTTGGCCGTGCCGGATTGCCAAACGCTGCTGCCGCCGATGAATTCCCACCGGCCAGTACCACCGTGAAAGGTGACCCCGTCTGGGCAGTCACGATTCCACCGGCCTGCCAATTATCGAGAATTCCCTTGCTCCAGCCTGGGCCGTGCGCCCAGAGCCGTTGCAAGGGCAAGTCCCAGACGAAGCTGCCGACAAAACGATGCACCGCGTTGAAGTCCGACGGTCCACGATCGGCCGACAAGTCATTCGAATTCTGCGGCAGACCGGAACCCACGCTGCCGCCGAAAACCGAAGAGATGTCGTCAAACGATTTGGAATACGTGTAGGAAAGCAGCAGGGACAAACCTGATCGCGTTCGCTTCTCTGAGCGCAGTTGCAACGAGTTGTAGGAACTGGCTGCATCCGGCTCCACGTAGAGGATCGAGGCAAACTGCGGGTACAGGAACGCCCCCGTGATCGGATCCTGCTGATTCTTGTCGATCACGGCGGCCAAGTGTGTTCCTTTTGAGCCGACATACGCGGCGTCGACCATCCAGTTGGGCAGCACCTCGTATTGCAGGTCAAGATTCCACTGTTGCATGTAGCCGTCGCGGAACTTGGGGGAAATCATGTCGTTCTGCGGCACGCTTCCTGGCTGCTCGACGATCACCTGCGGAGTCCAGAGCGGCGGGGCATTGGAATTCTGTTCAAACAACCCCAGGTTGTAGTACGGCGGATTGGTGCGCGGGAAGACATTAATCTGGGCAATCGAGGAATCGTAGAAAATGCCATAAGCGGAACGGACCACCCAGCGCTCCGTTTTGAGCGGCCGCCAGGCAAAGCCAATGCGCGGGCCGAAATCGGTGTACGTGGGCGAGTAAGTGGCCTTGGGCACTCCATCGGTGCCGGCCTGAATGAATGTGGCCGGCGGCGGCGTGGTGCACGGCGCCGGGCACGGAACCAAGTCAGGAACGCTGAAGCGGTTCAGGGCTTCGACTGGCGGGTTCGTGTACTCGTAACGCAGGCCAACGTTGAGCAGGAGTCTCGGGACGACGTGAATGTCATCCTGCACATACGAACTCACGCCGTAGCTGCGCAGGCTGTTGAACGTGTTGCCCTTGGTTGTGGAGCCTGGGTTCGGAACGCCCCCTAACGTGGCGGCATCCGGGGTGGCAGCGAGCAATTCGGTCAACGGGTACGTCGTCGGGTCGCAGCCGGGATTCGTGGTGTTTGTGCCACAAAAGACTTGCGCGGCCCCCTGGGTGATGAACCCCAGATAGAGCCATTCGCCGCGCGCCAGAAAGTCGAGGTAATTGTCCAACCGCAGACGGTGGACGTCGGCCCCGATCTTGAACTGGTTTCGTCCAACTGTCCAGGCCACGTTGTCGGCGACTTGCAGCGTCGTGTCGTGACGGTCCTGCGGATAGTTGACGGGTTCGCCGATGCCATCAAATCCGGCAATCTGGATGTCGGGGTATCCCAAGTCCACGGCGTTGGTCAGACCCTCCGGGAATCCTAGCGGCGTATTGAAGTCCGTGCCGTGATTCTGCTGGAGCACCGTGAACCGGTTGCGGATGAATCCCAGGCGCAACTCGTTCAGCAACTTGGAGTGAAACACGCGAGTCCATGCCAGTCCAGCGTTCTGCCCGTGACCCAGCGTGTAGCTGCCGTAACCGGGCAGCGCGGTGAACGCATTGACGGGATCGAATGGACTGAAGACATTGTTATCCACCAGCGAATAGTGAGCCGATACTGAGTCGACGGAACTGAAGTGGTGATCCAGCTTTGCCGAATAATAGTTCTCCGACTGGCGAATGACGGGAGTGGAGAGAAATGTGTTCGAGCTGGCAGGATCCCCGACGTTGGCGGCGGGATAAAGATTGCGAACGTTCGTGCCGGACTGGCATGACGGATCGCCAGAACCGGGGCAACCCGCCACCGCCGACAGGATACCCAGCATGACGTTCGCGGAAGTGTCGACCGAATTCCACTGGTTTTGCGAAGGCACGGTGGCTTCTCGCGTCTCCGCTTGGCGCAGGCGCAGTCCTTCATAAGAGACGAAGAAGAAAGTCTTATCCTTGACGATGGGCCCGCCCAAAGTTCCGCCAAACTGGTTGCGCTGGAGCGCGGGAATGCCGCCGCACGTGCCCGGCGTCGAACTGGCCGTGCAATAGGGCTTGTCGAAGTAGTTCTTCGCATCCATGACGTGGTTGCGGAAGTATTCGAACAGCGTGCCGTGGAACTGGTTGGTTCCGCTTTTCAGCACAACGTTGATCTGCGCCCCTCCGCCGCGCCCATATTCGGCCGAATAGTCGCTCGATTGCACCTTGAATTCCTGAATGGCGTCGACGGAAGGCAGCGCCACGTATTGGTTGATGTAGGGATCGTTGTTGTCCACGCCGTCGAGCAGGAAATTGTTTGACTGTTCGCGTGCTCCATTCACGCTGAGTGACCCGCCTTCAGTCGAGTTCTCCGAGCCCTCGGCCGGAAGCTGACTGCCCGGAACCAGCCTGGCAAAATCGAGGAAATTCCTCTCGTTCAGCGGCAATTCCTGAACCAGCCGATTGTTGACGACTTGTCCCAACGTCGAGGTGTCGCTTTGGATGGCGGGAGGGGTGTCTTTGACTTTCACTTCCTCGGTCGTGGCGCCGATGACCAGCGCGAAATCAACGCGCACGGTCTGGTCCACGTCCACCGTGACGTCGCTCAAAACGCTTTTTCGGAAGCCCGTGCGCTCGGCGGTCACCTGGTACCGGCCCGGCGGAAGCAGCGCGACCGTGTAATCACCGTCGTCATTGGTCTCTGCATCTCGTGTGGCGTTGGTCGCTTCATTCACCACGGTGATGTGCGCTTTGGGAACGACTGCGCCCGAAGGGTCCGTGACTGTTCCGGTGACCGTCCCCGTGGGACCGCTGGCAAAGACTGTAGTAGCAGCAAGAACAAGTCCGAAGAAAGGCAGCAACCAGCGAGGATCCATGTAGTTCTCCTAGAGCGATCGCCTTTGCGGTGAAACCCGGGCGATCGAAAAGATCCAGACTCGGGATCTCAACATCGTTGGCGTGTTCTGCCGTCGCCGTTTTCCTCGACGAACTGAGAACCTGGCCAACAATGGATTGTTTCTGGGCGCTTCTAAAGCATATTGCTGCTCCGATGCGCCGGGTGTCAACCAGCCGAGCGCCTTTCACGCGATGCCTGAGTTCCCGCTCTGCTACTATTTGCCCATGAGCACAACCACCACCAACCATTCCCTGGAGCACGCCGCTCCCGACCGCGCGGCTCCGGAACGCAAAGAACCAACTTACGTGTTCACCGAGAAGCAGGTAGCCGAAAAAAGCGAGATCGCGCGCCGCTTCCTCGAAAACCGCGCGCGCCTCAACGCCAACGTGGACAAGGCCAACAACTTCCTGGTGAAGCGTTTCTACAACCTTGACCACCATGCCTATCTGGAAGGGACGCTACCGGCTAAGACGAAGGAATTGATGGGACTGGTTGCCTCAGCATGTTTGCGTTGCGATGACTGCATCATTTACCACGCCATCCATGCTTACCGCATGGGTGTGCCGCGCGTGGAGCAGGAAGAGTCGCTCACCGTCGCGCTGGTGATCGGCGGCAGCATTGTGATTCCGCATTTGCGCCGGGCGTATGAGTTGCTGGAAGAGCTGTACGGATGATGGTGGAAGAGCGGCCCTTCGGGCGCGTTGCCCTCATGAAGGGGCTTGAGCCTCGGAATTTCAGAACCCATCAATGCCCGTCACGCTCTGCGCGATGATCAGAGAATGCACGTCGTGTGTGCCCTCGTAAGTCTTGACCGACTCCAGGTTCATCAGGTGACGCATGACCGGATAATCGTCCGCGATGCCGTTCGCTCCGAGAATGTCGCGCGACAGGCGGGCGCACTCGAGCGCCATCCACACGTTATTTCGCTTCGCCATGGAGATGTGCTGCGGCTGCACCTTGCCCGCATCTTTCAACCGCCCAACCTGCAGGACCAGCAGTTGCGCCTTGGTGATTTCGCTGATCATCCACGTGAGCTTGTCCTGCACGAGCTGGTGCGAGGCGATCGGCTGATCGCGCCACTGCTTGCGCAACAGCGAATATTGCAGCGCACAGTCGTAGCAGGACATAGCCGCGCCCACCGCGCCCCACGCGATCCCGTAGCGCGCCTGATTCAGGCACATCAGCGGCGATTTCAGGCCGCCGCTCTTCGGCAGCAGATTCGACTCGGGCACACGCACATCCTGCAGCGACAGTCCCGACGTGACCGAGGCGCGCAGCGACCACTTGCCGTGAATATCGTCGGCCTTGAAGCCGGGGCGGTCGGTTTCCACCAGAAATCCGCGGATGCGGTCGTTCTCGTCTTCCACTTTCGCCCAGATGACCGCCACGTCGGCGATCGAGCCGGAAGTGATCCACATCTTCTCGCCGTTGATCACGTATTCCTTGCCGGCTTTGCGCGCCCGCGTGCGCATGCCGCCAGGATTCGATCCGAAATCGGGCTCAGTCAAGCCGAAGCAGCCGAGCTTTTCGCCTTTCTGCATCGCGGGCAGCCATTTGTCTTTTTGTTCGTCGCTGCCGAATTCGTAGATCGGGTACATGCACAGGCCCGACTGCACGCTCACAAAACTGCGCACGCCGGAGTCGCCGCGCTCGAGTTCCTGCGTCATGAGGCCGTATTCGACGTTGCCCATGCCGGCACAGCCATATCCCTTGAGTGACGCCCCAAAGAAGCCGAGATCGGCCATCGGCTTGACCAGTTCGCGCGGAAACCGCCCGGCGCGGTTGCACTCTTCGATGATGGGAATGAGATTGTCTTCAATGAACTGGCGGGTGGTATCGCGGACGAGTCGCTCGTCGTCAGTGAGCAGGGAATCGAAGCCGATGAAGTCAACGCCGCGGAATTTGATGGCAGGCATGAAGAGTCTCCGTTGTGAACTGGGCCCCAACCCAGCTAGGGATCGCGTGCGGCAGTGACTGCCCCACAGAATAGGCCGTGCGCCGCAGAGCAAACATACGACGGTAGCAGGGGCAAGGGACGAGGGTCAATCGGGAGGGTCTGTGCACTGCGTCATCCCGAAGGCCCGCGCTGTCACCAGCGGGCCGAGGGATCTCGCGCGCAGCTCATATACACTCCGCGCGAGAATCTCTCTCCGCCTCGCATCGCTGGCCCCCGGCTGAAGCCGGGGGTCTACTAGAGCGGCTCCGCTCGGGATGACGTCATCAACAAAGAGGTCATGACACAGTGATCCACAACGGGCCAACCAGGCAATGGGGATTTTCCAGAAACAGCCGAGGAATTCGGTGTATGCTGTTCGGGACTTTTTCTCAGTCTTAAATCGATTCAATTACCCATTCCGTCCGAGACCGGCGGGCTCAGATCAGCGGAGGCATCATGCGATTCCAGATTGAAAACCGTGCTATTCCAGCTTGCGTGTTGAGTGTTGTTTTCTTGTCGGCCGTGCTGACTGCCGCACAAACCGTCACCGTTGACGCCGATCCCGCGCATGTTGCCAACACGTTCAGCCCGATTCGCTCCCTGGGCGCCGCCATTGACCGCCTGCGCACCGGCACTCCCGACCATCTGCTCAAGGATCCGCTGCTAAAGGAAATTCTCGGCGCCGGATGGCAGCCCGTGACCTACCGGCAGAACACCGAGCTCATGGTCGAGGCGTGGCACTGGAATCCGAACGGCAAATGGAGCAATGCCGATAAGCAGGAAGGCTACTTTGTCGGCAACGCCGAGCCGGCAGAAGAGATTCACAGTTCCTGGGCGGCGCCACTGCCGCATCGCGGCTTCAGTCGCGGAGACGGCAACGGCTGGTCGCGGCTCACCGACGGCGATCCCAAATCGTATTGGAAAAGCAATCCGTATTTGACCAAGGCGTTCACCGGCGAAGACGACTCGCTGCATCCGCAGTGGGTGATCGTGGATCTGGCCAGCAAGATTGACATTAACGCGATTCGTATTGCGTGGGCCGATCCTTACGCGAAGAAGTATGCGGTGCAGTTCTGGACCGGCGAACTCGAGCCCTTCTATGACGGCACAATGAAAGGCACGTGGCAGACGTTTCCGCTGGGCAACATCACAGAGGGCAAGGGCGGCACGGTCACGTTGAAGCTCGTCGACTGGATGATTCCCGTCCGTTGGCTGCGCATCTGGATGACCGAGTCCTCCAACACCTGCGACACGCACGGCGCGGCTGACAAACGCAATTGCGTCGGCTATGCCATCAACGAACTTTATGTGGGGGCGCTTTCCGCGGACGGCTCGTTCAACGACTACGTCACGCACTTTCCCAGCCGCAATCAAACCGTGACGTGGCCGTCGTCGGTCGATCCCTGGCACGCCGCTTCTGACATAGACCAGTCACGCGGCGATCAGGTGGGCTTCGACTTTTTCTTCAATTGCGGCGTCACGCGCGGCCTTCCTACGATGGTTCCGATCGCCATGCTGTATTCCACGCCGGAGGATGCGGCCAACGAAATTGCTTATCTCTACAAGCGCCACTATCCGATTTCGTGGATCGAGATGGGCGAAGAGGCCGACGGCCAGCACATCTTGCCGGAAGACTACGGCGCTCTATATGTCCAGTTCGCTACCGCTATTCACAAGCTGGTGCCGAAAGCGAAACTGGGCGGTCCGCCGTTCGAGGGCACTTTCGATGACGTCGAGGTCTGGCCCGACGCGAATGGCAAAGTTTCGTGGCTCGGCCGCTTTCTAGATTATCTGAAGGCTCACGGCCGCCTCAACGACTTCACGTTCTTCTCCTTCGAACATTATCCGTATCAGGACAGGCCGGCGTACTCGTGGGCCGATCTGTATCCAGAGCCGCGCTACGTGAGCCACATCGTACAGGTCTGGAAGGATAACGGCCTGCCGCCGAACATTCCGTTCTTCATGACGGAAGGAAATATCGGCGGCGGCGCTCCACCGTCGACGGTCAAGGCCGGCCTGTGGCTTGCCGACTACGTCGGCAGCATGATGGCGGCAGGCGCGGGCGCGACCTACTATTTCCACTACATGCCATATCCACGCGAGCAGGGCGGCTTTGGGAATTTCCTGTGGATCGATCAGGACTACAAAGTGCTCGGCTATCCGCCGCAATACATTGCGGCGCAGATCATCACCAAGGAATGGGTGCAGCCAGTGGACGCGCCGCACAAGCAGTTCAAAGCCGAAAGCGACGTCAATGATGCCGCCGGCAATGTGCTGATCACGGCGTACGCCGTCGAGCGGCCCGATGGCCAGTGGTCGGTGATGCTCGTCAATCGCGACCAATTCAACGATCACGCTGTGAAGGTTGTGTTCAATGCTGGAGGCAAGGAGCGGCATTTCACCGGTTCGGTCGACCGCATCACCTTCGGCTCGAACGAATATCAATGGCATCAGCAGGGAACTGGCGGGCATGCGGAACCGGATGGTCCGCCGGCAAAGTCAACGGTGAGTGGCGGCGTGGACGCGATCTACCAGATTCCGAAAGCGTCGATCACGGTGCTGCGCGGCCGGCTGGGGTCGTAGGGAGACCGGAACCTCAGACGTCGGACCTTGGTGAAGATTAGCGTCTTGACGATCGGGCCGGGCTGAACTCGCCATTTCTATGTCTTTACGCGGCTCCGCGTTTCCTTCTTTTTCCCCGGCGTCTTTTCTGTCCGCGCCGCGTCCAGTTGCGCTGCCAGTGCGTCAAAAGTTCGCGTCGGACCGTGCCAGCGCAACTGCTCCACGTCCTCAAACAGGGGAATATCCGTTCGCAGTGTTGCGATTTTGCGGAACAGCACAGCATGGTCCCATTCCCGGCTCAGTGCTGCCGCGAGTCCGCTCGCCCCCGAAACGTTGACATGCCATTCCTGCCAGTCTTTCGGAATCGACTCCAGATGAAGAAACTTGGCGAGAACGGCAGCCGAAGATTTCGCTCCCCAGCCGGGCAATCCGGGATAGCCGTCGGCGGAATCGCCCACCAGAGCCAGATAATCGGGAATCGACACCGGAGGCACACCGAATTTCTGAGCCACACCGGCCGCGTCAATAGTGACGCCAGTGCGGCGATTTAGCTGCACGATGCGTGTACCCGAGACACACTGCGCGAGATCTTTATCCGGAGTGCAGATCACGACCTGATCGACTCTAGCATCGCGCGCCGCTATCGCAGCGCCTGCCGCCAACGCGTCGTCAGCTTCGAATTCGATCATCGGCCAAACCACAATTCCCGCCGCGGCGAGGATCTCCTCCAGCAGCGGGAACTGCGCCAGCAAGTCCGCTTCAACGCCTTCGCTGGTTTTGTAATCCGGCCAGAGTCCGTTGCGAAAAGACTCGACAACATGATCGGTGGCGACAGCGAGGTGCGTAACCCCGCCCTTGAGCATTCCCAGCATAGACTTGAGGACTCCGCGCGCGGCAGCCACTTCGCGTCCCTGCTGATCACGCGCCGACGGCAGCGCGTAGTAATGCCGAAACAGTTCGTAGGTTCCGTCAACCAGATAGACCTGCACGGGGATAACTCCAACACAACGCTATTCGAAAGACACAGATCGAGCAACCACCTCGAGCCTTTGCGGCGTTCGCGGCATTTCTTCGCGAGCTTCGTGGTAAAAGGCTCACCGCAAAGAACGCGAAGGGATCGCGAAGTACGCAAAGGAAACACTGAGCGTTTCTCAACCCAAGACAACCCCTCGGGGCTTCCTGTAAAATCAAAAAGAGCGGAAGAGATTTCTAAGTCGCAGCTTCCGACGTGGATTCTCCGGTATCATCCCATCCACAATCCATCGGCAGGCAGAATCGCCCCGATTGGGCTGCGCAAACGTTGAAGGCATCAGGAGACCCAAACATGGCAGTAGGCGCCAAGATCGCAAAAACAGCCGACCGCAAGAAGGTCATGGACACCACCAAGAGCACGGATTGCCCCAAGTGCGGCAAGCCCACGCGCATCGTGAAGCGGGTGAAGGACCGCGAACGCGGCATCCCCGGCGGGATCTACATTTCGTGCTCGGCGTGCGAGTTCTTTGAGAAGCTGTAAGGGATGTTTTTCCGTGGTCTAATCGAGGTCGAGTGCGAATGCCAGAGTCAGGTTGAGCTCTTCCATCTTGGTTTTGGAAAGCGAACCCACAAACTGCGTGAGCGCCGATTTTGCAATGCTGCGCAGGTTGTCGAAAGCAATCCAGCAGTCGTGTTTCAACCCTTCGCTCACACCAGCCGGAACCTCGGTCGAGAGTCCGTGTCCCCTCGTATATATCGGAGCGCAAACTACGGTTGAGTATGCGGAGTCGACCAGATCTTGTCGGCTCACAACAACGTAAAGCCGGTAGCGCTTCGGATCATCCTGCTTGGGTTTGTGAGCCCGAAGTATATCTCCTCGTCTCATACCAGCCAGGTGGGTCAGTCTTGCTCGGGTGCCTGATCTTCCACTCCATCTTCGGCGTCCCGATTCAGTTCGTCAGCATACTTGTTGGGGATGGACAGATCGCGCGCGCGACGCTCTGCCTTTGCCCGCTCGCGGAGATATTGGCGAAGGACGTTCTCAATAAAGGCGGACCGGGATTTTCTGGCATCGGAGATGCGGTCAATCCCGCTCAGGACCTCCCGCGACAGTGTGATAGATGTCTTCTCCACCACATTCCTACCGGTCCTACTACCCGCAATGCAACCCAAAGCGTTGTTTGAGGAATGCGGTCAGAATCGACTGGCGGTGATGCTAGCTGATCTGCCCCAGAATTGCTCTCGCCTCCGCCGCAGGATCGGCGGCATCGGTGATTGGTCTTCCTACCACGATGTGGCTGGCACCCGAGGCGATCGCCTCGGCGGGAGTGACGATGCGCACCTGGTCCCCGGCGTTCGTGCCCGCGGGGCGCACACCCGGGGTCACGATCGCGAAGCGATTCCCGAGTTCCGCACGCAGGGTTGACGCCTCGCGGGCCGAAGTGACGACGCCGTGGCAGCCGTTCGCAAGCGCGATCGTGGCCAGGCGCACGACACTGTCCTCGACTGATCCACGAATGCCGATTTTATCGAGATCGTAACCGTCCAGGCTGGTGAGCACGGTGACGGCCAGCACCATCAGTCCCGGACGCGCGGCGGCCGCTTCCACGGCCGCGCGCAGCATCTTGCCGCTGCCGGCAGCGTGCACGGTCAACATACTCACGCCCAGTTTCGCTGCCTCACTCACCGCTCCGGCCACCGTATTCGGAATGTCGTGATATTTCAGGTCGAGAAACACGCGCCGCCCCGCGGCGATCAGATCCCGAGCAACTCGGGGTCCTTCGGCAGTGTACAGCTGCATGCCGACTTTGTAGGTCAGCACAGAATCGCCCACCGCCGCCACGATGCGCTGCGCGGCGGCGGCCGTCGAAACATCCAGGGCGACGATCAAACGCTGGCGCGGATCGCCGCCTGAATCGCTTAGGCCGTGCGAGATGCGGTTGGGCAAAGCCGCTGGCATCCCGGCCAGTTTACGTCTTTTACGGGAGTTGTGCTACGGGGGGACGGTTATCGGCCACAGTCTGATACGTGGGCTTGGGTTTAGCCGCTTTGGCGATGGCGGTCTGAGGACGGCTGATGACATCCAGCCGCACCCGCTGCAGGCCTTTTGCGCGGAATTGCAGGGCCTGCGCCGCGCCGTAAGACACGTCAATGATGCGTCCCGGCACGATCGGCCCGCGGTCATTGACCCGCACCACTACCGAGCGTCCATTGTGTAAATTCGTCACCCGCACGTAGCTTCCCATGGGAAGCGTCAAGTGCGCCGCGGTCATGTCATACATGTTGTACCGCTCGCCGCTGGCGGTCTCTTTTCCGTGAAAGTTCTGGCCATACCAGGAGGCCGTTCCGACCTGGTACGGCTGGGTCGTGTTGGCCTGCGAGCGGACCCCGGATTTCGTTTGGACTGAACTACTTGGAGCTGGTGTCGCCTCCGAGATGTTCGGTCCCTGAGCCGCTCCCAGGCTGGCGACCATACAGGCAAGCGCCAATCCCTGAGCTAAACGTCGTTGCATTCAGTTCTCCTCGCATACTCAAAAGTGTCCTAGCCTAGGCTGCACGTTCGGACGTGATTGTGTGATGCTAGCGGCCTGCCAATTGCGTGTCAAGGCGAATTGGGGGGTACCACGATAACCGCCTAGTAATATTTTTCTCACGTAACCTATTGGTAATTTAAGCACATGCGGAGAATAGCCTTTGTTTCACGACGGTTACGCACTTACTAATTAGTAAATAATCGCTGACCGCTTGCAGGGTAGAATTTACAAAGTCCATGGAATCAAACTCTTACAGGCCATTACTCGTCAACCTACATAAAATCATGTACTTACAGGGTTAACCCCAAACAACAGCTCCGAAGATTTTTCCCAGCCCCGGCTCCGGAAGTAACATTCCGGCCCGCCGGAGGTGGGTTCTCAGCCCCTGAGAAGGCGTATGATCGGGCTTCATTCGAAACGGAAGACCATGGCCGAGAAGCCACCCATCGTACTGACGATCGCTGGTTTTGACCCCTCCTCGGGCGCCGGAGTGACGGCCGATATCAAAACGATCGCCGCCCACGGCTGCTACGGCGTCGCGTGCATTACGGCCATGACCGTGCAATCAACCTCCGGTGTGCGCCGGGTCGAGCCCGTCGATCCCGGCCTCCTGACCGATACGCTGGAGGAATTGACTGGTGATGTGGATATTGCCGCGGTCCACATCGGTATGCTGGGGTCAGGGAAGATAGTCAAGGCGCTAGCCGATTTCCTGGCGGCCAAGCCGTCCGGCAACAAGCCAAGCGGCCGCTCCGCTGTAGAGCCAGGGAAGCGCTTGCCGAACATCGTGCTCGATCCGATCCTCAAATCATCCTCGGGCGCCGATCTGCTCGATGCTGGTGGTACCCAGCTGATGATCGAGCGTCTCGTCCCCTTGGCCGACGTGATTACTCCCAATGTGGATGAAGCCGCTGCGATGACGAGCATGAAGGTTGGCGAACTGGACGAGATGAAGGCTGCGGCGGCCAAGCTTCACGAGATGGGAGCGCCCGCCGTGGTGATAACCGGCGGGCATCTCGAGAAGGCGATTGATCTGTTGAGCTTCACTACCACGCGTGGCATCCAGCAAGAAGTGTTCAAAGCTGAGCGTCAGCGATCGAACTCAACCCACGGCACCGGATGCGCGTTCGCCACCGCGATGGCCTGCCACCTGGCACTCGACCGGGGCCTGGCTGAGGCCGCTCTGCTGGCGAAAACCTACGTGGCCGCGGCGATTTCCTATGGCCATCCTCTCGGCCACGGCACCGGGCCCGTTCACCACCTCTACCGTATGGGTCAGCAGCGGCGCGCGGCGGGAACGGGAAGCGAATCGTAAACCGCGTGTTTTAAATCACAGAAGGTTCATAACGCTCTAATCGGAATTCTCATCCTTCTCGGTGCGATCGTTTTGGCAGCGTCACAGTGCAGCCCTTCGGCAATCCATCCCTGCATCGTCATTGGGCGGGGCTGAAGCTGGCCTATCGCCTGACCCAGCAGTTCGATTTGGAGACGTACTACAAGCGCATGAACATCACGCGGTCGAATGCGTCGCTACGGCCGCAGATCTCCTCTCCGGACAATACCGATGCGCTGTTCGTGGTCCCCAGTGGCGTGAGCAACATCGTTCCCGCGACTTTCAGCAATGTTGCCGGTCTGGCGCTCCATTTCCACACCGGAGAAC